>Ga0214919_10003356_pt1 | contig 24280 bp, 19 predicted proteins | sample LL1503_MetaG_FD_177994 | JGI IMG/M metagenome (GOLD analysis project Ga0214919, IMG submission 177994) | Freshwater microbial communities from Lake Lanier, Atlanta, Georgia, United States - LL-1503 | ecosystem: Environmental > Aquatic > Freshwater > Lake | place: USA: Georgia | collected... | reverse complement strand
TATCATACGGAATATAGTTCGATGAAATTAGGCTTGTTCTTGTTCGCAGAATATGTTGGAATGTTTGTCTCTTCAGCTGTTATTGCTATTCTGTTTTTTGGAGGATATAATTTCCCCGGAATGGATAGTTTTAGTGGAAATACACTTGCCATTTTAAGTGTGGTCGCTTTTTTCTCAAAAATATTTATTTTGATCTTTATCTTTATGTGGATCCGTTGGACCATCCCAAGATTTAGGTTTGATCAATTAATGCATTTAGGCTGGAAAGTGTTGATACCTTTATCAATCATCAATATGCTGGTAACAGGAATTATAATCGCTTTCAACGAAGGTTGGATTAAATTTTAAATGGAATGGAAAGCTTAACAAATAGAAAAAGAGTGGTTTCGGATAAGCCAATGACTTTCGTGGAAAAGTTATACCTCCCTGCCATTTTTAGCGGAATGTTTATTACCTTGAAACATATATTCAAGAAAAATCATACCATTAAATATCCGGAAGAACAACGTGTATTTGCTCCTGTTTATAGAGGGATGCACGTCCTCAAACGCGATGAACAAGGCAGGGAAAATTGCACAGCTTGCGGTTTATGCGCTGTGGCATGTCCGGCAGAAGCGATTACCATGGAAGCTGGCGAGCGAAAAAAAGGGGAAGAGCATCTATATCGGGAAGAAAAATACGCGACCATGTACGAAATCAATATGCTGCGATGTATATTTTGTGGGCTATGCGAAGAAGCTTGTCCAAAAGAAGCTGTTTTCTTAACGGATCGTATCGTTCCAACTGAATTTGAACGAAGTGAATTTATTTATGGAAAAGATGTGTTGGTGGAAGCCTTAAATAATCGAATTGATATTGAAAAACGACAACATACTGGTAAAAGAACTGAGATATGAGTATTGAATTATTGACACTAATTATCGGAGGACTTACCATAGGAGCTGCACTTATGGTAGTGATAAGCAAGCACCCCATTCGGAGTGTCTTATTTCTAATCGTTACCTTTTTTCTAATTTCATCGCTTTATATTTTAATGAATGCTCAATTTTTAGCGATTGTAAATATTATCGTTTATGCAGGCGCTATCATGGTATTGTTCTTATTTGTTCTCATGCTATTAAATCTTAATAAAGAAAGTGAACCCAAAACTCCAAAAATTGTTCTGATTTCTTCGGTAGTTGCTAGCGGTATTTTGTTATTAGTTCTAATTGCTGCTTTTAAAGATAGCATCCAATTAAGTCATGTGCATTTGCCACCAGAGAAAAATATTGGCTTGGTTAAAAATTTAGGGAATCTTCTCTTTGATAAATACATTGTTCCTTTCGAGGTTTCTTCGATATTATTTATTGCTTCGATGGTAGGGGCTATTCTATTAGCGAAACGTGAAAAACCAATTATTGATTAGTATGAATTCTGTAGACCCCACTTTTGCAACATCCATCGATTTCTATGTCATACTAGCAAGTATTTTATTTGTGATCGGTGCTTTTGGTGTATTGATAAGACGCAATATGATTGTGTTGTTAATGTGTATTGAACTCATGTTGAACGCTGTCAATTTATTATTGGTAGCCTTTTCTACCTATTATGGAAAAGGAGACGCTCAAATTTTTGTCTTTTTTATTATTGTGGTCGCAGCGGCAGAGGCCACGATTGGATTATCGATTCTAATCATGGCATACAGAAATAACAAAGCTACGGATGCAGGATTATTTAAAAATTTAAACGGTTAACCAAATGGCAGTAGATAAATTAATCCTGATTTTATTAGTATTGCCCCTATTTGGAGCTTTGGTGAATGGAACTTTGGGTAAAAAACTTTCGAATGCCTTTGTTGGTGGTATTGCAACGGGCGTTATGCTGGTCTCTTTTATTTGTGCAATACTAGTTTTTAATCAAACAAATGACACTAAAATTATTCATTTATTTAACCTTTTAAAGTTAAATGATCTTCATATTAATGCTAGTTTACAAGTAGATGCTTTGTCTATTTGGATGACGCTAATAGTTACAGGTGTAGGGACCTTAATTCACATATTCTCGATAGGTTATATGTCTCACGACAAAGGGTTTTATAAGTTTTTTACCTATCTAAATCTCTTCATTTTTTCTATGTTACTTCTCATTTTAGGAAGTAACTATTTCGTGCTTTTCTTTGGTTGGGAAGGTGTTGGTATTTGCTCATACTTACTTATTGGATTTCATTACAGCGATGCAGAAAAAGGAATGGCAAATAGCATCGCAGCAAGGAAAGCTTTTATTATGAATCGAATTGGTGATGCTGGATTATTGATCGGTCTATTTTTAATTCTTGCGCAATTTAATACCTTGGAATTTATAGGAATTGCTGAAAAACTTTCACTTGATCCAACTTTAGCAAATGGTGCTATTATCGGAATTACCCTCTGTTTGTTTATTGCCGCAACGGGAAAGAGTGCGCAAATTCCCCTTTTTACTTGGTTGCCTGATGCGATGGCAGGACCAACTCCTGTTTCTGCCTTAATACATGCTGCAACGATGGTAACGGCTGGTATATATTTAGTGGTGCGATCAAATTTCTTGTTTGAATTGGCGCCATTAACTAAAGATATTATCCTGGCAATTGGTTTCGCTACCTCAATGATTGCAGCGTTTATTGCAATGCGACAAAATGATATCAAAAAAGTTCTCGCCTACTCGACCGTTTCACAATTAGGATTGATGTTTGTTGCCTTAGGTATGGGAGCTTATACAGTGGCTATTTTCCATGTTACCACCCATGCCTTCTTTAAAGCCTTACTTTTTCTCGGTTCTGGTAGTGTGATTCATGCCATGTCGGACGAACAAGACATTCGTTTAATGGGAGGTCTTGCAAAAAAACTACCAATTACTCACATAACTTTTTTAATTGGCACGCTCGCAATAGCTGGATTCCCTTTATTATCTGGGTTTTATTCCAAAGATGAAATCCTAGGTCATGCGCTCGCTCATATTCCGATACTCTATGGAACGCTAATGATTTCGGTTGCCTTAACGGCTGCCTATATGTTCAGACTCTATTTCCTTGTCTTCCATGGTAAATTTAGAGGCGGGGAGCAACTTGAATCACATGTTCATGAAAGTAAAGCAATAATGACGTTTCCATTAGTGGTATTGGCAATCCTTTCCATCTTTGGAGGTTTATTAAACTTGCCAGGTATATTTTTAAAAAATGGAACACATTGGTTACAAAACTTTTTAGCGGCCCATACGGCAGGATTGGAGAAAATTCATACTGAACATGCTTCTAACACTACCATATTAGCATTGATGGCAGTAGCAAGTACAATGACAATCGCTATTCTTCTTTGGGCGTATTATACCTACGTTAAGAAAAATAAATTGGCATTGGCGGATAAAGATCTAAAGGGTTGGCAATTATTTTCCAATGCTAAATTATACATTGATGAAGTTTATAATTTCTTAATTGTAAAACCTATTGAATACCTTTCTAGAATGGCGTATAGTTTTATTGAAATAAAAGTGTTGAATCAAGGTGTTTTCGGCTTTGCCAACTTATTTGGAAAGGCAGGATCCCTAATTCGCTATTGGCAAACTGGCTTACTTTCCAGCTATCTTTTCTGGATGGTTATCGGATTAATTGGATTGATTAGTTACTACATAATAAAATTACAGTTTTGGAACTTTTAATACTACCATTGGTTGTTGGCTTGATCTCACTCATCCTGCCATCTTATTGGAGCAAAATATTTGGTGGAATTGGTGCGATTGCTTCGTTGGTCTTGGCAATCATTCATCTTAGTGGCTTCGATCCGCTAACGCAAACTATACTCGCCAGCTCAAACAAAATGGCTTTTGGACTTACATTTAATTTTGGCTATGACGCTTTTGGATTAGTTATGGTGATGCTGACCAATGCCATTATTCCTATTATTTTACTCAGTAATTGGAACCGCGAATTAGCAAATAACAAACTATTTACGGCACTCGTATTTTTCATGCAAGTAGGATTACTTGGTGTGTTTACGGCACAAGATGGCATACTATTTTACATCTTTTGGGAATTTACACTTTTACCTATTTTTCTACTATTGTATTGGTTTGGCGCGAAGGAAAATAACAAGGTGCTTTTCAAATTCTTTATCTATACCTTGGTGGGGTCATTAGGAATGTTACTTGCTTTGATTGCTCTTGGAAGTTCCGCCAATTCATTCGCGTATGCTGATTTAAAAAATGTACAACTTACCCAAGAAGTCGCTTGTTGGATCATGAGTGGTTTTTTATTGGCATTTGCAATTAAAATACCTTTGTTTCCATTTCATACGTGGCAACCTGCCACTTACACCTCTTCGCCAATGGCAGGAACGATGTTGCTTTCGGCATTAATGCTAAAAATGGCCTTGTTTGGGATGATTAAATGGATGTTGCCACTTACCACTGAAGGTATTGAAATAATGAGGTGGCCTGTAATTATTCTAGGTACGATAGGGATTGTTTACGGAGCGATAATAGCCATTAAACAAAATGATATTAAAACACTTTTTGCCTTTGCTTCCATTAGTCATCTTGGATTAATTGCTGCTGGGATCATGCTATTTAATACGGAAGCTTGGAGTGGGGCCGTTGTTCAGATTATCAACCATAGCTTAATTTCTATCGGATTATTTTTAGCCGCTGATATTCTAGAAAAAAGAACAGGTACGCGACAACTAAGTGAACTTGGAGGTATTGCGAAACTTGCACCTCGATTTGGATTTTGGTTTGCAGTAACTGTTTTTGCAGCTTTATCGGTGCCATTTTCAGCAGGATTTATTGGCGAATTCATCTTGATTAAGGAACTCTTTACCTTCCATGTAATTATTGGGATCCTTGCAGCAACATCTTTGATATTAGGCGCTGTTTACATGCTTCGCTCATACCAATTAAGTATGTTTGGGGCTCCAAAAATTTCTGCATTTGAAGATTTAACTTGGAACGAAATGGCAGTGTTTATTATTCTTTCACTATTAATTTTAGGAATTGGATTGTTTTCATCCCTGATTATCGAATATACAGAACCTACATTTAGAATATTAACGGAGACCTTGACGTCAAATCAACAAATCATAGAATAGTATGGATGCATTAATTGTGATATTTCTTACGGGATTAATTGGTTTGTTTGTTGGGATGCTTAAGAAGCCCTACCTCAATTTATTGGTAACAATGTTAGGTTTGGTATTGGCATTTATCCTTCAATTAAATAATGGATTCTACACGTCCCCTTTGTCGAGCTATCAAGTACTCGAATTCAATATTTCTCAGTTGTACTTTAGTCTAGTCGCAATTGCCTTTTGTATGCTCATTGTTTTGGGTGGATTCAACTATTTCAAACGTGATTCAATACATATAGGCGATTATTATGGCTTGTTGTTATTTTCTCTTTGTGGAGCAATTTGTTTGATCGGTTTTACTGATTTATTCATGTTCTTTCTAGGTCTAGAAATCTTGTCCATTCCAATCTATGTGATGGTAGGTATCAAAAAACAAGATGTTTTATCGGCAGAGGCATCGATTAAATATTTTTTCACAGGAGCTTTCGCAACAGCGATTTTATTATTTGGTATTGCCTTATTATACGGTGCAACTGGATCCTTTAATCTCATTGAAATACGCGGGGTAATTCAAGCCGGAGAATACCAACCCACCTTTTTATTCATTGGTATTCTGTTTATAATGGGTTCCTTTTTATTCAAAGTGGGCGCTGTTCCTTTCCATTTTTGGGGACCAGATGTTTATCAAGGATCACCAGAAATTGTTACAGCTTTTATGGCAACGGTCGTAAAGCTTGCTGCTCTCATGGCTTTTTATAAATTGTTTAACGGAACTTTTCAAGAACTAGGCTATTTTTGGATTGGAGCACTCTATTTTGCAATAGGATTATCCTTATTCGTTGGTTATTTGGGTGCCTTGAAGCAAACAAAATTCAAACGTCTTCTCGCCTATTCAAGTATTAGTAATACGGGATACGCCTTATTTGCTTTATTATCTCTTTCCAACTCTTCTCTAGGAAGTCTTTGGATTTTCTTAGTTGGCTACGGATGTGCTACGATCGCGTTGCTAACCATAAGCATGGCGATACATAACGACAACGATGAAATCAGTTCGTTTAAAGGGATTGGATATAAAAACCCATTTATTGGATTTATAATGATTATTTCCCTCTTGTCATTAGCTGGCATCCCACCATTAACCGGCTTTTTTGGAAAATTTGCGCTCTTAATGAACGCCTATTCACAACATCTTTACCTAGTAATATTAGCGCTCATTAGTTCTGCTGTTGGAGCATTTCTATATTTACGTTTTATGGTGCTTAGCTTATCAAAAGATACTGAAGCTGAATCAGTTTCCATAAGCATTTGGCATTACATCGTTTTAGGAGTATGTGCAGCAGGTATTTTAGGTGCTTGGTTAATTGTTGCTATTTAAGCAAATCAATATAACGATTCATTTAGTCATTAATTAATCGCCTTCCTTCTTCTTATCTTTCTTTTTTGCTTTTGAATTGCTTTCATCTTGTTTGGATTGCTTAACACCTTCACTTAATTTCTTTTGATAGATTTCATATTCAGACAAGTTGGAATTTGAATCAGAAATAATGAGCGGTTCAATACCATAAATACAGCGAACATAAAACCCAGTGCGTGTATTTTCTTTTTTAAATAGCATATCATTCATGTTAGCTTGAAAATAGATATTGTAACTTGAATAAGCATTACTTTTTGAATAACCATAATAAGTGATGGTATCCCTTGACCAAATTCCAACTGAATTACCAATACCATCATAAGAACCATTCAGCATTCTGTAACCACCAGGTAAAATAGACATCCCATATTGATCTTCCCCATTTCCACCATCCGACCAGAAATGGGCACTTTTTAATTTTATAGCTGAAATACCTTGGTCTTGGTAATTATTAATACCCCTTTTTAAAAAATTATAGAGAATAGCCCAATCGATATCATTCGCCACTCTAAATCCTTCTGGTGCCAAGCCCCTAGAATCAGCCATGGCAAACCAATTGTATATGGCGCCATAGGCAGTACCATTTCGTGGATCATTGTTATAGTAACAATAGGCAGGAATTCCCTCTGCATGGCATTTAATCCACTCATCATTATTGGTAACGTAGCGGATTGGATCGCCATTACGAAATTGTTTTACATTTAAATTCTTTGTTGTCCATACCTGTAGATCAATTTCAATTACAGGCATATCTTGCCCCTTGATGATTGAGCTTATTAGTAAGAAGAAGATAAAAGCAACTATTTTCATTATTCCTATAAATTCAAAGTAAGGAAAAGTTACGAAATAAAGAATTGTTAGCGGTGCGAAATATTTTACAGTAATTATTTATTTATTTTTCAGTACTGCGTCTGATGAACTGTACCTTTGCACTATGAATATAGACTCACAACGAATTACCAAAGTACTTTCATCTATTGGATTCAACGAATTAAATAGCTTACAACAAGAAACGCTCGATCATAGTAACGTCAATGATAACTTATTGATTCTTTCACAAACAGGTTCCGGTAAAACTTTTGCTTTTTTATTACCGCTATTCTTACGGCTAGATAGTAATTCATCTGTTATTCAAGCACTAATACTTGCACCATCTCGTGAACTAGCTATTCAAATTGAAGGTGTATTTCGTGCAATGAAGACGAATCATAAAGTATTAACGTGTTACGGTGGCCATTCTATTCAAGTAGAAAAAAAGAGCCTCAATGAAGCGCCTAGTGTACTTATTGGAACACCAGGTAGAATTTGCGACCACCTAACAAGAAACACAATCGATTTATCGAAGGTGACCCAATTTGTTGTTGATGAATACGACAAGAGTTTGGAATTTGGCTTTGAAGAAGAACTGAAATTTATCTACCAACAATTCAACTCATTAAAGTATACCACGCTTGTTTCAGCAACGGAACACAAAGATTTCCCCTCGTATTTCGTTTTCCGAAATCCAGCAGTAGTTAATCACCTTTCCAACTCCAAAGATCCCGCTATTACATATTGGCATTTCCCAATCCGTGCATTAAATAAATTCGATCGCTTATTCGATTTACTTTGCACGTTTAATGGAGAATTAACCATTGTGTTTTGCAATTTCAGAGAAGCAACTGAAAGTGTATGCGACTTCTTGCAACAAAAAGGCTATGAATCTATAATTTATCATGGCGGTCTGGAACAAGATGAACGTGAAAAAGCGCTCATAAAATTTAGAAATGGGACTTTACATACCATGATTTGTACTGATTTGGGCTCGCGGGGATTAGATATTCCAGAAATTCAGCATGTGGTTCATTTTCAATTTCCACAAAATGAAGAGGCTTTTATTCATAGAAATGGCAGAACAGCCAGAATGACTGCTAATGGCTCTTCGTATTTATTAGTCAATAAAGAAGAAAAAACACCTGATTATATCAATGCTAAAAATGCGGAATATAAAATTCCAGCTGAAAAAATGACGCCAATAGAGAGTCCTTGGATTACTCTTTATTTCAGTGGGGGAAAAAAAGATAAAATAAATAAAATAGACATCGTAGGATTTCTTAGTCAGAAAGGTGGCTTAGCCAAAGAAGATATTGGACTGATAACTGTTCAAGATTTTAGTTCATATGTGGCCGTTAAACGAAAAAATATAGCCTCACTTTTAGATAAAATTCGATCTGAAAAAGTAAAGGGGAAAAAATTAAAAATGGATATCGCAAAATGAACACCGAAATTAGTTGAGAAAATCAGCTTAAAAAGTGTAACTTTTAACCGTGTTTTAACTATAACTAATCGTTCATTTATTTTATAGTCTTTATGCCTAAATTTTTACTCTCATTTTTCCTCTTATTTTTTTACTGCTCGTATGCTATCGGTCAATTAGATCCGTGCATTACCACCGATAAAAAACAAAAAAAAGCCATTGAAACTATCAATCAGGAAACTAATTTTGAGAAAGCCAGTTTACTACTAAAGGAAGCCATAAAAAGCTACCCAGAAAATGCAGAAATACCCTTTATTTATGCGAAAAGAGCTTATGGATTTGCCATGAGTTGTTTCGATAAACCAGAAACGGAAGCAAAAGGAGAACAAAACCTAAAATTAGCATTCGTCCTCTTTCAGTTAGCTCAGAAAAAATGTGAGAATTTTAATGCCGACTGCTCCTATTATATTGGATCGATCTTGTTATCCAATGGAGAAAAAGAAAAAGCAGCTATTGCATTGCAAGAATTCTTGGATTTCCCTCAAGACGATTTTGCACGCCTACCTACTGACAATGAAACAAAAAGGACGCAAGTCGAAAAATTTTTAGCTGATTATTTAGCTGAAAAAGCCTTGTTCGATAATCCGGTTCCATTCGAACCCAAATTAGTCGTGAATGTGAGCTCCGCATTAGATGAATATTTCCCGATGATTTCTCCAGATAATGATTTGCTATTTTTTACGCGTAAAGTAGACCGAGCCAATTTAGGAGATATAGGGACAAATATTAAAGAAGAATTTTCTGTGGCAACCAGAAATGGACAAATGATGAATTTTTCTTCAGGCGATCCCCTACCTAAACCATTTAATGACGGGACATTCGTAAATTATGGTACCGCAACTTTATCAGTTGATAATAAAGAAATGATTATTTGCGCTTGTAAAAATGAAACAGTTTATAAACAAAATTACCTCAATTGCGATTTGTATTATACTACCTTCAAAAGAAGTGGAAAAGGAGGAAATGATTTCACATGGGCACCCTTAATAAACATGGGACCTGGAATTAATACCAAAGATGGTTGGGAAGCTCAACCTGCTCTTTCGGCTGATGGTAAATTGTTGTTCTATACGACGTTGCGAAAAGGGTCACGAGACAATGATATTTATTATAGTGAAAGACAAAGTGATGGAACCTGGAGTCTCGGAAAACCATTTGACATCGTAAATACTGCTGGAAAAGATAAAAGTCCCTTCTTCCACCAAGACGGTGAAACCTTGTATTTCGTATCAGCATGTACCGATCAAAGAAAAGGTATTGGTGGATTGGATATCTTCTACATTAGAAAAGAAAAGGGGACGTGGACAGCTCCTAAAAATATTGGGTTTCCAATAAATAGTGCACAAGATGAATTAGGCTTATTCGTTTCGACTAGCGGAAAATTAGCCTATTATTCAAGTCTTAAAGATGGCAACTGGAATATTTATTCATTCGAATTATACCCGGAAGCAAGACCGCAAGAAGTGGTTATTTTAAAGGGAGAACTATTAGACGAAAACAAACAAGTAATAACTGATGCGGAGGTAGAAATTACTAATCATTTAAATGGAGAAAAAAGCACGTTTAAAGTTAATGGAGATGACGGCAAATACGCTGCTGTGGTTAAAGTTAATCAACCCGGTGATCTGACAATCACGGTTAAAAAAGATGGTTTTGCCTTTAATGCCAAAGTAATTGATACAGAAGCATTAAAAGAAAACAAAGCGATAGTGCCCACCACTAATTTTGTTTTGGAAACACTTGAAAAAGGCAAAACTTACAACATAAATGACATTCTATTCGCTACCGATTCGTACGAAATACCAAGTCGATCTAAAATAATTCTAAATGGATTTTGCGATTATCTTAAAGATAATCCAACCTTAAAAATTGCTATTCATGGTCACACAGACGACGTGGGGGATGCAAAGGAAAATTTGCAACTCTCCACAAATAGATCCGAAGAAGTGAAAAAATACCTCATCGACAAAGGCATCGACAAAGAAAGAATAAATGCCTTGGGCTTTGGTGAATCAAAACCGAAGGTTGAGAATACGGACGAAGAAAATAGATCGATTAATAGAAGAACAGAATTTCAGCTTATTGAGCAATAAAAAAAGGGGCAAAAAGCCCCTTTCCTATTTTTAACGTAAATATATTATTTAGAAAAGTTTTTCTTTTCTCTAATTCTTGCAGATTTTCCAGTACGCTCTCTAAAGTAAAATATTCTAGCTCTTCGAACAGCACCACGCTTAACAATAGTTACGGCATCTAAAAATGGAGAAGATATTGGAAAGATACGCTCAACACCTATGTTTCCTGACATTTTACGAACAGTAAATGTTTCGGTAAGTCCATTTCCTCTGCGTTGCAAAACAACACCTTGAAATTGTTGAATACGCTCTTTTAAACCCTCTTTAATTTTATAAGATACAATTACCGTATCACCTGCTCCAAATTGTGGAAGGTCATTGGCTGCTACGATTTCTTTTTGAAGTTCACTGATAAAGTTCATGACAAATATTTTAAACCCTTGATTGCTTAAGGGGGTGCAATATTACAAAATAAATCTTAAATTTTAAAGAAATGAAGAAAAAAATTAAGCATATTTTAATTCAGTAGCTATTTAAAGAATTTGAGTCCGAATTTTAAGGTATACCAATGGAAGTAACATCAAAATTCCTTTTATGGATTTTTATCCACAAAAAAATATGTCGATTAACTTTGATTCTTATCTATGTTTATATATTTTTGCGAGTATTTAAACAAAAATGAACTATTTTTCTATTGCCCAATTGCAACAATTCTCCGGAATAAAAGCGCATACTATCCGAATTTGGGAACAACGCTACGATGCATTAATTCCGGCGCGATCAGTGGGGAATACTAGGCATTACGACAACAAGCAGTTAATAAGGCTACTTAATATAGTTAGCTTATTAGACGCAGGTCATAAAATATCTGAAGTGGGTGTGATGACCGATCAAATGCATGCAAAACTTTTGGAGAAAGAACTTTCAGGGCATGATAATATTGAAAGTATAAATGAGTACTTTATTGCCCAATTAATAGCCGCTTCAGTCAGTTTTGATGAGCCATATTTTGAAAAAATATTCTCAAATTGTGTCGAGAAAATGGGAATGAAATACACTTATACAACAGTATTATACCCCATGCTCAGAAGAACTGGACTTATGTGGGTATGCGGCATGTTTTCTCCCGCCTATGAACACTTCAGCACCAACATCATCAAACAAAAATTATACACAGCCATAGACTCGATGCCGCCGGCTACATCCAATGAAAGTTGGTTATTATTTTTACCGGAAGATGAATTCCACGAAATTGGTTTATTATTCTCCAGTTATCTCATTAAGCTTTCAGGAAAAAAAGTAATATTCCTCGGAGGAAATATTCCCTCTGAAACGTTAATGAATTTGTCGGATGAAATTAATCCAACTCATCTATTATTCTTTTTAGTTCATAATAACAATATAGAAGATTTGAAAGAATATATTAATAGCCTGACAACTAAATTTAACAAAACACAAATTCATATTTCCGGAAATGAAAAATTAATGACCCAATTAAAACCTGATATGGATTTTAATTGGATCAATTCGGTGGAGGACCTGGAAAAACAATTGCATTAATCACGATATTAACATAAATAAAATTGGCTAAAATTATTATTATTGGTTCAGGTTATTCGGGCATTAGCGCTGCGGCATATTTATCTGCTGCGGGACATGAAGTACACGTATTAGAAAAAAATGATTCCGTGGGTGGCAGATGCAGACAATTTAAAACCGATTCAGGCTATATATTTGATATGGGTCCGAGTTGGTATTGGATGCCTGGCGTATTTGAGCGTTTTTTTAGCGATTTCAATTTTAAGGTGTCCGATTTCTATGAATTAACATTATTAGATCCCTCCTTTGATGTGGTTTTCGGAGAACAAGACACCATGAGCGTTCCTGAAAATTTTGAAGAATTATGCAGCCTATTTGAAAGTATTGAAAAAGGAAGCGCTGAGAAACTTAAAAAGTTTATGACGGAGGCTGCTTATAAATATAAGACAGGTATTGAGAATTTGGTGTACAAACCCGGACTATCAATCATGGAATTTGCAGATCTTGATGTAATCAAGGGAGTATTTAGATTACAAGTTTTCTCTTCCTTTAGTAAGCACGTTCGCAAGTATTTTTCACATCCAAAACTCATTGCGCTAATGGAATTCCCCGTCTTGTTTTTGGGAGCAATGCCACAAGATACACCGGCATTATACAGCCTTATGAATTATGCCGGATTGAAATTAGGAACATGGTATCCGCAAGGTGGATTTATTAAGGTGATTGAAGGTATGAAATCAGTTGCCGAACAAAACGGAGCTGTTTTTCATTTGAATTCACCTGTTGAAAAAATAGAGGTTGAAAATAACAAGGCAACGAATGTAATTGTTAATGGCGAAAAGATTTACTGTGATGCACTCATTGCCTCAGCTGATTATCATCATGTTGAGAGTAAACTCTTGTCAAAAGAATTTAGAAATTATGATGAAAATTATTGGGAGAAAAAAACAATGGCTCCTTCAAGTCTTATCTACTATTTAGGCGTTCGAAAAAAAATAAAATCTTTGCAACATCATACATTGTTTTTTGATGAAGGCCTAGACCAACATTCTAAAGAAATTTATGTAAAGCCAGAATGGCCTTCAAAGCCTCTATTCTATGTTTGCTGTCCATCAAAAACAGATGAAAATTTGGCGCCAAACGGTCATGAGAATATATTTTTTTTAATGCCTATCGCTCCAGGATTAAATGACACAGAAGAATTACGGGAAGAATATTTTCAAATTATGCTGAAAAAATTGGAAAATCAAGTGAAGGAAAATATATCTGAATTCATTGACTTTAAAAGGAGTTATTGCATAAACGATTTTATTTTGGATTACAATTCGTTTAAAGGCAATGCATACGGTCTAGCAAATACCCTCATGCAAACAGCAATATTGAAACCGAAAATCAGAAATAAAAAAGTTAAAAACCTTTTCTATGCAGGTCAGCTGACTGTTCCAGGCCCTGGAGTCCCTCCTTCAATTATATCTGGAAAAGTAGTTTCCGACTTATTAATGAAAAATTTAAACAACAAAAAAGCATGAAGGCTCTATTTGATGATGTATCTGCACAATGCAGTAAACTAACCACAAAAGCATATAGTACAAGTTTTTCGTTAGGAATTTATTTTTTGAATGAAAAATTACATAATCCAATCTATTCCATTTATGGTTTTGTGAGATTTTCCGACGAAATTGTTGATAGCTTCGAAGGGTACGATAAAAAATACTTACTTGAGAAATTTAAAGCCGAAACTTACGAAGCGATTCAAACTAAAATATCGTTAAATCCAATCTTAAATTCTTTTCAGCGAGTTGTTCATGAATACAATATTTCCCTTGATTTAATTGAAACATTTCTTAGAAGTATGGAAATGGATTTGGAGAAAAGAACCTATTCAATAGATGAATACAATGAATATATTTTAGGATCTGCTGAAGTGGTAGGCTTAATGTGTCTGCATGTTTTTACTGACGGAAGTAAGGAATTTTTTGAGGAATTAAAGCCTTATGCAATGCGATTAGGTGCTGCGTTTCAGAAAATAAATTTTTTACGCGACATGAAAGCCGACTTTCAAGAATTAGGAAGAACTTATTTTCCAAATATCGATATGACGAATTTTTCTGATGAAGTCAAAAAAACCATTGAAGAAGAAATTGAAGAAGATTTTAAAATAGCGCTAATTGGAATTACAAAACTCCCTTCTTCATCAAAGGGCGGGGTTTACCTAGCATTTGTATACTATAAAAAACTATTTATAAAAATTAAAAAAATTCCCGCGGGAAGAATCCTTCAAGAAAGAATTAGAATCAGTAATGTCAAGAAAATGACATTAATGGTAAACAGTATGTTTCAATACAAAATGAACCTTCTATGAAGGTATTATATGTTTCTTTTCTTTTATTCAATTTAGTAGCTAATTCCAATACTACTGAATTACTTGAATTTCGATTATTGCTACAGAAGTCAGTAAATCATCTTCAAATCACCTAACAGCAGCAGAAAAACAATAAACGATGAATGACTATTTAATATTGGTCGACGAAAATGACAAGCAATGGGGGAAATTAGAAAAACTCATGGTGCATGAATTGGGTTTGCTGCATCGGGCATTTTCAGTTTTTGTTTTTAATGCGAAAGGTGAATTACTGATACAACAAAGAGCTGATTGTAAATACCACTCCGGTGGTTTATGGACCAATACATGTTGCAGTCATCCACGTTATGGGGAAGAATTGCCATGGGCCATTGAAAGACGTTTACAGGAGGAAATGGGAATGAATTGTGAAACAGAATTTGCGTTTAGCTTTATGTATAAAACAACATTCGAAAACGGCTTGACAGAGCATGAATTCGACCATGTATACTTTGGAATTTCAGATCAATTACCTATCCCTGAAACAGAAGAAGTTCAAGATTGGGCGTATATTACAATGGAAAATCTTGAAGCAGAAATCAAAAATAACCCAGAAAAATATACCGTTTGGTTAACTATTTGTTTTCCTAAAGTCAAAAAGTATTATCAAGAAACATTTAAAAATAACTTACTGCAATATTCAAGCATATAACTCAAATTATTTACGATTGGTAGATAATTTGAACTTAAATGCAAGTTCATCACAAAAGGCCAAAACACCAATTGCTAAAACACAATAAAATGAAAACAGTACTAATTACTGGTGGATCAGGTCTTGTAGGTAGTTACCTCAGCAAAAAATTAATTGAAAAAGGATATGTTGTTGCAACGCTTGGAAGAGCAAGCAAAAAGCAATCGGACATTCCAAATTACACCTGGAACATTGAAAAAAATGAACTTGAAGATGGAGCGCTCGAAAATGTCGATTATATTATACACTTAGCAGGAGCAAATATAGGAGAAAGTCGATGGACAACGAAAAGGAAAAAAGAAATTGTGGACAGTCGAATTAAATCTAGTCAATTAATTTTTCGAAAAATAACAGAAAATAAACATCACCTTAAAGCATTTATTTCAGCTTCTGCCATTGGCTATTATGGAGCTATTACCAAAGATAAAATATTTGTAGAAACCGATCAAGCTTCACAGGACTTTCTTGGTGAAACCTGCAGACTTTGGGAAGCAGCAGCAAATAGCTTCGAGTCTTTGGATATCCGAACGGTAACAATAAGAACTGGTGTCGTACTCACCTATCAAGGTGGCGCATTAGCGAAGATAATAACTCCTGTAAAAGCTGGATTAGGGGCTTCAATCGGAAGCGGTAAGCAATATATGCCATGGATCCACATTGATGATTTGTGCGAAATTTATCTTAAAGCAATAGAAGAAAATAATATGCACGGTGCTTTTAATGCTGTAGCGCCAGAACACAAAACCAATCGAGAATTTTCTGAAACATTAACTAAGGTCTTAATGAAAAAAGGTTGGTTTCCCAGTATCCCTGCATTTCTCCTGAAAATTATCTTTGGTAAAATGTCAGAAATTATTTTAAATGGCAGCCGCATTTCGTCGAACAAAATCATTAAAGAGGGATTCCAATTTAAATTCCCTGATCTATCAAGTGCCTTAGCGGATTTAATTTATAGCAATAGGAAATGAAACCCTAGTCTTTTTTAATTGGCTCGTTAAGAATTTATCTTTTCCTATGTTTCAATTGCTTAATTTTGAAATCTAGTAAGTAAACATCATGAAAAATTTATTCCTATATACCTTCCTTTTGTTAAATTTTGTAGCTGTTTCTCAAAAAACGGGGGTTTTTAATGGCGAACTACTTTACGAAATTGAACGAGTAAGTCCAAAAGATTCTCTCCCTGGAAAAATGTTAATTTATGCAAAGGATAGCTTGCAGCGGGTGATTAATTTTTCTTCTTCGATTGGAAAACAAGAAGTGATAAAACACTTGAGATTAAATCGCTCCTACGTACTTGTGACTACCACAAAAGGTGATTTTGCTATCAAAACAGATCAACATATCAATAAAGACACCTTGGAAGCTTATACCTTTAAAAAGAAATTCGGAAAGAAAAGAATCGCAGGGATAAAAGCGAAACGAGTAAGTGTAAGCTTGAGAGGCGTAGAAAATAAATTTACATTTTACTACCACCCGAAAATTGACGCTAAATACAGCAATGCATACCATAAACTTCCAGGATTAGCACTCGAATACTTTGTAGTTTCGGATAATAATTTATATAAATATACCCTAATTAGCATACAAAATTCAGATCCGCCCTTGAGCTTGTTTATGATCCCAGAAAATTATAAAAAAGTCAGCATTGAAGAATTTATGAAGGAAGTTTCTGCACAGTAAAAATCTTGCTGATTGGCCCTAATAATAACTAACAAAACATTGTTTATAGATAACAGATGCTAATCTGAAAGCAACTATTGCTTTGTTTATCTTCGTAAAATAGTTGAAAAAATGGGAGATAACGAATACATTCCTAAGGAAAAAGATAAAGTAAAAACCGAGAATGACTTACCTAAAGGGAAGCCAGTAAATACGGATAAAAAACAAACACGAACTAAAGAAAAAAAGGAATCTCCGATAAACACAAAAAAAATTCGGACGATAGTTGGATCGACTTTAGTTTTGTTAGCTGTATTTTTATTTGTTTCCTACGTCTCCTACTTTTTTACCTGGAAAATAGATCAAGATGCTATTCTAACTACTTCTTTCTTCGATTACATCTTCAATTCATCCATTCCAGCACCTGAAAATTGGTTAGGTAAGTTCGGTGCTTGGATGTCACACATGCTGATATTTAATAGTTTTGGCGTCACTTCGATAGGAATATGCTTAATACTATTTCTTTTAGGAATAAAAATCCTTTTGAGTGTCGAACTACTGCCTCTCAAAAGAACAAGTTCAATTACTGCCTCTTTTATGGTGTGGGGATCATTATGTCTTGGTTATTTCTCTAATTATGTGAATTATCTAGGAGGTACTTTTGGATTTTATGTCAATGAATGGCTAATTACAACAATAGGAAACATCGGCGCATTAGCATTGATTATCGTTGTATTATACGTTATCACAACCTTACTTTTCAACCCCAATTACGCACAACTATTTTCCTTTTTATCATCAAAAAAACAAGCTGTTCCTGCCAATGATCATGAAACTAACGATGAACAAGAGGATAGCTACACGACGGTATATGATGACATGCATGTTATTAATACGATAAAGGATGAAGATATAGAAAAAGAAAATATTTCTGAAACAATCCACTTCGGAGAAAATGATGACGAACAAGATGACGATGATGAATCCGAATTAATAGATACCCTTCACAATGACGATGATTTCGAAATAGAAATTCCTGAAAAAGAAGCTATGGTTAATATTCCAGAATCGGAAACAATTAAAAAAGAAGACGAGGAAGGCTCACTTGCCGATAAATTAGTAGCTGAATTTGGAAAGTATGATCCAACCAAAGATCTTGATGGCTTCCTGCTCCCTCCTATTGACTTATTAAAAGAATACGGTGGCAATGGTACATCAGTAAGCAAAGAAGAATTAGAAGGGAACAAGGATAAAATTGTGCAAACACTATCACATTATAAAATTGATATTGCCAAAATTAAAGCAACTGTTGGTCCTACGGTAACTTTATATGAAATTGTGCCCGCTCCCGGAGTTCGCATATCAAAAATAAAAAATCTAGAGGATGATATTGCACTTAGTTTAAGCGCTCTTGGGATACGAATCATTGCACCAATACCCGGAAAAGGAACAATCGGAATAGAAGTGCCCAACTTAAATCCTGAAATGGTGAGTATGAGGTCCTTGATTGCTTCTGAAAAATTTCAAAATTTTGATGCTGAATTGCCCATCGTATTAGGAAAAACCATCACCAATGAAACCTTTGTATTCGACTTAACGAGAATGCCACATTTATTGGTCGCTGGATCTACAGGTCAAGGGAAATCAGTAGGTTTAAATGCCATCTTAGTCTCCTTGTTGTACAGAAAACATCCCGCCCAAGTTAAATTCGTTTTAGTGGATCCTAAAAAAGTTGAGTTAACACTTTACAATAAAATAGAACGCCATTATTTAGCCAAACTTCCTGGAAATGAAGATGCCATAATCACAGACACCTCAAAGGTTGTTCATACCCTAAACTCGCTCTGTATTGAAATGGATGATCGATACGAGCTTCTTAAAATAGCAGAGGTACGAACAATTAAAGAATACAATACCAAATTTATTGAACGACGATTAAACCCAGAAAAAGGACATCGTTATCTTCCATATATTGTAGTAGTAATTGATGAATTTGCTGATTTAATCATGACAGCGGGCAAAGAAGTCGAACATCCGATAGCAAGAATTGCGCAATTAGCAAGGGCTATTGGAATTCATTTAATTGTAGCCACACAAAGACCTTCAGTAAACGTAATTACCGGAATGATAAAAGCTAATTTCCCAGCTAGAATAGCATTTAGAGTACTTTCAAAAATAGATTCAAGAACCATATTAGATACAAGCGGAGCCGATCAACTCATAGGACGCGGTGACATGCTCATTATGAACGGTTCAGACATGATTAGATTACAATGTGGCTTTGTTGATACACCAGAAGTTGAAAGTATTTGTAATTTTATTGGAGGACAACGTGCCTACCCTGAAGCATTAATTTTACCTGAATATATTCCGGATGGCGCGGAAGGAAGCGCTGACTTAGACATGAATGAAATTGATGCCATGTTCGTGGAATCTGCTCGAATTGTGGTAATTAATCAACAGGGATCCGCCAGTTTACTTCAACGGAAACTAAAATTGGGCTATAATAGAGCTGGAAGGATTGTTGATCAATTGGAAGGAATGGGTATCATCGGTGCATTTCAAGGTAGTAAAGCACGCGAAGTACTTTATAGCGACATTGAATCACTTGATGATTTACTAAGAACCAAAGGGCTGATTTAATTATTTTCGCGCTTCACATCCCTTTTATCCTAAATCAAAATTTAGTAGCTTTGGAGATTAATTACTATTATGAAATTACTATTCTGCTTTCTTTTTACATTGCTTCTTTTAGAGGCGAATTCACAAACATCCTTCTCACCAGAAAATATATTAGGATATAAAATTGGTACGCAATTCACACGACATGAAAAAGTAGTCAACTACTTTGAAAATCTCCAAAGTGCTTTTCCTAAGCAAGTAAGAATTGATCCCTACGGTCAAACCAATGAAAAAAGAAATTTATTCCTCACTATTATAGCATCAGAGGAGAATTTTAAGCGAATCGAAGAAATTCGAATGAATCACCTAAAGAATGACCCTTCAGAAAATGTCGCTATTGTTTGGCTTAGCTATAATGTACATGGCAATGAAAGCTCCGGAACGGAAGCTGCTATGCAAACGGCTTATGAATTACTAACGCAACAAAAAGAGCTGTTAAAAAATACCATCGTTATCATGGATCCGTGCTTAAATCCTGATGGAAGAGAACGTTACGTGAATTTTTTCTACCAATATGGCGCAAATCCAGTAAACGTGAGTCGCATAAGTGCTGACCATAATGAACCTTGGCCAGGCGGAAGAGCAAATCATTATTTATTTGATTTAAATAGGGATTGGGCGTGGCTAACACAAATAGAATCTAAACAGCGTATCAAGATCTATAACCAATGGTTGCCGCACGTTCACGTAGATTTTCATGAACAAGCAATTAACGAACCGTATTATTTTCCACCAGCAGCAGAACCCTATCACGAAGTGATAACAAAATGGCAACGAGATTTTCAAAAAGAAATAGGAAAAAATCACGCAAAGTATTTTGATAAAGCTGGCTGGTTGTATTTTTCGAAAGAAATATTTGACCTACTCTACCCTAGTTATGGCGATACCTACCCCACCTACAATGGAGCTATTGGGATGACCTATGAACAAGGAGGTAGCGGTAGAGCAGGACTTGCAGTTTTGACAAACACGGGCGATACATTAACACTTAGCGACCGTGTTGCGCACCACGTAATGACTGGAATATCTACCGTTGAAGTGAGTTCAGAAAAATGTAAAAAACTTATTGATGAATACCAACAGTTTGCTACCAAGAAAAAATTCACCTACCAAAGCTACCTTCTTGATGGAAATGCGCCAAATTTAGGAGATTTATTGAAATTAATGGATCAACACGAAATTAGCTACTCGAATGCACTACCAAATAATACGGTCAAAGGATTTGATTATTTCACATCGAAAGAAAGTACGTATAAAACAAAAGAAGGTGATGTGATAATTTGCACCAATCAACTTAAAGGAACCTTTATTAATGTACTATTTGAACCCAAAACGGAATTGTCTGACTCCTTAACCTACGATTTAACAGCATGGTCGTTGCCCTATGCGTACGGTATCTCAACCATTGCCTTAGGCCAGGTACTTGAAAGAAAAAAATACGCGAATAAAACGAAAGAAAACCAACTAAACGAATCCAATTATGCCTATTTATGTAAATGGAACAATCTGAATTCTGCTAAGTTTTTAACAAGATTATTGTCAAATAACATAGCTGTTTCTTTTAGCGAAACAAGCTTTGAAATAAATAAATCGACCTACGAAAAAGGAACCTTAATAATTATGAGGGGACAAAACAAACAAACCGACTTTGATAAAAACATTACTAAAATTGCCAACGAGATAGGCGTGGAATTACAATCTATTTCTTCAGGCATGGTCGATAAGGGGAAAGATCTTGGCTCTTCTTTAGTAAAAAATATTCCAAAGCAGAGAATTGGCGTTTTAATAGGAGCAGCAACATCTTCCCTTTCTGCTGGAGAAATATGGCACTTCTTTGAACAAGAAATTAAGTTGGGAGTATCCTTAATTCTAGAGGAAGACCTAACAAGTGCATTAGACGAGATAGATGTTTTATTTATACCAGAAGGAGATTATAAACCTGATTTTATAGTTAATAGTTGGGTAGACGAAGGAGGGAAATTAATTGTAATGGGAAATGCTGCAGCTTCATTTGTTAATGATGAAATTTATGGTCTTGATCTAAAGAAAGAGCAACTAGATACATTAATAAAAAATATCGCATATGAAAATACAGAACGAAACGAAATCAGCAATACCATCCTAGGTGCAATTTATGGGTGTGAATTTGATAATTCTAATCCCCTTTGCTTTGGTTATAATCAAACGTATTTTACGTTGCGATTAACTCCTGAATTGTACACCTTAAAAGACGGACTTACTCCATTTAAAATTAAATCTACTGATGCCTTGATTGCCGGCTTTTCTGGTGCTGGTGTTAAGAACAAACAGGCTTCGGCTATGATTACAGGTATTGAATCGAAAGGCAAAGGTTGCGTAATTTACTTGCTAGACAATCCACTTTTTAGAGGATTTTGGCAAAATGGGAAATTGCAAATAATGAATGCCGTATATTTTGTTAATCAGCAGTAAATAGTTCTCAAACTAGACTTCGAATTAGACACTATTTTTGACTAAAAATTGTACCTTTGTTTTCGATTTTTAAGACAAACTTAACCATTGAATTTTCCTATGCAAAAAATAACCTCTTTCTTACTTGCTTTTACCTTACTAGTTCTTACTGTGGGCTGTCAAGGAAACAAAGAAAATGATACAAAAGCGAAACTTTCAAATTCAAAAGATAGCTTGTCGTATATTCTTGGAGCTATAAATGCAAAAACAATAGTTGGAAGCGGGGCCAAAGCATTTGAAAATTTAGATAAAAAACAAATAATAATTGGCTTTAATTCCAATTTAAGCAACTACTCAGCCGATGAATGTTTAGCGACCTTAAAAAAACTTTTTGGGGAGAATTTTCAAGACTTCAATACTAAGTATGTCAAAGAAGGATCGCTTTGTATGGGAAAAATGACGGGTTATGCTTTTTATTATGATGTTCATAAACTTGGAGGTATCAACTTAATTAACCTGAATAAAGTGAAGGAAGGATTTGCAGATGGCTTATACAAAAAAGATGCATTTCTAAGCGAACAATTGAAAGGTAGAATTATGCAGGATTTCATGGTGGGTTTAAATGAGAAAAATGGCACTAAAATGATGGCCAAAGCCAAACTAATTAAAGGGGCTCAAATATTTGATAACGGGGTCATTATTGAAACAATCAAAGAAGGAAATGGACCAACACCAGGACTAACAGATGATGTGAAGGTTCATTATATTCTAACTTCCGCACTAGGCGATACGATTCAGAATTCTTATAAAATGCCGAACAAGGAAAATAAAATAGAAGCAGTGGCATTAAAATTAAATGGAGGCGTAATTCCCGGATGGTCGTATGCCATACCAAAAATGAAAGTTGGAGGGACATATCGATTATATTTGCCTTGGGAACTAGCCTATGGCGAACAGCAAGGAAGGGAATCACTTTGTTTTGTGGTAGAACTAATCGCCAGAGGAAAATCAGGTAGCTTTACAGATCTCAAAGAAAATAAACCAAAAGAAAAAAAATAAGCTGATAAATGAAGAAAATAATAGGAAGTTTAATGCTCTTAACGGTTTTAGTTAGCAGTTGCAGTGAAAAGATTGACCTCGTAGGTGACTTTCAGGAAACAGCCGTTATTTATGGATTACTGGATCAAGCAGATACCCTGCATTTCATTAAAATTACACGCGCTTTTATTGGTCCTGGAGATGCCATGCAAATTGCACAGATAGCAGATTCAAGCTATTTTAATCAAGTAGATGCTACAATTACGGAGGAATTGAATGGTAATGTAACGAGAACTTGGCAGTTAAAAGATACCTTGATTCAAGATAAAAATACCAACGGTGTTTTTTATGGCCCAATTCAAAAAGTATACTACTTTAAAACCTTAGCAACAGGACAAAATGAAGTGCAAGTAATTTCTCCTAATCCTAATGAAACCTCCCTACATAAAGATGCCATCTATAAATTAAAGGTTATTCTAAACAACGGAGCATTTGAAGTAAACGGAGAAACTGAATTAGCAAGTGGCTTAACAACCACAGCATCCTCTCAGAATTTTACATTCAAATTTTCAGATAATCCTGGTGAATATGTTTCCTCATCTGTCGCAGCTTCAAGTACAGGAAATTGCTTCGTTGTGAATACAAAATTAGAAATCGAATACAATGAGTATATTGGAAACAATAAAACCTTAAAATCATTTGATTGGAACCTCGGTGAAGTAGATGTTGCACCCAATTCAAGCAGAACCTATGTGGCGCTTGGAGAAACGTTCTATAACCTAATGAAAACGAATGTAGTTGTAGATCCCCAAATAACAAGAAGGACTTTCAACGGAATTCGCATTACTTTGGTGGGAGGAGCGGAAGAACTCTATAATTACATGGTTGTTAATAAACCAAGTAGCACCCTAGCGCAAACAAAACCTTCCTATACAAATCTATCTGTATCGAACGGAAAAAGAGTGATTGGTATTTTCTCTTCAAGA
>Ga0214919_10003355_pt1 | contig 24292 bp, 23 predicted proteins | sample LL1503_MetaG_FD_177994 | JGI IMG/M metagenome (GOLD analysis project Ga0214919, IMG submission 177994) | Freshwater microbial communities from Lake Lanier, Atlanta, Georgia, United States - LL-1503 | ecosystem: Environmental > Aquatic > Freshwater > Lake | place: USA: Georgia | collected... | reverse complement strand
GCTTTTTCGTAGAATTAACCTGTTTGTGGCGGTGGAGGAAGTGAGGACGCTGTTCTGCATAACTTTGGTCATTTATATTAGGTAATATTTTATTTTTTGTTGTTTTTGTTTTGTGTTGTTTTGGTGTGTTGTTTGTTTTGGTGTGTTGTTTGTTTGGTGTTTTGTTTTGGTGTTTTGGTGTTTTGTTTTGGTGTTTTGTTTTGGTGTTTTGTTTTGGTGTTTTGGTGGGGGTTAAGGGGGTTAAGGGGTGCATACTTCCCCCCATTTCGGGAGGTTTGATACGGTCAAACCAGGTGCGTTTGTGTTAAAACCAAGGGGTAAACTAGCTATATCCTCAACACACCATCCGCTTAAATTTTGACTGAAAATGCTACATCCAGAGAACATATAGTCCATATATGTGACGAGCGAAGTGTCAAATGGTAATGGTTGGTTGAATTTTGCACAGCCGGTGAACATAGCTTGCATATTTAAGACCTTTGAAGTGTTAAAGTCTAATGGTTTGTTGAATTTTGTACATCCATAGAACATATAGGACATATTTTCGACTTTTGAAGTGTCGTTAAACTTTAATGTTGAGTTGAAATTTGTACAGCCGTTGAACATAGAGCCCATAAAAACGACATTTGAAGTGTTAAAGTCTAATTCTTGGTTGAAATTTGCACAGCCGTTGAACATAAACACCATAGTTTTCACATTTGAAGTAGGAATATCTGATGATATAGTTTTTAATAAACTACAATTACGAAACATTCCACCTGCACCATTTGTATCTGACGCAAAAGTACCGAAACTGAATTTGGGACCAAACCTATTTATTGTTATGAGACACTGATACATAGTGCCATTACTGTATGTGTACCATCCATTTATAACTCCATCAATCGTGATGGTATAATTCCCTGCAAGTAAATATATATGTTCTGCGTTTTTGACATTTGGTGATGTCGTACCGTCTCCCCAATAAATCGTTCCGTCATAAATTCCTCTACTGTCGACGGCGTCGTATGGCATTCTTAGAGTGAAACTATTGGAAGGGGTTGTAATGGTTGCAGAGAAGGTGGTGGGCGGGATTATAGTATCCCTAAGGTACCCCCAGGCACGTATTCTAATTGCATTCATTGCAAAAGTACCTAGACCCATAGAAGGAGGAAACCCTTGTTTTTTATCGCCCCCGCCCTGGTTTCGCGAAGTTATCAATTTGGAAAATCTGGCTAAAGGCATTGTTATATTAGGTGAGATATTATTTTTTGTTTTTGTTGTTTTATTGGATTTTTATTTAGGGTTAGGGCATCCTGATACCGCGGCGACATTAATTGTGCCTGTACCAGTAATATTGCCTGTTCCGCAGGCAACGCCCCCATTGTATATAACGCTGTTATTAGCTATACTCGATTTATTAGTAATATTTCCGCCAGCGTATATATAAATAGTTCCGCCCACATTGTTGGTAATATTTCCGCCCACATTGTTGGTAATATTTCCGCCAGAGTTGTAAATCAGTCCGCCAGAGTTGTTAACAATAGTTGCACCAGATGCGTTATTAATAAATCCTCCGTTGATGTAAATATTTCCTCCCGATAAGTTGGTAATACTTCCGGTAGCGGTGTTGTAAATGCTTCCACCCAAAGGGATATTAATAAATCCGATGTTACTCAGAATAATGTAGTTGCCAATAGTTCCGTTGTTATTAATAGTTCCACCAGGGTTATTATAAATACCCCCGGTGCCTGAGTTGTTATCAATATTTCCATTATTAGTAATAGTTCCGCCAGAGTTGTTAGTAATAGTTCCGTAGTTAATAATATTTCCATTATTAGTAATAGTTCCTTTATTGGTAAGTGTAAGTCCTCCCGAACCAATAAGCAAAAATTGCCCTGGTGGTATTATTAGAAGACAGCACGCGGCAATCGTTTGATTCCCAATAAGATCCCAGTTATTGCCATTGCGAGTTGCAATTTCGCTTAATTGGATTGTTCTACATTCTTTAAGATTTCGTTTGTTTGGATGGTAATTGAAGTTTGTTGCAGAGAGTTCTTTCAGACGGGTTTCCCACGAACTATCGAATACATTTTTTACAGGGGTGTTATTTACATTGAGTAGTTTCGGATTACACTTTCGTATAATGAGCCGGGTTGTGGCGGTGAACGAAGTCAGAATGCTGTTCTGTGTGATTTTGGTCATTTATATTAGGTTGGATTTTATATTTTGGTTTTTGTTGTTTGTTTTGTTTTGTTTTGTTTTGTTTTGTTTTTTTGGGGGTTTGGGGTTATTTGTCGCGTAATTTAGGCACTTTCGACCAAATGTAACTTGCCCAACCTTGTGATTGCACGGGAGTTTTTTTACGTGTGCTATTTGATACAACTCTACGTGCCTTTGTTATTTCTTTATTATATTTTAATTTTCTTGTAAATTCTTTCATTTGCTTTTTATTAGCAATAATTTCGGCCAGAAGAGGCGAATCGTAAGATTTACGTGCTTTAACCTTTCGAGGAGAATATTTAGGGTATAATTCATAAAAAGGGCTTGCAGGAGTCACGCGTTTAGGAGAAGGAGATTTTGATGGACTACGCGACTTCATAGATTTTCCTAAAGACTTTGATGGGTATCTTGCCGACATCTTTCGTAGAGTTCTTTGTTCATTTTCGGGCAGAAAATTTCTAGCGGATCTCGACATACTTCTAGTATTTTTACGTTTGCGAGAATATTTATCTTTATTTGCCGGAAGACTATGCGACGAAATAGATTCATCGGATTTCTTTCTTTTAAGTTTATTGCTTAACCCAGAGTTACGCAATATTATAGGCGACCTTTCTGGAGATAAATATACGTCGCTCTCTGGAGTTAAAAAGACTTCGCTCGGTGAATTTTCGAGAGAATGAAAACTAGATGAAGATGCAGACGACGTAGGGGATTTCCATAATTGAGCAATTCGAGGAGAATAATAGGGGTTGGTGGGAAATCTTTTTAAATAGCTGAAAGGATTCTTCTCCGTTTTTTTGTATTTATGTGACATTTTTATCCCTTGCATGCGAGCCGAGTTAGGTAAAGGGTATTGACTAAGTGGAAACCTACTGCCTTTACTTGGCAAACTCATTTGTTTCGGGGTTACTTTCTTTAAACTAGGTAAATCTGGACTAAATTGAATGAGGTTCTCGGGATTTGGACTAAATTCAATCAGGTCGCGTCTTGTAAGAGATGGGTTATTTTGCATCTGAGCGAAAGGACTACTTGGACTTAAATCAACGAGTCTCGATTGTCTTAACTTATCCATTTTTTCGACATATCTGGTAAAATCTGAGGGCGATGCGGCACGATATATCGGGCTAGGCGGATTAGACGCACTGGCGTAGAGCGGATTAGAAGCGCTGGCGTAGAGCGGATTAGAACCACTGGCGTAGAGCGGATTAGAACCACTGGCGTAGAGCGGATTAGAAGCACTGGCGTAGAGCGGATTAGAACCACTGGCGTAGAGCGGATTAGAAGCACTGGCGTAGAGCGGATTAGAAGCACTGGCGTAGAGCGGATTAGAAGCACTGGCGTAGAGCGGATTAGAAGCACTGGCGTAGAGCGGACTTCTTCTAGTTACGGGACTTATTTCCGCACTATTGTATGGAACCCGAAACGGCGAATTTCTTATAATACTTTGCCTAATTATTGGAGCATTTGTTGAAGCAGCACGTGCTCTCACATTGGGTTCGCAAAGACCCGTTTTTTTATTTCTACGCGAACCGTTTGGACATCTCGAAGGTTCGCCGCTTTGTATGTTTGCTCTTATAGACGGTACTGTATATTGAGGAACTCTGGTAGAACCACGCAAAGACACGCGTTTATTTAAGACTGATTCGCATATACCCGTTTTTTTATTTCTACGCGAACCGTTTGGACATCTCGAAGAAGTTTCGATTTGTTTTCGTTTAGACATTATATTATATATAAATATTTAAATTGTGAATTAGGATAATTATATTTTCTGTAAAATACATAAAAATTGATTATCGTATCCACATTTAACCATATCTATTTTTTTAATTAATTTAAATCCACAAGATTTCGCAATTGTTAAAATTTCTAAATGAGTTTCCATATAAAATACATGTTCATTTTGCCGAGTTTTTCCATTTTTCTTAGGGACAAATGTTTCCTTAAATAGAGAAACATAATCGTTTTTAAAATCAAAAAATGCTTTATAATCAAACCCGTTGAAGTTAACATTTGTTTTAGTTATTCTCTCGTCAGCATATTTTTGCGGAGATACAATTTTAAATGGATTGCCTGCTGGTATTATTGGGTCAAACTTCTCGCGATCAACTAGATGTAAAATTAAAAATCCGTCTGGTGCAAGCCAGTGATTGCAATTTCCAAAAAATAACTTCTTATCTTTGATGTAATATATCGTAAAATATAAACATAAAATATGCGAAAACGACCCAGAAGCAAACATCATTGTATCTAAACAGTCTCCCGTTTTAAAAGTTGATTCTGGGTAATTTTTAGACGCAATAGCATTCATGCTGGGGGATATATCAACTCCCACTGCATCGTATTTACTGTCCCGCAATTGACCGACGTGATGCCCAGTGCCAGAACCTATGTCCAAGAAAACGCTATTTGATGTTGGTTTTGTTATATTTATTACATTCATAATCTCAAAATCGTTTTTTGCCTGGTCCATAACTAGAGAATCGTATATTTTCGAATAAAAATCATCGTATATATTTTTTCCTACTACCAACGTAAATTCTTTATTGTTCTTCTCTCGTTCATCAAACCCTTCAACCTTTTTAGTATATAATAGTATCAATAACAATACAGCCAAAGAAAAACATAGTCCTCCTTTGGAGAAGACTGTGCTAAAAAATGTATCACACTTTTGTGTATCCATAATATTATATAGTAATAATATTAAATAAGATGGCAGATACGCAATTATACAATTATGTATTTTATTAATGCAAGTTATCAATAAAATGATTTATTCGAATGATATAAATATATTAAATAAAATTGAAAATAATATAAAAATTATACAGTTACAAGTATCATAAATGTCTCAAGAAAACAATTCTCCCCCAAGTTTAATTAAAACCGAACCGACAGAAATCGATAAACAACCGATTACGAATGAGGTCACTCAATCAGTCGAACAATCGGCAGATATACCTAACAAACAACCAAATAAATGCATTGTGTGCATTCGATGGGTATATGATTTATGTTGTTGTAATACAGGATGTTATCGCAAAGATTCGCCAGATATGAGATGCTGTGGATTAACTCCTGGCGCACAGGATATGGGTTGTTTTTCTACTGTTGCAGATTTTATAAATTCCCCGTTATGTTTTGCGTTCGAGGGGGGTAATTCATATGAAAATCGGTCAGAAAGATTGCCTGGAGACGACGGATGTTGCTGTGCTCTTTTATGCTGTCCATTTAAATTCGCATTTACTATCCCGTGTTTAATAGGCACTATATTTAACAATATTATAAATGGAATTAGAGGCACTAACGGCAATTATTTGTGTTAATTGTATAAATACTTGAATATTGTTACAATTATTTTAAATTTCCACGAGCCCACCATCCCACCATTTAGAACTTATAATCTCGTCGGATATATAATTGCCCAACACTTCTACAGAAACTCGGTCGAAATAACTCTTACTCACAAAAAACGCATGTTTAGTATTTACATAATCTATATACGCATCATACAAGGATGCGGACTTTTCGTTAAGTTCGCTACATTTTAATTTAAACAGTTCGAGAGAATTTATTACATCGGCGTATTTATCCCATACAGTGCATTTTATATTATGCACATATCTATTATCTGTAATCTGCTTCTGATAAAAATGCTGTAACAATTCTATCATTATATTTGGCTGAATGCAATTATTTTTATTAGACCAGTGCTTATACAAATCAACCAATTCGTCTAATTCTATTTCATAATCATTTGTCGAATCAAATGTTATAGTAGCATCCCAAAATTTTATAAAACTTGATACATTTGGAAGATACGTGCTAGTCACGTCTAAATACGAATCGCTTTCTTCATCATACTTCAATTTATCTTTCAGAAGCAGTTTAAAAGATGTTTGAAATATAACATTAGGAATGCACTCTTCGGTTATATGTAGTCTCCAGAGAAAATTCATATTTTTAAAACTTATTTTACTATTATTCAGCGGAGTAAGTTTCTTATTAATAAAGTTGCTTAAAATATTTTCTTTTATTGCTTTATTTATTTTATCTGCCGTATCTAATGTTTCGCTTGACGCGGTCTTGGTCAAGTATAGAGCGTGCTCTACTAGTTTTAACTCGTGGCATTGGTCCAAAAATCCGTCGGCAGAACCATATCTACTTGAATAATGAGAAGCAACGCACAATAAATCAATCATATGTTTTGATAGTTCTGTACAAATAATTTTATTTGTCTGAATTGCATGTTTTACCAGTCTCACGTCCATAAGATTGTGGTCGTGAAACTTGTATTTTATATTATTTGAAATCGTCGGAATTCCGAAAAACGAATAGCATTGTATGCTTATTTCTCTCATCAATTCTTTAAGTAGGGGGTTGATTATATAAATAAGTGCGGAATGAACGCCAGTTTGTTTGGCGTTAATACAATCTCCGATTATTGTCAAAAAATATTTAGCCGTGTTTCTAGAAGGAAAATATTCGGGGTATAATTTTCCAATTACAAACTGTATAGTAGTTGATTCTGGAATAGTCCCTATCGGAGATTTATCTTTTATTTTTTTAAGAATAGAATTATTCGTTTTATGTTTCCACTGCATTAAAATATTTTCATTCGTTATCATACTTAAAATTTTATGATGAATGTCGTCTTCGTTAAAAATTGTAAAATGTATTCCATCGTAATATAAAAATAATTCAGAATACGAACTGTAAAAATATTCGTTTTTGTTCAAAAAACGACTTATAAACTCCTCGTGATCATTAGTCAATTGTCTCTTCTTGTCGGTTCTCTGTTTTTGAATAATAACATTGTATTCAAGCAATCCAGGCAAAGTCTTTTCTATATAATTGCTTAATCTCGCAGAGACATACTCGTTATCTTTATATTTTTTAATAAGTTCGTCGAGTATTTCGTGCAACTTACTCACAGCATCTGCCATTTGTTTATTATATACTAGAGTACTCTTTATATTAGTATATAATAAACAATCGCCGCTTTACACTTCCTCACAATCTTCAAAATTATTTATATACTTGTTGATGCGTCTGATATTCAATGCAGAAATATCGTATTTATTTAGTATGTCGTATGTATCAGAATCTGTATTTTTCTGCAATGTAGAAAATAATAAAATCATATCCTTTTTATCCATAGTCAGAATATTGCACATATCGTTAATAAACATACAATTGTTGTATTCATAACTGTATTTTGTTAATATTTTGGTAAATCTTATATCTGTGCAATGTTTTTTTATATACCCATTTTCTCTTAATATATTATTGCAATAAAAGGTTTTAATGAGAGAACACAGTTCATTGAAACTCCATATTTGGCATTGAAACGTAACACGGTTTACGCAATCGGCAAAACATATGTTTTTTAATATTTGAGAATAGATGCGTATTGAGTTTTTCAAATCTTCGTCGTTTCTCACGCTCAATAAATCTATTACATTTTCATGCCATATCAAGGAAACGATATTTCTATCAGGTTCGTTTATAATTTGCGAATGTTGAGATATATTGAACGAATTATTGAATACATTTTTTACAACTTGTTTTACATCTTTCTGTCCATTTTGAGCAGTATCATTTAATAATATGTCTAATGTATATTTATCCATCTTCCCATTTAAATTTATACACTGCAGCGACGCTATTTTATGTAAATTAGAATTGACATATTTCAATATCCGACCAATATCTGGTTCTTTTAACAAAGGCATCGTTAAACAAACGAGTTTTTTAATTTGCGACTGAGATGGTTCTTTTAGTTCGAATACTTTACATACATCAGACAATTCACAATTCTTTTTATCCGAAATATTTATACCAACACAAATAACAGGCATATTAAGTTTTCCCTCTGCTTGTTGTTTTTTAGTCGTTTTTGGACGAATTAATTTTATTAATTTTTTCATAAAGGATTTATCTTCGTCCTGTATTAATTCTATTTCATCTAAAACAAGGACGTTATTTCGATGAACCTGTGAAAATAAACTACATATACTCTTGGTCGAAACATTTACGTTTGAAACATCTACATACTTGTTTCTAGTTTCGGTTGTGTCGCAAATAATTGCATTAATATTACATGTTTTTAAAAGCCTTAGTACAAACTCTGTTTTACCGACGCCAGGTTTCCCGTAAATGTATATACCTCGTCTAAATAAATAATTTTTGGAATTATAATCAAATGACTTTATATAATATACTATATCATTAAATATACTTTCCCTACCTAACATTGAATTAATATTCAAGTCGTCCATATAATGTTTCGTCCGTTGTATTTATATTACAACATTACGAAATTACAACATATTATATTTTAATATAATATAATGTCTATTAAATGTCCCCCAAAATGTTCAAAGGGATATAAGTGCGTTTCGGGAACTTGTATATTAAAACCGCATACTCTAACGAAAAGAACAAAAACCCCCAAATCACTTGATAAGTCTTCTACAAGAAAAAGACGCACACCTCCTTCTGGTTCTGGTTCTGGTTCTGATTCTGATTCTAGTCCAGTTCCGAATGTGCTAATCTCATCTCCGCAAACGAAAAAAAGAAAAACTTGTGAAACTAACGCTATGGAATTAGTTGTAGCATTCTGCGTTGCATACCCGCGTGAAATTAGTAATATGGAAACATTAAAGCAAACGGTTGACAACTACAAGGACCGTGGGTTAGTAAAATTCAATAATTCAACCGAGTTTAACGGATACAATGATGATTTACAAAAGAGAACTCCAAAATTAATTAATCCTTATATATCAAGTTTTAACTTGGAATGGGCGAAGTCGGGTATGAATTACAACATATCTGAAGTATTTGTAGGTGGTAAAAAATGCTCATGCCAGAAAATACAACAGTTAAATCAAGGGTTAGACAAAAAAGAAACAAAGGCAGATGTATATGTTAAATATAATGATGGAACTGTTATCGGAATATCGGTAAAACAAGATCCGTCCGCAACAAAATGCAATTATAGTATTAATATATTGCTTGAACTCGATAAAGACCAAACTAAATTGCTTAACGACATAAAAAAACAAATATTCATTCAGGCAGGATTTCCAGAATTTAAAAAAGCGGATAGACCAAAACATAGTAAATTATTTTACACGGACAATCTTTATTGGAGAGAAGCAGCACGACTTATTGTTACGTCCGACCAGTTTAAATATAATCTATATAAATACATTACTGGAATTGAAGTACCATATCCATTGTTTGAGTTTAATGGAAAAAACTTGTATAACCTCAATTCAGTAGATGTAGGTCGAGTTGCGAGACCAACCGTCACATTAACTTACGACGAAAATAGTCGGTTTTTGGCGAACGACAATCCTAGGTCGGCTGCTAAAATATTTTTTAGATTTTCTATAAACGATAATTTATATTGGTGTGAAATAAGATGGAAAGGAGACATGTTTAACGCTGCTCCGCAAATACACGTATATGGCGTAGATAGTCAGGAAGGTAGCGCTACATATCACGCGAAAAGTGTGTCCAGATTCCGCCCTCTCGCGCAGGCGCTATCTATGCCCCAAGCACCGTCAATTCCATTAGCACAGTTGATATCTATGCCACAACCACCGTCAATGCCCGCGCCACGACAAATGTTGTTAGCAGACGCTAAGGCAAAACTCAATATAATTAGCAATCAATGCAAGCGTATACGCTATTTATTAGAACGTGGTTATCGAGTTAACATAGACCTCGAGATATTTATACGCACGACAGACGATTTATATAAAATGGGCACTGAGTTGTTCGGAAATCTTACTCTAGAACAAATAGACTTTCTTGTGCTAAATATCCTATCTCAGCAACTGGATGATGCATTAAAACTCGGAGCAGAAGAAGGCGCGGTTAATTTACTTTTTGATAAAATCAAGCGTATTATTATAACATTGTATAAAATTTTAGAGTAGAACTAATAACAGTAAATACGTTATGAACATTAACGCTATTTCCAAGTTGTTTGTAACTTTTTTTATCGTCCGGAGATAATTTAAAAGAATCTGGGAATGATTGCAATCTGGCACATTCGCGTGGAGTAATATATCTTTTCTCTTTTCCATAAATCGGTATTTGCGAAATAGCAACTAATGTTGGAAAATACTGACCCTTCTTAACACGTATTCCTGATTGTCTAATTTGAATGAAGTGATTGAAAATACTATCATCTTTCTTTATTACGCCAGTCTGCCATTCTAATTTACCGTATATCTCCCTCTTTTTTAATATATCCTTATTTTTTTTATACCACGGAGCAATTTTTGTTTTATATTTTTCGATTAGAGGGATATTTTTAGTAATATAATCCTTTTTCCACAAAGGGAACGCGTCAAGTTGAGTTTGATTATATGAGGTAAATGCGTCATTAATCATAATAGTTGGAGATATTTTTTCCCCTACGTCAAACACCTTTATAATTTCATCCCACGTTTCAAGGACATTTAATATGTCCCCTTTTATAAAATACTTTTCATTTATACATTTTTTTTCTTCAAGAAATGTTTCCAGTTCAATCTTACCAGAATATGTCGGCAGAACAATCGGAGTTCCATTATAAATATCATTTCTTACACAAACAAAATATACGCGTTCTCTTTGCTGCGGAATACCAAAATTATGAGGCGATATTTGAAAGAGTTGTAAATTATATCCAACGTCTGAAATTTTCTGTTTAATGTATTTTATTACTTCTCCGTCACCTACATTCAATATATGTTTCACGTTCTCTAAAAACATAAATTTCGGTTTTTTTACTTTCACTATTCGAATTATATCGTCAAATAACATCCCCCGTTCGTCTTCAAAACATTTCTTATTTCCGCCATTACTAAATGATTGGCACGGAAATCCGGCACAAAGAATGTCAAAATCTACCATATCATTTTCATTTATATCTTTTACGTTGGGCACAGGGTCGATTCCGTAATTGTCTTTATATACAACCCTACAATCTTTATTTATATCGCACGCTAAAACACACGTAGCGCCAAGTTTATGTAAAGCTTGATGAAACCCTCCAATCCCACAAAATAAATCTATAAACTTATACGATGATAAATCTGGTAGCATTTCAGTTAAACCTTGACTAAGTGCAGGGGCGGTACATATATTTCCATCAAGTGGGGTGAGAGACATTGTTATATTATTTAATAATATAACAGTTAAATCAATTTTATATAAATACAAAAATGTGTAATATAAAATACAGAAAATTAAAATAGATTGTAATTTATGTTTTATTAAAAACTATAATCAAATATTACAAATAATTAACCAAAATGTCGTAGAGTTCATTATTACACGAAGAATGTTTAACTTTATCGTGGGCACAAGAAACATTGTGAATGTGAAAAGAACCTGTCTCATCCAAGAACCGAAGACCTAAATCGTCGTTCTTATACAAGTCAGTGTCTTTAATTCCGACCAAATTATTATCTTTATCAAGAAAACTGAATTTCGCACTTTCTTTGGGATATACTACATCGTCATTATCAGACCATACCAAAACAAAATTAACCAACATTTTCATATTAAACGCATAATCTTTAGACATGTTTGTTAGAACTTCGTTATTTAACCAAGGCAGAAATCTACATTTTTTAAAATATTCATCTAAATCAGAAGAATTGCGCCAATATCCAGAAAATGATAAATATGATTGCTTGTCGTGGGCATACATATCGTGTATAATCCGAGGAAGTGTCTCGTTTTGCGTTATTCCGCCGTGAGGCGAGACCAATGTAATTAAATTACGCACTGGGTATTTGTTGCACGTCTCTACATACGCTCTCGCCAACAATCCGCCTTGCGAAATACCTATAAAATCAAATCCGTCGGACAATTCATCAATCTCGTAAATCGTTTCGCATAAAACTTTCGTTTGAAAAGTCATAGGCGTAAACATACTCGTCATAGCGCCCGACCCAACTTCAATATTGAATACAACTCTATCAAAAGTGGTAGAAATCCAATCGCTCAAGTTTTTAGTCTGCGCCGCCGAACTAAGAATTCCATGCAAGACTACAACTGGAACACTTGACGTATCATTCGGCGGAGATATGCGAGTGTATGTAGATGATGAAATGTTCTGGCAGGTTGAAGATGTCGTTGCGAATAAAAATGCGAATAAAAATGATAATATCATACTCATTCTGGTATATGTATTAACGAATTGTCTTTATATTGTTTATCCAATCATTCGCCTGATTTTCTCCGGATATTACCAAACTCCGCCTAGATTCTGGTGTAGAAACTGAAGGATACCAATCATTTAAATCGCAGATATCGTTAATTTTACATTTTATGATATTTTTTATATCAGGTTGATGTTTTTCGGTGCATATACTATATTGCATTCTTTTCACCAGAAAAATCATAAAATTAAAAATATCTGTATCATTATTTATTTTATTCTCACTCATACACCATATATTTTTAATTGCTAGTATTTCCGAATCGTCGCATTTCTGTTGTAAAATACAATCATTCAGCGGAAAGTTATTTACAAGTCCCCCATCTATAAAACAATCCCCGTCATTTAACACTGGTTTAAAGACTAGAGGGTACGCCATAGACATACTCAATGCCCGCATTAATGTCATTTCTGGATGCGTTGAATGCGATATATCTACCTTTTCTAAAGATTTATTGTTAATATTTGTCGAATAAATATGTATATCAATATTATTAAACTCGTACAATTCTCTCAATGTGCAGTTCTCGTTTAAATCTTTGGCGGTTAGCAAAGGTTTAATTGCTTGGCATATAAACATTTCATCTAGAATGCCTTTGTTAGTATAAAACTTCAATATTATATCAACATTTAACGATACAATTTTTTCCCAGGGGCGATTTATGAAATAATCGTCTAACCATTTCCAATCATAATTCAGAGACACTATTATGCCCATGAACGCCCCAATAGAGGTTCCGTATATACTTTTAATATTGGATAAATCCCATACATTAGATAACGCTGTTTGTTTTAAAGCGCCATAAGTTACAAATCCAGCAGGTCCGCCACCAGATATAACCAGATGTTTTATAGTCTTGTTTGCAACATCGTCCATTTTAAATATATATAAAATATTCTTATATGGTTGATATAAGAATATTTTATCGCCGTTAAAATTATGACTACGATTTTTAATATAGATGATCATTCTGGAGACTCGTGTAAAATGAATTTAGACGAACTGTACGAAATAAAACAACAACGAGATTTAAATACTGTATCGGTTTATAATAAAATTTTGAATAGAATTCATACTAAAATTAAAACTGCTTCAACCCAACGTGTTATGGAACAACACTGTTGGTTTTTGATACCAGAGATGGTCATAGGCATCCCGAAATACAATTCGTCAGAATGTACTATATACATCATCGATAAACTAAAAGAGAATGGTTTTATGGTAACTTATACAAATCCAAATTTATTGCTTATATCGTGGAAGCACTGGGTGCCTAAATATGTGCGCACGGAACTAAAGAAAAAAACGGGGATTGTAGTAGATGGTTATGGAAATAATTTAGAAAATGACACAGACAACGGTCACTCGAAAAATCCATTTGACCTTTCTACTACACACGCTATAGGAGACAGTGTAACTAAAAATAAAAAACCAGAATCGTTATTTAAAAAAATAGAGACATATAAACCTAGCGGAACTATCTACAACGAACTTATCTTAAAAAAGAGCGATAACTAACTAAATAAATAATGTATAAATATTTACACTCATTAAGCCTTATATTTTATTTTTACTTCGTCTCCTTTAAATACTCCCGCGTCTACTAATTTTTGAGTATAAGCGGCTCCACCCCAATTTGCTTCTGTTGCAAACGGACTAACGCCAGTTCCTATTTGAAACATATTATCAATTGGAATTTCTATATCCTTTGCTATATCTCTCATATCATTATTTAAAAGTTCGGAATTAATTGTCGGAACCGACATTATATTTGATTGACTGTGACCGGGTCCTAGCGGATATGCTGGCAAACCTCCGTTAGAATTTGTTGGGTCTAGCATTGCGCTGTATATGGTTTTTCCCTGAATATCTTCAGACTTTTGTAAATACAAGATTGGGCATTTAATCCCTTCTCTTCGTTGCCATTTTGAAAACTCCACATAATCCTCTAGATTATTAAATTGTATCGGATTAACGCCTGGTACATTTGCTAGTTTAGAATTGTACAAGAAAATCTTACTACCAGACTGATATAATACATTAGGGCATCTGTACGGCATTCTGTTTATCCTAGAAAACGATTCATAGTTTGGATACGCACAAACAAAATATAAACCGAGTATAAACACAATTCCAATTATTAATAATTTCATACTTATATATAATAAATATTATTATTGTTCTCTCTGTCGCGAATAATCGCGAACATTATAATTATAAATTATATTGCGTATAATTATAATGGGCGGAAAGAAAATCACAAATATCAGCATAACTAGCAAGGGGTTGGCGGAAGAATATACAAACCTAAATAAAGAAAACCATATGTTTTTATTCATTCATTCTAATGGATGCGGTCATTGCAACAATATGAAACCAGAATGGGAGAAGTTGAAAAATAAAACTGAATTATCAAAGCATAACGTGATAATCGCCGACGTCGAAGCGGCCTCGGCGAACCTGCTTCCAGGAACACACGGATATATAAATGAAGGATATCCTACTTTGAAATTAATTAAAATGGGAGAGACCAGTCAGAAGTTATACGACGGAGAAAGAACTGCCGACGCTATGTCGAATTTTATTATGGAAGAAGTGAGAGAAAATAAAAAAATGACAGGAGGGTCACGCAAATTTTCGACAAAAACTAAAACTAAAACTAAAACTAAAACTAAAACTAAAACTAAAACTAAAAAAATAAAATCGAAAAAACAAAGACACGTCCATTGGTCAAAACACAACTCTGTAAGAATAATTAGTCCTAGGAAGAAAACAACAGTTTAATTAATCGCAAATGCACTGCCCACGCGTCTCAATAAAGATAATTAGTGTATGGAAGACATAAACCTAAATCCGTGATAAATTGCGGTAAATGCGGCCAGTACAAGCAATAAATTAAATGCCGTGACGTTTGCTCTATTTCTTTCAAACCCTATATACACTAATAAAGGCACAAATAATAATAAATGCATGGCATAAATAGTGGTGTTATTTTTATCAAGTTCTTTTTGTGAAAACATATGGTCGGTTTGTCTTTTTTTGTCGTATACAGGAGGTTTAAAATACTGCGTAATTCCTGTAGTAGATCTCTGTAAAGGCAATTGAGAACATCCGTAATAATAATCATACCAAGCGAGAGAAACATAACTTATAACAAAAATAATAAAATATACAAAAAGGGTAGGTATAATGGACAATGTAGGAGGACTATAACTATATAAAATCATCACAATAAATGAAAAAATAATACACTTAATATTCAAGGTAAAAGGATATCCAGGAAATATACCGCCGGCCATTTATATAATTATTGCATATTTTTATTTCACCTTTATACATTTCAAACGCCGATTTTAGTTCCTATAAAAATATATAATACATTTTATTATATATTTCAAACTTCAAGAATGTTTAGGGATATTAACTAAAAATGGTTAAAATTAATTATATAAAAATTGATTTACAAATATAATGTTATACTATATTATAACAACGAAAACTGGTTAAATATAGTTGCGAAAAATGCGGAAAAGATTTTACCCAAAAGGGACATTATACCAAACACACGACAAAAAAAAACCCTTGTGTTTTTGAAAGCAAAATGGAAGAAATGATTGAAAAGGTTGTTGCTAAAAAAATAAATGAAATACAAAATTTTCTTATTGAAAATGTTGACGATGTGAAACCACAGGTAGTTATGTCCACAGAGATGTCAAAAAACGATGAAACGACAAAAGAAGGAAAGAAGATGAAAGGGCAGTTCTACACAGTAAATAGTTCGTATATACTTGATGGATTATCTATGCCACCAAAATATGCTCGTTGTGTTATAGAACCATTTGCAGGTAAAGGTGATTTACTTGAGTGGCTTGTAAAAAATAACAACACGCTTCCTATTGAGTTATACGACATAGATCCAAAAAAGGAGGAGGTTGTTCAGCGCGATACTCTAATGTATCCGCCAAATTACAAGGATGCGTGGATTCTTACAAACCCTCCTTATCTTGCCAGAAATAAGTGCGATAAAAAGGAGGTGTTTGATAAGTATGATACAAATGACCTATATAAGTGTTTTATAACTTCTTTAACAAAACAAGAATCTTGTGCTGGTGGAATATTTATTATTCCTGCCGGTTTCTTCTTATCACCTCGTGATTTAGATGCTCGTTGTAGGAATGACTTTCTATCAAAGTATAAGTTATTGAAAGTCAAGTACTTTGAAGAGACAGTATTTCCAGATACAACTACAACTGTAGTGGCATTTGCGTTTGAGAAATCTCCGGTTTTACTAACAGAACAATCGGTTGAATGGGTTTCTTTGCCATCAGGTGATAAACGCATCTTCAAAATGAGTAAGGATGATGACTGGATTATAGGAGGAGACATCTATAAATTATCAGTTCCTATAGGAGTAAAAGTTAGGAGACATGTTGAAGGTCAGAAACTCAAGGATGGAGAGAAAAGAACCTATATGACTCTATCTGCACTTGATAGTGGAAGAAAAGATGGGCGAATTTCTCTTGAATATAAAGAGGGTTATGTGTATCCTGCGAAGGAATGTAGTAGAACATATGCAACACTCTGTATTTTAGGAAAAAATCTCTCTTCTGAAGAACAGAAGAAAATCTGTTTAGAGTTTAACGCCCTTGTAGAAAAAAAACGGGGTGAGACTTGGAGTCTCTTTCTTCCACAGTTTAGAGAATCAAAAGAATATGCCAGAAAGCGTATTCCATTTGAATTGGCTTATACAATTGTTCTTCATTTGATTAGCATACATTTACCTTAACCCAAGAAAAGTATCCCTTCAAATCGCCAACATATACATACTTCTTAACTGTAGAGAACTCGGGTAGTCTGAGTAAATAGTGAAACATCTCCATCTTTGACGAAGCCTCATCTCCATCGAAGATGTTTGCAAAGAAATAGTCTATCTTTTTTGACTTTACCAAAAAGTTAAGTTGGGCATTCACAAACAGATAACATTCATCACGAAGCGTTCGTGTTTGCGATCCGCCTGTCCCAACTACTGATTTCAGATTTACCCATACCGTATTTGGAGCAAATATCTGCTTTCCATCAAAGTTTTCGGTATAGTCAAATCCATCCTCCTTTCGCATGGGTTGTGCGTTTTCCATCATTTCATTCTTTCGCCAATTAATCCGAGTTTGTGTTGTTGTGCAGGGACGACTGGTTCCCAATACAATTTGTTCCCTTTGATACTTTTCGGGTTTCCTCGACCCTCCTCCCCCTGCTACTTTGCCATAGAGTTCCTGCCTCTTCTCCTTTGTAAATAGGCAACCATCAATTACACCTTCAGGGCAAACAATATTTAAGGATGTCTTATCCATATCAACTATACTGGACTTGGATGTAGGCGGCTGTGCTGTTTCAATTTTTTTTTAATTGAAATTTTTTCAACGTTGGGTAGTCTTCTTTGTTGGGTGCCTATAAATAAGTTTTTCATTTAAATTTTTTTATAAATATTAAACCATTATTATAATGAATACTCGTAAAAGTAATGATTATAAAATTACTGCTGTAAATTATTATTTAGTTGAAGATAAAACACAGGAAGAAGTTTGTAAAATTTTCAATTGTAATCCAAGAAGTTAATGCGATGGGTTGAAAGATATAAAAAAGATGGGAATGTTGATATTCGTTATAGAAAACCGATTGCTTATAACGTTAAAAAGGAATATGTTAAATTTTTATTACAAGAAATTAACTATAATAAAATTATTATATTTATAAATTATTATATTTATAAATTATTATATTTAGCAATTGTATAATGCCATCGGTTCGCTGTGATTGTATAGGAACGTGTAAAACTAATAGTTGCACTTGTAAGAAACATAATAGAAAATGCGGCAAGTCCTGCCATTTAACCCATTCTACTAAGTGCAAAAATAAAAGAAATAAAACGAAGAAGAGGGCATCTCGTAAAAATAGAAAATCTCGTAAATTATAAATATTATTAAAATTGAATTAAGATTATTATTTAGGCATACTTAACTAATAATATGGAATATTCGTTTCGTTTATTAACTTTCAACCCCACAGACGCAATCAACGAAATCTCTCGCAAGAAAGATTTTGTGGTTCAGATGTTCGGAATTAACGAACTCGGCGAAACCGCGTCCATTTTCGTAAATGGATATAAACCATTCTTTTACGTAAAGGTCGGAGACAATTGGACAGAAGCAGACCGCGTAGGTTTCATCTCGCAATTAAGCGCGGATATGGGCGAATACCACGAAGACAGTATAACCGACAGTTCATTCGCAAAGAGAAAAAAATTATACGGATTTGATGGAGGGAAGGAACATACATTTATAATGGTAAGTTTTATAAATGAATCGGCTATGAAAAAGGCAAAACAATTGTGGTATATACAAGGTCCCTCAAAAGGCGACGACCAGGAATTAAGTAAAACCGGTTATATTTTTGAAGAAACACCTACAATTTTATATGAAGCACACATTCCACCTCTGTTAAGATTGTTCCATATTAACGAAATTAGTCCATCTGGTTGGATTTCTATTGATAAGAAATGTGTAACAAACCACTCAAAAAAACAAACAACTTGTACATATGAATTCAGCGTCGATTTCAAAAATGTAATATCGCAACCAGATAAAGAAACGCTTGTTCCATATAAGATATGCAGTTTTGATATAGAGGCTAGTAGCAGTCACGGAGATTTTCCGCTACCTGTAAAAAATTACAAAAAACTCGCCACAAATATAATAGATATATGTTCGCCCGACGGAGCTTATTATGAAACCAGTTGTACCGAAGATTTACTAAAAATGATAATACTTAGTTCATTTGGGTTATCCGATGATAAAAATCAAAATATAGATTTAGTTTATCCGATAAAAAAGGTCTCTCTGGAACAGGTCCAATCGTTATTTAATAAATGGATTAAAATATGTCCTTCTAAATACGTAGGAGAAACGCGTTTAAATGAAGATGATATCGAGGATACAAGCAGATATCATATAAATCAAGATTGTGAATTGGACGACGAATCTGACGACGAAAAAATGCAAGGCGAATCTGAACCAGAATTAAATTGGAATATGTTCAAACCAAAACCACAATCATATAAAAAAAAGGGTTCTATCGTAGATATGCTTAACGACGTAGAATCATCCAGAGACACACTGCTAATAGAATTGACCCGAACCTTAACGGACGTGTTTCCTACTCTAAAGGGCGATAATGTCACATTTATAGGTTCAACATTCATTAAATATGGTGACATAAAACCTTATCTAAATCATTGTATAGCGCTGAATACATGCGATGATGTTACAAATGCCGTTATACATCGTTGTACCACCGAAAAGGAGGTTTTATTAGAATGGTCAAACCTAATTCAAACAGAAAACCCAGACATTATAATCGGTTACAATATATTTGGGTTTGATTACAACTTTATGTATCTTCGAGCAAAAGAACTAAAATGCGAACGAGAATTTTTACAGTTGTCTAGAAATATCAAAGAAGTATGTTTAGAGAAAAACTGGAAAACAGGCAAAGAAGGTCTAAGCGAAAGCACTATCCAACTTGCCAGCGGACAACACGATTTAAGATTTCCGAAAATGAAGGGTCGATTACAGATAGATCTTTATAATTATCTGAGAAGAGATTACTCGCTCAGCCAATATAAACTTGATTATGTTTCTGGCTATTTTATAGGAGACGGAGTTAAAAAAATAGAACACTCTACCACAGTTGATACAACAAAAATATTCAGTAAAAATTTATCAGGTCTAGAAAATGATACTTATATACATTTCGAGGAAGAATCGCATTCGGTCGATTATTATAAAAACGGTCAAAAGTTCAAGGTGCGTTCGGTAGATATTAAAAATGGCACGTTTTGCATCGATGGCATAGAAACACCAGACATCGTCAATAAAAAAGTCAAATGGTGCTTAGCAAAAGACGATATTACTCCACAAGATATTTTTAGGATGACAAATCAAGGACCAGCAGAACGGTCTATTATCGCCAAGTATTGTATTCAAGATTGCAACTTGGTTCATCATCTAATGCGAAAAATAGATGTTATGACGAGTTACGTAGAAATGGCCAAACTGTGTAGCATACCAATAGAATTTATTGTTATGAGAGGTCAGGGTATAAAATTAACAAGTTATATTGCGAAAAAATGCAGAGAAAAAGGCATTCTTATACCAGTTATAAACAAAGGCAATAAAAACGAAGGTTATGAAGGTGCCACTGTATTAGAACCAAAATGCAATCTATATTTAGAAGACCCAGTTGCCTGCTTAGATTATAGTTCTCTATACCCGTCCGCGATGATAAGTGAAAATATATCACACGACAGCAAGGTATTGACTAAAGAGTATAATTTAAGCGGAAAACTTGTTAAAGAGACAGGTGAAAAAAATCAAGGTGGTGGTTTTATATACGACAACTTGCCTGGATATACATATGTTGATATACCGAGCGACGTATATACATGGCAAAGAAAAAACAACAATCCAAAAGCGGCACTTGAAAAAGTCAAAACAGGATATAAGGTGTGTAGGTTCGCACAATTTCCCGATAGTATGGGAAAGGGAGTGATGCCCTCTATATTAGAAGAACTTCTTGCTGCCAGAAAATCAACTAGACGTCTTATCGTTACAGAAAAAGACGATTTTATGAAAAATATATTAGATAAAAGACAGCTTAGTATAAAAGTTACTGCGAATTCAATGTATGGTGGTAGCGGTGCAAAAACGAGTTCGTTTTACGAACTGGATTGTGCTGCGTCTACTACTGCGATTGGACGAAAATTGTTAATTTACGGAAAGCGTGTTATCGAAGGAGCGTATAAAAATAGGATATTGCCTACATCTTCGTACGGTATGGTTCGTACCAATGCCGAATATGTTTACGGCGACACAGATTCTGTATTCTTTAAATTCAATTTAACGGAGGTAGAAAGCGGAACCAAAATTTTAGGTCAAAAAGCACTGGAAATTACGATAGAACTCGCACAGCAAGCGGGGGAATTGGCTTCACGATTTTTAAAAAATCCACACGATTTGGAATACGAAAAAACATTTATGCCGTTCTGTCTCTTATCCAAAAAGCGGTATGTCGGAATGTTATACGAAAAAGACCCGAATAAAGGGAAACGCAAATCAATGGGAATAGTATTAAAACGGCGAGATAATGCGCCGATAGTTAAAGATGTTTATGGAGGAATAATAGACATATTAATGGTAAATAAAAATGTTGAAAATGCCGTGGCATTTTTGAAAGAGTGTATGCAGACTATAGTCGATGGAAAATGCGGAATGGATAAATTGATTATAACAAAGTCGTTGCGTTCTGGTTATAAAAATCCAGCCCAAATCGCACATAAAGTATTGGCAGATAGAATTGGTAAGCGTGATGCTGGAAATAAACCAAATGTTGGAGATAGAATGCCTTATATTTATATAGAAAATCCGGATAAAACTGCTCTACAAGGAGAGAGGATAGAAACACAGGAATTCATTATTAAAAATAAATTAAAAATAAATTATACATTTTACATCACGAACCAAATAATGAAACCGTTGCTACAATTATTCGCGCTAGTGTTAGAAGAGATGGTGGATTTTAAAAAAAAGAAAGGGGCTTCTTTGAGAAAATGGCGCGATGAATTAAGTGCATTAAAAAGAGAACATCCAGACCAAGAAACATATAAGAAAAAGGAAGAAGCTCTTCGCGAAAAAGAAACAAAGGCATTATTATTTGACGAATATATTCGTAAAACTAATAATACAAACAAAGGACAAAACGAAATAACTGCGTTTTTCGCAAAATGTAAATAATATTATGCGGTGCCAACGACCTTTACTGCCACCGCTACGGCAGATTGAAACGATACGATATTATTCATATTAGTCATTATAGTTTGACTTGAATCGGAAGTTGGGTCGGCAGATATGTCTTCCGCACTATTTAAAATAGTAGTTAAAAGAGTAATATCTAAAGATTGGTCGAGAGATGATAATATGTCTTCATACATTTGTTTTTTTGTGGTGTCTAATGTAGCGGCCAAAGTGTTTGCATTTTCAGTAATAGTTTCAGACGCCTTTGATAAATCCGTGGAAGAACTTGAACTCATTAAATTCTTCTTTGATTCAAGTGATTTAAATGATTTAATACCGAAACCTTCCATTATATTAAATTGAACTTTCATTATTTTTATTATCAAGTAAATCACTATAAGAATTATAAAAAAAAACCCAGCATATTTGTATATTTCTTCGGAAGTCATATAATATATTATTATTTAATAATATAATATTTAATAAATAAGGCATTAATTATTATATTTATGTTTAGATCGATTCTTTATTAATTTTAAATTATTCTATTTTTTATAAAATAGACGACGAATATTCGGGTCGTGAATAGGTTTATTATATATAAATCCACATTTTTCAAATATAGTATTTAATGAAGTCGCGGATTTATCTAGTTCAATCCAAGCATCCCATTCTTTCGGGATACTATCCACCATTTTTTTTAATACTCCTCGATTTCTATACTTTTCCCTTACACATGTATATACGATTTCGTGCGAATACATTTCAATCGTATTTACTATACCACTAGTTCTAGGGGACCATCTTATTAATATAAACCCTGGAATTTCCCGCGGATCCTCCCACGTGGTAGTTTGTGTATTATGATTGACAAAATAGACCCGACCTTCTGGCGTTGTTCTTTTTTCACATCCGGGCGGAATTTCCCCATCAATCTTGTCGGCAATAATCAATGAACTTTTTGGGTATTCTGGGTCCGGATTGTAAGTATCTAAAGATAATATGTTTAACTTTACAATCCTTCTAGGATTTTTTAAATCTAATTTTTCTATTGCTTTATCGCGTTGAAAATCCCAATCGCATCTGTAACAATAAATGTCTTCGTTCTCGTGGGAGCATACACATTCTTTATCTGTATATCTTCCGAAATTTTGCCCCCGGTCGTATACCTCAAACATTTCTTTATCTGTTTTGTCTTCTCGTTTCCAATCATTATCAAGATATTCTCTTAATTTTAAATCGGATAAAGCAATTTTGGTAAAGTCTTTTTCTAATAACCATCCATTGCCGGTTTCATTGCAGATTTGTTCGATTTGTTCTACGATTTCCATTTCTTATCTTAATTACAATAATTGTTATTTTTGTTTCAATTTATTCAATATAATTTTTACAATCAGTATATTTTAAAATGAATGTCTATTTATAAAACTTGGACATTTTATGTATCATAAAAATATCAAGCGATTTATTCATTAATGTAAACCCTTTATTTTGTAAATAATTTACAATAGGAATGCTTGTATCACTGTAATTATTTTCAAAACCAATAACGTCTATGAATACTTTATCAAAATTAATAGATTTAATTACTTCAAATTCTGCGCCTTCGACGTCAATTGATAAATAATTTATATGCTGTACATTATTATCATCCAATATAGTTTCTAATTTTTTAGTATTTACTTTAATTACTTCTGTGGTTGACCCATATTGTACGTTTTCGTTATGTAATCTTTTTAAATGTCTTGTATCAAAATTGTCCTTAATTCCGGAAAGCATTTCGGAATAACCTACACTGCATAAAAACTCGGTTTCTCCGTCATTATTGCAGACCGCGCAATTTATATTAATATTATTTGGTCTATTAATAACTAATTTATCGAAAACTTTTTTACACCTTCGCACATTTAAAACGCCGATTTTTATAATTAAATAAAAAATTGATTTATATTAGTTTAAAACTATAATAACAAAGTAAAATGATTTCAATCAATGGAAAAAAGGTCAATAAAGATA
>Ga0214919_10003354_pt1 | contig 24294 bp, 10 predicted proteins | sample LL1503_MetaG_FD_177994 | JGI IMG/M metagenome (GOLD analysis project Ga0214919, IMG submission 177994) | Freshwater microbial communities from Lake Lanier, Atlanta, Georgia, United States - LL-1503 | ecosystem: Environmental > Aquatic > Freshwater > Lake | place: USA: Georgia | collected... | reverse complement strand
ACACAAGGAGTAACACAAGGAGTAACACAAGGAGTAACACAAGGAGTAACACAAGGAGTAACACAAGGAGTAACACAAGGAGTAACACAAGGAGTAACACAAGGACCAACACAAGGAGTAACACAAGCACCAACAAAATCACAAAATCAAGATAAAAAAGAAAAAGAACAACAATATCAATATCAATACAATAATTATATAAATAATTCAAATAAATCAAATGAATCAAATAAACAAGATGAATCAATTAAGAAAGAAGATGAATCAATTAAGAAACAAGATGAATCAATTAAGAAAGAAGATGAATCAAAAAATAAAGAAGATGAATCAAATAAAGAAGATGAATCAAAATGGTTATCAAAATTGCAAAATATACCAAAATGGACTTTACCTTCATCATCAGACTCATCTCAACCATATCAAAGTATACAAACAAATGCAGATTATTATTCTTATTTTGGAGCACTTTCATCAAAAGGTTCAGATTTTATTCCTGTAAATGCAGATTTTAGTTCTTTTAGAAAATAATTACAATTATTTATTAACTAGTACAATAAATAAGTAAAAAAATTCATAATAAAATAAATAATTATTTTATAATGTCATCGTTGTTGCCACCGAACTTAATTCCAGCAACTTTTAATCCTGTTGAAGGAATATATATAGGTCCAACCGGAAATACAGGGAGTACAGGAATAACTGGATGTACAGGAACAACTGGAGAAACAGGACCTGTAGGAACAGGACCTACGGGACCTACTGGAAGCGGAGGTATAGGACCAACAGGACCAATGGGTCCATACGGAACAGGTGACACAGGTCCTCCTGGACAAATTGGTAGAATTGGTCCAAGAGGTTTTACTGGATATACAGGTCCGACAGGAGAAACAGGTCCAACAGGAGAAACAGGTCCTACAGGAGAAACAGGTCCTACAGGACCTATAGGAACTGGTCCTACTGGACCTACCGGAGAAACAGGTACAACAGGAGAAACAGGACCAACAGGACCTATAGGAACAGGACCTACTGGACCTACTGGAGAAACAGGACCTACCGGACCTACCGGAGAAACAGGTACTACTGGTACAACAGGTCCTACCGGAACAACTGGCGCAACAGGTACAACTGGAACAACCGGCACAACCGGCACAACCGGCACAACCGGCACAACCGGCACAACCGGCACAACCGGAACAACCGGAACAACCGGAACAACTGGAACAACTGGCACAACAGGTCCTACAGGAACAACCGGAACAACCGGAACAACCGGAACAACTGGAACTACAGGTGCAACAGGTACAACCGGCACTACCGGTACAACTGGTACAACCGGCACTACAGGTACAACCGGGACTACAGGTGCAACCGGCACTACAGGTGTAACAGGAACAACCGGCACTACAGGTGCAACCGGTACAACAGGCACTACAGGCACTACAGGTACAACAGGAACAACCGGTACAACCGGCACTACAGGTGCAACTGGTACAACCGGAACAACCGGAACAACCGGTGCAACAGGAACAACAGGTAGAATTGGTCCAACAGGTACAACCGGAACAACCGGTATAACAGGAACAACAGGTACAACTGGCACAACTGGCACAACAGGTGCAACAGGACCTATAGGTACAGGACCTACAGGTGATACGGGATGTTCTGGTCCAACCGGTCCAATTGGACGTTCAGGAAAAACAGGGTCTACTGGACCCACCGGTATAACAGGTACAACAGGTACAACTGGTCCAACAGGAACAACAGGAACAACCGGTACTACAGGAACAACCGGAATAACCGGAACAACTGGTCCAACAGGTGCAATTGGTACAGGACCTACCGGTTATACTGGAATTACAGGTCATACTGGACCTACTGGTGATACTGGACCTACTGGAATGAGAGGTGAAACAGGTTATACAGGACTTAGAGGATTAACGGGTACAACTGGAAAAACTGGACAAACAGGACCAACAGGAACAACTGGAACAACTGGAACAACTGGGCCTACTGGAACAACCGGTACAACCGGATCAACAGGTCCTTTAGGAACAGGACCAACTGGAACAACCGGAACAACCGGTCCAACAGGTCCAACCGGACAAACCGGTCCCGTAGGCACAGGTCCAACAGGTACAACCGGAACAACCGGTCCAACAGGTCCAACCGGACAAACCGGTCCCGTAGGCACAGGTCCAACAGGACCAACAGGCACAACAGGCGCAACAGGCGCAACCGGACAAACAGGCCCTGTAGGCACAGGACCAACAGGAATAACCGGATCAACCGGTGCAACAGGTCCAACCGGACAAACAGGTCCTGTAGGCACAGGACCAACAGGCGCAACAGGCGCAACAGGAAGAACAGGTCCAACCGGACAAACAGGCCCCGTAGGCACAGGACCAACAGGAATAACCGGATCAACCGGTGCAACAGGTCCAACCGGACAAACAGGCCCCGTAGGCACAGGTCCAACCGGCTCAACCGGCGCAACAGGCGCAACAGGCGCAACCGGACAAACAGGTCCTGTAGGTACAGGTCCAACAGGACCAACCGGCGCAACCGGAACAACAGGCGCAACCGGAACAACAGGCGCAACCGGAATTTCAGGAGACAAATATTTGACACAAACAATCGTCCCTTTAAACTTAAGTTATTTGACCCAACACATGGATGTTAGTTTCAATATAAAAGGAGGATTGTCTTATATATCTGGAAATTCAGTAGTCGTGGTAGATTCTACAAATCGCAATAATTCATTCGAAGGTACAATTGCAACTTACGATTACTATACAGGATTCATTGAAATAAATAATATTGTAAACTTAAAAAATCCTCTTAGTAATAGCAATATTACATATAATGTAAATTTGGATGGAATAGATGGACCAACCGGATGGACAGGGACAACAGGTACAACTGGCACAACTGGCGCAACAGGTGCAACAGGTCAAACAGGACAAGCAGGTCAAGCAGGAACATCAGGCGGTCTAACATTATATCTATCATATTCAAAATCAATAAAACCGACTACTTCTCTTCTTACATCCACACAATTATCTTCTATTATAGGTAAAACAATTGTAAATCCGGCATCAATAACATACGATCCTAGTCAAAATCAATATCTAAGCTCAATGGATCTAGCGCCTGATTTGGTATTACCACAAACAACAATCGATTTTACAGTAGGAAGCGGAAATTCTTGTGTATTGGCGCAATTTGCATTAAATATAAGTGATTTATATGGATTCCCTGATTATATAACACCTGGTGCATGGGACGCCAATTTTTATTCCAAATGTAATCCCGGCGATGAAGGTTATATTGGATTGAAAATATATCTGTTAGCAAAAAATTCGACAACTCAACAATATGATAATTTGATTTTAAATGGATCTGACAATGCATATTTATACAATAGTGGTTATATTGACAAAGCAACAATGACATTATACATTGAATATTTGATACAATTAGGTATATATGATATATTGCAAGTAGTGATTGTTGCACAAAATACGGATGGAGGTATACGTGGTGGAACAATTTATTTTCAGGGTTCAAATACATATTCACATATTCATACATCATTTCATACATTTGGACCTACCGGACCTACCGGATCTACCGGGTCAACCGGATCTACCGGATCTACTGGTTCAACAGGACCTACAGGTGCAATTGGAACAGGACCTACCGGCGAAACAGGTTCAACCGGTGCAACAGGCGCAACAGGACCTACAGGTGCTATTGGGACAGGACCTACCGGCACAACTGGACATACAGGTACTACAGGCACAACAGGATCTACTGGATATACAGGATCTACTGGACAAACAGGAACAACCGGACCTACAGGATATACAGGAATAACAGGACCTACAGGTGCTATTGGTACAGGACCTACCGGCACAACTGGACCTACAGGATATACAGGAATAACAGGGCCGACAGGAGCTATTGGTACTGGACCTACTGGAATGACCGGATTTACAGGCACAAAAGGATCTACTGGACCTACAGGAGAAGCCGGATCTAGTGTTGTAATTTCTTTTTCTCAACTTAATTTTTCAAACAAAACTTTGGCTCTTGGAGCAAAGAATTGGATTAACATTGCAATGTCTTATGGTGGCCAATATCAATCTGCAGTTGTTCAAGGAGGATACATATATTTATCTTCCGACTATGGAAATACATGGGCGCAAACACCCGATATTTCAAATATAGTTGGAACTAAAAATTGGTATAGTATTACAATGTCAGCAACAGGACAATATCAGACTGCTGCTGTTACTGGAGAATATATTTATGTATCTAACAATTTTGGAACTTCGTGGACAAAAATAACATCAACTGGAATCATAAATTGGAGAATGTGTGATATGTCTCAAGATGGAAAATATCAAATTGTTTGTAATGAATTAACCACTGCAATGTATATATCCAGTAATTATGGAGTTACATGGACTACAAGCACTCTAGCAAATGTAACATTAGGCGTATCATTCTCATCATCAGGAAAATATGTATCTGTAACAAAAGCTTCCTCTAACGGAGCAATATATGTTTCAAACGACTTTGGTAATACATGGACTACAACTACAATAGGAGGTTATATGCGAATACAAATATCTTCTACTGGTCAGTATCAAACTGCAGTGAGTTATGGTTTGTCAGGAGGATCACTAGGAACTATATATACATCATCTGATTATGGAGTTACATGGGTTCAAAATAGTTTTCAGTATCTTATTGGAAGCGTTAAATATTTTTATAGCGTTTACATGTCTTCTAGTGGTCAATATCAAATAATATTTTATGACAGTGGTTGTTATTCTTCAATGGATTATGGAAATACATGGAATATTTTTTATAATTCAACCTCAGTTATTTCTGGTAGAATATCTTACAGTGGTCAATATCTTACTATGGTAGATTATGGTGGATATATTCGTACAACAATTACAGGAAGTAATGGACCAACAGGGCCAACAGGGCCAACAGGAGCCATTGGCACAGGACCCACAGGTCCGACAGGTCAAACAGGGACAACCGGACCCACAGGGCCAACAGGAGCCATTGGCACAGGACCAACAGGTACTACTGGAACAACAGGACCCACAGGGCCAACAGGAGCCATTGGCACAGGACCTACTGGTACTACTGGACAAGCCGGAACAACTGGTGCAACTGGCACCACAGGAACAACTGGACCTACAGGACCGGCTGGACAAGCCGGAACACTTGGAACAACAGGTACTACTGGACCCACTGGAGGAAGTCCTTGGGGACTTACTGGATCAAACACCTATTATACACGGGGTAGCGTTATTATTGGAAAAACAACATCAACAGTTACAGGAATAGCATTAGACGTTTCAGGCATTGTCAATATAAATAGTTGTCCTGTGAATACAGATGATAATACTATAGATTCCATGTCTTCATATAGTCCATTTTCAAATGTATTAACATCACCATTTACATCAACTGCATCATTAGGTACATATGCAATGTCTATTGCAATGTCTTCTTCTGGAAAATATCAATTGTTTGTATTGAACAATGGACCAATAAATTTATCAACAAACTACGGCTCAACATGGTCTGTAACTCCTGATTCAAGCAATAATATTAACAGGGGATATGCAATTTGCGCAATGTCTCAAACAGGACAATATCAAATAAGTGCTGTTATTCGTGAATATATGTATGTTTCAAGTAATTATGGCAATACTTGGACATCAATTACATCAATTGGACTGAGATGGTGGTCTGCATCAGCATTATCAAGTTCAGGACAATATCAATTAGCAGGTGGATGGAATGGAGGTCCATATGGAGGTGCATCATATTATTCAAATAATTATGGAAGTACATGGAGTATAATTTCAACAGTTGTAGATGCAATTAGTATGAGTTGTTCATCTTCTGGTAAATATATGGCTATACTTTCAAGTGGAGGAAGTTTATATTCGTCAAATAATTATGGAACAACTTGGACACTATACACTGGTAATACATTTGGAATTTCCAAAATAAAAATGTCGGCAAATGGAATGTATCAAACCATCGTAGTTTCTAGTAATATTGCTGCGAATAATTATATCAGTATATCTAGTAATTATGGTGTTACATGGACAAATGCAGTTGCTCCAGGTTCTGCGTTATATACGACTACAGGAGGATACTGGTTAGACTTGACATATATGTACGATCTTGCCGTGTCAAGTACAGGGCAGTATCAAATAATGGTAGCAAAACCTTATATTGGTGTATCTACTGATTATGGTTATACATGGTCATTTGTTAGTAATGCATCCTATAATTTTATTGCATGTGCAATATCATCTAATGCACAATATATTACAGCAAGCAGTTCAAATAATAATGTATACACATTGAATTTGGGAGGAGGACCTACAGGACCCACTGGACCTACAGGAAGAACCGGTACAACTGGTACTACTGGACCTACTGGACCGGCTGGACAAGCCGGAATACTTGGAACAACAGGTACTACTGGACCCACTGGAGGAAGTCCTTGGGGACTCACTGGATCAAACACCTATTATACACAAGGTAGTGTAATTATTGGAAAAACAACAACAACAGTTGCAGGAATAGCATTAGACATTTCAGGCATTGTCAATATAAATAGTTGTCCTGTGAATACAGATGATAATACTATAGATTCCATGTCTTCATATAGTCCATTTTCAAATGTATTAACAATACCATTTACAGCAACAGCAGTTTCTTTTGGCGTATATGCATATTATTCTGCATCATCTTCATCTGGTCAATATCAAACCGTTGTAGTAAATAATAATTTAATTTACACATCAAATAATTATGGAGCAAGCTGGACATCATCACCCGATGCCAATAATGTGAATCGTTCTTGGTATGGTCTTGCAATCTCTCAAACGGGTAAATATCAGGTTACTGCTGCTATTAATAATTATATTTATGTTTCAACAAATTATGGTGTAAATTGGACACAAATTACACAATTGGGAACAAAAGCATTTAATAATGCAGCAATGTCTGGTTCTGGACAATATCAATTATTTGGCGGTCCTAGCGGACAAGGATTTTATATATCCACAAATTTTGGTACTACTTGGAGATTAATTAGTTCAGATGCAGTTGATATGTGTTGTTCAGCTTCTGGTAAATATATGTCTATGGTTACAAGTGGAGGCAGTCTATACACATCTAATAATTATGGTACAAATTGGGCATTGAATTCAACTACATTTGGAATTTCCAAAATAAGAATGTCTGCAAATGGAATGTATCAAACCATCGTAGTTTCTAGTAACAATGCTGCGAATAATTATATAAGTATATCTAGTAATTATGGAGTTACATGGACAAATACAGTTGCTCCAGGTTCTGCATTATATACAACTCCAGGAGCATATTGGTCAGATGGAACTTATACATACGGACTTGCTATGTCAAGTACAGGACAGTATCAAATGATGGTAGCAAAACCTTATGTTGGTGTATCTACTGATTATGGTTATACATGGTCATTTGTTAGTAATGCTTCTAATAATTTGTGGTCATGTTCAATGTCATCTAATGGACAATATATTGTAGCGACTGCACCAAATGCTAACATTTATTCAATGAATTTAGGAGGAGGACCTACAGGACCCACTGGACAAGCAGGAACAACAGGCCCCGTAGGCACAGGACCTACAGGCGCAACAGGAAGAACAGGTGCAACAGGTGCAACAGGACCAACTGGTGCAATTGGAACAGGACCTACCGGTACTACAGGCGCAACAGGTGCAACCGGACAAACAGGCCCCGTAGGCACAGGACCAACAGGAGCAACCGGACATACAGGAACAACTGGACCTACAGGAATTGCTGGAACGCAAGGAACAACAGGCACAACCGGCGCAACTGGTACAACAGGACCCACTGGACAAGCAGGAACAACAGGACCCACTGGTGAAACAGGATCCACTGGAACAACTGGACCCACTGGTGAAACAGGATCCACTGGAACAACTGGACCCACTGGTGAAACAGGACCCACTGGAACAACAGGAACAACAGGACCCACTGGTGAAACAGGATCCACTGGACCTACCGGACAATCAGGTGCAACAGGACCCACTGGAGAATCAGGTTCAACTGGCGCAACAGGACCTACTGGAACAACAGGATCCACTGGACCAGTAGGACCTGCTGGTACATTCGATGCTAACTCAATCGATACAATTTCTTATTCTCTTAATTATACAAAAACTTTTAATGTAAATTCTTTAACATTCAAACAATTATTATCTGCAACACCAACCTCTTATGTTGCATCTTCTTTGACAGGTCAATATATAACTTATATAGTGTATAATTCTTATATTTATGTATCCAATAATTATGGAAGTACTTTTACACAGATAACTGATCCAAGTTCAGCATTGCCTTGGGGTGGTGTTTGTATTTCAGAAACAGGTAAATATCAAACTGCGGTAGGTTCTAATATATATATTTCAAGTGATTATGGAGTTACATGGACATATGTACAAGATATTAGTGCAGCAGTAATTAATGCATATAGCGATGTACGAGTAGCATGTTCATCCAATGGAAATATTCAATATATAGTTGATTTCAATTATTTATACAAATCAACAAATTATGGAGCTACATGGACAAATATTCGTGCTGTTGGTTATCAAGGTGGTGGTTCATACTGGTGTGCGCTTTCATGTTCTTCTTCAGGTAAATATGTAGGATGTAATCCAGATCAACGATATTCTTATTCTAGTGATTTTGGTACTACATGGACAAGTACTTATTTCAGTTGTAGAGCAGCAGGAATATCTGCCACTGGACAATATCAAACCATTTATTCAGGAACTATTTATTCATCATCTGATTATGGTGCTACATTTACATCAAAATTGGGAATAGGTGATTCACAACATTTTAATATAGATATTTCTCCAACAGGACAAAATCAATTATTGAGTGGTTCTGTTGGTGGTAATTCATATACATATTTTTCAGGTGATTTTGGAAATACATGGACTAATATTACTTCTCTTATAGGAAGTGGTCTTTGCACAAAATTTGCAGGAAATTATATTGTTTCAGCATGTTATGGTAATCTTAATGGTCTTTATAGTACATTTGATAAAATAGAAGAAGAATATAATGAATCATATTCACGAAGTTATGCACCATTGATTGATACTAGTAAAATTGAATTTAATTCTCTTTTATCGAATGGGGAAGTTAAATGGTCCAGTGTTTCTTCTTCTTCATCTAATAAATTTATAACGGTTGTTGCAAATAATGATTATATTTATGTTTCTAATGATTATGGTGTTACATGGACAACAATAAATAGCTTTGGTCCATTTTATTGGAGCGGAGTTGCAGTTTCTGTAACTGGAAGATATCAAACTGCAGTTGGTTCTAACATTTACATATCTAGTGATTATGGAGTTTCTTGGACTTATATAATGGATGTTGATCATGAAAATAGTGATTATAGTGATTATAATAGTGTTCTTGTTGCAATGTCAACTAATGGAAAAATACAATATGTTCTTCATTCTAAGTTATTAAAATCAGTTGATTATGGAAATACATGGAAAGTTTGTGGTAGTTATAATAATGGATATAGTGGTCAAAATTCATTAGCATGTTCTGCTTCAGGCAAATATGTATCCTGTCAGTGGAGTCGGCAAAGTGAAACTCTGTACACTTATTCTAGTGATTATGGTACAACATTTAATGTAAATTATCAAAGTTATTGTAGAGGAATTGGAATGTCAGCAACAGGACAATTTCAAACATTTTGTGGTGGTTATATAGTTATATCATCTGATTATGGAAATACATGGACAAATAGTAATTATAGTGTTGGTGGTTCAAGCCCACAACGTATATCAATTTCTCCAACAGGACAATATCAATTTATTAGTGGAAATATTTTAGGTAATTGGGGAAGTTATTTTTCATCAGACTATGGACATACATGGACACTTTTTGATATAGCAAATCGTCTTGGACAAATGCGCACTTTAAATTTGTCAATTGATGGAAATTATATAAATGTACTATATCGTCATTATGGTCAGTACGCTGGATATTCAAACGATCCTGCTAGATTCGGTGGATTATTTACAGCTGTTATTCAAGGATCAAGTAGTTCAAGACAAATTTCTTTTGATGCAAGTCATAATGCCTATTATTTACAAGGAAATGTAGGAATTGGAAAATCATTCCCAGTAAATGCATTGGATGTTAGTGGAAATGTAAGTTTATCTGGAAATATTAATTTGGGAAGTGGTGCAGTCCAACCAACTGCAGGTCAAATTGGATATATTCAATCTGTAGCACTCCCAACTGGCACTACTGTTACAAGTGGCGCCAATTATGGATCAGCTTTAACTCTTGATGCTGGAACATGGATTGTGTCCGTATCTATTATTTTTCAAAATACTCCTAATAATGCATCTCTTGTTTATGTTCAATTATTAGTAAATACTGTCATTCAAAATGACTCTTTATGTCCTATTATAAATATGGGAGGGAATGTTGGTTTTTGTACAGCAAATTTTTGTAATACTTTTTATTTTTCTACAGGCTCTAATACTCTACAAGTCTATATTGGTACAGCTTCAGGTTCTACAGGAACTACAACTACAGACACAATTGCAACCTGTAATTATTTGAGAGCCACTAGAATTGCATAATATCATAACATAGATAAATCATAACATAGATAAATCATAACATAATAATCAATGAGTTCAAAATAAAGATAAAAAAAACCCATCAAATAATAAAACAAGTGCTAACAGATGAATTTTACTCTTGATAGACAACATATCGCCGAAGAAATTCGTCAAATTCTCAATGGATTTGACGAAAAATGTAAAAATATCCATTTCAAAAAAGGCATTTATATCTACGGTTCTCCCGGTTCTGGGAAAACCCAATTCGCCGTCGAACTCCTCAAAGAACTCAATTACGATATCATAAAATACGACGCAGGCGACGTCCGCAATAAAAATCTCATCGAAACCATGACATCCAATAACGTCGCTTCACAAAACGTTCTCCATATGATGTCCGGCAAAATCAAGAAAATCGCCATTGTTATGGACGAAATTGACGGCATGAATAACGGCGACAAAGGCGGTATTACTTCGCTCATCAAACTCATCCGACAAAAGAAAACCAAAAAACAGCGCCAAGAAAGCATGACACTGAATCCCATCGTGTGTATAGGCAATTATTATATCGACAAAAAAATCAAAGAACTCATGAAAGTGTGCAATACATTTGAACTTAAAACGCCGACTAACCAACAGATAGAATCTCTGTTAGCACAATCCATGCCAAATTTGCCGACCACTTCTTATCAAAAAATGACCGATTATGTACAAGGCGATTTGCGAAAATACGATTTTATTCGACGCATTCACGAAAAAAGTCCGCATATTTTGCTCGATGAAGAAACAATGACCACAATATTTCACGCGAAATCTTACAACGACGATTCCAAGAAAATTACGCAGAGGTTGATAGATAATCCGGTGAATATAAGAGAACATACGACTATTATGAATGAAACTGATCGCACAATTGTGGCACTTTTATGGCATGAAAATATCGTGGATGCAATATCGCAATATAAGAATAATATTTCTATTCCGTTTTATTTCCGTATTTTAGAGAACATGTGTTTCGCCGATTTTATTGACAGAATAACTTTTCAAAATCAAATATGGCAATTCAATGAAATGAGTTCTCTCATTAAAACATTTTACAATAATAAATTGTATCATGACCATTTCGCAGAATTACCGAAACATTCTCTTCAATCGGATATAAGATTTACCAAAGTTCTTACAAAATATTCTACAGAATACAACAATATATTGTTTGTCTATTATTTGTGCCAACAGATAAATTTAGATAAAAAGGATTTGATTTCTTTTTTCCAGGAATTGCGGCTTTATTATGGAGGATTAGATATGTTGATGCAACCCGATACATTGAATGCCATTGAACATATGTTTGAAAATACGGAAATAGATAAATTGGATATTAAGAGGATGTACAGGTATTTAGACAAGAATGTGAAGAAAGATTGTGCGCTGATAGAAGACGAATTTGACGATGATATTGAAGATGAAATATTAGACGATAATGTGGGATAAATAGAATATAATATTACATTATATATTACATTATAATGGATTCTTATTTCTGGTTTTTTTATATAGGAATTTTTTTATTTATATCGCATTTTTTGACGCAAGGTATAAGTTTGGACATTTCCTTTTTCGGTATTTTTTTAATAATTGTAGGATGGTGGCGAATACAACTATGGAGTTGGATATATGTGCTAACATGGATATTTATTGTAATTGAAATTTTAGCGAATATTTTCCGTTTACAAGAATTAGTTGGCAATTATTTAGACCCTTCTGGTCAATTAGAAAAAGATATTCATGATTCTGGAAGTGATTCTGGAAGTGATTCTGGAAGTGATTCTGACAGTGATTCTGGATCGGATACAAGTGATGAAAATTCAGATGAATCTGGCAAAAAATCTGGCAAAAAATCTGGCAAAAAATCTGGCAAAAAATCTGGCAAAAAATCTGAACAAGAGTAAACAACATAAAAATACAAAATTGTTTTATTCAAATAAATGAATAAAACAACCGACGATGATGACATTAAATCCACCACGTTTTCCACTACGTTTTCCACTACGTTTGTCACCGCATTTTTCAAAATTTATGACGAACCCCCATTAAAAGACCGCACAATGGATTGGCGACTTCAAAATTTCGAAAAATTGGCGAAAACTTGCATCCCCCTTGTAATATATACATGCCAAGAATATTATTCACTGTTAGCACCATTTTTAAATATTTACCCAAATTTACGGTTAGGAAAAATTATTGAATTACAAGAATTAGAAATATGGAAAAAAATCGCAGAAATAGAGAACCTACGACTTCCAGAAAAAAGATGCGAAACTAAAGACACAAAAGAATATATTGCATTAATGAATTCCAAAACAGAATTTATGAAATATGCGATTGAAGAGAACTTCTGGAATTCCACGCATTTCGCATGGATAGATTTCAATATTTTTCATATTATGAAATCCGGCAGCGAATATCCTACAAAAATATTGCAGACAATGATGAAACGCGATTTTCAAAACGACGATTTTTTAGTCGTTCCTGGATGCTGGGATTATAATTGGACAAATGAATGGTCTATTCCTAATGAAGTATGTTGGCGATTTTGTGGCGGTTTTTTTCTCGGTACTTCTACAGAAGTTATCAATTTTCACGAATTATATGAAAAATGGTTTCAAGATTTTTTGCGAAATTACGGTGTTCTTACATGGGAAGTCAATTTCTGGTCATGGCTCGAATTAAACAAATATTTTTCGCCAAAATGGTATCGCGCAGACCACAATTCCAGTATTTTGGAATTCAGCGCCGATTTTTGTTGTAATGGATTGCCTATTTCGAAATCATTATTATGCAATTATTCCGATATCGACGAATATATACCTACATCGACGTCGTATTTTTATGATGAAACAGGCGACAGGGAAATACTTAATACTCGATATGTAAATTACAAGATTTTAAATGACGGATGTTATTTTATTCACGATGAAAAAAGATACTTGAGAACACGGAATATATCGCATATTTATTCTGTTAGCAGTGGTTCTAATGTAATGAAAGAAATATTCGAAGAAGAAGATTATCCGGATTATGATGGCGCATATGTTTTCGGTTTAGAAGATATTCGTTTGTATAAATTGGACGGCGATAGTGCTAACATAAGATTTATATGTTCGAATAAAAATCATGTGCCTAATTTGAAAACCCGTATAATGACGGGAATATACGATGTAGATAATGGATTGTGCAGAGATATGCGTATATTGCATCCACCGGGAGATACATATTGTGAGAAGAACTGGATTCCATTGCCTTCGAATAGATTAGACGATGTGGTTGGCGAATATTTCATATATAAATGGATGCCATTTGAAATAGGACGTTTAGATGAAACGGATCAATTACTTATTGTTAAATCATATGAACATAATACGCCTTTTTGGCATGGAATAAGAGGGTCCACTTGCTTACAGGAAACATTGGATGGTTATATATGTTTGGTGCATTTTAGTGAAGAGAAATCGCCGAGACATTATTTTCATCTGTTAGTATTGTTGGAAAAAGGCACATTCAAACCTGTGAAATATTCGCGGTTCTTTTATTTTCATAAAAAAAGTATTGAATTTTGTATAGGATTTTGCAAAAAAGAAGCGAAATATTGTTTTTGGATTTCGAATTTTGATAGAGATCCTGAATATTTAGAAGTTGATTGTTGTAACATTGAATTGTGTTATGATATAAATTTGTAAATATTTATATATTGTATATATGAGTAATATTAATTTGGAAGAAGAATCAAAAGTTGAAAATAAACCAGATAATTTTGAAAACATTTATTATATTTATGAATTAGAAATAAGTGAAAATCCAACATTTAATCCAACTTTTAAAGTTCATTATTTGGTATTTGAACTAGATGTTCAAGAAGATGAATATTCGGAATATACTTATTTTTTTAAAATAAATGGGCATATTACTAGCGTAGGATCTATTGGAAATTATGATAAAATAGATTGTAGTCCAGAAATATTAGGAGACATTATAAAATTATATAATGGAAATTTTGATAAAGAAAATATTGATGAATATTTTGATATATATAAAAATATTAATTTTGAAAAAAATAATGGAGAAAATATAATTAATGGAAAATTATATATTAAATATGATAAAAATTATTTTGATAATAATGAAATAAAATTTTCATATCTATATAAAAATGGAGATGAAAGTGAATTATTTACAATGAAAGAATTTGATAATATAATAGAAAAAATAAAAGAAAAAGAAGTAGCAAAAGAGGCTGAAAAAGCAGTATCACCTGAAGAAGAAGGAGCAAAAGAACCAGTAGCATCTGAAGCAGCTGAAAATGAAGGAGCAAAATTATTTGAAGAAGGTAAACGTGATGGAAATAATATGGGAAAACAGTTGTTGAATAGATTGTTTAATGGAGGAAAAAAACTAACAAATAATAAAAAAAAAACAAGAAAAATAAAAAAATAATATTCTATTTTTTTTTCTCTAATAATTCTTCTTGTTCAGAAACTAATTCTGTCAATTTTTTTTTATCCAATTTTTTTACAATAGGCAAATCTGTAATTATATTTTTATAAGAAAATGTATTGATATCACTTTTATTATTCATAATTTCATTAAATGTTTTAAATGATTCTTCGATACTATATCTATGAATTAAACTCGGTCTCATCATATTAAAAAACAATTCTTCTAATTTTTTCCATTTTTCTTTATCAAAATAATCTTTAGAATAACAAAGAACAAATTGCAATGTAATTCCTAATCCAAATAAATCAATAGTATCCAAAGATTTTTTCAAAAAATTCTCGTAATTTTCAGGATACATTTCATACATAATAAAATTCATAAAATCATTCAAATATTTATCAATAATTTCCTCTCTTTCTTTTTGATTATGATTCCGAAGAATATAATCAAATAAAATACGACAAGAAATCGATAATTTCGAAGAAGAATCTTTTAATTTTTCTTTTATAAAATATTCGAAATATTCTTTTTTTTCTTCCAAAGACATTTCCGCTATTTTCATAAATAATTCTTTATTCAAATATGCAAATTCAAAAGGATAAGTCCAAAATGGATATTCTGCAATATAATTCCTGTTAGTACGCGACGCATTTTTTACATCATCTATCTTTCTCATCAAACCGAAATCTATAAATTTAATAATATCTGTTTTTAAATTAAACACAATATTCTGCGGTTTGACATCATGATGCAAAATTCCGTGTTTTTTAAAAAGTAAAATTCCTTCAAAAAGAGTCGAAGCTTTTTCCCAAAAATTTTTTAAATATTCATTTCTCTTGCTAACAGAATATGTTTCAATTGATGTCATTAATTTAGAAATATCTTGTCCTCCATCTGGAATTATTAAAAGCGAATATTTCGAAAATAAATTTTTTGTATTGTTTTTACTACTTTTGATTTTTGTAGTTGAATAACCGGATTTTTTCGATCTTTTCGATTTTTTATATAAATCACATTTTTTAGCAGATTTTATATTATATTTTGAGTGTTTTGGTTTACATTTTAATGGTTTTCCCAAATAATATTTTTTTTCTTTGTCAATATTCGCAATTGTAGTATATTCACTAAGTTCTGAAATTGCGTCTTTTGTAAGCATAAATTTGCTTATATTATCATTCTTCTCTATTTTTCGTTGTTTATTCGATTTGTTACATTCTAATTGAGGTTTATGAACACATCCATAACTACCTTCTCCTATAACTGATGCCATTCTAATATAATATTATATTTTATCTAAGAATTCGAAATAGTTGGCATAACATTCATTGAATTCATTAATTCTATTTTACGAATTGATTTTTCTAAATCCACTTGTTTTTCTAAATTTGCAAACAGATATTCAGTATTAGGACTTTCCTCATTTTGTTTTATTTGTTCATAAATTTCATCTATTTTTTTTACAACTATTTCAACAGTAGATTTATCATTTATCAATTCTATATTCATAGGAACAGGTTCTGTAAGCAAAGAAATAGCGAAATAAATCAAATATCTATGTTTTTTACAACTAGCTGTAGTATATTTTATTGAAAAGAGAACCAACAGAGATTCTATTAATGAATCAATAAACAGGTTCTCATTTTTTTTTGATTGATCTATCAATGCTTCCCATACAATCCAAATAATATCACACTGAAATTTATTTTCTACATTCGCCGATTCACGACGTCTTTCGCAAAAAAGTGGCTGTTTTCGTTTTCTGCAAAGCGCATCAAATTCAATCATCCATTCCAGCCAATAACATGCATTTAGCATATTGTGTTTTTCCATAGATATATTGTAAGCAAATTCATTGATAGGAATCACGATTTCTTTCGGGTCATCTTTACGAAAAAGCGATTCTACAAACGAAGTATTAGGCGCTATTAGTCGTTCTTTCATAGTTTCTATTTCAAATTCTTCAATACGATTTATACGAATCAATTCGAAACTATGTTTCTTATTAGAAAGCGTCAATACTACGATGATTTCGGCAAATATTTTACGAATTGTGGCATTATTACGTAGATGAAGTTCCGATACATAATGACCTTGATTCACTATACTACGAAAACCAGTGTATCTCAATTCAATATATTTCACAATTTTAGGATTACCTAAATGAATATATTTTCCCACATATTCCAAAATTATTTGCCATAAATCGGCAAAATGTCCGGCACATATCAATTCTGCTGCCCAATAACACGCGGGCTCTATTTTTTTCTTCTGCATATTTTCGATGATTTTATCACATACATGTGTTTTTTTAAATTTGGAAAAAGAAAAAGTTTTGAATTGTAGAGAGGTTCTCGTATCATTTATTTCACTTGTTTGCGAAATACTCATTTAAATGTTTACAAGAATTTATTTTAGAATAGAGAACCTACATACATAAAATATAAATGAATAATATAAATGGCTCAAATAGATGGTCCCAATATTATGCATGAAATCAGTCTTCTATTTATAGCATTAATAATCGCATATTTCATATATCGTGCATATGCATATCTAGGTAATTTAGATAAATGCAATTGTGCACCTACAAAAATAGTGGAAAATTTGAAAATGATTGAATTATATTATTTGTGCATTCTTTTAGCAGGCGTCATATTCAATATCATTTATTTAATTTATAATTTAAATTATACTAAACTATTTTCTGAAAACAGATATTTAGTAGCATTAGTTGTCTTGTACGTTCTCTCTATTTTCGGTTTCTATTTATATTATGTTTACAATGTCATTGAATTTAAAATGCAACTAGACCCCAATTGTGCTTGTACAAATCAATGGCAAAATAACATAATATACTTACATGTCCTATATTTGAGTTTGCCAATTGTATTAACGATTCTGTCAGCACTTTTCAAATTTAAAATAAATACTTCGGTAATAACATTAGTCATTGTTTTATTGGTTTCTATTTATTATTATGAACAATATTTAGTGAACACTGGAAAAACAACCGAATCAATGATGTCTATGTTAGGAAATTATAAAGACATGGTTTTTGAGCCGAAAATATATGATGACAATGGCGTACCATTTGATCCGGAAGATTCTAACAAAAATCCTCATTACGGCGATTTTTCGCCGAGAGTAGGACAACCTCTCCAGAAATATCATCAAAAGCGGACAAAAGAATATCCGGAATCTAAGCCGAATATGGGTGACAATATATTTGCACCTTTATCAACTCATGAATCGATTGTATTGGAATATCGTAAGAAAACGCAGAATGATTTGTATCAATAAGCGATATCCTCCGAAATAAATAAAGAAAGTTTTACACCTTTTCTCATTTAAAACGCTCATTATTAATAAAATTGATTTATTTTTTAATTATTAAATTTATCATACCACAAAATGCAAAGGGTTTTTCAAAACATAGAAGGAACAGCGTTTTTAGATAAGGGTAATTTCATAAATAAAGAATTATTAGAGAAATGTATTATAGATATTGAAACACAATTAGAAGAACGCCCAGAAATAATTATTTTTGGAAAGAAATGTAAACAACAAAGAAAGGTTGGATTCTTTTCAAATGAATCCATTGGATACAAATATTCAAAAAAAATGATGGGGTCAAAACCTCTATCACAATCTATGAGTGAATTATTACTCGTAATTAATATGGTAATTGGTGCGAAATTTAACGGAATATTAGTAAATAAATATATGGATGGTAATGATTATATTAGCGCACATTGTGACGATGAAACCGGATTAGATTCGGTAGGGGTAATTTCAATTTCCTATGGTTCCGAAAGAAAATTCCGTATTCGTAATAAAGAAACAAAGGAAATTATGTGTGATGAATTAACTACACATTGTAGTATATTACATATGGGAGGTGATTTTCAAAAGTTATATACACACGAAATACCCATACAAAAAAAAATTAAAGAACCAAGAATTTCATTTACATTTCGTAAACACAATATGTAAAAAATGGGCGTTTTAAATGATAAAATGTCTAAAAGAAATGTCTAAAAGAAAGGTCTAAAAGAAAGTGCTAAAAGAAAGGTCTAAAAGAAAGTGCTAACAGAATAATATTATTCTGTTAGCAAAAGCAAAATTATGGTTCATTATCATTTACAAAATTATAAAGTAAATTATCTGGGTTGTGATTCTGGACTTCACCGCAAACCATCGCCACACTTTCGTACATTTTGCGCAAAACGTCGTTGGGTGCACTTGTACCTACTTTAATAAATCCCCTTTTTAATAAAAATTTACGAACATCTTTGATATTCGTATGTTTTAAATCATATGCCGTCTGCTGTATTTTTTTACGAATAGTTTTATTAGAAATAAGACATCCAATTTTTGGCGCATTTTTCGATTTACCTACATGATAGGTTCTCTTATATATTTTTCGCCTTTTCATATTTTTTATTTTTTTATATTGCGAATTATTTTGTTGTTCTTTTTGTTGATATATTTGTTTTGCTTCGGCTTTCATTATTTGTTGTTTTTCATTATTTTGAATAAATTGAATAGGTGCAATAGTTTCTGTTGGCATTTTTGTTTGATATTCTTCTGAATTTAGCGTTTCAGGGGGCATAATAGGTACTTGTTGAATTATTCCTTGTTTATTTTTGAAAGTACGGTATGTAGGCATTTTTCCGCCTTTCAAACATCCATATCCAGGATGTTGTGGTAAATTATATGGTCTAGTATTTATGATATTTTTTTGAATTTGTAGAGGTTGTAATGGAATTGATTGAATTGAAGAAATTGATGGAATTGATGAATTAATTTGTATTGGACTAACAGAATTCGATAATGATTGTGTTATATTGAATTCTTTAGGTAATTCATTGAAAATAACAGGATCATTTGGTTTTTCATAATTACGAAAAGTATGATTGTGAATTTGATTTTGTTGAACGTTCTCTTTTTCCACTTTTTTTTCTAAATCTGTTAAATATTGCAATGATTTATCGAAGTCTTTAGTGAATTGTTCTTCTATTGGAGAAGATTCTGGTTCTTTTGATTTTTTTTGTTCAGTTTTAGAGAACAAGCGTTTATATTCGTCTTGTTGTCTTGCGCGAATTACTTTCAAAATTTTGCGTTTTAGTGTATTATTTTTAGCTTCCGATAATTGATTTGTTGTAGGTTTAATTTTAATTTTTTCTTTATTTGATTTTTTGGTTTTTCCTCCTGAACTTAATTTGAAAAGATCCGGATTAATTGTAATTGTTTTTTTTTCTGACATATATTTTGTTATATAAAAAATTATAATAACAGTAACACAATAATTAGACCCACAATAATTAGACCTTTTATCATATAAAAACTGCAAAAAGAATATAAAAAATTGACGACAAAGAATGATTAGTATTCATCCATATACTCTAATGAAAAATACTATGAACCAGCCTACAGATACACAAAAAGTTGAAAGAAAGCGAAAAAATACTAAAAAAGTAGCAATTTCTGATACCAAAGTGTTTTTGGAAAAAGATGAAAAAGTATTTAATACAGATATGGAATTCGAAAAAGAAGCATCTGGACAAGACTTCGGAGGAGAAGATATGGATAAACTCATGGCAAAATTGAAAAGCATGAAATTGGATGATCTTTCCAGTATAGATAATAAATTGGATGGAAAGGGTGTTCTAGAACATTTGGAAGATAACTGCGAAGATCCATTCAAATTAATTGAATCATATTTTGAAGGCAAACATTTGGATAGACTTGTTAGACATCAATTAGAATCTTACAATCATTTCGTGAATTTGCAGATTCAACGTACTATTCAAATGTTCAATGCTGTTGAAATTCGTGCAGATACAGATTATATCGCTGAACATGACAAATATATGTTGGAAATTTTCATTACTTTTGAGAATTTCAAGATGTATCCTCCACAAATTCACGAAAATAATGGTGCAACTAAACTGATGTTACCACAAGAAGCAAAGTTGCGTAATTTTACTTATGCTGCGTCAATGGCGGTTGATCTGCGTATTAAATATGTCATTCGAAATACAGAATCTATGGATACACCGCGAATTGTTGAGACATTTCTTCCTAAAATTACTATTGGAAAAATGCCGATAATGTTGAAATCTTCTATTTGTGTGCTAACACAGAATAATAGTATTCATCCCAGTTACACTGGCGAATGTTCGATGGATTGCGGCGGTTATTTCATAATAAAGGGGTCGGAGAAAACGGTGCTTGGTCAAGAACATGCGAAACCGAATTGTTGCTATAATTTCAAAGGAAATGCGACGACGAAATGGAGTTATTTTTCGGAAATCAAATCTGTGCCTGATTATAAGTGCATTTCACCGAAACAGATTGAGATGATGATTGCTTCGAAAAACAACGGATTCGGTAACGGAATGTATATCAATATTCCGCGTATTAAACAGCCGATCGAGCTATTTGTACTATTTCGTGCTTTGGGCGTATTGTCAGAGAAAGAGATTTGTTCTTATATTGTACTGGATTTGGAGGATGATAAATATTCAGATATTTTGAAATTCTTGCGTGCGTCTATTATTGATGCAAATAAATATATGACACAGGAGGATGCATTGCGACATGTGACATCGATGGTTACATATATGCCGATGAATATGGATAAGGAACAAGGCGCAAAGAAGAAACGGGAATTTGCAGTGGACGTTTTGAATAGTGATTTATTTCCTCATTGTCATAATCTGAAACAGAAATTGTGTTTGCTTGGATACATGGCTAACAAATTGATTCAAACTTCATTGGGGTGGTTGCCGGTTGATGACCGTGATTCTTATTCGAATAAACGGATTGAATTGACTGGGACATTACTTAACAATTTATTTCGCAATTATTTTAATAAATTGGTGAAGGAAATGCAGAAACAAATTGTGCGTGAAATCAAGACGGGATCATGGCGATCAACGGAGGATTATGAGAATATTGTGAATATGACGAATATATATAAAATAATGAAATCGACAACAATTGAGAATGGAATAAATCGTGCTCTAGCAACGGGGGATTTCAGTATTAAACAGTCGAATTCCAGTAAAGTAGGTGTCGCGCAAGTGTTGAATCGGTTAACATATCCGGCATCTATCAGTCATTTGAGACGAGTTAATACGCCTTTGGAAAAAAGCGGTGAATTGATTGCTCCGCGTAAATTGAATAACACTACTTTCGGATTCTTATGTCCAGCGGAGACACCCGAAGGGCAGTCAATTGGTGTAGTGAAAAACATGAGTTATTTGACACATATTACGATTCCTACCAATAGTTCGTCGCTATATGAATATGTCCAGCCTTATTTACATAGTGTAGAAACTACTGAATATTCGAAACTTGCTAACAGAGTCAAAATATTTGTGAACGGGGTTTGGTTAGGTGTAACTGACCAGCCAATGGAATTATACAAAGACATGAAAGACAAGAAATATCGCGGTATTATCAATATATATACGAGCGTTGTATTTGATTTCAAGATGATGGAAATTCGTATTTGCAATGATGGAGGACGTTTGACGCGTCCTCTTCTCAAAGTGCGAAACAATCGCGCGCTCATTACAAAAGAAATTATTGACCGAGTAGAGAAAAAGGAATTGTCTTGGAACGATTTGCTAACAAATTGTGTGCTCGATGAATCCGTAATCGAATATATTGATCCAGAAGAACAGAATCATGCGATGATTGCTATGCGCGCGAAAGATACGTATTTGAAAGACCCGGCATCAGTTTACACATATACACATTGCGAAATTCACCCGAGTACAATATTTGGTGTGTTAGCATCATGCATTCCATTTCCTGAACATAATCAAGCTCCGAGAAATACTTATCAAACGGCGATGGGTAAACAGGCGATGGGCGTTTATGCAACGAATTACGATAAAAGAATGGACAAGACTGCGTATGTACTGAATTATCCTACACGCCCATTGGTGGATACACGACTTATGAATTTCATTCATTTGAATAATATTCCGTCTGGGTGTCAAATACACGTGGCGATTATGACACATACTGGTTATAATCAGGAAGATAGTGTGTTAGTAAATAAGGGGTCAATTGATCGCGGTCTTTTCATGGCGACTATATATCATACAGAGAAAGATGAGGATAAGAATATTATTCGCGATGAAATTATTCGCTGTAAGCCAGATAAAACGAAAACCAAAGGTGTGAAATTCGGTAATTACGACAAATTGAATGCGCAAGGATTTATTGCTGAAAATTCTTTGGTGGAAAATCGCGATATTATTATTGGCAAAATTATTCCTATCAAAGAGAATCGAAATGATCCTACGAAAACGATTAAATATGAAGATCAGAGCAAGAGTTTTCGTACAACGGAAGAGACGTATATTGATATGAATCGCACGTTTAGAAATGGCGATGGATATAATTGCGCGAAGGTGAGGACGCGAACATTGCGAAAACCTGTGTTAGGAGACAAATTCAGTTCTAGGCACGGGCAGAAAGGTACTATGGGTAATGTTTTGCCAGAATGCGATATGCCATTTACAAAAGATGGACTAAGACCAGATATTATAATTAATCCTCATGCAATTCCGTCGCGAATGACGATTGCACAATTGAAAGAGACATTGCTTGGAAAAGTGCTATTAGTTTTGGGACTTTTCGGTGATGGAACAAGTTTCGGAACATTGGATGTAAAGACGATTGCCGAAAAGTTGCAGAATGTGGGGTATGAGAGTTATGGAAATGAAGTCATGTATAATGGGCTAACAGGTGAACAATTGGAAACGAATATATTCTTTGGACCGGTGTTTTACCAGCGTTTGAAGCATATGGTCAATGATAAGCAGCATAGCAGGTCGATTGGTCCAATGGTGAATTTGACGCGACAACCAGCGGAAGGTAGGTCGCGCGACGGTGGTTTTCGTGTTGGTGAAATGGAGCGTGATGTGTTGATTGCGCATGGAATGTCGCGATTCTGCAAAGAGAGATTATATGATGTATCGGATAAATATAGTGTACATGTTTGCAAAAAATGCGGGATGATTGCGTCATATAATAATAATGACCGACCCAATATGTATTA
>Ga0214919_10003353_pt1 | contig 24298 bp, 23 predicted proteins | sample LL1503_MetaG_FD_177994 | JGI IMG/M metagenome (GOLD analysis project Ga0214919, IMG submission 177994) | Freshwater microbial communities from Lake Lanier, Atlanta, Georgia, United States - LL-1503 | ecosystem: Environmental > Aquatic > Freshwater > Lake | place: USA: Georgia | collected... | reverse complement strand
CTATCGACGATGGGACTGAAGAACCAGAGAAGGATCAGCGAACAATACTGATCCATATGCAGGTCGCGATTGCCCGCCTTGTCCCGCTGCGTCCCCACGAAGTGCAGTCGTTCAATCAACCCCTGCAACGCCTTGAAATACTTCAAGCCGTGGATGTCTTCAGGGCGTATCTTGCGGCGAACTGCTGCCATGGCTCACACTATGGCAACTTCGAGCCCAGGGCGCAACTCCGCCCACCCTCCCTGGATTCGCTGGTTTCTCTGGCGCAAATTTCGTGCCGAACACTACTGGGACGGGAGCGGATTTCGATGTTGTGAGGGCGGCTCACTTCGGCTTCGGGGTTTCCTTGGTCACGTCGATGTCGAACGTCGTCGCGCCCGACTTTGGCTCGACCGTGAGCGTCACCCGATGGTCGGTAAAACACATTTTGGGAAACTCGACCTTTGGATCGGGGGCCGGGCCGCCGGTTCGGCGAGCAATCCTGCGGTCACGAGCAAGAGTGTCTTCGGCTCAACGCGGCACGCGTGCATCGGCTGAGGACTCCGGGGGTTGGGGGTCGCGGGGGGTGATCGTGAAGGCTACGGCATGCGGGCTTGGCCATTTCGCCACGGGCTGGATCACGAGGGCGCCGGGTTCCTGTTTCCAGTCGAGCGCCGCGTCGCTGCCGAGAAGCGTGACCGAGGCGATCGGGCCCGTGACGAGGCCTCGCTCGGTGCCGAGCGCCGCGATGCGGACCGGACCGGTCGGAGTGGCAAGCACGATCGCATGGATCGCCGTGCCGTCCTTCGCGGCGGTGAAACGGATGTCTTCCGAGGTCCAGGGCTTGCTGCGCCAGTCCCAGAGCTGGTTGAGCTTGGCTCGCCAGCCGGTCTGCCTCTCGCCGTCGTCAGGTATCGTCGCCGGTCCCTCGCCGAAGGTCTTCCAGGGCCGGGTGGCGTAGATCGCGGCGCCGTTGACGTCCAGCCACTGGCCGATTTCCTGCATGATCGCAATTTCGTCGTCGTCGAGTTCGCCACTGCCTCGGACCGGCACGCTGAGCAGCAGGTTGCCGTTCTTGCTGACGACGTCGCACAACAACGGGATCACTTCACCCGCCTTGCGATACCGGTGCTTGTCGAAGACGGCACGGTCATAATGCCAGTTGCCTATGCAGGTGTCGGTCTGCCAGGGCTCCGGCTCGATCCGGTCGGTCCGGCCTCGCTCGATGTCATAGACGAAGCAACGCCGCTGCGATTCGTCGAGGCCCTTGGTGTTCATCACCGCCTCGTTGCGGCCTCGGTGGCGGGCGATGTTTGCGTTGTAATGGTGCGCCGCAATCCCGAGCCCATACGCCTCCCGGCTTCTCAAGGGCAGCACCACGTCGTCGAAGTAGAGCAGGTCGGGCTCGTAGCCGTTGATCAGGTCGAGCGTACGGTTGAAGAACCTGTCGCAATACTCCGCGCTCAGCCCCTTGCCGGGCGGATGCCCCTGCGCGTAGAGGTCCTGGGGGTCGAGCCCATCCCACCACTGCCCCGTGCCGTCGGCCTTCGTCAGCATTCCGTCATACGGCACACCGGCGAGCGGGCCTTCCTTGTCGGCGCCCTGTGACGGCTCATACCAGTTCCAAGCCGGGTCGGCGTGCACGCTCACACCAAATCGCAGGCCAGCCTCCCGCGCCGCCTTGGCCCAGCAACCGATGAGGTCCTTCTTCGGCCCGACCCGCACGCTGTTCCAGGGCTGGTAACGGGAGTTCCATGCGTCGAAGTTGTCGTGGTGGTTGGCCATCGCCACGAGGTATTGCGCCCCGGCGCGTTTGTAGAGCGTGAGCAGTTTGTTCGGATCGAACTTCTCCGCCTTCCAGTCGTTGCAGACCTCCTTGAAACCCACCTTCGACGGATGTCCGTACTTCTGGACGTGCAGCCGATACTCCTTGCTCCCCTCGATGTAGAGGTTGCGGGCGTACCAGTCGCCCCCTTCCGGCTGACACTGCGGCCCCCAGTGCGCGAAGATGCCGAACTTCGCATCGCGGAACCATTCGGGTGCCTCGTACTTTGCGAGCGACTCCCATGTCGGCTGGAACGGTCCCTCGGCCATTCGCTCCGTGCCCTGTCCGGGCCTCGCGGCATCACCCGCAGCCCTGCCCGATCCAGAACTCTGGGGCTGCGGATCGAGAATCACGGGCCGTGGCTTCGGCTCGGCTGGGGTCCGCTGCCACCGCACCGCGTTTTCAAGAAGCCGCAGCATGCGGTCGTCCTTCCAGATCGGAAACGTCTCGTGGCCGGGGCGGATGTAGACGACGCGGCCCGCGCCGACCCGCCAGGCCATCACGCTGCGAAACCGCTCCCCCGCCTCCCACGTCTCCTCGCAGACGATCGTGTCGGGTTCGGGCACATGGTAGGGCTCGTCGTACATCTCTGTCCGGTCGAGCGTGAACACGTCGGGCAGGCCCGCGGCGAGCGGATGCTCCCGGTCGAGCACCTTCACCGTGCTCGGCTTGCCGTCGTTTCGATAGGCGGGAAAGATGCAGCCTGGAAGGTGGAGCGTGACGGCGACCGTGCCGTCGGGCTTCCGCTCGACGTCGGTGGCCGGCGTGAACCTCGCATCGCGGGCGGGCACCGTCCGCATCCCGGGAACCTCCGTGATCACGAGTTTGTCGGCGGGCACGTCGGCGAACTGCCGGCGGACATCCTCCCGGGCCCGCTCGTCCATGAGCATCGTGAACGGCCGTGCCCAGTGGGCCGAGTGCACGCCGACGAACACGAGCCGGCCATTCTTGACCTTGTCGACGATCGCCTGGGCCTTCTCGAGCGGCACATCCTTGTTTCGCTTATGGCTCCACCAGACGAGCACCTCGGCCCAGTCGAGCATCTCGGGCGAGAGGCCCGCGTCGGCGTCGTCGAGACCGACCGACCGCACCTCGATGCCGTCACGGCGGGCGAGGCCGTCGGCGATCGCGTTGCCGAGGAAGTTTTCGTAGGCCTGCTTCTGCTCCGGCTGCCGCTCGTCCCAGACAACCACGCGGATCGGAACAGGCTCCTCGCAGCGGGCGTCGATCGCCGCCGCCACAAGGAGAAGGCATGCAAGCAGCCGATAGGACGGCTGACACAAACGGCTTCGCAGGACAGTGAAAGTGGACATCGTCATTTCGTGTTCTCCCTCAGCACGTTGAAACGGCGCGTGGTGAAATCGACCAAGCCCCCTCCCGGTCAACACCTTTGACACGCATCCGCGAAAACAAACCCACGGAAGCCTCGGCTTGCCGTGATGACGGCCCCCGAGCCTCAGCCTGGCAGGAAGAGCTCCGCCGGTGAGAGGGCGGCCTCTGGCTGGGCGAGCGGCCGCACGAGCTGTTCGCCGCGGTGTGTCGACCGGCTCTCGTAGCCGCCGGACCGGGGCTCGCGAAACACGATCACGGCGCGGCTGACGAGATCGACCACCCAGTAGTCGGCGATGCCGGCGGCGGCGTAGAGGGCGGCCTTCGCCGTCGTGTCGAACTCGAGGCTCGTATCGGCCACCTCGACCAGGAGCGACACCTCCTCCGGCAGCGGCCGGCGGTCTGCGTAGCGGCGGAGGGTCACCCAGGCGATGTCGGGCTGCGGCGCACTCTCCGAACCAGGAATCGACAGCGGGTTTTGCACTCGCACGAGCAGCACCTGCCGGTCGACGGCAAGCGTACTCCAACGCACCAGCCAATCAACCGCGTCGGCATGGCGATCTCCGATCGGTGACATCATGTGCAGTTCTCCTCCGATGAGTTCCACCCGATGCGCCTCGGCCGGATCGAACACGCCGGCGGCGATCATCCGGTCGTACATCGCGACCGTGATCGGGGCCTGCCGGGGTAACCCAGCTGGCGGTGCGGCAGGCGCGGAAGACGGGCGGTCGACGATGCTCATGCCGGTATCTGCTCACGGGAGTGGCGACGACGCCTGGGCGTGCACCAAAAGTGTACCGTGAGAACTAGAGGAGTTGCGACAGAAACGTGCGGGCCGGCACGACCAGCGGCTCGCCCGGCTTGGCAAAGCAGTCGGCGGCCACGTAGTCGGCATCGATGACGACCTGAAACGCATGCGGGGCGCCAACCTGCTGCTGAAAGTGGGCCAAGGCGGCCTGCAACTGCACATCGGACTGTTTGACCTCCACCAAAAACCAGGGGCGGCCGTCGCGGATCACGATGAAGTCCACTTCTCGCTTGCTCTTGTCGCGCAGATACGCCAGGCGAAACTCCCCCAGCCCAAGGTCTGTCCAGCCCTCGACGGCTTTCAGAAGATGGCAGGCCACGAATGTCTCCGCCCGCTTTCCGGCGTCGGCCACCAGCGACCAGTCGCGGAGAAACCACTTGGGCTCTTTCCGCAGGCTGCGGGCCACGCTCGTGAACCACGGCTGCAGGGTAAACCCCAGGTAAAAGCCAGAGAGCGTCGCGACCCAGCGGCGGGCCGTGTCGACCGAAACGCCCACCATGCCGGCAAGATTGCTGTAGATGACCTGATCCCCGGAATGTGATTCCAGATACCGGACGAGTGCCTCGATCTGACCGAGTTCGTGAATGTGCGTGAGGTCGCGGATGTCTTCACGCACGAGTTGCTGGCGGCGCAGCGCAGCCCATCGCCTCGTGAACCGCCGATCCCGCTTGGTGAACGGTTCGGGAAAGCCGCCGTGCTCCCAAAGCGCCATCCACTCGCCCTCTGCCATTCTGCGTGGGGCCCGCACGATCCGATGCTCATCGGGCAGCCGGCGATCGACAATCTCGCCGACGGTGAAGGGATGCATCCGGTAGAGCAGGTATCGCCCCATCAGGCTGTCGCCGCCCCGGCGATAGATGTCGAGCCGGGAACTCCCCGTGACGATCAGTCTGGACCGCTCGCCGTAGGTGTCGAAGAAGCCCTTCAAGAACGCCTTCCACCGGCCAAATTTGTGGATCTCGTCGATCAGCGTCACCGGAGGCCGGGATCGCAGCCGCTCGAGCGTGAGTCGCTGTGCCGTGGCGGCCGGGCCGGCGAGGATGACAGACCGGTCATCGGCGTTGTCCCAGTTGAGCACCTCGTCGGCGTGGCGGCGGCACGTGGTCGTTTTGCCGACCTGCCGCGGGCCGGCCACAAATGCCATCTGCCTGTCGCGCCGAAAATGCCAGTCAAGCATCGCGTCGTAGACGCGGTCTCGCGTGCCACCGGTCGAGGTTTTTCTGGCGTCCGGATTCATACGACCATTTTACGATCTGTCGCAGAATGGACAAGACCATTTTACGATGGTTCGAATTGCGTGCCCCGCCTGCTGCACCGTAATGACGAGAAAGGTTCCTGGCTGTACTCTTGATGCACCGTTGCAGATTTCCGTTATTGTGATTCCGTCGCTTACGCTCAGGGCTTTCATGGCTTCTTGGTACGAACTGACTTTTCAAGATTCATTGAGGAGACTCTCCATGCGTCGAATGATGGTTGCCCTGCTCGTCACTCCCTTGCTGGCCGGAGCGGCAGCGATCCACGCCGCGGAGCCGGTCTCCTTCCGCCGCACGACGATCGATCTCGGTACGGTCGTGAGCGATCTCGACAAGAGCGTCCGCTTCTACACCGAAGGGATCGGGTTTCGTGAACTGAAGGGCTTCGACGTCTCGGGCGATGTCGCCGCGGCCGCCGGCCTCACCGACTCCAAGCCGCTCTCGATCCGCGTGCTCGTGCTCGGCGAGGGCCCCGAGGCCACGAAGCTGAAGCTCATGCAGGTGGCGGGCACTTCGCCGCGAACCGGCGACACCGACTTCATCCACTCCCACACCGGATTCCGCTACCTGACGATCTCGGTGAGCGACATGACCGCGGCTCTTGAGAGGCTGGCGACGCTGGGCGTCAAGCCGCTGGCGAAGTCGCCCGTGGCGTTGCCTGAGTCGCTCGCCCCCGGTATGGCTCTCACCTGCGTCCGCGACCCCGATGGCAACATCATCGAACTGCTCGGCCCACGGAATTAGGCGATTGATCGCTCTGGCACGATCCCCCGGCTCACGCCGGGGGCTTGTATGGCAGCGCAGCGCCACCGCCGGATACAAGCCCTGAGCGTAAGCGACGGGATTCCCCCGTCGTACGATCCCCCAGCTCACGCCGGGGGCTTGTATGGCGGGATCTTGCCGGCCTGCTCCAGCCACGCGATCACCTGATCGGCGAGCTGTTCGGCCGGGGTGGCCGCCGAATCGACGACAAGCTCGGCCGTGAGCGGCTCCTCGTAGGGATCGTCGATTCCGGTAAAGCCCTTGATCTCGCCGGCACGGGCCTTCTTGTAGAGCCCCTTGGGATCCCGGCTTTCGCAGACCTCGAGCGGTGCCCGCACGTGGATCTCGACGAAGTCGCCCGGAGCCAGCATGGCCCGCACAGCGTCGCGGTCTCTGCGATAGGGGCTGATGAAGGCCGTCAGCGTGACGATGCCCGCCTGGGCAAAGAGCTCGGCCACCGCGCCGATCCGGCGGATGTTCTCCTCGCGATCCTGGGCCGCGAATCCCAGGCCAAACCGCTTGGCAAACTCATCGCCATGCCGCTCCTTGAGGAGGGCGGGCGCCGCGTTGAGCCCCAGCCGCACGTTGTCGCCATCGAGCACGAAACTCCGCACGCCACGGCCGTGGAGCCGGTGGTCGACGAGATTGGCCAGCGTGCTTTTGCCGCAGCCCGAGAGCCCGGTGAACCAGAGCACGCAGCCGCGATGGCCAGCGGCCCGCTCGCGTTCGTCGCGGCTGACCGCGTGGGCATGCCAACGGACATCGACTGTTTCGTCCATACCGTGGTTTTCATGGTTTCCGTGGTTTTCATTCGCCTGACTCTTCGTCATCGGCCGACTATCCTCTTTGTAAAGCATGCCTGGATTCCACGCCGCGACTGGCCGGATCACTCCCAGCCGCCAAGTTTGACCGTGCGTTTGAACCGCTGAGGCTCATCGCCCCGATTGCCTCCGCCGCGTTCGATGTCGAGTTCAAGGGTGTCACCCGGTCCGCGGCGGCCCACCAGATCGGTGAGCGACTCGAAGTTGGCCACCGGTTGGCCATCGATGTGGAGAACGATGTCGCCGATCTGGATGCCCGCGTCCGCCGCCGCCGATCCCTCCTGCACATGCGTGATCAGGCATGGGCCGATCACCGACTGCCCCGCCACGCCGAGCTTTCCCCCCTTCCGCACGTCGATCTTGGTGTCGGGGAGCTTCTCGGCAAGGGCCGCCAGCGCCGCATCGCCGGCGCCTGTGCCGTAAAGTTGCAACTGTTCCACGCTCCGCAGCCGCCCCAGCACGGCCAGGCTCGCCTCATCGAGTCGCACGCCGTGCACGCCGACCTGCGCCACGTTGCGCAGCCGGGCGAGCAGCCGCAGGTCGTCGCTCTTGCCCGTCCACGACGCATTGAAGAGCACGTGCATGCCACGCTGCCCGCTGGGCAGGAATCCCTCGGTGATGACCGCCCCCAACGCTTCGAGCCGGGCACGGGCCGCCTCGGCCAGCCCCAGGGTGTGAAAGTCGAGCGTGGCCTCCGCCATGCCGGCCACGGCCGCGTCGGCACCCTCGGCAAGGTCCTCGAGGGCACGCTCCGCGGTGGCGGCCAGATCGGCATCCTCGCCGGCCAGCATCTCCCGCAGGATTTCGACGGCCCGGCTGCTCACCTCCAGATCACCCCGGCAGATCGCCTGCCGCAGTGGCTCGATCGCGGCAGGGCCGGCCGCGGCGAGGCTGCGTGTCGCCGCCTCCCGCTGCGCAAACTGCTCGGCCGCCAGCTGATCGATCCACCCGCTGATCTGTGCGGCATCGGGTGGTGCAGTCGGCTCGTCGCCCACAGCCAGCCCGGTGGCGATCACCGCCGGCAGGATCAGCCAGAAAGATCGCGGTCTGACGGCTGGGAAGAGAAAGCGGTTGCGCATGCCGAAAATATACCCGTTTTTCCGAGGAACCGATCGGAGCAGCGTTCCCATCCGGTTTCGTCTCAGGCCGGTATTCCCGGGGGTACACTTACCGGCACCGGCGTACGCCCGCTGGTCCCGCCCGAGCTGCCGCCCACCATGTCCCTCTCCATCGCCACCGACCGTTCCCCGCGGCCACCGCTGCCGACGACCCGGGCCGAGATGCTCGCGCGGGGCTGGGAGTCGGTCGACGTCGTGTTTGTCAGCGGCGATGCCTATGTCGACCACCCCAGCTTTGCCAATGGCCTGATCGCGAGGCTCCTGGAGGCGGCTGGCTTCCGCGTGGCGGTGCTCGCCCAGCCCGACTGGAGCACCTGCGACGCCTGGCGGCAGTTCGGCCGGCCCCGCCTCTTCTTCGGCATCTCGGCGGGCAACATGGACTCGATGATCAACCATTACACCGCCAACCGGAAGGTCCGCAACGACGACGCCTATTCGCCCGGTGGTGCCATCGGCCGACGGCCCGACCGGGCCACGCTCGCCTACTGCCAACGGTCGCGGGAGGCGTTTCCGGGAGTGCCGGTGGTCGCCGGTGGCGTCGAGGCGAGCCTCCGCCGGATCGCCCACTACGACTACTGGAGCGACACGGTCCGCCGATCGATCATCCTCGACTCGAAGGCCGATCTGATCGTCTTCGGGATGGGGGAGCGAACGGTGCTCGACATCGCCCGCGGCCTGGCAGCCTCGGCCGATCAGACAGCCGACGGTCTTGCCACCACTGCGATGGTGAAAGCCCTCCGCGACAGGCGCGGCGTGGCATACCGTCTCGGCGCCAGCGAGCCGCCGCCGTCGGGCGAGGGCACGCTCGACCTGCCCGACTACGACGCGGTTGTCAGCGACAAACTCGCCTTCTGTGAGATGACGCGGATCTCGCACCTGGAAACCAACCCGCACAACGCGAAGCGTCTCGTGCAGCGGTATGGCCGCGAGGCGGTGGTCGTGAATCCCCCCGCCCTGCCCTTGGAGCAGGACGAGATGGACGAGGTCTACGGACTGCCGTTCACGCGTCGGCCGCATCCCTGCTATGGCGGCGCTCGCATTCCGGCATTCGAGGTGGTCGAAACGAGCGTCCAGATCATGCGTGGCTGCTTCGGCGGCTGCACGTTCTGCTCGATCACGGCCCACGAAGGCCGGATCATCCAGAGCCGTTCGCAAGACTCGATCATCACCGAGATCAAGCTCCTGGCCTCGCAGCCCGGCTTCAAGGGCACGGTCTCCGACATCGGCGGGCCAACCGCCAACATGTATCAGATGCGGTGCTCGCGGCCCGAGGTGGAGGCGAAGTGCCGCCGGCTTTCCTGCGTGCATCCCACCGTCTGCAAACTGCTGGGCACCGATCACGGCCCGCTAAAGGCGGTGATGAAGGAAGCGAGAAGTGTCGAGGGGGTAAAGCGGGTGCTCGTGGCCTCGGGCGTCCGCATGGACCTGGCCCGGAAAGACCCCGAATACCTCCGGGAACTGGCCGAGCATCATGTCGGCGGGCACTTGAAAGTGGCGCCTGAGCACGTCGATCCCGAGGTGCTCGACCTGATGAAGAAGCCGTCGGCCGACGACTTCTTGGAGTTCGACAAGGCCTTCAAGGCGGCCAGCCGCCGCGTCGGCAAGAAGCAGTACACGGTCCCCTACTTCATCGCCAGCCATCCCGGCAGCGGCGTGGAGGAGATGATCGAACTGGCGCTCTTCCTCAAGCGCAATAGCTACGAGCCCGATCAGGTGCAGGATTTCATCCCCAGCCCCTTCGACATCGCTGCCTGCATGTACCACACCGGCCTCGATCCGATGACAAAGCAGCCTGTGAAGGTGACGAAGGGACTCCGCGATCGGCGGATGCAGCGGGCGCTGTTGCAGTTCTTCAAGCCGGAAAACTACTTCGAGGTGAGGCGGGCGCTCGAGGAGGCCGGCCGTCAGGATCTGATTGGATCAGGCTGCGACTGCCTGATCCCGGAACGCGCGCCGAAGGAGGCGCTCGACCGGAAGCGGAGCGAGGCGACGCGGGCGTTCACGGAGAACACGTCCGGCGACCACATCCGCGGCGGGCCGAATAAGGACCAAAAATCTGGCGCCCGGGGCACGGGCCGCGGTGGCCAACACAAGGAAGGCCGCCGGCGGAAGAGCGTGGGCTACCGGCCGAAGCGGGGCGGCACGTAACCGACGCCGGATCAAGCATCGTCCTTATCGCGCCGGCCCTTGGCGTTGGAGGGAGAATTACAGAAATGCCCGAGCAAAAGCCGATCAAAAGTGGGATTTGCCCACCCGCCCACTCCGCCCTAGAATGAAAGTGTCATGAGCACCAAAACCACCGACAGCAAGGGCCGCCTCACGCTCGGCGAGCGGTTTGCAAACCGGACCGTCATCGTCGAGGAAATCGACGAAACGGAAGTGCGTATCACCCTCGCCCGCGTCGTGCCGGAACGGGAACTGTGGCTGCATGAAAACCGTGAAGCTGCGGCTGCCGTCCACCGCGGACTGGCCGACGCTCGTGCTGGTCGGCTGACGACTCCCACGCCTGACCTCGCTGCCGACGCTGCTTTGGTTGAGCGGTTCGGGAACTAGCCCAGATGTTTGCGCTGGTCTGGACCGACGCCGCGGCGGCCGACTACGCCCTGCTGAAATCGAAGGCTCTTGCCGCCTTCAAGCGCAGGTCTGGCAAGCAACGAGCCAAAGCCTCTCGCGAAGAGGGTCTTTTCAAGCAGGTTCACAAATGCGTTTCTCTGCTCGCCGAAAATCCGCGACATCCCGGGCTGCAAACCCACGAGTTTCGCTCGCTCGCGCATCCGTTCGATCCGCATGAAAAGGTCTTCGAGTCGTATGCCCAAAACCGCACGCCGGGGGCGTATCGGGTCTTCTGGTGCTACGGGCCCGCCAGCGGCCAAATCACCGTGATTGCAATCACATCGCATCCCTGATCCGCGATCGTGACTGGCGGGCGATGATCAGCCAGCCGATTGGGCCAAAAGCCCTTCTGCAAGCCGCTGGACAAACCCGGCATCATCGAGATCAGACCCTTTGATCGTGATCAGCGACTCCCGTGGCTCTCCGTTGGAAGTCCGCATGTATTCGTCGGGCTGGATCGGCTCGCGGGCGGCAAGCTGGGCTCGGACGATATCGACCGACGCATCTGAGGCGTCGATGCCGACCGCCTGTCGCGCCGCCACGCGGGCGACCGCCACCGCCTCCGAAACCTCCAGTGACAGCCAGACCATAGGGACGCCGGCCTCCTGAGCCGCGTCGGCGAGCATCCGCCGTTCCCAGCGCCGGTTGCAGGCGGCGTCCACCACCACGCTGGTGCCGGAGCCGAGGATCAGCCGGGCAAGTTCGGCCAGCCTCGCGTAGGTGCGGCGAGTCGATTCCGGTGAATAGATCGCTGCCTCCTCCGCCGCATCGCGGGGCCGTTCGGTAGCCGCCATGCCGGCGATGCGTTTCCGTTCGACGTCGCTCCGCAGGCGAACGGCGCCGAGCGCCGCCGCAACCGTGCCGGCGACCGTCGTCTTCCCGCTGCCCGACACGCCACTGGTCGCCACCAACAGTGGCCGACGGTCCACGAGCAGTCTCTCGGCGAGCGCGAGATAGCGGTCGGACTCGGCGGTGGCGGCAGCAGCAGCCGCTGGATCCGCATGCGGCCCAACGTTGGACTGCGTCGAACGGATGGCAGCGACCGTGGCCCTCACCATTGCCCTGTAGATGAGGTAGACCGGCAGCACGCAGGCCGCCTGATGGTCATCGGCGGCCTCGATCCAACTGCTCGTGAACGTCGTGGCCAGATCGCCGCGGCCCCGCGACTCGAGATCCATCGCCAGGAAGGCCACGTCGCTGGCCACATCGATCCAGCGGAGCGCGTCGCTGAACTCGATCGAATCGAAGGGAACGAAGCGGCCTTCGTGCCAAACGATATTGGCCAGGTGGAGATCACCGTGGCACTGCCGCACGCGACCAGCCCTGCGCCGCGCCTCGATCGCCCCGCTGCAGGCCGCGAGTCGTCGATGCACCGCGAGTTCCAGGGAGCCGAAACGCTCACAGATCTCGGGCCGGTGTTGGCGGAGTCGCCCGAGCGTGCTGTCGATCGCGTCTGCGACGGCCTCGGAGGTGCCCCAGGGCGTTGTCTCATCGGCGATCTCCAGGCGGTCCTGGATCCGCGTTATTTCGACGGCGAGTTCCGTGCAGCCCTGTGCCGACAAGCCGCCGCCATCGAGCAGCCGATCAAGCCGGCCTGCCTCGTCGAACTGCCGCAGGCGGACGGCCCACTCGATCGGTTCGTCTCCGCCGACTTCGCCTGCACGCAGGATTCGGGCGGCCGTGGGCGGTCCGACGATCGGCACCGCATCGAGGTAGAGCGTTGGCGCGAACCGCCGATTGAGACGTACCTCCTCCTCGCAGAAGTGACGCCGTCGCTCGAGCGAGCTGAAGTCGAGGAAGCCGAAATTGACCGGCTTCTTCACCTTGTAGACATAGTCACCGGTCAGGAACACCCAAGAGATGTGGGTCTCGATAAGAGTCACGCTCGTGACAGGGTGCGGATAGGCCGCCGGCGTGAGCAGGCGGCCCAGCAGGGCCGATTGGCTTGATGCGGTCTGTTTCGATGAAGGCGGCATACCGCCAATTATCGCACGGACGAACCGGCCGGGCATCGATTGCGTAGACTCGATGTGTCGGTGCCCGAAATCCCATTCTCGGCGGAGCCTTTCAATGCGCGTTCCACGACTGTTTTTCCTTCTTCTGATCGCCGGCATCGTCGTCACGGGTCCCGCAACGACCGCGCAGGCGGCCGGTCCGCAAAACCCTTACTCGAGCTTCAATCTCTCCGGCATCAACTACGGCTCCCAGCAGTGGGTGCGGGACCAGCGTGCCGGCCGCGTCGTCTGGCCCTATTACAACACGCCGTCGCGAAGCTATTCCCGCGGCTCGAACGTGAGCGTCGGCGGCTTCACGGGCGGCGGCAGTGGCGCCGTGATCCAGGGCGGCACCTATCGCTCGACCCCGCGGACCGTCCGCCGCTGGCGTCGGTAGCCAGCTTCACCCGTCTTTCCCAACACGGGGAGGCGACGGAATCGGTGTGAGGATCGCGAGCATTGGGCGTATCCTCGCCCCGCGAGCGAACTCATACCGTTCCGTCGGCGGCGCTCTTCAGGCCTTGGGCGGGTCGTCCTGCACGCGAGGGCGTTTCACCCGCCTGCCTTGGGCGGGTCGTCCTGATAGATCCGGTATTTCTTGGTGACGAGCGCCCCGCCGCGTTCGAGTGACCGCTTCGAGAGGTGGTTGCTCTCGAGCACCCAGGAGAATTCCACCTCCTTCATACCCCAGTCTTGGAGCGGCTTGACGAGCGCTCCCATCAGCACCAGTCCCACCCCCCAGGCCTGGTATTCAGGCACCACGTTCGTGCTGATCGCCCGCATCCGCTTGATGCTCTTCTTGTTCCACAGCAGCCGGAGGAAGCCAAAGGGAAACAGCCGGCCGTTGATCGCTTTGATCCGCGGGTTGTAGTCGAGCAGGCAGAACACGGTGCCGATCGGCTTGCCGTTCACCTCGGCCACGAGCGACAGTTCCGGCACGATCAGGTGCCGCAGACTCTCGGCCATGTGCTTGACCTCGCCCGACGAGAGCGGCACGAAGCCCCAGGTACCTCCCAGGCTCGAGTTGTAGACGTCGAGAAACATCCGCACCTCGTCATCGAAGCGGCTGCGGTCGAGCGGGCGAACCTTCACACCGAAACGATCCTTCACGCCCTCCACCATGGTTGCCAGCTTGGAATCGAGATTGCTCAGCATCGACAACTCGCCCCAGAACGCATAGAGGTCTTCGATCTTGCCGAATCCGTTGGCCTCGATCAGCGCTCCATACCAGGGGCGGTTGTGCGTCATCATGAAGAACGGAGCCGTGTCGAAACCCTCGATGAGCAGGCCGCACTCATAGTTGAGCGAGGGATTCACCGGGCCACGAATCGTCTTCATACCTTGCGCGTGGAGCCAGTCCTTGGCGGCATCGAACAGGCCGCGGGCAGCATCTGCGTCGTCGTCGCACTCGAAGAAGCCGAAGAAGCCCCGCTGCTCCTTGTAGCGCTCGATATGGCCGGCGTTCACGATCGCCGTGATCCGGCCGACATCGCGGCCATTCCGCGTGGCGAGGAACGACCGGCTCTTCGACCGGTCATAGAACGGGTGCGGCCGGAAGCCGAGCAGTTCCTCCTGCGACATGATCAGCGGCGGCATCCAGCACGGGTCGTCCCGGTAGATCCGCCACGGCAGTTGGATGAACCGCTTCCGCTCCGCGCGGGTGTCCACCGGTCGAACGATGACTTCAGCCAAGGCAGGCTCCATGTCATGGAAGAGGCCGATGCAGCATCGGCTGGAAACCGTGTCGCGACGGGGATTTCCGGCTCGCAACTGCATCTTCTGCCCAGCCGTCAGGGTCGTCAACGCCGGCAGGGAGGCCGCCCCCCGAAAGTCTGAGCCGCCAGAATCCGATGTATACTGAAGCCCGGCATGTGCGTTCATCACGGACGGAACGATCAACCCGGCTGGATCCGGAGTGCTCGGGAGTGTTCCGACGATGATTGTCTCCGCCCGCGATAGCCTGCAGCCTTCGGCCCGCGTCAGTTGCCTGGTCACTGGCGGCACGGGGCTCGTGGGCAACAACGTTGTCCGCCAACTGGTCAACCGCAACGACACCGTGCGGGTGCTGGTCAGGCCCGGCCAGCGGCCGGATCCGACCGCCGATGCGAGGCAGGCAGCAGGCGGCGTGTTTGCGGCCCTCCCCGTTGACATGGTCTCGGCCGGCCTTCATGACGAGGTCGCCATGCAGAAGGCCGTCGATGGCGCGACCCATGTCATCCATTCCGCTGCGATGGTGCATTGCGGCTGGCGGCATCTCGCAGAGATGCGGCATGTCAACGTCGAAGGCACACGGGTGGTGGCCCGGGCGGCCCGGCGGGCCGGCGCGCGGCTGATCCATGTCTCCAGCGTCGATGCGATCGGCCTGCGGTCTGACGGTGTGCCGGCCGACGAGGAGACGCCTCCCGGCGGCATGCTCGAATGCCCCTACGTGGTCACGAAGCGGCAGGCCGAGGCCGCGGTGCTCGAAGAGGTCGACAAGGGCCTCGATGCGGTGATCGTCAATCCGGTCTACATGATCGGCCCGTGGGACTGGAAGCCGTCGAGTGGCCGGATGCTGCTGGAGGTTGGCGCAGGCCGCGGCCTGTTCGCGCCGCCGGGTTCCAACGACTTCGTCGATGTCCGCGACGTCGCGCAGGGCATCCTCTCGGCGATGTCCCGCGGCCAGACCGGCCGCCGCTACATCCTCGGTGGCCAAGCGCTCTCCTACCTCGATGCCTGGCGAATCTTTGCCCGCGTCTCCGGCCGCTTGCAGCCGCTGGGCATCGCGCCCCGGCCCTTCGTCCACATGGCGGGCTGGTGCGGCGACCTGGCCAGCCTGATGACCCGCCGCGAACTGCCGGTAAACTCAGCGGCCACCGGCATGTCGATGCTGGCTCACAATTTCTCCTGCACCCGTGCGGAGGCCGAACTCGGCTACACCCGGCGGCCCTTCGAAGCGGCGGCGCAGGATGCCTGGGACTGGTTCGTCGGCCACGGCTACGTGAAGGCCCTCCGACCCCGGACGGCACTGGCTCGGTAGCCCACTGTCTGCAGTAGAATGATGCCTGATCTGTCCTGGCGTCTTCCGGTCGTGGCCTCCGTCGCGAACACACCCATGCCGCACATTCTCGTCGTCGAAGACGAAGAGCATCTGGCCATCGGCATCAAGTACAACCTCGAGGCCGAAGGTTTTACCGTCACGACCGCGGGCAACGGTCAGGCGGCGCTGGCGGCCGTTGCGGCGACGGATGCTCCGGTGGATCTCGTCGTGCTCGATCTGATGCTGCCGGGCATGAGCGGCTACGCCGTCTGCGAGGCGATCCGCGAACAGGGCAGCGAAGTGCCTGTCGTGATGCTCACCGCCCGGACGCTCGTCGAGGACCGGATCCGCGGCTTCGATGCCGGCACGGATGTCTACCTGCAGAAGCCGTTCGACCTCGACGAACTCCTCTCGATCGTCCGCAACCTGCTGGCCCGTCGAAGCCGCCATGGTCGCACCAGAGCCACGGCGATCGACAGGACCACGGCGGCAGAGCGGGCCCTCCCCATGGACGACGAGGCGGCGTTGGCCGCGGGCGTCTACCGCTTCGGCAATGCCGAAGTGAACTTCGACACCTGGGAGGCACGCAGCGGCGAAAAGCCGGTGCGGCTCACGAACCTCGAGATGAAGCTGCTTCGCTACCTCGTCGAGCACGAGGGCACCGTGTCATCCCGCAGCGACCTGCTCAAGCGGGTCTGGGGCATGGCCCGCGCGCCGGCCACGCGGACGGTCGACACGTTCATGCTCAACCTCCGCAAGTATTTCGAGGTCGACCCGGCCCGACCGGTGCATTTCCTCTCGGTCCGCGGCATGGGCTACCGGTTCGTGAAGGACAAGCCTGCCACGCAGCCGGCAGCGAACCCAGCCTCACCGGCCGAGGAGGGCGGCGGCGGCGGCACCGGGGTCGGGACTTCGCAGGAGTGATTCGCCCACCAGCATCGCGCCGATGCCAGCTTGCTCCAATCGCTCCACGTCGGCTCGGCTGCGGATGCCGCTCTCGGCCACCAGCACGCACTCCGGCGGCACGCGGTCGCGGAGCCGCAGCACGTGATCGAGATCGGTCGTCATCGTCCGCAAATCACGGTTGTTGATGCCGATGAGGGTGGCGCCGAGGTCGAGCACGCGGTCGATGTGTTCCTCCGAATGCAGTTCCACCAGCGGCGTCATGCCCAGGTCGAGGATCTCCCGGTAGAGGCTCCGCAGCAGGCAGTCGTCGAGGCATTCCGCGATCAAGAGCAGGGCATCGGCGCCGTGCGCACGCGCCTCGAGCACCTGATAGCGGTCGACGACAAACTCCTTCCGCAACACGGGCAACGGCACGGCCACCCGCGCCGACTCGAGATCGACCAGGCTCCCGCCAAACCCGACGGCGTCGGTGAGCACGGAGAGTGCCGCGGCGCCGGCCGCCGCATAGCCGCGGACGATTTCCTCGATGGTGGCGCCGGGACGGAGTTCGCCGGCCGACGGACTCTTCCGCTTGAACTCGGCAATAAGCCTGATCGCCCCGGGCGCCGCGACGGCCGCAAAGAAATCGCGGACCGGCGGCGCGACCGCGAGCCGGCCCTCGAGGGCCATCGTCGGCACGCGTTCTCGCGATACTGCGACCTCACGGTGCTTCCGGGCCACAATTTCGTCGAGAATGGTTGTCATGCGGGAAGTGTAGCACCGCGCACGAGGGAAAATCGTGGACGTGAGCAGTCAGGTTCTACGCGGGATGTGCTGCCCCCCGTGGGGACAAGTTTTCAACTTGTCCGTGCCCTCGGCCCGAATTCCACAAGTTAAAAACTTGTGGCCACAAAAACTGACTGAGGACAGGCATCCGCCTGTCATGGCGGCAGGATGGCCATGTTTTCCATACGCCGGCCGCCTGGATGGCGGCCTCGCGCCAGCGACCGGAGGTCGCCAAGCGAAAACCGGCAGGATGCCGGTGTTTCGCGTGTAGTCAGTGCCGGAAGTGCCGCCGCGACGTCATCACCATCGGGATGCCGGCCGCGTCGGCGGCGGCGATCACCTCGGCGTCGCGTTTCGAACCGCCCGGCTGGATCACGGCCGCGATGCCCGCGCGGGCGATCAGTTCGATCGAATCGGGAAACGGGAAAAAGGCGTCGGACGAGAGCACGCTGCCCCGCGCCCGCTCGCCCGCCTTTTCCAGCGCAATCCGCACGGCATCCACCCGGCTCGTCTGACCGAGCCCCGCGCCCGCGAGATTGGTGCCCTGGCAGACGGCGATCGCATTGCTCGTAAGCCGACGCACGATCGTGAAGGCGAAGTCGAGCGACTGCGTCAGCGCGGGTGAGGGCGCCGCCTTCGTCACCACCCGCCAGGTCGCGGGATCGTCGCACGCAGTGTCGGGCCGCTGGGCCAGCACCGCACCGGCGATGCTCCGCAGTTCCAGGCCGGCGGTCGCCTCCCACGGATCACCCGCCGGCACCTCGACCAGCCGCACGCTCCCCTTCCAGGTGGGTCGCGTGGTCAGCAGTTCCACGGCCTCCGGCGCGAAGGCGGGCGCGGCGATCACCTCGACGAAAAGCCCCGGTGCGAGCAGCACCTCGGCGCACGCGCGGTCGAACGTGCGGTTGACCGCCACGATCGATCCGAAGGCGCTGGTGGGATCGGCCGCCATCGCGGTGGCGAGGGCTTCGGCCGCCGTGGCGTTGGCCGCCGCGCCGCAGGGGTTCGTGTGCTTGATGACGACGGCCGCGGGGTCGGAGAGCAGTCCGGCCAGCCGCGTGGCCCCGTCGAGGTCGAGCAGGTTGTTGTAGGAGAGTTCCTTGCCGGAGAGCTGCTTGAGACCGGCCAGACCGAGGTGCGTGCCCACCGGCGCAAAAAGTGCCGCCGATTGGTGGGGATTTTCACCGTATCGCAGCGGCAGGCGTTGCTCGAGTTCGAAGGTCAGCCGGCTGGGAAGCGGTGGCTCATCGTCGGCGTCTTGCCCGCCCGCGTCCGGTGTCGCCGGCTGGCCAATGGCCGCATGCAGATCGGCGTGTCTGGCCATCCAGCCGGCGATGGCGGTGTCGTAGGCAGCCGTGCGTTCGAAGGCGCGGGCCGCAAGCCGGCGGCGTTCGGCGAGCGTGGTGCCGCCACGGGCGAGCGCGGCGAGGAAATCGTCGTATTGCTCGGGGCCGGTCACCACGCAGGTGAAGGCATGGTTCTTGGCCGCTGCCCGCACGAGGCTCGGACCCCCGACGTCGATCAGTTCGATCGCTTCGCCCGCCGTGCAGTCGGCCCGGGCGACGGCCGACTCGAAGGCATACAGGTTCACGATCACGGCGTCGAAGGTGTCGATGCCATGCGAGGCGAGCACGGCGAGGTCGTCGGCGCGATCATGCCGCGCGAGCACACCGGCGAAGATTCGCGGGTGGAGCGTCTTCACCCGGCCGTCGAGGATCTCGGGAAAGGAAGTGATCGCCGAGACATCCTCGACCTCGAGCCCATGGCTCGCGAGGGCGGCGCTCGTGCCGCCGGTGCTCACCACGCGAACACCCGCCGCCTTGAGACCGGCGGCGAGCCGGCCGAGGCCGGTCTTGTCGAAGACGCTCACGAGGACGCGGCGGATAGGAACGATGTCCACGGTGGGCGTGGTGGCCGCCAGGGCGGCATGGGCATGTGATGCATTCATGCCCGCGATTAGACCAATCCCGCCGCCACGGAAAAGAGGGACATCACGCCGCGGCGTATTCATCCAGCAGCGACTCGATCCGGGCGAAGACGTCGGCCATCTGCTCGGCGTCGGGCAGGAGCGTGAGCCGGAAGTGGTCGCGGTAGGGCACGTTGAAGCTCGAACCCGGGGCGACCAGCACGTGCTTTCGCTCGAGCAGTTCCAGCGCAAACGCCTGGTCGTCGAACTTCTTCACGCCACCCGGCAACCGGTCGGCATGCACCTTGACGAAGGCATACATCGCCCCTCTTGGCGTCACCACCGACAGCCAGCGGCTGCGTTTCACCGCATCGAGCACGGCGCCGCGGGTGGCATGCAGCCTGCCGCCGGGCCGCGTGAGCTCGAAGATCGACTGATGCCCGCCGAGTGCCGTCTGCACGGCGTATTGGCCCGGCACGTTCGAGCAGAGGCGGAGCGATGCGAGCAGTTCCACCGCCTGGATATAGTCCCGCGCGTGATCCCGCTCACCGGAGAAGACGAGCCAGCCGACGCGGAGCCCACAAGCGCGGTAGATCTTGCTCAGGCCACCGAAGGTGAGGCAGAGCGTGTTCTTCGCGAGGGTGGCGGCCGGCACGAATTCAGCGTCGCCGTAGAGCATCTCGTCGTAGATCTCGTCGGCGCAGAAGACGAGGTGCCGCCGCTGGGCAATGTCTGCCAGCGCCGCGAGCACCTCGCGCGGGTAAACCGCACCGGTGGGGTTGTTGGGATTGATCAGAACCATTGCCCGCGTGCGGTCGGTCACAAGTGCTTCGACCTCGGCCGGGTCGGGCACGAAGCCGTTCTCAGGCCGGCACGGATAGTGCACCGCCTTCGCGCCATGAATCACGACCGACGCCGTCCAGAGTGGATAGTCGGGGCTCGGCACGAGCACCTCGTCGCCCGGATTGAGCAGCGCCCGCATGGCGAGCATGATCAGCTCGGAGCAGCCATTGCCGATGAAGACGTCGTCGGCGGTGACGTCCATCACGCCGCGGTTCTGCTGCTGCATCACCACCGCCTCGCGGGCCGGGAAGATCCCCTTTTGGTGCGAGTAGGGATCAGCCTGGTGGAGATTCTCCACGATCGCCACCCGCATCGAACCCGGCATCCGGAAGCCGAACAGGCCGGGGTTGCCGATGTTGAGCTTGATGATCTCGTGCCCCTCGCGTTCGAGCTGTTCGGCACGGCGGGCCAGGGCTCCGCGGATCTCGTACTTGACGTCGTGCAGGTGCTCGGAGGCACGCAGGGAGGGAAGGCTCATGGCTGGGCGTCGTGCTGGGCGTCGTGCTGGGCGTGGCGAACGGTGTGAGAAAGGCATCCGATCCTACCATGCCTCACAACGCGGCTGGCAGCTCCACCTCCATGACCGTGCCCTTCTGCGGCGGGCGGCCCTTGGCCACCACCCTGCCCCGCAGCTGCTTGACGATCGCGTGTACCAGAAAGAGGCCGAGGCCCGTGCCGGGCGTGGACCGCTCCAACTCGCTCCCCAGCCGCACGAACCGCTGGAAGACGTTCTGCCGTTCCGCCACGGGAATGCCCGGGCCATTGTCGGCCACCCGCACGAGCACCTTGCCGCGTGGCAGCGCCGATGCCGTCACCTCCACCTCGGGAGCGGGCAGCGAATACTTCACCGCGTTGTCGACGAGGTTGCGAAACACGATCTCCACGTCGGCCTCGCGACCACAGACTCGGAGAGCGTCGCCCGTGGGCGCCGTGCCGGCCACGCCCACCCCCACGCCGACGATATCGAGCCGCACGCTGTCGGGCGACACGCCATACCGGTGCACGGCGGCCTCGCAGGCCCGCTTGAGCACCGGCTCGATCGCCGTCGCGTCGGTGCCGGGGCGGGCCCGCCGCTGAAGTGTCTTGGCGGCGTCGAGCAGGTGGTCGATGAGCGTGTCGAGCCGCTCCACGTCTTTGAGCATGAAACGGTGGAAGTCGGCCTGTTGCTCCGGGGGCACGGGCCTCCGCGTGAGCGTCTGCAGGTAGAGCTTGAGCGACGCCAGCGGGCTCTTCAGTTCGTGCGTGACGCTGTCGATGAAGTTGCTCTGTCGCTGGGAGAGGGCGATGGCCTTGACCGTGAGGGCGAGGTAGATGATCACGCCCACGAGCACGAGCACGAGCAGCGCCACGCCGACGCCGAGGATCGCCCAGTAGAAGGCAGCGTTTTCGTTGCGGTTCTTGGAGCCGAGCGCCGCGGCGATGCTGACGAGCACCCAGCCGACACCCAGCGCTAGAATCGAGCCGATGAGCACGACGCCCAGAAGGATCGGCCAGCGGAGCGAACGACGCGGTTCCATCGGAAGCAAAAGCCTCGGCTGACTGCGGCCCGGGCCACCGAGCAATCGAATGGACCCGCCGTCGCGGTATGCTACCAGCCATCATGGAGCCACACGACGTACATTCCCCGACCAGCCGGCCACCGGTGCAGCTTGCCAGCGGCCCGACCGCCGCCGTATTCACCTGGAACGGTGATCGCTGGGCGCATCGGATCACGACCGGCGAGGCGACCATCTGGACGTCGCTCGACGGGCCGTGCCCCCCTGCCAACGATCCCCGCTGGCCGGCATCGCCGGTGATGGTCGAACTCTCGAGAGTGAGCGTGGCGCGGGCGAGAGTGAGCGTGCCGCGGAGCGATGCCGCGGGTGGTGAGGCCATTGTCGGGGTCGGGCTGGCCGGCCGTTCCCACTTCTCAGCCAGCATCGCCTCCGACCCCCACGACGCCAGCGTGATCCGGTTCGAGATTGCCTGCCGCCTCCACGAGCCTCCCGGCTGGATCGGCTCAACCTACCGGCAGGGTGACCGCCTGTTTCGGCTGACACCGCTCGATGACTCGACGACCCTGCCCCGAACGGTCGTCTGGGCCTACTCCATCGGACCAACGGGCATGACCAGCGTCAGTGGCGCGGCGGTCTCGACCAGCCCCGCCTGAGAGCCAAGCCCTCCCCGCCCGGCAAAATCCTCAGGCAGACGCGTTTTTCGACGGCCTACCGACTGTGCCTTGCGATTCGCCTGCGGATCGATCAAATTCTTCTGCTACGACCGCGGGTTTCCCGCCCTGTCTTCTGCCTTCCCGCCGGAACGCCCATATGTTCGACGTCATCGAGCGACTGAAGTCGGAGTGGACCGACAAGTATGTCGTGATCAACTCGTCGGCCCCCGAATTGGCCCGGTTCGCCCACGCGACGGGAACCGTCAGGACCGTCAACATGAACGGCCGCTGTCTGGTCGAGTTCGACCAGTTCAACAACACCGGCTGGTACGACATCGACCCGGCGGCGTTGAAGATCGTGACTGAGCCGCTGCCAAAGCCGGCGGAAAAAGAGGCTGCCAAGCCTGCAGCCTCCGCGAAGCCTGCTGCGGCAGCGAAGCCAGCTGCCGCCAAACCGGCGGCGAAAGCCGGCGGCGCAGGCAAGCCCTCCACGGCCGACATTCTCGCAGCAGCCCGGGCAAAGGCCAGTGGCGGAGCAGCTCCCGCGGCCAAGCCTGCAGTAGGCGGCAAACTGTCGACGGCCGATATTCTTGCCAAGGCCCGCGCCGCGAAAGCTGCCGCAGCCCCGGCCCCGGAAGCTTCCGTCGAAGAGGAAGCTCCGGTCGAAGAGGCTGAGCCAACGGTCGCCGAAGTCGCTGCACCGAAGGCCGCCGTTAAGAAGCAGGCTCCAGCCGGCGGATCGCTCCCCACGACCACGGCCGAGAAGATCGCCTGGTGCCGTCAGCACGACGCCAAGGCCTGATTGATCGCGAAGGGGCGGGCAAAGCTCCTGTCCGTCAATCAGACAGTTTTTCCACAGTGTCCAGCCACCGTGTCCAGGAAGGACTCTTCATGCGACGGATCGTCATGCCGATCTTTGTGGCTCTCTCCGTGCTTGCCGCGACGGGCGGCTGTGGCCGACTCTCCAGCCACCCGGTGGTGGTCGACGCCAAGGCTGAGGTGGAGCGGAACTCTCGGGTGCTTGCACTGCTGGCAGGCCCCGGCGGAAAGGTCGAATGCAGCCCAAAGGTCACCGGCAGGGCCAATGAGACCGACGGTATCGCCGCGATGGAGTTCGAGGCGAGTGGCCCCAAAGGCCGGGGCATCGTGGTCGTCGAGGGGAAAAAACTCGGCAAAGAATGGAGTGTCACCCATTTGGAACTGCGGCCGGCAGGAGGGGGTGAGCACCTCATGCTGACGGCTGATCTCGAGGCAAGCACCGGCACCGACACGCCGAAGTTTGATCCCGCGGCCGCATCCTCGACATCGGCCAAGCCGGCCCCGCCGCCGCCTGCTGATATCGAGATCGCACTGCCGCCCGGCGCGCCGTCGCCGTGAGGGCCGACGTGTGCGGTAAACCGCAGCGGTCGTGACGGTCAATTCGGCCCGCTTCGCAGCATTTTTCCGCGGTGCAAAATCGCTGCTGAAAAATGTTTGACTCGCGCAAGGGCGGGCCCATAATGACCACGTCGATTGCGATCACCTGCCCGCTGCAAGCGTTTCGGCCTCAATAATTTTCGGGCTGCACGCCGTGTGCTTCGTGTTCGCTTCCCCCTTTCATCATGTTGCACCAGACAAGCTGACCCCAGCAAGGAGTTGTTTCGTTCCCATGGCCCGGATTCGCAACGTTTTTGAAATCATTGAGCTGTACGGTCACGACGAGAATTTCGAGCCGCACGCGACCACGGAATTTATCCCCACGGCCGCGCCCGCCGGCTCGAGGCAGAAGATCGATATTCTCGCCGAGCGGATTCAGCGGGGCATGCCGCTGTGGCACCCAGAAGATTCGACCGATTCGAGTAATGCCGAACTGGTCGCGGGGCACGCGTAGGATCGCGCCGCGGCAGCTTGAACACTCAGTCTTTTGATCGCCCTCCGCGGCCCGTCTTGCCGCGGAGGGCGATTTCAATATCACGCTTGGCAGAATCAGCCTTCAGCTTCTGCCGCTTGTCGTGGGCCTGCCGGCCGCGGCCGATCCCCATCAGCACCTTCACGCGGCCGTCTTTGAAATACATCTTCAGCGGCACGAGCGTGAGCCCCTTCTCCAAGGCCCGATCCGCAAACTTGCCGATCTCGCGGCGGTGCATGAGCAGCTTCCGCGGCCGCTTCGGCACATGGTTGAGCTGGTTGGCCTTGTCGTATTCGGGAATGTCGCAGCCGAGCAGCCAG
>Ga0214919_10003352_pt1 | contig 24298 bp, 15 predicted proteins | sample LL1503_MetaG_FD_177994 | JGI IMG/M metagenome (GOLD analysis project Ga0214919, IMG submission 177994) | Freshwater microbial communities from Lake Lanier, Atlanta, Georgia, United States - LL-1503 | ecosystem: Environmental > Aquatic > Freshwater > Lake | place: USA: Georgia | collected... | reverse complement strand
AGAAGTATTTAACAATTCTATAAATTGTTGTTGAGCTAATTCATATCCAGGGTTTCCTTTTCCTGGAAAATAATCAGAAAATTTAAACCATTCAAGTGTGACTGCATTGGTTTCAGCAGAGCTAGGACAGCTTGCTTTAAAATACAATGAATGTCTTCCAGAAAAAGGAGTGATTGGTACGATTCCAATTTTCCAACCTTTTGTATCCGATATGGGTAATGAAACTAATTTAGGACCGTTGATGCTATCAACATGGATAGTCAATTTTACATTTTTATAACTTGATCGGTATCTAAATATTAATTGCTTTTGATCATTCAAAGGGGCATTTTTCAACCTGCAAGATCCATTGTTACGAAGGTTAACTACCGTTGCCACTGTTCCATTATTGATCTCATCACAGTTTAAAGAGTTGATAGTGGGTTGCCAAGTTTTTAAAAATAAATAATATGCTTTCGCTTCATTTTCCGTAGTATTTTTCTTTAGCCAATCCATTACCTCTAATAGTTTTGTACTATCTTCTGTTTTGAACTGTCGCAAAAGGGGATAATCCGATTCTGCATCTTCATCACGACTATTGTTAAAAAAGGCTAAAAATTTATAATATTCATCGTGCTTAAATGGGTCGTAGGGATGACTGTGACATTGTACACAATTAAAAGTGGTACCCATTAATGCACTCCAGGTTGTATTTACTCTGTCCAATACTGCTGCTGTTCTAAACTCTTCATTATCGGTACCGCCCTCATCATTGGTCATAGTATTTCTGTGAAAAGAGGTGGCAATATATTTTGCATCATCGGGGTTGGGCATTAAGTCACCTGCAAGTTGCTCTGTTAAAAACTCATTGTAAGGCTTGTCTGCATTGAATGCCTGAATCAACCAGTCACGGTATTTCCAAATATTCCGATTGCCATCTTTTTCATATCCTTTGGTATCTGCATACCTTGATAAATCAAGCCAGAGAGAGGTCCACCTTTCACCATAAGAGGGAGAAGATAATAAATCATCCACTAGGTTTTCATAAGCCTTTTCATTATCAGCTTGTAAAAATTTGTTAGCAATATTATCAGGAGCTGGCAAACCGGTAAGGTCAAGACTTACTCTTCTGAGAAGGGTAGATTTGTCAGCTTCTTTTGAAGGAGAAAGATTCTCCTCTTTTAGTTTAGAAAAAATAAATTGATCAATGTTATTCTTTATCCATGAATTACTATTGTTAGGGATCGGTTCATTTTTTACTGAAACATAAGCCCAGTGTTCACCCCATTGAGCTCCTTGTTTAATCCACTTTTGTAAAATATTTATCTCTGCTTCAGTCAGTGGAGCATGCTTATAGGGCATTCTTTCATCGGGATCTTTCGCATTGATTCTTTTGATTAATTCACTTTGCTCAGGATGACCAGGAATAATTGCAGGCTTACCCGATTCAGTTTTTCCTAAGGCCTCTTCCCTAAACAAAAGACTAAACCCAGCTTTTTGTTTCACACCGCCATGACAAGTAATACATTTTTTATTTAAAATTGGTTTCACTTGAGTATTGAAGTCAATCTTATCATTTGGTAGCGCTAATAAGGTTAGCACAGCCGCAATAATAAGCAGGCTGACAACACCAATCATTTTTTTTGAGAGAAATAATTTCATAGCAAAATCGTGATTTTAAAGATACTTAATTTCATTGGCTTACTCAATAATCACCCAAATGTAATTTTCAGGTTCAATCGATAGAGTAAGTTCAATTTCATATTTTCTGTTAAGTTTAGCTAAAAAGGGATTCGAATCTTTTATTTTAACTACTGCTTTATCGGTAAGACCTGTATAATAAAGTGGTACATTAATTGTCCTAGTAATCTTTTCTTTTAATGGATTATAAACCATCAGCAATCCTTTTTGCTGAAGCGAAGGGCTTACATGAAGAAATCCATCCCAATCCCTTCCGTCTGCACGACGCAATTGAATCATATCTGAATTGAGAATATTGCGGTATTTTTTAAACCAATTAATTGTTTTCTCGACCAGTAATCTAGTCACTTCAGTGTCATACAATCTAGGGCCACGATAACAAGCCTGCACCCCAGCACCATAATATTGGATCATCAGTTGTTCATAATCTTTCAGATGTTCGCTTAATGGCTCAAGTACTGCTGATTGATTGCCTCCTTGATATTTGGTGAGTGGTACAAACCCCCAACTCATAGCACCTGTTTTTTCAATTGTGCCATCATGAATATTTTGGCGATTTAATATTTTCTGCTGATCTCTAGATAAAGAAAAATTTACTTCTCGGTAACCAATGCCGATTTTGTGGGTTCCATCTAAAAAATACCAATCGGGCGCATTGATATAAACACCTCTTTCATTTAGCCAATGATACAATTCCTTTTGAATTTCCATCTGACGCCATTGAGAGTCATCGAATCCTTTGTGGCCAGGATGGGTGGTTGATGCACAAACATCTCCAGGATAAGGACCGTCATTTTCCCAAATATCAAATCCTGTTTGTGTAAAAAAATATTTTATTTTATCACGGTAAGTCAAACCCCATTTGCTACCAAAGCAAGGGGCATTGCCAAAAAAAGCTCCTCCAGGTTTTCCAGTTTTTACATCCACCACATCATCTTCATTACTTATTTTTCGACTGCTAAACAATGAATATCCACCCAATAAAATATGTTTGCTATGAGCATAATTTGTCAGCGCTTTCCATCGGACAATATTACTCGTAGAACTGTCCTCCATATTTAAATGACTGCCGAAACTTAAAATTACCGCTTCATATCCTGTAGCTACACATTGATCAATCGCTGAACGAACTTGGTCATCATTTCTGCTGACTAAATGCATAAAAATAGGGTTCTGTGTAGTCCAGGGTGCTACCGTTCGGTACATTTTTTTAATCATCAAACCTCTTCTTTGCCGATCGTAACTGTCCATTAAAAGTTCATGCGTTCTTACAGATTTAAATACTTCTCCAATCTGTAATTCAATACCAGGAGCCTTTTCAGGATACACTTCCAACAAGCAAGGAGTTTGATAATTATAATTTACTTGCGAAGTGTAATTAGAATCTGTTTTCCAATGAGTCGTTTGATCACTAATGTCATACCTCATGGCGTTGTTAAAGGCGTAGTTTGTTTCTACATAAATTCCATGCTGCTTTTTCATCTCCTCTGGTGTACCTACTACCGCACTTTCTTCTTCTACCAATGCAAGAACTTCATTGATAACTCGGTTCAGTTTAAAAGTTTTATCGCTTTTATTTTCAATAGAAATCCATTTTACTATTAATGGAATGCCGTCATACAATTCATAGTTTACTTTTACAATCAATCCTTTAAAAGTTGTTAAGGGGGATTCAAATTCAAGGATGAGTTGTTTTCCTTTAACAGCAGGTTGGTTCATCATCCAGGTGGTAGGCTTCCAATTAAGAAAGGGTTTTATATCGGTTACTGAATGGTTGACCAATACAAAATCTTCATTGCCCACCTGCATATCTTCTAACCACTCTGGGAGTAGATAAGCATTTTCTTTTTGACCTTCTAAGCCTCCAATATTGTATTGTTTACCATCCAAAAATATCTTTGCTTCGGGCTTTACTGCACGCAGCAACTGTTGTCCGTTAGTGAGATTGGTATAATCTATACAAACTAGATTCCGTGAAGTTTTAAATACTCTTTTCACCAAACCATTGTTAAGCGTAATTTGGTTGCCCTCTTCAATTATTTCAGATTTTTGGCTGATAGGACTTATCAGCCAATCTGTTTTAGTGGTTGATTGATTATTAGTTGGAAGAGTATTTATTTTTTGCGCCTTTGTTATTGGCATAAAACCTGCAATAAAAAATATCGATAAATAAAAACGATTAAAAAAATAGTTCATTGAATAAAGAGTTTTTATTTTAAAATTTTTGAGGATATTTAGTATTGAATTTATAAAATTTATTAAGTCTACCCAATGAAATTTTTGGGTAGACTTACAAGAATTATTTATTTAATTAACCAGCAACTTTCTTTCCAATTGCATAACCTTTTAATGCATAAAAAAGTATGTAGACATAGGCAGGAAGCATGCAAATAAGAAAAGAAACTTCGTTGGTGGCAATTCCTTTATCCTTTAGTGTTGTATATAATAAGGGTACTACTGCACCGCCGGCAATACCCATAATAAGCAATGCAGCACCGGTTTTGGTAAATCTCCCCAATCCGCTAATAGCCAATGGGAAAAGCGCTGGCCACATCAAAGCATTGGCTAATCCAAGTAATGCAATAAAACTGATGGCTACATATCCTTGGGTTACAAATACACCGATACTAAAAATGATACCTAGTACTGCTGAGATCGCCAATGCATTTTGTTGAGATAAATATTTTGGAATCGTAAAAATTCCAATAACATATCCTACTAGCATTGACAATAGCGTAAAGGTGGTAAAGTATTTTGTTTCATCAAGTGGCATACCTAACTGTCTTCCATATACGCCAATCGCATCTCCTGCCATTACTTCTACTCCTACATATAAAAATAGACAGAGCACACCCAATACCAAATGGGGAAACTGGAATACATTGGTTTTGGCAACTTGAGTTTGATCCGTACTATCTTCTGCATTGGTGTCTATCTCGGGAAGTGATGATCTTTTAATCATGATGGCTAATAAAACCAATGCAATAGCTATTATGATATAAGGAGTGATTACTCTAGAGGCAAGTTCATTTAACAGCTTTTCCTTTATCGCAGGGTCAGTGGCTTTACCAATTTCCTCTTCAATTTTACCAGCATTTTTAAGAACCAACGCGCCCAATATTAATGGACTTAGCATACCAGCAACTTTATTACAAATCCCCATGATGCTAATTCTCTTTGCCGCACTTTCTATCGGACCTATAATACTGATGTATGGATTGCTGGCAGTTTGCAATAAAGCAAGTCCTGTACCCTGAACAAATAAACCAGTTAGAAATAATCCAAAATTTCTTGAATTGGCTGCGGGTATAAAGATAAGAGAGCCCAAAGCCATAATTAATAAACCCCATGCCATTCCATTTTTATATCCTGTCTTGGAAATAATCATTGAAGAAGGTAAGGCTAAAAAGAAATAGGCCATGTAAAAGGCAGAGGTCACAAAGAATGCTTGAATGTCATTTTCAAGTTGACAAGCTAATTTCAAAAAAGGAATCAATGTGCCATTGAGCCAGGTTACAAACCCAAAAACGAAGAATAAAATACCGATGATAACAATGGCATTTCTGTTGGTGCTAGTTTTTTGCATTTCACTATAGATTTAAAAATAAATATACGAGATTATCTTTTATCATATTAAAACTGTCAGTTATCTGTGGGTAAGTTAAATATTATGCAAGCTCAGGATAATGGCGGTGGTATTAAATATCTTGTAACTTCGGATTGAAAAAAAGCTTAAAGAGTTATTCTTTGCTTCTTTATAAAGGCTCTCCATTCGGATATTTGTAGAATGATTCATTTTTAAAACTTCATTTTCAAATGAAAAAGATATTGGTTTCAAATATAGATAAATCTTTATATGGTATTTCCTCGACAGGTTTATCCTCTTTGCTAGATGGATTTGATACCCATAAAATCATTGATACACCTTGGAAAGATTTCCCTTATCGACCTGAAGTAAGCTTTGCAATTGCACACAGCAATGATTGTATTTTTTTAAAATATTTTGTGTCAGAAAATGCGATTAGGGCGGTTAATAGCCAAATCAATTCATCTGTTTGGGAAGACAGTTGTGTGGAATTTTTTATTCATTTTAATGACGACAAAGGCTATTATAATTTTGAATTTAATTGTATCGGAACCCAATTAGGTGGATTTGGAAAAACTAGATCAGAAAGAGATTTGTTACCCAAAGAATTGGTTGGTACTATTCAAACGGAAAGTTTTATCAGCAAGGTTAAAGTGAAGGAAGCTGTTTACTGGGAATTGTCGGTAGCCATTCCATTGAATATATTTATTCACCACCAATTTTCAACTCTTTCAGGTCAAGAGGGTAGGGTAAATTTTCATAAGTGCGGTGATCAATTGCCTATGCCTCATTTTTTAGCATGGAATAATATTCAATCGTCAGAACCTAATTTTCATTTGCCAGAATTTTTTGGTGAAATTTATTTTGAATAAAAACTTTCGGCGGTTGTTTAGAAAGATGAATTGAATAAGGATTTCTAGATTGCAGGTAGATCATATAAATTTATACAATGTAACATATTAAGTATAATTTTATTATCTCTTTTATTTTCTATCATTTTTAAGTATGAATTATAGGAAAAGATAAAAAATTAATGAAAATCAATGGAAGGTTGGTTTGAATGTTAAATATTGTATTTTCGACTATTAAAATTTAATTCATCATTCGTCATCTTCTGAAATCTTAAAATTTATATTTATCATGAACAGAAAAAATTTTGTAAAAAATAGTGGCATGGCAGCAGCCTCCATCTCTCTTTGGCCGGGCAGTAGTTTATCAGCGATGTCTGCTGATCAAAAAGTTAAAATAGCCATCATTGGTGTTGGTGGAAGAGGTCAGGGACATCTAGAACTTGCTTTAAGAAGGCAAGATGTGGAAGTAGTGGCTATCTGTGATATTGATGAGCAAATGCTAAATTCTGCAAAGCAAATAGTTTCTAAGAGTGGAAAAAAGATGCCTCAAATTTATACAGGTGATAATTATGCTTGGAAAAATTTGTTAGAAAAAGAAAAGTTAGACGGTGTAATTGTAGTAACTCCATGGGAATGGCACAAACCAATGGTAATTGGTTCCATTGAAGCTGGAATAAAATATGTAGCTACCGAAGTGGTATTGGGAATTACTTTACAGGATCATTGGGACGTAGTGAAGGCGGCAGAAAAATATAAAGCACAAGTGATGATGCTTGAAAATGTTTGTTACCGCCGGGATGTTATGGCTATTTTAAATATGATTCGTCAAGATGTTTTTGGAGAAATTATTCATCTTCAAGGAGGATATCAACATGATTTACGCGAAGTGAAATTTACCAATGGTGTAGAATTTGGCGAAAAAGGTTACTCAGAGGCCAAGTGGCGGACAGAGCATTCTGTCCACCGCAATGGTGACTTATATCCTACCCATGGTGTGGGCCCCTTGGCTACTTATATTAATATCAATAGAGGAAATCGTTTCACTAGTTTGAATTCATTTTCTTCCAAGGCCAGAGGATTGCACAATCAAATTATTAAAAAAGGGGGCATCAAACATCCGAATGCTAAAGTTGAATTTAAATTAGGGGATGTAGTTACCACACAAATTAATTGTGCCAATGGAGAAACAATATTATTACAACATGATACTGATTTACCTCGACCTTATTCTTTAGGTTTTCGAGTACAAGGTACCAATGGAATATGGATGGATGTGAACAATGGAATTTATATTGAAGGAAAGGCTGCCAAGCCACACCAATGGGATTCAGCTACCGAATGGCTTAAAAAATATGATCATCCACTTTGGGTAAGATGGACAAAGGAAACCGAAGGTGCAGGACATGGTGGAATGGATTTCTTTGTAATTCATGCCTTTATTGAATCTATCAAGCGTCAGGTGCCAACACCTCAGGATGTTTATGATGCTGCTGCTTGGAGCGCCATCACTCCATTGAGTGAACAGTCTATTTCATTGGGTAATGAAACCGTTGATTTCCCTGATTTCACTAGTGGTGATTGGATGTATCGCAAGCCTTCCTTTGCATTAACAGATGCTTTTTAATGTTGGATTTTTAAAATTGTAGAAGGATGAATATTTTGGAATCAGTGTTGCCTTCTTTTGGTTTTCTTGATGACTCAATAACCTTGATTCCATTTGGTGGAGGATTGATTAATCATACTTGGAAGGTTTCTGAAAACGGAAATGAATATATTTTGCAGCGGGTAAATACCAATGTATTTACCCAGCCTCAAAATATCAGTTCCAATATTCGTTTGATTGCTGATTATTTTAAATTGAATTGGCCGAGCTATTATTTTGTAGCGCCCCTGACTACTATTCATGGAGAGGATCTTTTATATATTCCCTCTTCTGGGTATTATAGAATGTTTCCTTTTGTAGCAGGTTCTCATGCAAAGCAGGTAGGCGAAACTCCTTCCCAGGCCTATGAAGCAGCTATTCAATTTGGTAGATTTACTCGATTACTTTCTAAAATAGATATTTCAAATCTTAGCATTACCATTCCTTCCTTTCATGATCTGGGTTTACGATATGAACAATTTTTAACTGCTTTAGAAAAAGGCAATAAAGATAGGATGGCGGAAGCTAAGGATATAATTGAGCAGGTTATAAAATATCAATCCATCGTATCGGTATACACATCAATGCTTTCTGATCCTCAATTTAAATGGAGGGTTACCCACCACGATACTAAAATTAGTAATGTACTATTTGATAAGGAAGATAAAGGTTTGTGCGTAATTGATTTAGATACAGTGATGCCTGGGTATTTTATTAGTGATGTTGGAGATATGCTTCGCACCTATTTATGTCCTGTTAGTGAGGAAGAAAAAGACTTTAGCAAAATTGAAGTCAGAGATGAATTTTATAAGGCGATTATTGATGGCTACAAAGAAGAGATGAAAAACGAATTAACCGAAAAGGAAAATAAATATTTTTTTTATGCAGGCAAGTTTATGATTTATATGCAGGCGCTCAGATTTATAACTGATCACATCAATGACGATGTATATTATGGTGCAAAATATGAAGGTCAAAATTTTGTAAGAGCTTCCAATCAAATGGTCTTATTGGAAAGATATTTAGAAAAAGAAAAGGATTTGGGTACTTACGGCGAAGTATAAATTTTTATTAAAAAATAGTATGAAAAATTTGCTTATTTTATTTCTGTTTCTTTATTTTAATTCAGCAATCGCTCAACCCGATATTGCTTGGAAATCAGTTGCACCAGGTATTTGGAGTGCTAAAGTAGGCAAACCTGACCCATTCAATTTTTATACTGCCATCCAAACAAAGCCGCGTATAGGAGCTTTGCAATTAATGGAATCCGTTAATTTCCCTCTTCCTAAAAATGATATAAAAGCTTCTATTATTGATGGAAAAACTTATTTGCATTTTCCATTGGATAGTAGCGAAAAAATTTTCGGTCTGGGTTTAAATTTTAAAACAGTAGAACAGCGTGGTCGAATTATGCGATTGCATATGGATCATTATGGGGGACAAGACAATGGCCGAAATCATGCGCCTGTTCCATTTTATATTTCTTCAAAAGGTTATGGGGTTTTGATAAATGCTGCAAGGTATATTGATGTGTGGGTAGGCACTGCTGTTGAAAAAGACAGCAAGCATCCTCCTGTTATAAGGGATAGAAATACGGATAGAAAATGGAGTGCTAGTCCTTATTCAGATAATATTGAAATATTAATACCAGCTGCCGGTGCAGAGATTATTGTTTTTGGTGGGCCTACTCCTTTGGACGCAGTTCGTAGATATAATTTATTTAATGGGGGAGGTTGTTTACCTCCAAAATGGGGATTGGGATTTTGGCACCGTACGCCAACTCTTTACAGCGAAAAAGATGTGATGAATGAAGTAAAAGAATATGCAGCGCATCAGTTTCCTTTAACGGTTATTGGACTAGAGCCTGGCTGGCAAAGTAAATCTTATCCTTGTACTTATGAATGGGACAAAGGTAGATTCCCTCATCCAGAAATATTAATGGATAGTCTGAAAAATAGGGGAGTGTATGCCAATCTATGGATGAATCCTTTCATCTCTCCTGAAGGAGAATTATATAAACCAATCTTGCCTTTTACAGCTTCTCATACAGTGTGGACAGGAGTTGTACCAGATTATTCAATGCCTCAGGTAAAAAAATTAGTTGCTCAACATTTTTCAAAATATTTACTTAGCAAAGGAGTCAGTGGATTTAAAATGGATGAGAATGATGGTTACGATAATTGGCTATGGCCTGATGTTACTAAATTTCCTTCAGGAAATTCTGCTGAACAAATGCGCCAGACCTATGCAATGATGATGCAGCAAGTGACCACAAATTTATACAGAGAAAAAAATACTCGAACCTATGGTTTGGTGAGAGGTTCTAATGCCGGCGCCTCCTCTTTTCCCTATGTGATATACAATGATTATTATAGTCATCCTGACTTCATTACAGCAATGATTAATAGCTCCTTTATTGGTGTTCTATGGACTCCTGAAGTTAGAGGATCCGCTACTGCTGAAGAGTGGTTAAGGCGAATGCAAACAGTATGTTTTTCTCCATTGGCAATGATTAACGCTTGGTCAGATGGGACTAAACCTTGGTCATTTCCAGAAGTAGAAAAGCAGGTTCAATTTATTGCTAACTTACGAATGCAATTGATACCTTATCTCTATACAAACTATGCTGATTATGCTTTTTATGGCACACCACCTATTAAGGCTATGAATTTAGTGCCAGGTTTTGATGTGAACGCTACCATCGAAAATGGAAAACTTAATTCTGTAGATAACCCTTATGCTAAAGCTACCAAGCATGAAATTAAGGATCAGTTTATGGTGGGGGACGATCTTTTAGTGGCACCTTTATTTGCTGGTCAGAAAAGTAGAAAAGTAGTTTTGCCAAAAGGTAAATGGTTTGATTTTTATACTGGAAAATTTGTAGGTGAAGAAGAAGTATTAGCGATTGAACCCGGATTGGATATCATACCTGTTTATGTTCGTGATGGAGGAATCATACCAATGACTTCTCCTGTTTTAAGAATGGGCAAAGAAAAATTACCAGTAGAAATCAGGTACTATGGTCAAAAAGAAAGTTCCTTTCAATTGTACGATGATGACGGCGAAAGTTTTGATTATGAAAAAGGAAAATTTTCTCGAATTAATTTATCAGTAAAAAAAGACAAGACTGGTGTACTTAAAGGCAATGTTTCAATTCCTTCGGGTGCTACTCTTTGGTCTTACAGTGATTTTAATTGGCACTTTATGACTCAATAGAATCAATGGGTTAGGTAGTTAAAATGACTATTTTCAGACGGTAGTGCATCATTATACATTGTGTAAAATTGTATGTCTAGTAGCTCGGTTTATAAAAAAATATCAGATTTTAATAAAATTATCAATATTTTTAAATTGATTTTAAATTCTATTAAGATTGAAATTGTCATCATCTATAAAAATTGAAGCCATGTTTAAATCATTTACCCTTTTTTGTATTTATGTATTGTGCTGCTCAGCGTTATTTGCTCAGCAAATAAATATTATTCCTCAGCCTTTATCGGTAATTACAAAAAAAGGAAAATTCACTATCAGTTCCGCTACTAAGCTGGTGGTAAAAGATAAAAAGGATTATGCAACTGCCTCTTTTTTAAATAAATATCTAGAGGAATATTATGGTATCAAACTTAAGCAGGTTTCTACTGATGCTGATAAAAGCATTACTATTTCAAGTGGTAATCAAGAAGAAGGCCTGACGGCTTCTGCCTATAAATTCCAATCTGGAAATAGTGGTATTCAAATTTTTGGAAATTCAGCAGTAGGAAGTTTTTATGGAATGCAAACATTGATACAATTGCTTCCTACAGAAAAAAGTAAAGCTTTAATTATTCCTGCAGTAGACGTGGAAGATCAGCCTCGTTTTGCTTATCGTGGTGCTATGCTCGATGTTTGTCGTCATTTCTTTTCAGTTTCATTTATTAAAAAATACATTGATTATTTAGCGCTTCATAAAATCAATTATTTCCATTGGCATTTAACTGAAGATCAAGGTTGGAGGATTGAGATTAAAAAGTATCCAAATCTAACCAAAGTAGGTTCTAGAAGAAATGGTACAATTATAGGAAGGTATCCTGGTAAGGGAAGCGACAATAAGATGGATGAAGGTTTTTATACACAAGAGCAGGTAAAAGAAATCGTGGAATATGCAACGCAAAGATTTATAACGGTTATTCCAGAAATCGAAATGCCTGGTCATAGTGGCGCCGCCATTGCCGCCTATCCCTTGTTAAGCTGTTTTCCAGATGCGAAAACAGTTATACCAGCCAATATGATTTCTGATAAAAGTAAACTTGAATTAGCATCTGGAAGAGTGAAATTGGTTCAAGAAACTTGGGGAGTTCATACGGATGTATATGCACCTACTGAATATACTTTTAAATTTTTAGAAGACGTCCTAGATGAAGTGATTGCGTTGTTTCCTTCTAAATATATACACATTGGTGGTGATGAATGTCCAAAAGATGCTTGGAAAAAAAGTGAGTTTTGTCAACAGATGATTAAGGAAAAAGGATTGAAAGATGAGCACGGTTTACAAAGCTATTTTATTCAACGAATAGAAAAATACATCAATAAAAAAGGAAGAACATTGATTGGTTGGGATGAGATATTGGAAGGTGGTCTTGCACCCAATGCAATGGTAATGAGTTGGAGAGGTGAGGAAGGAGGGATTGCTGCTGCAAAGGAAAATCATACGGTTATTATGACTCCTGGTAGTCATGTTTATCTTGATAAAGCACAAACTAAAAATTTGGATTCAGTGACCATTGGTGGGTTTTTACCTTTTGAAAAGGTATATAGTTATGAGCCCGTTCCTAAAGAATTAAATGCTCAACAAGCTACTTATGTATTGGGCGCACAGGGAAATTTATGGACTGAATATGTTGCCAATCCATCTAAAGCTGAGTATCAACTTTTTCCTCGCTTGAGTGCTTTGAGTGAGGTATTGTGGTCTACAAAGGAAAATAAAAATTGGCCTGCTTTTCAAGATAAGATGAAGTCTCAGTATGCCAGATATAAAATTTGGGGAGCTAATTATTTTGAAGAAAAAAAATAAATCAATTTAATCAATGAAGTTGAATGCCATCTAATAAATTTTCAAAAATTATTAGATGGCATTCAACTGTTTCGTTTTTAATTGTTATGGTACAATAGATTTTAAAAATCAAAAATGAAACATTCTTTTTTATTTTTATTGTTTTGTTTTCATTTATCTCTTTATTCTCAAACTAGACCTAATATCATTGTATTTCTTGTAGATGATATGGGTTGGCAAGATTGTTCTGTAAATTTTTGGAATCAAACTACCTCTTTCAATAAAATATATCGTACTCCAAATATGGAGCGATTGGCCAGTGAAGGGATGAAGTTTACCAACGCCTATGCAGCTCCTGTTTGTACTCCTACAAGGTCGAGTATGCTTACTGGTGTCAATAGTGCCCATCTAGGAATAACCAACTGGACCTCACCATGGAAAAATAACAATACGGATAGTAAGGACGAACAACTGAGCCCTGCTGACTGGAATATCAATGGATTGAGCCCAGTTGCGGGGATCGAAAAAACTTATTATGCTACTCCTTTTCCTAAACTTTTAAAAGAAGCTGGATATTATACAATTCATGTAGGTAAGGCTCATTGGGCATCGATGGGCACTCCGGGTGCCAATCCTTATAATATGGGTTTTATGGTGAATGTTTCTGGACATGCTGCTGGCCATCCGCAGAGTTATTATGGTAAAGATAATTATGGAAATATTCCAGGAAAATCAAGTGCTCAAGCAGTTCCTGATTTAGAAGAATATTTTGGAACAGATACTTTTTTAACGGAAGCTTTAACACTAGAAGCCATCAAAGCATTGGATGCTCCTATTCGAAATAAAAGTCCATTTTATTTAAACATGGCTCATTATGCAATCCATACCCCTATCATGTCGGACCCACGTTTTATTAAACAATATTTAGATAAGGGGATGGACAGTACAGAAGCAAAATATGCATCTCTTATTGAAGGAATGGATAAAAGCCTTGGAGATATCATGAACTATTTAAAAGAAAAAAAAGTTGACCAAAATACAATTGTTATTTTCATGAGTGACAATGGCGGATTGAGTATTTCTCCACTTAGAGGAGGTAAAGAACATTCTCAAAATTTACCTCTCAAAGCAGGTAAGGGTTCGGTTTATGAAGGTGGAATACGTGAACCGATGATTGTAAAGTGGCCAGGTGTTGTTCGTCCTAATTCAATGGCCAATCAATATGTAATGATAGAAGATTTTTTTCCTACCATTTTACAAATGGCTGGAATAAAAAAACACAAATTGCCTCAATCAATAGATGGTAAAAGCCTTCTTCCTATTTTAACAAACGCTTCTTTTTCTGATACAACTAGATCTTTGATATGGCATTATCCTAATAAATGGATTGACAAAGATGGACCAGGTATAAATTATTATAGCGCGATTAGGAAAGGTGACTGGAAAATGATTTATAGTATGCGTACTGGTAAGAAAGAGTTGTATAATCTAGCGCTTGATATTGGAGAAAATAATGACCTTTCATTTCAATATGCTGATAAATTAGTTGAATTATCAATTTTACTTTCTAATCAGTTAAGAAAATGGGAAGCTCCGATGCCTCGAATTAAAAAAACGGGTAAGCTAGTTCCTTTCCCAGATGGACTTTGATTGGATTGTGTTGTATAAAAGTACATTTGTAAATTTTGAATAAATTGAGCTTTTAGTAATAAGTACTTAAAGATTATTTAAAGTATTTTTCTGCTTGATTGGGAATTCTAAAATCAATAAAAAAGTATAGATGAAAAAGTATTCAGTATTTTTATTTTTTATATTTTGTATTGCTCTATTATCTTGTAATGAAACGAGTAATTCATCAAATCAAACAACAATGGCAGTTGATTCACAACAAGAATTTAAAAAAGGGACTTTTGGTTACGATCTTTCTTTTTTAAAAAAGTATCATAAAGATTTAGTACTACTAGAAGAAGAAGGAACAGGTGCTAAGGTGATTGTTCTGCCCGCTTACCAAGGTAGAGTAATGACAAGTAGTGCTCAGGGAAACGAAGGGATAAGTTTTGGCTGGGTCAATCATGATTTTATTGCCGCTGAAAAAGCCGTCGAACATTTTAATGTATTTGGCGGAGAAGAACGTTTTTGGATGGGTCCAGAAGGTGGTCAGTTTTCGATTTATTTTAAAAAAGGAGTTGAGTTTACATTTGATAATTGGTATGTACCCAAAGAAATAGATACCGAGCCCTTTAACCTATTATCATCTTCAAAATCGTCCGTATCTTTTGAAAAAGAGATGCACCTAGAAAATTATTCTGGTAATCAATTTGACCTTAAAGTAAATCGATCAATTAGTCTATTAAATAAAAATGCCATTGAAACCGCCATTGGCATTGCAGTTCCAGAAGGAGTTCAAGCGGTAGCATTTGAGTCTAATAACTCCATTACTAATTTAGGTAAAAATGCTTGGGATAAAAGCACAGGCATGCTTTCTATTTGGGTGTTGAGTATGCTCAATGCGACTGATCAAACAACGATTGCAGTGCCCTATCAACAAGGCGATATTACTAAGTTGGGTAAGGTAGTTACCGATGATTATTTTGGTAAAGTGCCAGCAGATAGATTACAAGTTCAAAATGGAGTAATACTTTTTAAAGCAGACGCTAAATACAGAAGTAAAATTGGATTATCTCCTTCAAGAGCCCTGCCATTGGTAGCAAGTTATGATGCAAAGAATGAGGTATTAACGATTGCTCAATTTACCTTACCAAAAGGGACAAGTGAATATGTCAATTCTTTATGGGAAATTCAGGATACTCCATTTTCAGGAGACGCTGTAAATGCATACAATGATGGCCCGATTGAGGGTAAGCAAATGGGACAGTTTTATGAATTGGAAAGTTCTTCTCCCGCAGCATCGCTTAAAACAGGTCAAACTATTCATCATCTTCATCGGACGATTCATTTGAAAGGTGATAAATTAAATTTGGATAAAATATCTTTCAAATTACTAGGAATAGGAGTAGATGATATTCATTGATAAAATATTAGTTGACCCAATCAGATTATGAAAAATATTTGCTCGTTGATGTTCTTTTTATTTCTTTTTTTTGTTTTAAATGCACAAGAATTTAAAACTAAAAGGTTACTGTCAACAGAAGACTTCAATTATTTGAAAGGCCTTACTAGAGCGGTGATGGATAGCTCTAGAATTTATCCCGGTCAGATAATTTCCAAGGATTTTGGTGCCAATGCTACCGGTATTACTTTGATTCGTCCAGGAGGAAGAGGTACTTATCCTGCTTATTGGATAAGAGATTATGCGATGTCTATTGAAACTGGTTTTGTATCGATGGAGGAGCAAAAACAAATGCTTTTACTGACGGCTGCAACCCAATGTGATCAAACTTGGATTTCTAGTTCGGGATCAATGATTCCTGTTGGCTCGATAGCAGATCATATTCGGATCGATGACAGCAAACCTATTTTTTTTCCTGGGACTTACAACTATTCAAGTCAGGGTGGAAAGACCTGGGGTATGACACCACCATATTGCGATCAATATTATTTTATTCATATGGCCTATCAATATATTGTAGGCTCGAAAGCTTCCCATTTTTTATTAAAAGAAATTAATGGAATGAGATTGATTGATCGATTGGAGATGGCTTACAAAGTGGCTCCAACTAAGTTAGAAGGTGTTTTGGTAAATACTACGGATGATTTTAGAGGGATTGATTTTGGATTTAGAGATGTGATTAATATTACAGGTGAACTTTGTTTTCCTTCCTTACTAAAATACAAAGCCTCTCTTGAGCTATCCGAATTATTTAATCTCCTTCACAGAAATGATAAATCCAAATTTTACCAAAATATTGCAGTGAAATTAAAGCAGCAGATACCGGCTGTCTTTTCAGATGCTCGCGGAATGTTACTTGCGTCTACGGGTAAGGGTAAGCAGGCGGATGTATGGAGTACATCTTTGGCGGTTTATCTAGGTATAATGGAAGGAGATCAACAAAAAAAATCTTGTCAATTTCTTCGTGATGCCTATTTGAAGGGCAGTTTAGCTAAAAATGGAAATATAAGGCATATCCTTACTACGGATGATTATAGTGATTCAACAGCCTGGGAATTTAGTTTAGCTAAAAAAAATTCATATCAAAACGGTGCATATTGGGGAACTCCCACGGGATGGATTTGTTATGCTATTGCAAAAGTGGACATTGCTGCTGCCAAAAAATTAGCCAAGGAATATATAGATGATTTACGTACGGGTGATTATAGAAAGGGGGCTGAATTTGGCGCACCTTGGGAATGTTATAATTCAGACAAACCTCAAAATGCTGTCTATCTCGCAACCGTTGGTTGCCCTTTTATTGTTTTTAAAAATCATTGATTTTAAGTCAGCATAGAGTGTCTGCACCCTTTTTATTAACATTTGTTTTATTTTTTTTTGTACTTCATTAATAAAGCTTAGTTTAACGTTTTAGTTGAACGTTAAACTAATGTTTTTCGATTGAAATCGAATAACATCCAAACGATTGAAATGCTAGTATCTCCTTCCCTGTTATATCAACATTGTTATAGTAAATATGCTATTGCTGCGGTAAATGTGTTCACTATGGAGCAGGTGCATGGTTTATTTGCAGCTGCACAAAAAGCGCAGGCACCTATTATTGTTCAGCTAACACCTGCAGCGCGTAACTACGCTACACCAGTTATGTTGTTATCGATGATTCGTGCTGCAGCAGAAATATATCCTGAGGTAGTTTATGCAGTTCATTTAGATCATGGTACTGAACCTCATGCATTCGATGCAATTGAAAATGGTTATACCTCAGTAATGATTGATGCTTCTCACGATCCATTTGAAATAAATATTTCTAGAACAAAGTTAGTAGTAGAAAAAGCGCATTTTAAAGGGGTAGTAGTAGAGGCTGAATTGGGAGTGCTCAGTGGAGTGGAAGATGATATGAGCATTGACGACAAAGATGCATTGTACACCAATCCTCGACAAGCAAAAGAATTTGTAGAGCGATCAGGATGCGATAGTCTGGCAATTGCAGTGGGGACTAGTCATGGTGCTTATAAATTTAGTGGAGGCCAGGGTTTGCAGTTCCATATTTTAGAAGCTATTCAGCAAGCATTACCTCTTTTTCCTTTGGTATTACATGGAAGTTCTTCGGTAGATAAAAATGAAGTGGCATTAATTAACCAATATGGTGGCAGCTTACAGCAAGATGCTGCTGGTGTTACAGACAGTGAATTACAAAAATCTATTTCTTTCGGTATTTGCAAAGTTAATATTGCAACCGATCTTAGATTATTATGGACAAGAGTGCATAGGGAATTTTTTGCAACTACCCCAGAACTTTTTGATCCAGTAATACCCGGAAAAAAGTATATGGAAGCCTATCAAAATTTCATGTGTAAGCGATTTGATATACTAGGTGCTTCAGGAAAATCTTTAGATCTTAAATTATAAATTATGGTACAAAGTAAAAAATATCCCTTGGTTAGAGAGTCGATTAAAGGCTTTGGAGTTTACCATCGAATACTTGCAAAGGATGCAGGATGGGAACATCTTAATATGGAAGCAAGATTAATGAAAGCGGGTGAAATATATTCTGGGGACACTGGAGAAAATGAGTATGGAATTATTTTATTAAGCGGTAATTATTCTGTAGTAACGGATAAGGGTAGCTGGCAAACAATCAATGGAAGAACCAGTGTATTTAACGGTATCGCACACACTTTATATTTACCACGTCATAGTTCTTTTACGCTTACTGCAGTAAGTGATGTATTAGACATTGCTACCTGTTGGGTTGCGAGTGATGCTGATTTTCCTGCAAGGTTTAAAACGCCAGAGGAAGCAGCCATCGAAATACGTGGTGGAGATAGTGCTACCAGGCAAATCAATAGTTTGATTGAACCTGGCTTTAATTGTCAAAAAATTGTAGCAGTAGAAGTATATACACCCGCTGGTAATTGGAGTTCTTTTCCTGCTCATAAACATGATGAACGCAAAGTCGCTGCCGATGGAAAAGTATTGGAAGCTTGCTTAGAAGAAATTTATTTTTACAAAATAGAAAAACCTGAAGGCTATGCCATTCAGCAAGTGTACACCGATGATAGAAGTCTAGATGAAATCATGAAAGTAAAAACAAATGATGCAGTGTTAGTGCCCAAGGGATATCATCCTGTGGCTGCAGAACATGGATACAATTGTTATTACTTAAATTTCCTCGCAGGCAGCGATCAGTCATTGGCAAATTCTACTGATCCAGACCACGAATGGCTTTTTAATTCATGGAAAGGAAAAGATCCACGAATTCCAATGGTAACTGCCGAAATGAATAATCTATCTTCCTCTAAATAATTATTAAATAAAAATTTATGGATATCATCACCATGGGTCGTTCTTCAATTGATCTTTACTCACAAGATATTGGAGAAGATTTTGTGAACATTAAAGGCTTTAATGCTTTTGTAGGTGGCTCACCTCTAAATATTGCTGTGGGAGCTCAAAGACTTGGATTAAAAACTACTTTATTAACTGCTGTTGGAAAAGATAAGCCAGGAGATTTTTTACTCAATTTTTTAAAAAAAGAAAAGGTAAATACTGAATTTATTCCTCAAATCGAAGGGGCTAGAACTAGTGCAGTTTTATTGGGTATTGAGCCACCTGATAGATTCCCTTTGGTTTATTATCGTGACAATGCTGCTGATTCTCAGATAACCATCGATCATGTGGAGGCAGCAGGAATTAAAAATTTTAAATTATTAGAAATATCTGGCACTGCACTCAATATTGAGCCTTCGCGGAGCGCAGTTTTTTATGCTGTGGAGCAAGCTGCTGAAAATGGCGTACAAGTTTTATTGGACATCGATTTTCGTGCTGATCAGTGGAAGGATATTCGTTCCTTTGGATTAATGGTAAGAGCCATATTACCTAAGGTAGATATTGCCCTAGGTACCGAAGAAGAAATTCTTGCTGCTACTTTACAAGATGCCTCGCAAGTATCTATTGCACATCAACAAATTTCTGCTCCTGAAATAAAAGGTAATTTGGATGATGCGATTAAAAAAATTCTAGCTACTGGTGTCAAAGTATTGATTGTGAAAAAAGGTTCTAAGGGAGCTACTATTTATACCAAGAACACAGAACCCAAGGATGTACCAGGCTTCCCTGTCGAAATTCTGAATGTATTGGGAGCAGGAGATGCATTTGCAAGTGGTTTTATATTTGGTCATTTACAAGGTTGGGATTTGTACAAATCTTGTAAAATGGGCAATGCGTCGGGTGCATGGGTAGTTCAAAAACCGGGTTGCGCCAATGATATGCCAACCTATGCTGAAGCAATGAATCTGATTGAATCTAGAGGTGGATTTTAATTTTAAAATAAATTAATTACTAATATTTATAAATCATAAATTATATGGCAACTAAAACAAAAAGATACACAGCTGCGCAAGCGACTATTCTTTTTTTACAAAATCAATATGTAAAAAGAGATGGTCAGGTACAACCATTTTTTGGAGGATGTATTGGTATTTTTGGACATGGAAATGTAGCGGGTATTGGTCAGGCATTGCTTCAGTATACTTCCTTTAAATATTATCAAAGTAGAAATGAACAGGCAATGGTTCATACCGCTATCGCCTATGCCAAAACAAAAAATAGATTGGGGGCAATGGTCTGTACCTCTTCTATCGGGCCGGGTGCTACCAATATGATTACCGGTGCTGCTACGGCTACTATCAATCGTATTCCAGTATTGTTATTGCCAGGAGATATTTTTGCAACAAGGCAAGTAGCTCCAGTTTTACAGCAACTAGAAAGTAATATGTCACAAGATATTTCTGTGAATGATTGTTTTAAGCCAGTATCAAAATATTGGGATAGAATCAATCGTCCAGAGCAGTTAATTACTTCTTTACCAGAAGCAATGCGCGTATTAACTTCTCCCTCAGAAACTGGTGCGGTTACTATTTCTTTTCCTCAGGATGTGCAAGCGGAAGCATTTGATTTTCCTGCAAGTTTTTTTGAAAAAAGAATTTGGCAGGTGCAGCGAACTCGGCCTGATAAGTCGGCCTTGCAAAAAGCAGTTGAAATTATTAAGAAAGCCAAACAACCATTGATCATTGCAGGTGGTGGAGTTATTTATAGTGGTGCTACTGCTGAATTAAAAAAATTAGTCAATACTACTGGTATTCCTGTTGCCGAAACATTTGCTGGAAAGGGTAGTCTCCGGTATGATGAGCCTCAAAACCTTGGTGCAGCTGGGGTTACAGGTACTCCTGGAGCGATTGCTGTTGCGGCAACTGCTGATGTAGTGATTGGGATAGGAACGAGATACTCTGATTTCACAACGATTTCAGAAGCAGCTTTTCAAAATAAATCAGTTCAATTTATAAATATAAATGTGGCTGAGTTCGATGCCTTCAAACATTCGGCAATCGCTCTAGTGGGTGATGCGAAGGAGATTTTGAGCGATTTGATTTCATCATTGAAAAATTATAAAGTACCGGCAGCTTTTGGTAATCAAGTGATAAAATATAACAAACAGTGGGATAAAAAAGTATCAGAAGTGTATGCTAAAAATCATGGATTACCTATTAGTCAGGGAGAAGTGATAGGAGCAGTCAATACTGCAAGCGCTGCCAATGACATGGTGCTTTGTGCTGCGGGTAGTTTGCCGGGAGATCTGCATAAACTATGGAGAACTCGAAATCCAAAAGGCTTTCATTTAGAATACGGCTTCTCTTGTATGGGCTATGAAATTGCAGGCGGTTTAGGCGCTAAGATGGCTGATCCATCTAGAGAAGTATATGTAATGGTGGGCGATGCTAGTTACCTTATGATGTCGCAAGAAATTATAACTTCTATTCAGGAAAATATAAAGCTTACCATTGTTTTGATCAATAACAATGGATATGCAAGTATTGGTGGATTATCGGCTTCGCTGGGTACCGATGGATTTGGAACAAGGTATTTATATCGCAACGAAAAAACTGGCCAACTAGATGGTAAATTTCTGCCAGTTGATTTGGCTGCTAATGCTGCAAGCATGGGGGCTACTGTATTAAAAGCGACTACTGCAGCTTCGTTAAAAACTGCCTTAGAAGAGGCTAAAAAAATAAAAAATACTACCGTTATTTATATTGAAACTGATCGAGAAGAAAGAGTAGGTGGCTATGCCTGGTGGGAGGTTCCAGTGGCTCAAATATCAACCAGTAAAAAAGTTAAAAAAGCACTTGACCAATTGGTTAAAAATAAAACAACTCAAAAATATTATTAATCAATTGCAATTTTAATTTATTAAATCTATCATCTATTTTTTAAATAATAATTTATGAATCTATTACAGAATTACATTAATGGCGCTTGGGTAAATAGCTGCGGATCTGAATCTATTGATGTGGTTAACCCTGCAACACAGGAAGTGCTCGCCAAAGTTCCTTATGGAAATGAAACTCAAAAAGATGTTGCCAATGCGGTAATAGCTGCACAAGCTGCCTACTTAGAATGGAAAAATGTGTCAGTGTTAAAAAGAATTCAACCACTGTTTAAATTAAAGCAGTTACTAGAAGAGAACAGAGATGAGATTGCTAGATTAATTACCTTGGAATGTGGGAAAACATTGGCAGAGTCGAGTGGAGAATTACAAAGGGCGATTGAAAATGTAGAAGTTGCTTGCGGCGCACCTGTGCTTATGCAAAGTGAATTTTTAGAAAATGTTGCAACAGGAATAGATGAATTTATGATTCGTCAGCCTTTGGGCGTTACGGCTTGTATCGCCCCTTTCAATTTCCCTGCAATGATTAGTTTCTGGTTTTTACCTTATGCTATTGCCACAGGAAATAGTATGATCATCAAACCGTCTGAAAAAGTACCGTTGACAATGATGAAAATTTTTGAATTGTTACACCAGTTGGATTTACCTAAAGGGGTAATCAATATGGTACATGGTGGTAAAGCTAGTGTAGATGAATTGTTAGAAAATCCTTTGGTAAAATCAATCAGTTTTGTGGGTAGTACTGCTGTAGCAAAATATATTTATTCAAAAGGTACCGCCAACGGAAAAAGAGTACAAGCCCAAGGTGGTGCAAAAAACCCAGTAGTCGTTTTGCCTGATGCTGATATTGAAATGACCTCGCAGATTATTACAGACAGTGTGTTTGGCTGTGCTGGACAAAGATGTTTAGCAGCTTCCGTTGTAATTACTGTAGAAGAGAATAGTAAAATTAAGGAGTCTTTATACGAAGCAGCTAGATCAAGAACAGTAGGATATGGAATGAATACAGGTATCGAAATGGGGCCAGTCATTAACAATGATAGTAAAGTGAGAATTGAATCACTGATTGATCAAGGTGTTGCAGAAGGCGGTTCTTTGTTACTTGATGGAAGAAATAAAAAAATCGGTGGATTCGAATCTGGCAATTTCGTTGGTCCAACCATCATTGAAGATCTTTCTTTAACCGGAGACTTGATTAAAACCGAAATCTTTGGACCGGTGATGAGTTTATTGCACATGAAAACCGTTGAAGATGCAATCGCTTTTATTAATCAAAACAGATATGGCAATATGGCCTGCTTATTTACTAATAGCGGAAGCAGTGCACGTAAGTTTCGTAGTGAAGCGATGGCGGGTAATATTGGTATCAATATTGGTATCGCCGCTCCTATGGCTCAATTTCCTTTCAGTGGTTGGAACGAAAGTTTTTTCGGTGATTTACATGGACAGGGAAAACATGCCATTGAATTTTTTACACAAACAAAAGTAGTAGTAGAACGTTGGCCAAAAGAATGGACACGTAAATTTTAATTTTTTAAAACTATCAAATTAATTTGAATTTCAGTTTAGTAGAATATAATAATCAAAAAATGTTTTTATGAATCATAAAAAAATAAAAATAGCCAATGCACCTTGTAGTTGGGGAGTATTGGAATTTGAACTAGAAGGAAAGTTATTAGGTTACGAACAGGTGCTGAATGAAATTGCTGAAACAGGTTATGAAGGAACTGAATTGGGTGATTGGGATTTTATGCCTACTGATCCAAAGCAGTTGCATGAAGAAGTAAGCAAAAGAAATTTAGATATGTTGGGTGCTTTTGTTCCTGTTGCTTTGCTCAACGAGTCGGCCCATGCTGAGGGTATCGAAAGAGCATTAAAAACTGCTGGTTTGATGTACAATGCAGGATATACCAATGCATTTATTGTATTGGCAGATGACAATGGAACTGTTGCAGTAAGAACAAATAATGCGGGTAGAATAAAAAAGGAACATTTATTAACCGATGAGCAATATAAGACAATTGCAAAAGGAGCCGATGCTTTGGCCGCTGCAGTAAAAGAGAAATATGGTATGCGTACCGTCTTTCATCACCATGGTGGTGGGTATGTAGAAACTCCTGAAGAGATTGATAAGCTTTTAGAAAATACGAATCCAAATTTGCTAGGTCTTTGTTTTGATACCGGTCACTACCGTCTAGGTGGAGGAGTAAATCC
>Ga0214919_10003351_pt1 | contig 24301 bp, 23 predicted proteins | sample LL1503_MetaG_FD_177994 | JGI IMG/M metagenome (GOLD analysis project Ga0214919, IMG submission 177994) | Freshwater microbial communities from Lake Lanier, Atlanta, Georgia, United States - LL-1503 | ecosystem: Environmental > Aquatic > Freshwater > Lake | place: USA: Georgia | collected... | reverse complement strand
GCGAATCAGCTGTACGCCCGCCAGGCCCTGAGCCCGGTGGCTGCGCAGCGCGTTGCGTAGGTTGCGCTGCGCGAGGCGCGAATGCTCGCGCATCAGGCCTTCGGCGCGCGCGCCCTCATGCTGCTCGATCGCGTCGAGCACCTGCCAATGCTGGTGCTGGGCGACCACGAGCATGTCGCGCGCCTGCGTCGAATTCGCCTGCTCGATGACAAAGGCCGACGGCGACGCAAATGGCAGCGCGGCGACCCGCTCCAATTGCCTGGCGATGACCGCGCTGCCGGCCATCTCGCCGAGCAGGGCGTGGAATTTTTCGTTCAACGCGACATAGCGCGACAGTGCATCGTCGCCCAAGGCCGCCGCCGCCAGGAACACATCTATTTCCCCCAGGCAATGTCGGGCCTCACCCAACACGACCGGCGCCGCGCCGCGCTCGGCGGCCAGCCTGGCCATCAGTCCTTCGATGGTGCCGCGCAGCTCGATCGACTCGGAAATATCGCGCTCGCTAAAGGTTTTTACCGCGTAGCCACCGCTGGGAATCGCCTCCAGCAACCCTTCCTGCTCCAGCCGCATCAGCGCAGCACGGATGGGGGTGCGCGATACACCCAGGCGCTCGACGATCGCCAGTTCGGCGATCCGGATTCCACCGGGCAGTTCCCCCGAAAGTATCCACTCGCGCAACTGCAACTGCGCGCGCACCTGCGCGCTATCCGGGAGCGTCGCGGCGGGCTGAGCAGCCGCCGTCAGTGCCGACACGCCACCGCGATCGGCCACGATGGAGGATCTGGGTCCGGCTTTGACCATCGCTGCCTCTAGGCCGCGGCCTCGATCGGGATCACCGCAAGCGCCGGATTTCCACGCGCAACCAGTCCGTCAGCGGCTGGGTACCCGGCATTGCGCGGGAAATATGATTTTCCGAATTCCATGGATACGGATTGTATACATAAGGACCATTAATAGCCCTATTTACATTGAAATATGGCTATTAATAGGATTTTTGTATCCAATAAGTCCTCTATTGATGCTATATCATTGTTTCAGACTATTAGGAACCCCGCATGATCCACCATCCCCTGCCCGCCCGCTACGACCATGTGGGCAGTTTTTTGCGGCCTAAATACCTGCTGGAGGCGCGCGACGCCAAGGCGCGCGGCGAACTCACCGAGCAGCAGTTGCGGCGGGTGGAGGACCGCGCCATCACCGAAATCGTCCGTTTCCAGGAGGACGTGGGGCTCAAGAGCATCACTGACGGGGAATTCCGACGCACCTATTTCCATATCGATTTCCTGGACCAGCTCGGAGGCGTGAAGACCGACATACCGGTCACTTTCATCAAGCCCGACGGCACCCAGGAACTCGCCCCGCCGGCGATGCGGGTGATCGACAAGGTCCGCCATGTGAAGGACATACAGCTTGCCGACTACCAATACCTCAAGAGCCAAGTCAGTGCTGGCCATACGCCCAAGGTGACGATTCCCTCCCCGACGATGCTGCACTTTCGCGGTGGCCGCGCCGGCATCAGCCGGGCGCATTACCCCGAACTCGATCCGGATTTTTATGCGGATGTGGCGCGTGCCTACGGCGACGAACTACGCTCCCTGTCGGCGGCTGGTTGCAACTATGTGCAGATGGACGACACCAACCTGGCCTATCTGTGCGACGAAAAAATGCGCGAGGCTGCGCGTTCACGCGGAGACGACCCGAATGAACTGCCGCACCGCTACGCCAAGTTCATCAACCTGGTGGTGGCGCAAAAGCCCGCCGGCATGCTGCTGGCGATGCATCTGTGCCGCGGCAACTTCAAGAGCACGCACGCCGCCTCGGGAAACTACGAGCCGGTGGCCGAAGCGCTGCTCCAGGAAATGGACCTCGACGCCTATTTCATGGAGTACGACAACGACCGCAGTGGCGACTTCAAGCCGCTGCGCTTCCTGCCCAAGGGAAAAACCGTCGTGCTCGGTCTGGTCACGACCAAGTTCGGCGACCTGGAGTCCAAAGACGATCTCAAGCGCCGGATCGACGAGGCGGCGCGCTACGCGCCGATGGAGCAGCTCGCGCTGTCGCCGCAGTGCGGCTTTTCGAGCACGGTGCATGGCAACGACATCGCGGTCGAGGCGCAGCGGGCCAAGCTGCGCTTGGTGATCGACACCGCCCGCGAAGTCTGGGGCGTGTCCTGATCAGGGAGACGCGCGCGCGCAGCAGCTGCACGCGCGCCAGCCCACCGGCCACACCCACCCCTATGCGCTGTTACCCGTGGCAATTCCCCATCGCGCAAGCGCGGCGTCGTCGCTGACACGCGCGTCGACCCAGCGCGAGCCTCGCGGGGTCAGCTCCCTCTTCCAGAACGGCGCCTGGGTCTTGAGATAGTCCATCAGGAATTCGCAGGCCTGAAAGCTTGTGCCGCGATGCGCCGACGTGACGGCGACCAGGACGATCTGCTCGAGCGGCTGCAGCAGCCCGACCCGGTGAATCACCCTGGCGCCGAAGATGTCGAAGCGCTGCTGCGCGGCGTCGATCATTGCCTCGATCGCTTTTTCGGTCATGCCCGGGTAATGCTCGAGTTCCAGCGTGGCGACCGAAGCGCCGTCGTTGCGGTCGCGTACGGTTCCCACGAAGCTGCAGACAGCGCCCACGCGCGCGTCGTTCGCGCGCAATGCGGCCACCTCGTCGGCGAGGTTGAAGTCAGCGGTCTGGATCGCAACGCGCGGATGTTTCATGGATGCCTTGTGGCGGCGGCCGTGCATGTTCCCGTGCATTGCCGGATAGCCAAGCGGGCCTCAGCCACCGGTGACCGGAGGGAAGAATGCGACCTCGCTGCCGTGCGCCAGCGGCGACGCCTCGTCGCGCATCACCTGGTCGAGCGCCATGCGCACGCTCTTGCCCCGCGCCAGCGCCACATCGTAGGGCGCTCCACGCGCGATCAGCGCGTCGCGCAATTGGCCCAGCGTGGCGGCGTCCGACTGCAGCGACTCGCTGGAGCGCCCCATGGCCTCGCGCACCGACGCAAAATAGAGAATCGTGAGGTCCATCGCCCCTCAGCCCAGCAGCGAGGAAAAGGACAAGAAGCGCACCGGATCGCCCTGGGCGATACAAGCCCCCGGCGCGTTGTCGACCAGCCCGTCTCCCCAGACCGCCGACGTCAGTACGCCCGAACTCTGGTTGGCGAACAAATCCAGGCCGCCCGCGCCGTTGCGCCGAACCCGCAGGAACTCGCGCCTTCGATCCGGCCGTAGCCAGCTGAAGTCGGCCCGCAGGACCACCGGCTGCGGCTGCGGGTCGTCGACGCCCTGTAACCGCAGCAGGAAGGGCCGCACCAGCAGCAAAAAGGTCACGAAGCTCGAGACCGGATTGCCCGGAAGTCCGATGAAGTGCGCCTGACCGATGCGGCCATGGGCAAATGGTTTTCCCGGCTTGATTGCGATCTGCCACAGGTCCAGCCGCCCGAGCTCCGACACCGCAGGCTTCACATGGTCCTCCTCGCCGACCGAAACGCCGCCGCTGGTCAGCACCAGGTCGTTGTCGCGCGCGGCCTCACGCATCGCCTGCACGGTTGCGGCGCGCTGGTCAGGGACAATGCCCAGATCGCTGACGCTGCAGCCCAGGCGCTGCAGCATGGCACGCAGGAAGAAACGGTTGGAGTTGTAGATGGAACCCGGCTGCATGGCTTCGGGTGCCACCTGACCCGGCATCACCAGCTCGTCACCGGTCGAAAACAGCGCCACCCGCGGCCGACGACTGACCTGCAGCCGATCCATGCCGATGCTCGCTGCGAGCCCCAGTTCGGCTGGCCCCAGCCGCCTGCCGCGCTGCAGCACCACCGAGCCGCGCGTCACGTCCTCGCCGGCGCGTCGTATCCACTGCCCCGGCTGCGGCCCTTGCAAAACGCGCAGCAGTGGGTCCACCTGCCCCGCATCTGTGGCCGTATCCGGCTGCGACTGCAGTTCGCAATCCTCCTGCATCACAACCGCGTCGGCGCCGGGCGGAATCGGCGCTCCGGTGAAGATGCGCGCAGCGCAGCCCGGCTGCAACGCCGAGCCGTTGGAGCCCGCCGCGATGCGCTGTGTGACCCTCAGCCTCGCCTGCAACCCGACCAGGTCGGCACAGCGCAGCGCGTAGCCGTCCATCGAGCTGTTGTCGTGCGCGGGCACCTGCAGCGCAGAGACGATATCGCTGGCCAAGACCCGGGCGTCGGCGTCGAAGGTGGAAACCGTCTCGGCACCCTCGAGCGGCTGGGCCGCCGCGAGCAGCTCGGCCAAGGCGTCGTCTAGCGACTTGAGCGCGGGTCGGACTGCGTGCATGCGCGATCAGCCGACGGGCTGCGCGATCGCGGCGCAGTGCGAGGCCAGATAATCCTTGACCGCCTGTGCTTGCGCCGGCAGGACCGTGACGCGCTTTGGCAGCGACTCGATGCCTTCGAAGCCGACGGGTCGCGGTGGTTCATGGCCAAGCGCCTCGACGATAGCCTGCGAAAACTTGATCGGCAATGCGGTCTCTAGGACCACCATCGCCGTGTCCGCACGCTGGTGTTCACGCGCGACCTTGAGTCCGTCTGCGGTATGGGTATCGATCACGACGCCAAAGCGCGCGTCGGCGTCTCGGATGGTGGCGATGCGGTCGCGGTGGGTGCTTCGACCACTGACAAAACCGAAACTGCGCGCGGCCTGCGCAAACAATGGGTCCGCGCTGAGGTCAAAGAATCCCGGCTGCTGCAGTTGGCGCTCGAACAGTTCACGCGTGCGGCCAGCGTCGCGCTCGAGCAGATCGAACACGAAGCGTTCAAAATTGGAGGCCTTGGAAATATCCATCGATGGGCTGGACGTTTCGCGGGTGTCGGCACTGCTGCGCACCCGGTACATCCCGGTGCGAAAAAACTCGTCGAGTACGTCGTTTTCATTCGTTGCGACGATCAGCGTGTCGATCGGCAGCCCCATCATGCGGGCCACATGGCCGGCGCAGACGTTGCCGAAATTTCCCGACGGAACGCTGAAGCTGACTTTTTCGCTGTTATGCGCGGTGGCCTGGAAATAGCCTGCAAAATAGTAGACCACCTGCGCCGCAAGCCGCGCCCAGTTGATCGAATTGACGGTTCCAATCCGGTAGCGACGCTTGAACGCCAGGTCACCCGATACCGCCTTCACGATATCCTGGCAATCGTCAAATACGCCTTCGATGGCGATGTTGTGGATGTTGTCGTCCATCAGGCTGAACATCTGCGCCTGCTGAAACGGGCTCATCCGGCCATGCGGACTGGTCATGAATACTGCCACGCCGCGTTTGCCGCGCATCGCGTACTCGGCCGCGCTGCCGGTGTCGCCGCTGGTCGCGCCCAGGATGTTGAGTGTCTCGCCGCGCCGCGCGAGTTCGTACTCAAACAGGTTGCCGAGCAACTGCATCGCCATGTCCTTGAAGGCCAGCGTGGGCCCGTTGGACAGCGCCTGCAGATACAGCGGCGCCGCATCGGCCTTGTCGTGCAAACGTCGCAGCGGAACGATGGCTTTCGTACCGAAAACGGCTTCGGTGTAGGTTTTTGCGCAGATCGCCCGGAGATCCGGCGCCGCGATATCGTCGATGTACAGCGACAGTACCTCGAAGGCCAGTTCGGCGTAGGACAGCGAACGCCAGCGGGTGAGCATCGCATCGTCTACCTGCGGATAGAAGGCCGGCAGGTACAGCCCACCGTCGGGCGCAAGGCCCTCGAGCAGGATGTCACAAAAGCCCTGCTTCGCATCGTAGCCGCGGGTCGACACATAGCGCATCAGGCCAACTCCTCCTTGCGGATGCGGGTGATCGCCTGCAGCACGCTGGGCAGCGCCTGCATCTGCACGATCGCAGCGTCCATCGTCGCCTCGCGCGTGTCGTGCGTCAGGATGATCAGGTCGGTCTGCGCAATCTGACCTTCGCCAGCAGAACCCACCTCGTCGGCCTCGCGCTGCAGCACCGCATCGATACTGATGCCTGCGTCAGCCAGGATACCGGTCACCCGCGCAAGCACGCCGGCCTGGTCGGCGACCCGCAGACGCAGGTAATAACTGGTGACCACCTCGCCCATCGGCAGCACGCGCAGATCGCTCATCGCGTCCGGATGGAAGGCCAGATGCGGAACACGCTGCGCAGCGTCGGCCGTGTGCAGCCGGGTCACGTCGACCAGGTCGGCGATCACCGCGCTGGCGGTGGGTTCGCTGCCAGCACCCTTGCCGTAGTACAGGGTGGTGCCGACGGCGTCACCGTGCACCATCACCGCGTTCATCGCGCCTTCTACGCTGGCGATCAGGCGCTTCATCGGGACCAGGCTGGGGTGCACGCGCAGTTCGATACCGAGCACCACGCCGGTCTGCGCGTCGAAGCTGCGCTTGGTGATGCCCAACAGCTTGATGCGGTAACCGAGCTGCTCGGCGTAGCGTATGTCCTGCGCGCTCAGCGCGGCGATTCCCTCTACATAGGCCTTGTCGAACTGAACCGGTATGCCAAAGGCGATCGCCGACATGATGGTCGCCTTATGCGCCGCGTCGACGCCCTGGATATCGAAAGTCGGGTCGGCCTCGGCATAGCCCAGGCGCTGCGCTTCTTTGAGCGCGACCGCAAAGTCCAGGCCCTTGTCGCGCATTTCGCTCAGGATGAAGTTGGTAGTACCGTTGATGATTCCGGCTATCCACTGGATGCTGTTGGCGCTCAGGCCCTCACGCAGCGCCTTGATGATCGGTATGCCGCCGGCGACCGCAGCCTCAAAAGCGACCATCACGCCCCGGGCGTGCGCGGCGGCGAATATTTCGGTCCCATGCACCGCGAGCAGCGCTTTGTTCGCGGTCACCACGTGTTTGCCAGCGGCGATGGCCTCCATCACCAACTGGCGCGCGATGCCATAGCCGCCGATCAGTTCAACGACGATGTCGATCTGCGGATTGGCGATCACCGCGCGCGCGTCGGCGACCACCTGCACGCCGTCGCCCGCGAGCGCCTGCGCCCGCACGGTGTCGAGGTCGGCGACCATGGTGATGGCAATGCCGCGTCCCGCGCGGCGCATGATCTCGGCCTGGTTGCGCCGCAGCACGGCGAAGGTGCCACTGCCGACGGTCCCCATGCCCAGCAGCCCCACTTGAATAGCATTCATGGTGAATATTCCGGTTGGCAGATGATGCGGTCGCTGTCGATCAGGCCCGCGCCGAAGCCAGCTTGATAGCCGATTGCGGCCGCTTGCCGCCGACCCGGTTGCGGTACTGCGCAAGGAACTTCGCAATGCGCCCGATCGCCTCGCGCAAGTCGTCTTCGTGCGGCAGGAAGACGATGCGGAAATGGTCCGGTTGCGACCAGTTGAATCCGCTGCCCTGCACCAGCATCACCTTGGTTTCCTGCAACAGTTCAAGGACGAACTGCTGGTCGTCCTCGATCGGATAGACCTGCGGGTCGAGTCGTGGAAACATGTACAGCGCAGCCTGCGGCTTGACGCAGCTGACGCCTGGTATCGCGGTGATCAGCGCATGCGCCAAGTCGCGCTGGCGGCGCAGCCTTCCGCCCTCGCCGACCAGATCGTTGATGCTCTGGTAGCCGCCCAGCGCCGTCTGGATCGCCCATTGGCCCGGCACATTCGGGCACAGGCGCAGGTTGGACATCATGTTCAGGCCTTCGATATAGTCGCGCGCCGGCTTCTTGTCGCCCGACACCACCATCCAGCCCGAGCGGTAGCCGCAGGAGCGGTAGCTCTTGCTCAGGCTGTTGAAGGTTAGCGTCAGCACATCGTCGCTCAGCGAAGCGATGGCGGTGTGCGAGACGCCGTCGTACAGCACCTTGTCGTAGACCTCGTCCGCAAATATGACCAGACCGTGCTCACGCGCGATGTCGACGATGCCCAGCAACAATTCGTCCGAATAGAGCGCGCCGGTCGGGTTGTTCGGGTTGATGACGACGATTCCCTTGGTGCGCGCAGTCAGTCGTGCGCGAATGTCGTCGAGGTCGGGCATCCAGCCATTGGCTTCGTCGCAGAGATAGTGCACCGGACAGCCGCCGGACAGCACCACCGCAGCAGTCCACAGCGGGTAGTCGGGCGAGGGGACCAGCATCTCGTCGCCGTCGTTGAGCATCGCATTGCTGGCCATCACGATGAGTTCGGACGCACCGTTGCCGAGGTAGATGTCGTCAAGAACGACGCCCTTGACGCCCTGCTGCTGGGTGTAGTGCATCACCGCCTTGCGCGCCGCAAATATGCCTTTGCTATCGGAGTAACCCGCCGAGTTGGGCAGGTTGCGGATCATGTCCTGCTGTATTTCTTCGGGCGAATCGAAACCAAAAACCGCCAGATTGCCGATGTTGAGCTTGATGATCTTGTGCCCTTCTTCCTCCATGCGCTGGGCGCAGTCAAGGATGGGGCCGCGTATGTCGTAGCAGACGTTGTCGAGCTTGGCGGACTTGCGAATCGTTTTCATGGCTTCCCGATGCTTGAAGAACCGTGTGCCGCGCCGGCGCAGCGAGCACCTTGCCCAACCGGGCGAGGCCACGAACCCAGCGCCAAATTATAATTCGCACGCCATGGCCTAAGGCCCAGACCGATGAAACTCCAGCCCGACAAATCCGAGCTCCCCGCGATTTCCAGCTACGGGCCGGGCTGGATCGCCGTCGATGGAGAGCGGATTGCAGCCAGCGTGGTGATCGGTTCTGGCGGCGATCGTCGACCCTGGCATTGCGCCAGCTTTGCCGAACTCGGGGCCGAACACTTTGCCAGCCTCGCCGAGCCCGGTGCCGAGCTGGTGCTGTTTGGCAGCGGCGACCGGATCCGGTTTCCGCAGCCGGCCTGGCTAGCTGCCTTGATGGCGCAGGGCATCGGAGTCGAGACCATGGATACGCCGGCGGCCTGCCGTACCTACAACATACTGTCGGCCGAAGGGCGGCGCGTCGTGCTCGCGCTGCTGATCGACAGCGCGTCCGGCGCTGCCTGACCTCGACCAGTTTCAGGTTAAAATCTCCGGTTGCGGTCGGGGTGGATCAGCTGCACCGCAGGCTTCACTTCTTCATCCAAGCTCCGGCTCATCCTGAACACGAGACTCAAGCAACCTATGGCTATCGTTGTCAACAAACCTCTGCCAGAATTCGAAGCCAACGCCACCAGTGGCGTAAAGGTATCCAATCTATCGCATCAGGGAAAGACCATGGTGCTGTATTTCTATCCCAAGGACAACACGCCCGGCTGCACCACCGAGGCGATGCAGTTCCGCGACAAGTACAAGGATTTTGTCAAGGCGGGGGCGCATGTTTTTGGCGTTTCGCGCGACAACATGAAGTCGCACGACGAATTCAAGCTCAAGCTCGAATTGCCGTTCGAACTGATCGCCGACACCGAGGAAAAGATGTGCCATATGTTCGGCGTGGTCAAAAACAAGATCATGTACGGCAAGAAGGTCAAGGGGATCGAACGCAGCACCTTCTTGGTAGGCGCCGACGGCCTGCTCAAAGAAGAATGGCGCGGCCTGAAAGTTCCGGGGCATGTGGACGAAGTACTCAAGTCCGTGAAAGCGCTGAAAAAGGCCGGCTGAACACGGCAGTGCCGGGCCCGCGCGCGCAGCGTCACGGTGCTCGTGCATAATGGTTTTCATGCCAGCGCGACCCACGGTATTTCCCCCTGCAAAAGCCGCCTATCTCCTAGGCGGCTTTTGCATTTTGAGGGCGTGAGCGGGCCCCAGCCCGCCCCACCACGCCCCCCATCCCACGACCCAACAGCGAGCACATCGGACCATGCCCTTGCCACCCGCACCTGCCAAGCGCGCCGCGCTCCTGGCCCACGACGCCTACGTCGCGTCGCCCAAGAGCGCCACCAAGCCGGCTGAGACGCACGCCACCGGGCAGTCCGAGGCGCAGCCGGCCCAGGCCGCGAGCCCGCGGGTGTCGGGCGCCAGAGCGGCAGCGCTGCGCGCCGTCGATACACCCGCCAGTGCCAGGGCGCCGGTCCGGGCGCTGCCGGTGCTTGCCGCGGTCGCAGCACCGCCGGGGTCCAGGGGCGCGCCTGAATTGCCGACTGCGGCTCTCGCCAAATCCAAGAAGCGCCGCACGGCCGGCCCGGCGAAGCTATTCGTTCTGGACACCAATGTGCTGCTGCACGACCCGACCTGCCTGTTCCGGTTTGAAGAGCACGACATATTCCTGCCGATGGTGGTGCTGGAAGAACTCGACGCGCACAAGAAGGGAATGACCGAGGTCGCGCGCAATGCACGCCAGACCAGCCGTTCGCTCGACGCACTCGCAGGCGCCAACGGTGCCGACATCAGCGACGGGCTGCGGCTCGATCGCACCGGACACCGGCAAGCCAAGGGCAAGCTGTTCTTTCAAACGCAGGCCTTGCACTACGCGCTGCCCACCAGCCTGCCGCAGGGCAAGGCCGACAACCAGATTCTCGGGGTGGTGGAGTCGCTGCGCCAGCAGCACACGACCAAGACCGGCGAGGCCCGCGTTGCGGCGCGCGAAGTGGTGCTGGTTTCCAAGGACATCAATATGCGCGTGAAGGCGCGCGCGCTGGGACTGGCGACCGACGACTACCAGAACGACAAGACGCTCGACGACGGTGACCTGCTGTACGCCGGGTCGCTGGCGCTGCCTGGCGACTTCTGGGCCACGCACGGCCAGACGGTCGAGAGCTGGCAACAGGGCGTCCATACTTTCTATCGCATATCGGGACCGGTGGTGCCCGGCCTGCTGATCAACCAGTTCGTCTACTTCGAGTCGCCCGGCGAGCCCAGCCTGTACGCGCGGGTCAGCGAAATACGCGGCAACACGGCCGTGTTCAAGACGCTCAAGGATTACAACCACCTCAAGAATTCGGTCTGGGGCGTCACGACACGCAACCGCGAACAGAACTTCGCGATGAACCTGCTGATGGACCCCGAGGTCGACTTCGTCACCCTGACCGGAACAGCGGGCAGCGGCAAGACTTTGATGGCGCTGGCCGCCGGGCTCACGCAGGTGCTTGACGACCGCCGCTATACCGAGATCATCGTCACCCGCGCGACGGTCAGCGTCGGCGAAGACATCGGTTTCCTGCCCGGCACCGAGGAAGAAAAGATGGGGCCCTGGATGGGCGCGCTGGACGACAACCTGGAGGTGCTTGGAAAGACCGACACCAGCGCCGGCGAATGGGGCCGCGCGGCGACCAGCGAACTCATCCGTAGCCGCATCAAGATCAAGAGCATGAACTTCATGCGCGGGCGCACCTTCCTGAACAAGTACGTCATCATCGACGAGGCGCAGAACCTGACGCCCAAGCAGATGAAGACGCTGATCACGCGTGCCGGACCGGGAACCAAGATCGTCTGCATGGGCAACCTGGCGCAGATCGACACCCCCTACCTGACCGAGGGCTCGTCCGGACTGACCTTTGCCGTCGACAAGTTCAAGGGCTGGCCGCACGGCGGCCATATCACCTTGGCGCGCGGCGAGCGCTCGCGTCTGGCAGACTTCGCCAGCGAAGTGCTCTGAAGCGCGATCAGTATTGCCCGCCGCCGTTGGCGAGGCTTTCGAACTTGGTTATCTGGCGCAGGAAGGCCAGCTTGACCATCCCGGTGGGGCCGTTGCGCTGCTTGGCGATGATCACCTCGGCGACGCCGGGCTCCTTACAGGCGTCCTTGGTGTAGTACTCGTCGCGGTAGATAAACATGATGATGTCGGCATCCTGCTCTATCGCCCCGGACTCGCGCAAGTCGCTCATCATCGGGCGCTTGTCGGGCCGTGTCTCGACGCTGCGGTTGAGCTGCGATAGCGCCACCACCGGGCACTTCAGTTCCTTGGCCAGCATCTTGAGCCCGCGCGATATCTCGCCGAGCTCGGTGGCCCGGTTCTCCTCGGATGAACTCGAGCCGCTCATCAGCTGCAGGTAGTCGACGACGATCAGCCCGAGCTGCCCGCACTGGCGCGCCAGCCTGCGCGCGTTGGCGCGCAATTCGCTCGACGTCAGCCCGGCGCTCTCGTCGATGTGCAGCGATATATTGCGCAGTTTTTCGATCGCCTCGGTAAGGCGCGGCCATTCCTCGTCGGTCAGCTTGCCCGTCCTGAGGTGGCTCTGGTCGATCCGGCCGATCGAGCCGACGATGCGCACAGCGAGCTGCGCGGCGCCCATTTCCATCGAGAACACCGCCACCGGAAGGCCTTCATGCAACGCCACATGCTCCGCGATATTGATCGCCAGCGCGGTCTTTCCCATCGACGGCCTGGCAGCCAGAACGATCAGGTCGCCAGCCTGGAAACCCGCCGTCATCCGATCAAGGTCGTAAAAACCGGTGGGAACCCCGGTGACGTCGTTCGGGTTGTCGGCCATCTCCTGGACCCGATCGAGCAACTGCACCACCAGCGTGTCCATCGCCTGGAACCCCTGCTTCATCCGCGAGCCCTGCTCGCCGATATTGAAAATCTTCTGCTCGGCCTCGTCGACGATGTCGGCCACCGGACGGCCCTTGGGGTTGAAGGCGTTGGTGGCAATTTCGTCGCTGGCGCTGACCAGCTTGCGCAGGATGGAGCGCTCACGCACAATTTCCGCATAGCGGCGGATATTTCCGGCGCTGGGAACATATTGCGCCAGCGAGTTCAGGTACGCGAGTCCGCCTATTTCTTCGGCTTTGCCCTGGCTTTGCAGATGCTCGAACACGGTGATGACGTCGGCCGGTTTCGTGGCATTGACCAGACCGCCAATGGCGCCAAACACCAACCGGTGCTCGTAGCGGTAGAAGTCCGCATCGCTCAGCAGGTCGGCCACCCGATCCCAGGCACCATTGTCGAGCAGCAAGCCGCCCAGAACGCTGGACTCGGCCTCGATCGAGTGCGGCGGTATACGCAACTGCGCCACTTGGCGGTCATGGCCGTAGTCATCCACGGCAGAAAGTACGGCGGACATCGGTTAGTTCCTAGACATGGCCCATGCTACGCTGCCGCGGCCGGCGCGTCGAGTGAAAGGCTGGGAATAAGCGGGCCGAATCCTGTGCGCAAGCTGTGAACAGCCTGTGGAATCCGGGCCCAGCAGCGAAAAAAAAGCCACCCGGGCCAAGGCCCCGGTGGCTCGCACCATGGCGGGAGGATCAGGCGGTTTCGCCGTACACTGACACCTTGATCTCGACCACCACGTCGGTATGCAGCGCCACATTCACCGCGCTGTCGCCCACCAGCTTGATCGGGCCATTGGGCATCCGCACCTGCGCCTTGACCACCTTGTAGCCCTGCTTGCTGAGCTCTTCGGCAATGTCGGCGTTGGTCACCGAGCCGAACAGGCGTCCGTCCACACCTGCCTTTTGCGTCAGCTTGATCGTCGTTCCCGACAGCTTTTCGCCCAGCGCCTGCGACTGTTCCAACTTGGCGGCAGCGGCCTTTTCGAGCTCGGCGCGTTTGGCTTCGAACTCCTGTTTCGCCGAGGCCGTTGCGCGGCGCGCGCGACCGGAAGGAATCAGGAAGTTGCGTGCGTAGCCGTCCTTGACTTTGACGACTTCACCGAGGTTGCCAAGGTTCAGCACCTTGTCGAGCAGAATGATTTGCATAGTCGTTGCTCCCTTAGATGCGGTGCTGGTCGCTGTACGGCAACATAGCGAGAAAGCGCGCACGCTTGATGGCGGTATTGAGCTGGCGCTGAAAAATCGCACGCGTCCCGGTCAGCCGGGCCGGAATGATTTTTCCGTTTTCAGCGATGAAGTCGCGCAGCGTATCGATGTCCTTGTAGTCGATTTCCTCGACGCCCGTCACGGTGAAGCGGCAAAAGCGCTTGCGCTTGAACAGCAGATTTTGTGCTGGGCGCTTGGGGCGCTTGTCCTTGTTGAAACGTTTTGGTCCTGGCATGTTGACGTCCTGAAATTGGTTATGGTTCTTGCAAAAATTCTTGAATATGAAACACCGGGTGCTTGCCGTTGCGGGGATTGGCCAGAAAGCCGCTGAACCTCCAGATGCTGCCGGTGGCCTGCCTTGCAAGCCGCTCTGCCATCGCACCCAGCGCCACCGCCTTCACCGCCGCCTTCACTTCCCTGGACTGTCCGGCCTCATCAACGCTCGAGGCGTGCTCGAGTTTCAGATTCAGTGCCGGTACCCCTGCTGGCGTGAAGCGCAATGCCTCAAGCTCCATGATGCAGGCGGTCAGTACAAGACGGTTTGCGGCTTCGCCCACCCCCGTGCGGCGTTAGCGCTCGGAGCCGTGGTATTCGGCCTGCTGCGTCTTGCGTGCGTCTTCGCGCTCGACGGTCTTCATCATCGAAGACGGTCCGGTGTCGGCCTTTTTGCGCGACACCGTCAGGTGGCGCAGAACGGCGTCGTTGAACTTGAACGCATGCTCGAGTTCGACCATCACGGCCTGATCGGCTTCGATGTTGATGCACAGGTAATGCGCCTTGGCGAGCTTGTTGATCATGTAGATCAACTGGCGCCGACCCCAATCCTCCACCCGATGGATCTTGCCGCCGCCAGCGGTGATCATCGATTTGTAACGCTCCAGCATGGCCGGAACCTGTTCGCTCTGATCCGGATGGATCATCAGGATGATTTCGTAGTGACGCATTGATACTCCTTGTGGATGACCCGTACAGGTCGGTAAAGCCGCCCCCGGCGTCTATTCGGGGTGCGGCAAGGCGAAGCCCTCTATTATATGCCAGCGGCGATGCGTTTCCAGAAGACCCGGAAGGCCCATGAAAAAGGCCCGCCGAAGCGGGCCTTTGGAGGCTACGGCCGCGTCGGGTGGCCGTCATCCGCAGTGACTCCTCTAGTCGTGGGCGTATATGTCCACATCCTTCGTCTCGCGGATGAACAGCATGCCAATCACAAAAGTGCCGGCTGCCACTGCGACCGGATACCAGAGCCCGTAAAAAATATCGCCGGTAGCAGCCACCATGGCGAATGCGGTCGTCGGAAGCAAGCCCCCAAACCAGCCGTTTCCGATGTGATAGGGCAAACTCATCGACGTGTAGCGGATGCGTGTCGGGAACAGTTCGACCAGCATCGCTGCGATGGGCCCGTACACCATTGTCACCAAGATAACCAGGAACACCAGTATCAATAGCACCATCCCCTTGTTCATCTTGTCGGGATCGGCGGCCACCGTCAGGTTGGCCGCTTTGGTCGCTTCGCTCAGCCCCTTGCGAAATTCCGCAATCGCCTTGGCGCTATCAGGCGAAAAGCCATTGCGCATTGCATTGAGCGTTCCTGCCGGGGCGGTCATCACCTTGTCACCGACCGACACAGTGGCGGCGGTTCCTGCAGGTGCATCCTTGTTTTCATAAGGCACGTAGGACTGCGTCATCGCACGCTTGGCAATGTCGCATGAGCTGGTGAAATCGATATCCCGCGCAATCGGGCTACCCTGGAACGAGCACTCCTTTGGATCGGCGGTTATCGTCACTTTCGTGGCCTGTTGCGCAGCGACCAACGCGGGGTTGGCACTTTTCAGTAGCATCGGGAACACCGTGAAATACGTCAGCGCGGCTATCAGGCAGCCCGCCATAATGATCGGCTTGCGGCCGATCTTGTCCGACAGCATTCCGAAAACAATGAAGAACGGGGTTCCGATAAGCAGCGAACCGGCAATGAACAGGTTGGCTGTTGTGTTGTCAACTTTGGCGATCGTCGTCATGAAGAACAGTGCGTAAAACTGTCCCGTGTACCAGACAACTGCCTGACCGGCGGTAAGGCCAACCAAGGCAAGAATCACGATCTTAAGGTTCTTCCATTGTCCGAACGATTCCGTTAAGGGCGCTTTCGATGTCTTGCCCTCGGTCTTCATCCGCTGAAACGCGGGCGATTCGTTCAAGCTAAGCCGTATCCATACCGACACTGCCAGCAACAAGATAGACACCAGGAAGGGGATACGCCAGCCCCAGTCGGCAAAATCCTTTTCTCCGACAAAATTGCGAACCCCAAGAATCACCAGAAGGGACAGGAACAAGCCCAGTGTCGCGGTGGTCTGAATCCAGGCCGTATACGCGCCACGCTTGCCGTGCGGCGCATGCTCTGCCACATAGGTCGCCGCGCCGCCATACTCACCACCCAGCGCCAGCCCTTGCAACATGCGCAACACGATCAGGATGACCGGGGCGGCCATGCCAATATTCGCATAGCTGGGCAATAGGCCCACAATGAAAGTCGACGCGCCCATGATCATGATAGTGACCAGGAACGTGTACTTGCGGCCGATCATGTCACCCAGGCGGCCGAAAAATATCGCACCAAAAGGTCGAACCAGAAAGCCAGCGGCAAAAGCCATCAGCGCGAAAATATAGGCTGAGGTAGCGTCAAGCCCCGAAAAGAACTGCTTGGCGATGATCGCCGCTAGTGAACCGTACAGATAGAAGTCATACCACTCAAAGACCGTACCGAGTGACGAGGCGAAGATCACCTTCTTCTCTTCGCTGGTCATCGGCGTATTCGAAGCCTCGGGTGAGGCGCCGGCTGCAATTGTCGACATGTTGTTGTCTCCTGGTTCCGCTTAACTGATTGAGCGCGACGGGCAAACAAAGCACCATCGCTCCCGCTTCCCAAAACAAGCCACCCGGTCATCCCCGCATTCGGAAAATCCGCATGCAAGTGCACGCCATGAGCAAGTCGCAGGCTATGAAGAAATGCTTACGCCTGACTGACTTTCCCACGGATCGCAAAAGCGTTCAGCGGCATGGCACTGGCTGGATGCAAGTCTACGGCTGCTTCTGATTTGGATATCGCACATATTCGACTAGCCGCTGCGACCTCGCATCGGGCTTGGGCGTCACAAGGCTGACCAACACGATCACGATGAAACCCAGCAATACACCGAACAATCCAGCAGAAATCGGCTGAATTTCCCACCACAGCCGTATCGGCGCGGTGATGCCGAAAACACTTCGCATCCAGGGTTGGGTGATCGCCATGTAATAGGTAGTGGTGGCCAGACCGGCCAACATTCCCAGCGACGCGGCAATTCCGGTGGCACGTTTCCAAAAAATGCCCAGGGTCAGCGCCGGGAAAAAAGCGGCAGCGGCAAAGGAAAACGCGGCGGACACCAGAAACACGATGTCCGCCGGCTTCTGGGCTGCCACATAAGCCGCCGCAAGCGCCACCAGCATCAGAAGCATTTTTGACAAGGCGACGCGCCGCGCTGTAGACGCATTCGGGTCGATCATCTTGTAATAGACATCATGGCTCAAGGAGTTCGCGATCGTCAGCAGGAGTCCATCGGCAGTGGACAGCGCGGCAGCCAGTCCGCCGGCAGCCACCAGGCCCGATACCACATAGGGCAGGCCGGCAATTTCCGGTGTCGCCAGAACAACAATGTCGCCACCGATCGACATCTCGTTGAGTTGGAGAATCCCGTCCCTGTTCATATCTGCCACCGAAAGCAGCCCGGGGTCCACCTTCGACCAGGCGGCAACCCAGGCTGGCAGCTGGTCAAATGGCGTTCCCACCAAATGGGTAAAAACCTCGTACTTCACGAGGACCGCCAGCGCCGGGGCGGTGAAGTACAGAAGAAATATGAAAAATAACGACCAACTCACGGACTCGCGTGCTTCCTGCACGCTCGGCACCGTGTAGTAGCGTACCAAGAGGTGCGGCAACGCCGCGGTGCCAATCATCAGGCAAAAAATCAGCGCCAGAAAGTTTCTGCGCGAAACATCGAAAGCCTGTCGTGCTTCGGCATCGCCCTGCGGATCGCCGGCGAACGGTGTCGCGTGCGCGGGCATTCCGTTCAAGGCTTGGGACTTGTTCTCGGCAACGGCTTTCGCCGCCGCCCATACCTGGACCGCCGCCGAGACCTCTTTTGGCAACGCCGCCAGCGACCTTTCGGCACCCGCCAACTCCGACGCATGGGCCGTGTCGACTTTCAATTCTTCGATCCGTTGAATGGCGGCGGCCCTGTCGGCGGCAAGCGCGGCCTCAGGGTTCGCCATCTTGCGCTCAAGCGCGACCGAGCGCTCACGGAACAGCTCACGCACCTCCAACTCACCCGGGTCCTTGCTCAGCACTTTCTCCACCGCGCTGAGCTTCTCAAGTTGGTAGCCATACGCGACTTGCGGAATTGGATTGCCGGTCTGTTTCACCGACAACCAGACGACAGGGATCAGGTAAGCGACGATCAGGACGATGTACTGTGCCACCTGGGTCCAGGTCACCGCGCGCATCCCCCCAAGAAAGGAGCACACCAGAATGCCGCCCAAGCCCAGAAAAACCCCGAGCTCAAACGGAACGCCGATCAGCCGTGACATGATGAGTCCCACACCGTAAAGCTGCGGGATGACATAGGCGAATGAGCACAGAACCGTCGCAATAATGGCAACGAACCGCGGCAGCTTTCCGCCATAACGTTCACCCAGGAAATCGGGAATGGTGAACTGCCCGAACTTGCGCAGATACGGAGCGAGAAGCAGGGCGACCAGGCAATAACCGCCGGTCCAACCCATGATGAAGGCCAGCCCGGCATAGCCCGTCAGGTAAAGAGTCCCTGCCATTCCGATAAACGAGGCGGCAGACATCCAGTCCGCACCGGTCGCCATGCCGTTGTAGACGGCTGGAACCCGCCGTCCGGCCACGTAGTATTCGACAGGATCGCTGGTTCGGCACATGATGCCGATCCCCGCGTACAGGCCGGTGGTGCCCAGCAAAAACGTGAATCCTATCCACTGCCTTGGAAGCCCCATCTGCTCAAGCGCAGCCAGCGCCACAACAAACAGCACGAAGCTGCAGGTGTACATCGCGTAAACCCGGTTCAGTTCGCGCTTAAAGGCGGGACCGGTGGCGGCTTCGGTTCCCGCCTTTCTCGGTGATGCAGGCCAGTCCGGATGCATCAATCAGCGTCCGGTTCGAGTTCCTGCGCGGCGTCTAGCCGGCGCATGGCATGCGCGTAAAACCAAACAATCAAACAGTAGATAGCCGGCGCGCCCTGTGCCCCCATCCAGAAGCTGAACGGCCAGCCAAAGAAGTGAAAACTCAAATCCCGCGCGAAGTAGCTGACGCCGAAGGTGGCCGAACAGCACAGCAACAATAGGGCGCTTATAATCCGCAGGTTCTGACTCCAATAGCCACGTTGTGAGGCGGTTGTCTGGCGCATGTCAGGCAGCTTTCGCGTGCAGAATGCCGATTTCACGTTCTAATTGATTTGCCACTTTGGGCTCGAAGCCTTTTAGGTGGCGGATGATGGCAATTGTTTCGCCAAGGTTGTGGCGCTCTAACTGAACGCGCCCGAGTTGGTACCAGCCAAAGGGGCTCATGGGCTGCAGTTCGATATTCGCCTCGAGCGCGACAACCGCTTCGTCCAACCGGCGTTGCCGTATCAGCACCAGAGCCAGCCCGTACCAAGCACGATCGAGCCTGGGCGCGAGTTCGACGGCCTGTCGGAATGCCGGTTCGGCATCCTCCGCACGGCCTGTCTTGTCCAACAGGAAGCCCAGGTTAAACCAAGCAGAACTGTCTGTCGGGTGAGCGTCCGTCAACGCCTGCAAAGCCATGATGGCGGCTTGATAATCGCCAAGCTCGCCAAGCAGTTGCGCGCGACTGGCGAGTGCGTAAGCGTGAACCGGCGCATGCGACAGCATCGCGTCAAAGCAGCATAGAGCCCGTCTCTGCTGACCGAAAATGAGCAGCGTCTTCGCCTGCAGCTTCAGCAACCACTGCCGCACCGTACTGCTCATCCGCACTGGACAAGGCCGATTTGCAGGCAGATTTTCACCTTCAGGATCGTCGCCCAAAGCCAAATCGCGGCGAGCAGGCAAAACGCGACCCAGGGCAGAGGCGTCGTGCGGACACAGCCGCCGCTGAGCACGCGCGCAAGCGCAATGAATGGCTTCCCGACAATGCGCAAAACTTGGTCGCACAGGCCGTGCTCGCAGGCCGAGCCCCCCAACAGGCCCAACATCCACTGGCCCAGCAATGCGAATAGCGCCACTTCGGCGATGAGCTTCACAGTCGTGACGGCTAGCAGCACTGGACTTCCTGTTGCAAAGCCCCCATTGTTCGGTCAGGCCTTACCGCGTGCTTACAGCGCCAGTCTGCGCCAGGTGTCGATCACTGAGTCCGGGTTGAGCGAAATAGAGTCAATGCCCTGCTGCTGCAACCACAACGCAAAGTCCGGGTGGTCGCTTGGTCCCTGGCCACAGATGCCGACGTATTTTCCCTGCGCCTTGCAGGCTTGGATGGCCAGACGGATCAGCGCCTTGACGGCCGGATCGCGCTCGTCGAAGTCGGCTGCCAGCAGTTCCAGTCCGGAATCACGGTCCAGCCCCAGCGTAAGCTGCGTGAGATCGTTCGAACCAATCGAGAAGCCGTCAAAGTACTGCAGGAATTCCGCTGCCAGGATCGCGTTGCTCGGTATCTCGCACATCATGATCAGCTTCAGCCCGACGCCCTGCGGTTGGCCCGCGCCGCGCCGCAGGCCGTGGGCAGCGAGCAATTCGGTCACCTTCTGCGCCTGCGCCAGCGTGCGAACGAAGGGCACCATCACCTGCACATTGTCCAGCCCCATCGCATCGCGCACCCGGACCAGCGCCTCGCACTCCATCGCAAAGGCCTCGCCGAAATCGGCGCTGGTGTAGCGCACGGCACCGCGAAAGCCGAGCATCGGGTTTTCTTCCTCCGGTTCGTAGCGGCTGCCGCCGATGAGCGTGCGGTATTCATTGCTCTTGAAGTCCGACAGGCGCACGATCACCGGCTTGGGCCAGAATGCCGCGGCGATCGTCGCGACGCCCTCCGCCACCCGATCGACGTAAAAGGCCCGCGGCGACGCGTGCCCGCGCGCCACCGACTCCACCGCCTGCTTGAGGTCCGGATCAATGTGGGGATAGTCCAGAATCGCTTTCGGATGCACGCCAATATTGTTGTTGATGATGAACTCCAGGCGCGCCAGACCGACGCCGGAGTTGGGCAGCTGGCAGAAGTCGAAAGCCAGTTGCGGGTTGCCGATGTTCATCATGATTTTGAGCGGCAGCTCCGGCATGGTTCCGCGCGCGACTTCATGGACTTCTGTCTCCAGCAGCCCGTCATACACGAAGCCGCTATCGCCCTCGGCGCAGCTCACCGTCACCAGCATGCCCTCCTTGAGCGTTTCGGTGGCGTTCGCGCATCCGACCACCGCCGGTATGCCCAGCTCGCGCGCGATGATCGCCGCGTGGCAGGTACGCCCCCCCCGATTGGTGACTATCGCCGACGCCCGCTTCATCACCGGCTCCCAGTTCGGGTCGGTCATGTCGGTCACCAGCACGTCGCCCGGCTGCACCCGGTCCATCTCGCCGATGCTGTGCACCAGCCGCACCGGTCCGGTACCGATCTTCTGGCCGATGGCACGGCCCTCTGCCAGCAAGGCACCGCGGCCCTTGAGCGTGTAGCGGTACTCGGCTTTGCCGGCGCTCTGACTTTTGACCGTCTCCGGCCGTGCCTGGAGGATATAGATCAGCCCGTCGACGCCATCCTTGCCCCACTCAATGTCCATCGGACGGCCGTAGTGCTCCTCAATCAGCAGCGCGACGCGCGCCAACTGCTCGACGTCAGCGTCGCTCAGCGAATAGCGGTTGCGCAGCTCGGGCGGCACCTCGGTGGTCGTGACCAGGCGCCCATCGGCCCGCGTCTCAGCGGCGCTGGCGAACTGCATCTGCAGCAGCTTGGAGCCCAGGCTGCGCCGGATGATCGCGCGCTTGCCCAGGCGCAGCATCGGCTTGTGCACATAGAACTCGTCGGGGTTGACTGCGCCCTGCACCACGGTCTCACCAAGACCGTAGCTCGACGTGATGAAGACCACGCCGTCGAAGCCGGACTCGGTGTCGATGGTGAACATGACGCCGGCGGCACCCAGGTCCGAGCGCACCATGCGCTGTACCCCGGCACTCAGCGCCACATGCGCATGGGCAAAGCCCTTGTGCACCCGGTAGCTGATGGCGCGGTCGTTGTACAGCGAGCCGAATACCTCGCGGATTTTGTGCAAAATGTCTTCTATGCCCACCACGTTGAGGAAGCTTTCCTGCTGCCCTGCAAAGGAAGCGTCGGGCAGGTCTTCGGCTGTCGCCGACGAACGCACCGCGAAAGACGCCTGCGGCGCGGCGGCGCTCAGCACGGCGAAGGACGCACGAATCTCCCGCTCCAGCGCTGCCGGGAAGGGCTGCGTGGCGACCATCGCGCGAATGTCGGCACCGGCCGCAGCAAGCGCACGCACGTCGTCGGTGTCAAGCCCAAGAAGACGTTGCTGGATTTTTTGCGCCAATCTGTCGTGGGCAAGAAAGTCCCGAAATGCGTGCGCGGTGGTGGCAAAGCCGGTCGGCACCCGCACCCCGGCGGGCAGATGGGCGATCATCTCGCCGAGGCTGGCGTTCTTCCCGCCCACCGCCTCGACATCGCCCATTCTCAGGTTCTCAAACGGTACGACCAGGGCGGCCGGTCCAAATAGTGCAGACATGGGGAAACTCCGGAGGTTGAAAATACGGGCGGCGCCCATGCCGCCCGGCGCGCGCTGGCGCGGATCCAATCCACGGCGCAGCCTGGGGCCAAAGGCCGGGCGGTGGCGGGTGCGCGCTGCATGGAAATCGGCGGGTGAGGAATCGGGGTCGGGATTCGGGGCGGGGACTGGCCGCATTGTAAGAGTGCGTCCCGCCAGCGACGCAGCCAGCCGCAGCGCCAGCGCACAATAGCGGCCATAGTGCCTCTCGTGCGAGCGGCCAACCGGAACCCTTTCTTCCTGCCATGTCCAACAGAACCGTATTCTTCATCTCCGACGGCACCGGGATCACCGCAGAAACCTTTGGTAACGCGATCCTTGCGCAGTTCGAGGTCAAGGCGCGTCACATCCGACTGCCCTTTGTCGACAGCGCCGACAAAGCCTACCAGGCGGTACGCCAGATCAACCACATGGCGACCCTGGACGGCAACCGGCCGATCGTCTTCACCACCCTGGTGAACATGGAAATCCTGGGAATCATCGAGCGCGGCTGCCACGGCATGCTGCTTGACATGTTCGGCACCTTCGTCCATCCGCTGGAAAACGAGTTGCAGCTCAAGTCGAACCACCGGATCGGCCGCTTCAGCGACGCCAGTAAGAGCAAGGAATACCAGGACCGGATTGAGGCGATCAATTTTTCGCTCGCTCACGACGACGGCCAGTCCAACCGCGACCTGGACCAATCCGACATCATCCTGGTGGGAGTCAGCCGCAGCGGCAAGACGCCGACCTCGCTCTACCTGGCGATGCAGTACGGACTCAAGGCCTCCAACTATCCGCTGATTCCGGAGGACTTCGAGCGCCAGCAACTGCCGGTGGCCCTGCTGGCGCACCGTGCCAAACTATTCGGACTGACCATCAAGCCCGACCGCCTGAGCGAAATCCGCCACGAACGCAGGCCCAACTCACGCTACGCCTCTCTGGAAAACTGCCGCTTTGAAATCAGCGAGGCGGAGGCCATGATGCGCCGCAGTGGCATCCGTTGGCTATCGACCACCACCAAGTCGATCGAGGAAATCGCCACTACGATCTTGCAGGAGGTCCTGCCCGAGCGGCTGAACTACTGAGACGCGCCGCGATCAGAGGCCCAGCGCGGCGACTCCCGCCCGCGCCACCTGCGCGTCTTCGCTCGACTTGACGCCACTGACGCCGACCGCACCCAGGCAATGGCCCTGGTGCATGATTGGTACCGCGCCCTCGAGCATGCCTTCAACCAGCGGCGCGCTCAAAAAGGCATGGCGCCCGCCATTGATGATTTCCTCGTAGACCGCGCTGTCTCGCCGACCCAGCGCCGAGGTGCGCGCCTTGGCCGCCGCCATCGACGCCGACAGCGGTGCCGCGCCGTCGAGCCGCTGCAGGTGCAGCAGGTGCCCGCCGTCGTCGACGATGGCAATCGTCACCGCCCAGGCCTTGCTGTGGGCCTCGGCCTGTGCTGCTGTGGCGATCTTTACAACGTCGCTAAATTCAAGACTGGATCTGCTTTTCATGGGATTCGGAACAATGGGTTGATCGGGCAGGGGGGATCGGGCCGCTGCGCCCGGACCGCCGAGCATAACCGCTGCAGCCGCTCGCAACCCGGACAAAATGGCATTGCCGGTCGCGGGGAATTGGCCCGGCACCCGCTGGAGGCCGGGGCTTGAATTGCCTTAGAATCCGCCCCATCTGCCCTGCACGGGCACTTAAAGGAAAAACGCCATGAATGAACAGATGCGGACATTTGAGGAAATCTCGGGTTACGGATACGGGGTTTCGGCGCAGCAACGCAACACGGTGATGCGCAACACCTACTGGCTGCTGGCGCTGAGCCTGCTGCCCACTGTGCTCGGCGCATGGGTCGGTATCGAGACCGGCATCACCGCCTCGCTGGGCGGCGGTCTGGGTCTGGTGGTATTTCTGGGCGGCGCCTTCGGATTCATGTACGCC
>Ga0214919_10003350_pt1 | contig 24306 bp, 25 predicted proteins | sample LL1503_MetaG_FD_177994 | JGI IMG/M metagenome (GOLD analysis project Ga0214919, IMG submission 177994) | Freshwater microbial communities from Lake Lanier, Atlanta, Georgia, United States - LL-1503 | ecosystem: Environmental > Aquatic > Freshwater > Lake | place: USA: Georgia | collected... | reverse complement strand
TATCATCACGTTCACGAATGTTCTTCTTTGTTACCTTAATCTTTTTGCCTGAAGGTGTGATGGTATATGCATCTAAAATCTCTAGTCTTTCCATACCCTTTATAAAGCTTAGATCGCTCTGACTAAAAGCTGTAATGCCTTTATCAGTTTCGATTCTATCTAAAGCTTCTGTGATTGCTTCACTTGTTCCGTCAGCATTAACTGTAATTGTTTTAATGTATTTCTCGAGTGTTATAGAAGATTGGTATTCGGCCGAAACAATCAGGGGATAAATTAAACTCAAGAGAACGATAATTACTTTTGCAACCATTTTTTTAATTCCTGTATTTGTTTAGAAGCTATACCGGTATTGGGATCGCATAAAATTAAATCAGTGCAGCCGTTGGGGAATTCTATTTTTGAATCATCTAGTGCACGCCATGCATAGAGACTCTTGTTGCGACTAATTAAATATTCTTGAATCTCGTTGTAACGAGGATAGGGGCCTATATATGCATCTCCTGTAACCCCTACAACATTTTTGGCAATCGCTTTTGGAAGTTTTTCTTTCATTTCTTCTAGGTTGTAAGTGAATCTCCAGCTGGATGAAATGATTATTTGGCATGGAAACTCAGTTATTAATCCAGCCAATACTGGCGCCTGACTAAAGACCTCATTACTTCTAAAAACTCTATCCGGATCGTAATTAGATAATGAGTAACGGTCAGGATGTAGAACCCCATCAAAGTCTAAAAAAAGATATTTACTTTTCATTTGTAGAAACTATTGCTTCTTCCCAGTCACCAATAGGTTCCATTTCAGTTGTATGTTTAGGACAAAGCGGGGGTCCCATATGCAACCATTTTTTTAGTGGCGTCACTTCATAACCACATTTCTTACATTTAGCTCGTGGCCGTGGACCTGTTTTTTTACTTGATGAATGAGCTAGATTAATTTTTGAATGTGGGTATTTGCCAAGCTGTCTTGAGATAGTCGTTAATTGTTCTTGCAACCAAGGGCCAGCACTTGCTTCTCTCATTAGTCCTTGAAGACCAACATCTGTAGCTATTTTTTTAAATTCTGGACCATGGTGATGCATGCAGTCATCAACAGCATGAACTAGCTCATGGACTAATGTATCTAGAACTTGAACAGGCTCATCCAGAACAGGGGATATAAATAATTGGTTAGTGCCATCATTTGTAGAGCTTTTACCCCAACACTGCCCAACATGCTTACTCTTATTGCCAGTACTCGGAAAGCCACATGAAACCTGTACTTTTGGAATTGTATAACCTTTGTTTTTAAATATAGGCGAGACAAGATCCACGGCATTTTGAAGCCAAAGCTCTCTTGTAATTTTATTAATTGTCATTTTTTAATTTGGAGTGTTTTTTTTGAAGTATTAATTTATTGATAAATTCTTCATATCCAAGTTTATTTAATTCAGATTCTAAATAATCAATATTAAGCGGAATATATTTTTTAAAAAGCGAAATAGAGTTATTTATAAAAATTGATAATTCAACATCATCCCTAGATTTGAAGATTTCTCTAGATAACTGAGGTAAAAAACTTTTTACTCTATTGCTTAGCATACTAAAATCCTGCAGTGACTGATCTTCTAGACTGCCGACTAAATGTGGAAAATAAGCTAGTGATGAATTTTCTAAGTTTTCTGATGCTTTTAACATTAGCTTTCTAAGTTTTTCTTGGTCTTCAGATAGATCATCTTTTCCGACATAAGTCCTAAGATGAATTCGATACACTTGTAAATTCCCTTTTTTGGGAAGATATTCATATTCGCAAAAGAATAGACCATTTGGCGATGGTATTAGTGGATTAAATTCCAGTAAATCCTTTTGTAAAGAAACCTTAAACAATTCCCAAAAGCTAACCCAAATTGCCACATATTTAAATTCAGATAAAATCTCGTAATGGTTCTTTACTACAGTCCCATCAATTATTTTTGATCTTTGAAAAGTTCTTGCTAGTGTATGTTCCCCAATTACAAAGATAGCATTATGTACTCCTAATTTTTTCCCATCAAAAGGAAAATATCCAATAATTCCCTCAAGTTTTTTTTCAACCCAATGCTTATAAGGTGCTTCAACTGGTCCGAAGGTTACAAAAGCAAAAAATGGATTCTTTTTTGCCTTGACATGGGAATAATTAAAATAAAAGTCTTTATATATTGACTTTATTTTTATACAGAATTTTTCGAATGATTTAGTACTTTGAAAAAGTTTCTTACTCTCATTCATTGCAACTCTAAATTGCCTATGTGCTTTTTTGAGATCTTCATCAAACCAAAACATAAGTTGTTGTGCATAACCTTTTGAAAGTTTTTCATCCATTACTGTAATTTCTCAAAGTTTTGATAAGAGTTTCTTGAATTTTTTTTCTTAAGTCTTTTGGTTCAACAATTTCAACTTCTGGGCCGTACTTCATTACATCTATCAAAAGCTCTGGCTCTTTGCTATAAGGAATCTTTAATTCATAGCTACCATCTTCTAGGAATTTACCTTCCTGTTTAGAATGCCATTTCTCTTTTGAAACCCATCTTGCTCGCTCAGAAGAAAATTTTAACGTGACCCATTTAATATCCTTACCTGAAAAAATTCCGTAACCGGAGCCAAGCTCTTCATTCAGTTTTTCTTCAGAAACATCTTTTGCTTTTGTTTCTAAAATTTCTACACGCTGAATTGCATCTACTGAAAAACTACGAATATCTTCTTTTAAATGACACCAGCCATCGAGATACCAGTTATCTTTGTAATAGATCAAACGTTGTGGTGAGATGTCTCTTGAAGTGATTTCGTTCTTACCTCGCCCTAAATAATCAATATGAAGCTGTTTTCTTTTTAATAGTGAAGATCCAATTGCTTGGAAGTGATCGAGGTTAAATTTTCTAGAGCCTATGGTTTCTATTTTGATTCTTTTTTGAAGTTGATCTAAAGGATCATTTGTTGCGCCTAGTAATTCTGTAAGTCTTGATTTCAATGGTTTGATATGGGGAGATAGAATGCCGCCGCTATCTATGTTATCAAGAAGGTGCTGCATGGTAAGAAGCGCAAAGATTTCATCTGCATTAAACCAAAGCCCAGGAAGCTCATACTTTGCATTCTTAGTTTGTTTTTCGAGTCGATACCCGCCCAAGTCCCGATCAAAGATAATAGGGGCGTTTAAACGGTCCCGCATATAAGCCAAATCACGCTTTAAGGTTGCTTTTGAGACTTCTAATCTTTCCATAAGCTCTTGAAAAGTAACGAAATTTCTTCCGTTTAGCAGTTGGTCGATTTGGTATATACGTTCATTGATACTCATAACATTCACTTTAATATGAATAGAGGCTCATGGGATGAGCTCGGCTTAAAATAAAGTTTAATAAATTGATTGAAAACTATAGTGAACAAGATTACAGTTTAGCTGTGGTGATTTAGATCGATTGCAGGCCACAGAAAATAACACTGCTAAAACGATAATAGAAACTCGTTTTGGCACTTAGCTGAATCGGGTTTTTTGCTTTATATGGGTGGATTTAATCTCAACTTGCCACGCCCAGACAATTGTCAAAGTGGCTAAATAAGGAGAAAGTTATGCATCATACACACGGACGAGATTCAAGTCGTTATCAAACTAGTTGGAAATTTAATAAACATTGGACTTTCTACGCGAATATTTCATCTAAGGTAAGAAGTAGAAAAGTTATCAGCGATGCAAAAAAAATAGTTGATCAGATAAAACCTCAAAAATTTCTACCTTATGGTGGTACTCATTTTTACTTTTTAAGTAGGGAATATTTTTTGAATTTACTTTTATTCTATTACGAAGATCACAAATGCTTCCCAAAGGGTGAAATATGCTTGGTAGGTGAAGAGCATTGGAGAAATTTATACTTTCAAAATCAAAGAAAGTTATTTGGTAATCTATTTGAATCATGTAGGAATGAAAATAAAAAATATAGAACATATAGCAGACCTCAATGGTTCTCTATTCCTGAGAAGGTGAAGAACGATGAATTTTAAATATAATGATGATGGTTTAACTGAAGAACATATAAAGCAAATATGTTGCTTTCTAGATAAGCCTTATGTAAAAGGGGAATATCAGAAATGGCATAAGTTTTCTGCATTTAAGTGGTGGCATAAAAGAGAAATGGATAAGAGAGATAAATTACAAAAATATGCTATCCTGGAATAATTAATAAAAGAGCAATTATGGATAAAACTATCCCTGTTATTGATTTGTTTGCTGGCCCTGGTGGCCTAGGAGAAGGCTTCTCATCTTTTAATGAAGGGAAAACTTTCAAAATACTAGTATCCGCAGAAATGGAAAATTCTGCATTTGAAACATTAAGATTAAGAGCTTTTTATCGGGAGCTCAAACTTGAATCTAAACAAGATTTATCTCATTACTATAACTTTTGCGAGGGGAAAGAAAAATTTCCATTTAACCAAAAAACCAAATATATATGGGATAGAGTAAATGTAGAGGCTCAGAAGTTAACACTTGGGAAAAAAATAGATAATCAGAAATTAAATGCTTTGCTTAGTAAGTGCAAAATAAATTCTAAAAAAACATGGGTATTGATTGGAGGGCCTCCTTGTCAAGCCTATTCGCTTATTGGGCGATCACGCAATCAGAGCAAAGAAAACTATTCACCAGAAAAAGATAAAAGACATTTTTTATATAAGGAATATTTAAAAGTAATTGAAAAATATCAGCCAAAAATATTCGTAATGGAAAACGTTAAAGGAATTCTATCTTCTAAAATTAACGGAGAAAAAATATTTCATACAATTTTAGAGGATTTAGCAAATCCATCGGCCCCTAAAAAAAACTCTCTTAAATATAAAATTTACTCCTTAACATCCCCAACTTATTTTGAGTCAGGAATGAATATAAAGGAAATTGACGTGCAAGATTTCGTCGTTAAATCTGAAGATTTTGGCATTCCTCAGGCCCGTCATAGGGTTATATTGATCGGAATTAGAAGTGATATAAAGAAAAGACCTGACTTTTTACAAAAAAATAATAATAAAACTACTGTACTTGATGTGATTGGGGACTTGCCTAGACTTAGAAGTAAAGTTAACAAACAAAAAGATAGTGATATTGAGTGGTTAGAAATCTTTAAAACTAATCTTTCAGATCTGATAGGGGAGATTTCTAAAGAAGACAGTTATAGCAATTTAGTTAAGGAGTTAAAATATTATCAACATATAAAATGTATTGACGGACAACCAATAATCAAAAAAGACGAAAAATCTAAATTAAAATTTAAAAAATGGTTTCACGATAACAAACTAAAAATTGTTCTTAATCATGAGGCGCGAGGACATATGCCTACTGATCTTAAGCGATATCTCTTCGCAGCTTGTTTTGCATCAGTTTATCTAAGGTCACCTAGAGGACATAAGGAGTTTGAATTTAAGGGTTTAAATCCTAATCATAAAAACTGGAAAAGTGGAAAATTTTCAGATAGATTTAGGGTTCAATTATTCAACAACCCCGCAACAACAATTACAAGCCATATTTCTAAAGACGGTCATTACTTCATTCATCCAGACCCTTCACAGTGCAGAAGTTTAACTGTAAGAGAAGCGGCTAGGATTCAAACGTTTCCAGATAATTACTTTTTTCAGGGGACACGTACTCAGCAATTTCATCAAGTTGGTAATGCGGTCCCGCCATTATTAGCACTTCAAATAGCTAAAATTGTCGACGCAATAATTTAATTTAATTCACAAAAAATATTCTTATATTAATTCAGAAATATTTTGCTTAATTGGAGAATATTGTCTGCTCTTAATTAAATCCCAGCATTCAATTCTTTTAGCCCACTCAGAAATCATTCTTCCATTTGCGGTTTTATTAAGCCCATCATTTACTTCAGATGACCATAAAATTAATTGATCCTTGAGTTGTTGTGATATATCTTGATTCAACCAAACTTTATTAAAATCAAATTTTCCAGTTGATAATTCTGAAAGTAACGAAATTAAATAAATGGTAATATTTCCTTGAAATGCAGGGAAGTTCTGGCTCCTTACAATAGCCGTTGTTTTTTTAAATAGTATTGCTTTTCCGACCATAACTTTAAAATCAGCTGATGTTGGAATTGGTGATTTAATACCCTTTTCCTCATCTACATCCTTATCTAGACTTTTCATAAATTCAACAAAGTTTTTTTGAGCGCCTAGACTAGCCACATAAGGTTTTTTATCCCATGTATTTAGATATTTTGCTAAATCAGTCTTAGTAATTTTTCTTGAGGTCGGTATAACATCCTCCCTTAATCTTCTTAGTTTAGCAGGCGTATCTCCCTCTCTTGCAAGAGTTGTTGTATAGCTACCAGACGCTCTTTCATAAAACCATTTACCAACTCCATCTGGACAATAAGTAATTTGTGCAATTTTTTCTAGTTCTACATGAAAGGGTTTATTTGCTGACAAATCAGATTGTTTTACAGTATTTTGAGTATTCGCATATTTAGAGATATCAGAAATGAGAGCCTCTTCAGAAGACGCGTGATTCTTCATAACAACAATTTTTGCTGCAACACGTACTTTGGATAAATCTATTTCTGGAAATTTTTTCTTTTGGAAATATATTGAAGCTGTAGTTTGTCCGCCATTTACAATTTGCATACCCTTTAACCAAGTCAAACCCGGCCCCCCATCTAGTGTTTTTCCTAAATGCGCTTCGTCAGCAACAACAACAATTCCGTTGTTATAAGACATAAATTTTTCAGGCTCAAGCCTCAATGTTTCTCTTATACCTTTATTTACATTACCAGTAGAATTAAGAAAGGATCTAACATTAGCCTCAAGAAGTCTTGCCCCATATTTTTCATACAGAAATCTTAATGCTTCACCTGGAATGGCTGTAAGAATGTAGTCATAGTCATTAGTATCACCATTTATAGGGACACATGGCAATGGTGTTCCGCAAACCTCAGAGAAATTGACTATTAATTCAGCCCGTTCTTCGCCGCCATCCATGTGCCGATATAAGCGCTCTATATCCATCACTTCTAGTCGAATTGTTTTGCCTTTAATTTCCCTAGATTTAAAATTCTTCGATTTAGCAACTCTGTCGGTAAGTACATAAATTCTAATTTGAGTTAAATTTGCGTAACAACTTTCAATAGCTAGTGCTGGTTCATAAGCGTCTTTAGATGGTCCGATATGTTTAGCTAGCTTCCCTTCAGCACAAAGCGTTAAAAATCTAATACATTGTTCTGCGGCATTCTTAGTATCTGTATCAGTTATCGATGTAATTTCTTTGTTGTCCCCATAAATACATACAAACAAATCTAATTGATCAGCATCATCTGATACTGCATATCCATTTATTTTAACTTTAGCATTGCCAATTTTCTCATCGAAATAACAGGGTACTGGGTCAAAAGTCATACCAATTCCAGCCATATGATTCATAACCTGCTCGGCAAAAATATTTTCTGGGTATGGAAATGATTCTTCTGGCGTTGCTAACCGATCATTAATTTCTGCAGCAATATCTTCATACAATTTGTTTAAGAAGTCACTTAATTCCATATTAATTTTCCCTAAGTTTTGATATTGCTAAATTAAAATCAATTTTATTTGTATCTATTAAATCTAAATCTATCGTGTATTTAACTTTCGTTATTTCTTTGTGTAGTGTTGGCTTAGTAATTTTAGGAAATTGTTCGTCAATAATGAAAGTGATAATTTCATTTTTTAAGAAGGTTCTTTTATATTCTTTTGACAGCTCCTCAAAATAACCTGCATGTAAAAGTTTGATATTAAATTTTTCAATGGCTTCAGCATCTTCAACCCATTCCTTTTTAATTTCTTCAATTAAGTTACTTAAAGATATACCTACCTCACCTAAAGATAATTTAACCCCAATAAGATATAAAGGGCTTACAAGTGTGTTATCTAATTGCTCTAATGAATTTATCGATGCATCAAATCCATTTTTTGATATTGTCGTCTTGACTTCAAGAGCGCCTGTATTGAGGTAGAAGTCTTGAATTGAATCTAAAGGACCTTGCCAGCAATCTATAGCTTGACTAGGCAAAATATTATATTTAGTCAACTCTCGCAATATTAATAATTCACCAAATAAACCAACCTCTTCTTCAGAGCTTAAAACACCCTCTTTATTTCTCTTCATGAAGTCTTGCCAAGCATTTATTCTGGCTAAGATGATAGTGAAAATAGTTTGCTGCACTGAGCCTTTTATTTTTTCCAATACGGAAAGGATGTCTTCTGACATTTTAGAAAATAAATCTAGACTACCAATAAGCTCTCTTGTTAATGATATCCAGGTTAACCCTTCAGAATTTGCTCCTAAATCAGCATAGTCCAATGAAAAACCTTTCCCTTTTGGGAATGAATGATTGCTTATTTTTTTTATGTCATTAAATCCAAGTAGCAGGACCTCTTGATTACCCGGAAAATGTCTTGCTGCCCTAGCTCTGCAAGATATATCTGCGTCGATATTTATCATTCTCCAGCCATCTGTTGCTGAAGACCCCGAAAGGGCTTTCCAAGCTAATAGAAGTTCGTTTTGATTATTCTGATGGGCCATATTCATTTTCCCAAGCAACGTTATTCACAAAATATTTTGCCTTTAATCCAGAATCGCTTGTTGGAAAGCTAATGCCAAATGTTGCAACTGGCGGAGCGTTAATTGGCAAAACATCCTTTGGATCAAGCAAATAAATAAGTAATAAACCTCTTTCGGGATGTCTTTCCCCCCTTACTGCTCGAATGGATGGACCGTTGGGGATCTTTGGCTCTTTATCGTCAGCCGCGTTTGGTTTCCATGCTGCTTGCGTTCTTTTGAGAGATTCCAACCATTCTTCAGGTGTTAAATCTATAGTTTCATCTGCTGGAGATAAGAGCCTACCAATTGAATACCTATCTTCATGCTTGCCTTTATTTCCTCGATAAAGCATCTTAACTTTTAAATTTGCTATTTCTTTTTCTGCCCCTTTACCTTCTTTTCCAGTGCCGATAAGAGCAACAGACCAATTCGTTAGTTCTTTTATTTTCATCATTTGACTAAGAAATTCTGCTATACAGCTGCTAACAACCTTATTTGCTTGAGGGTGTGTTTTATAGTTAAGGAAAAAATTATAAATTTCTTCTCCTGGAACATTTTCCCAATAATAGCTTCCACTCCAAGTAGTCTGAGATCCAAAGCGGTCGCGAACAGGATCAATCTCTGGATTGTTTAATTTAGATATAAATTCTTCGGTTACTTGAAAGTTTTCTCTTAATATTTTTATGTCGTTGAATAGAGATATTGTTTCAACAACATGGCCACTAAAATTTAAGAGTAAATTCTTTGCTGTTCTCATTTTAAGTTTAGAGGTTACTGTTAAAACTGGGTGTGACTGAACTTTCAGCCCATATTTTCTAGGGGTAGAGCCATTACTTTGCATAATTTCAAATTCTTCTCGCAACTCCTCTGCAGCATCAGTTATATCCCCAAACCATTCAGCTAATTCTGAGGTGATATAAATTCTAGAAACATCGAGGTAATTTGGTCGATAACCAAACCATCTTCCCATCTGCATTAAAGTGTCATACATTTTCGATGATCGTAAAAAATAACTTACGGTTAGACCTTCCAGTGTTAGGCCTCTGGATAATTTATCACCACCTACAGCTATTACTTTTAAACCATTTTCTTTATGATTCTCATAATCTAAAACATCTTTTGATCCGCCATTTACTGACTTTACTTTGATATCTTGAATTACTTCGGGCAGAAGAGATTTGATATCTGACCAGTTAATATTATTTTCAGGCACAAGATCAGGCAATCTTTTTTTAATTTCTTTGGTTGTTGGTAAAAAATCACTGTCAAATAAATTTTTTAATCTATCATATAATCTTTCGGAGTCTATTGTGCCACGCAGAATTCTTTGTCTGATATTTGAGAGATGATCTTCTGTTTGTCTAAGAACATTTTGTTGTGTTGAAATGTATCTTGTCACGTGAATTAACATAGAACAGTGTTGTTTACCTTGGCCACGAAATTTTCTAATCGTTGTTGCTAAAATAAACGAATCTATAGCTTCAACAAGTGAAGGTGGTAATTGTTCTACACCGTTATGAATTGGTATATGTTGATTTTTATGTTTGATTGGCATCCATGGGTCGTCTACAGGATCTTTCTCGTCAACAACTCTAATAAGAGGCAACCCCCCAATCCTGCCATCATTTCCCATCAAGCCAAAAACTTTAACTGGCCCTATATAATTTGAGGGCACTGCTAATGTTTTAATGAAGGATGAAGGAAACAAATCCGGACCTTCTTCTTTTGTTTCACCTTGCTCGTGAATGAATATATTTGCAAATGGTGTTGCGGTGTAGCCTATATAAGCTGACCTTGTGAATGAATGCAATATTCTTCTAATATTCCTGTTGATTGTTTTTGGTTGATAATCTTCATCCGCTACACCATTCGAATCGATATATTGTTCTCCTGTATCTACTGATCCATTGTCTGCTTCGTCATCAATCATTAATAAAGGTAAGTTCGTAACAATTGCTCTTTCTGATTCTTGGTCTTTTGAATCAGCAACATGATTTCTAATCCATCTTAGTAATTCTTCAAGAACCCTCTTATTTTTTTTCACTACAAATAACCATGGTCTCTGCTCTGGGGTTACGGCTAAATGATTTGCTATCTTTGAATTGAAATCACCCAATTCATCTCTGTAGGTTGCACAATTAGGATTTAAGTTTGCATCTCTGCCATTTTCTCCAACACCAATATATACTGGACTTTCTAGATTTGAATTTGTCTCATACCCCAAAAAGTCTTCATCTAATCTTATTTGTGTTTGCAGTCTTAGATTATTATGCATCCCAGCTAAGACTATGATTATCTTATAACCCGCATCGGCGGCTTTGGTTATTAATGCTGTGTAATTTGATGTTTTACCTGATTGAACATAGCCAACTACTAAGCCTCTTCTATCCCAGATTCCGTCTCGAAGCGGGTCTTCTAATATACCAAGTATTTCGTCTGATGATCTGTCAAGAGCATCAACCATCTTCACCGACAACTTTCCCTCCATATAATCTTGATATCTACCCCAGTATCTCCAGTCTTTTTTTCTTTCTGCATTAAGCCATTCCTTATGACCCTCATCATTTTTAATTGTGCTATCTTTTCCTATCCACAAACTAAATCTTAAAATTAATTCTGATATAACTTCCTCACGATTAAGATCTTTACCCCAGTTTGGGTTCATCTTAAGAACCAAATCTATTTTTTGAGATATAAGATTTGGAGATATATCATTAGACCCCTCACTATCTAGAAGAAGTTCTTGCACAAATTTGATAATTATTTTTTCATTATTCTTCATATTCAAACATTTCTAAATTAAGTTGTCAGGTAAAGACGCAACGAGGTCAGGATAATTATTAAACGGCTCAGCTAAAAGCAAATGTTCTCTTGCCATTTGAGGGGACATGCCTTTTCTTGTGATCATATTTTTAAACATTACTTTCAGAACTGCAACGATTTCATCAGACGGAGTTTCATTAAAGCCTATAAGTGGGGTTTCATGAGTCTCTGCAGTATCAAGCCATATTCTTTGAACTGGAACTGTTTCTTCCAGCACTCTAAACGCTGCTTTTATTTGAGCTGTTAGTGAGCCCGCATCATCCAGTAATGTTTTGATAGCTGGGTGATCATTATCAATTTTATATCGAACAGAAGATGCGGTTCTTTCAGTTCTCCATGCTTGAATAATAGGAACTTGCTGGGCATTGCGCATCTGTTGACCCCTTGTTGCAAATACTCTTCTGGCCCTTTCTCTTGTATCCTCAGCCAATTTGATAAATATACTTTTAATCGCTGCAGGGGGTCTCGCTGTAGATTTTCTTATATCTATCTTCCATTCTTTATCAGCGCTATTAGGAATATTTACTTTGATTCGAGCTAGCCGATAGGCTTCTTCTTTGATCCATGGTTTTAATTTTCCGAGACCAAGCCAGCTACCCGGCACTAATAACCTCTTATTTCGATAAATATAGAATCCCTGCTGTGAAGTCCATCCTTGGGGTCCAGCGGCTATTTCATGGTCTTCTTCTGATAAATTATCTTTATGAGGTAAGACAAAACTTTGCACATTTATTAAACCAACATCAGTAGGGATATTCATAGGCGGGGAAGTCCATGTACCTTCATGATTTTCTAAAAATGGATCCCATGAGGTAATAGCTTTATTATTTATTTTGATAGTTAATTTATTAAGATTGATTTCTTCAATTAATAAATGAAAGACCATACTTAAATGAATTTCAACCTGATCAATAAGATTGAGCAAACTTTGGTCGTCGAAACCATGGGTAATTATTCTATCCATATTTTCCCATATAACTAAAGTGCCAGAATCAAGTTCATCTAATAATTTAAGAAGTGGCATAGAGGATTCAGCAGCCCCCTCTAGCAAATGCCAGTTACCATCATTTACTTCAGCAAGAACATCTAAATCCCACCTTAAGCAACTTATAACATTATTTTTTTTACTAGCTACAGTTAAACGCCTACACTGAGAAAAAGAAGCAGTTTTTAAACCCAAGCCGAAGCGACCTAGATCTTCCGGATCTCTTGCATCGAGAGGGTTTTTATCTCCTAACCACATTGCTAACTCGAGCTCTTGATCGTTCATTCCACACCCATTATCTAGAATGGTAATGAATTCTTTAGAAAAATTAACGCTTACTACCGTAGCTTTAGCAGAAATACTGTTATCAATAATGTCTGCAATTGCAGTTTCAGGTGTGTAACCAATACCTCTAAGCGACTCGATCATTGCAGAAGGTCTGGGTGGAGCGAATCTGGACTTAATATTATTTAGAATCGTCGTCATATTCCGGCTCTAGAACTGGTCTCTTTTTATTTCTATCTGGGATAAACGTCTTTAATATTTCATTTCGACTTGGATGTCTTAACTTTCTCAAGGCTTTACTTTCTATCTGACGAATGCGTTCACGTGTAACATCAAAATGTTTGCCTACTTCTTCTAGAGTATAGCTCTGATCTAGGTCTATCCCAAATCTCATTCTTATAATCTTTTCTTCTCTTGGGTTTAAAGAAAGTAAAATATTTCGAACGGTTGAGTGAAGTGATTGATAAATAATTGTATCTTCTGGATTTTCAAAGCAATTCGATTCGTATTCATCTAAAAAATTATAATTCTCTTCAGGGTTGTTGGATTCCGTAATAAATACTTCATCGGCAAGTTTTTTGAATCTCTCAACCTTAGATTTGGAAACATTCATCAATTCAGCTAATTCATGTAAATTTAACTCAGATGACTTTTCTTCTGCTTCTCTTATAATCCTGTTCATTCTGTTTATATTTTCAATCATGTGAACTGGGATTCGAACTAGTCGAGCCTGGTCTGCAATTGCCCTAGTGACGCTTTGTTGGATCCACCATGTTGCGTAGGTAGAAAATCTATAACCTTTTCGATATTCAAACTTATCTACAGCCTTCATTAGACCTATATTTCCTTCTTGAATTAAATCTAAAAATTCCAAACCGTGTTTGCGGTATCTCCTAGCTATCGAAATGACTAGTCGAAGGTTTGAGACGATCATATCTTCTTTTGCCAACTTAACAGTTACTTCCACTGCCCTAAGATCTTTATTCAAATCTTTAATGTTATCTATACTGAGCCTATTATTTTCTTCTATTTCAATTAATTGCTCTTGTTTATTTCCCCGTTCATAGATTCGAATTTTTTCAACTATTTCTGAAATTTCATTCTTAAAATTCTCTATATAAGATAAATTAAAACGCAGGTCATTAAACGTGTCTTTATTTGAGTTTGATAAGTATTTATTATTACCTAGTGCATTTAAATTATTAATACAGCTGAAGAAACTTTGCTCTTTTTCACTAAATATTCGCGAATTAATGGACGTTTTATCTTCGCCTTTTATTGAACTAATATTCTCATCTTCATCCTCGGCGTCCGCATTAACATTTTCCTCTTCGACATCCAAGCCTTCAAGACCATCTTTTTTTTCTCCATCTTCAATATCTATACTTTCAACGTAAGAAATATCTTTTATTTCATTTATGTTAATGGGGTCGGAGATAAAACCTTTTATAACAGAATCAAAGTTTATTTCTCCCTTTTTTATTTGTTCAGATGACTTAATTAGATTGTCGATAAAATTAGGAAAATTAAACATAATTTCCTTCATCTTGTTAATACCAGTTTCTATTTGAATAGCTAATTCAATTTCACCTTGTTTTCCAAGCAGGGCTAAGGGCCCAACATCGAACATATAGGGAGTAATTGGGTCAATAAAAGACGATTCTCCAGAATTAATTATGTCTAAAATATATTCTTTTACATTGTCGAGTGTTACCTGATCATTTACTTTGGGATTATTTTCAAGATTTTTCCAAAGGCCTTGAGAGAAGATATCTGATTTTAAGCTCGACTCTCTTTCATATTTACATTGGCATGAAATGCATCGGCAACAATCGCCAATTATTTTTTTTCTTTCAGTTGGGATTTCTTCGCCACATTCAATACATGAAATTGTCCCATGCCTGTAATTTATTTCACTGAAGGATACAATTTCATTATGTAAACTTTCATTTTCTGTAATTTCTATGCCAATGTCTTCGATTATATATTGAATATATTCAATGAGTTCGTTGTGATGAATAACGTCAGGAACAGTATCAATTATTGAGTCTGAAGTAATGAACCCAATTTCATTACCGAGATCTAGCAGAAGATTTAATGCATTTAAATTAATTTCAGTATCTGCGTAGAAATTCTTTATAGCCTCTTTAATTAATCCTTTAGTTTGTTTTTTTGTATACGGCAGATCTAAAATAACATCGAACCAATCCTCTGAATTGTCTATTGGCGAATGTTCACTTATAGTTAATTGTGTTTTAATTGCTTCTTCTTTAAGAAGTAAGTCATTAACTGGCTTTGTAAATTCTTCCTCAAGATCCCATGTCAGTTTATTTAGTAAATCAAATTCGTCTTCAGCCGATGTTTGGATTGAAATATCAGTTCCTTGATTAGAAATTGATATCCTTTGGTCAGCCTCAAGCTCTTTAATTAAATCTATTAGGTATGAAATCAGCTCATTATTTTTCGATTCGATTGCTAGTTCAATTACAGATTTATAATCATTCGTTATTAATAGGGGGTTGGAACCTGCTTTGATAAGTAATTTACTTATTTCTATGTTGCCATTAAGTGCTGAATGATGAAGTGGCGTATATCCAGATTTGTCGACGCAATTTATATCTTCGCTTTTTTGGATAAAATGTTTAACGGCTTCAGATGAGCCGCCAAGAATAGCCATTTTGAATATATTTGAATATGGCATTTGCTAGCTGGTTTATTCCTTTATATTTGCGCTTGTTACATATTTGCAGTATTCACACTCTTCTGATGGGTGAGGGGTTGAATTACTCTCTAGGCAGCTCTTAATCCTCGATAGTGTTTCTTCTATCCATGAGGCATCTCCCTCATACGGTAGCATCCTAATTATAAATTCTAGATGATTATTAAATCCATCTAAATCTTTTCGACCATTGCAATAAACAAACCAACCTTGATTAGCTATTTTTAAACCGTTATTACGAAGTAGCCACTGATAGAATTCCATCTGATTCTTATATCCATCTTGCCATTCAGCATCAAGAGTTACTTCATCATTTTTGGAGGTAGCTTTGTAGTCAACAACGATCACTTCATTAGTATCTAAATTAAGCCAAAGATCATCGATTGCACCAAATGTTTCAAAATTAGTTTTTTTATGAAGACAGGAAACACCCTTGAAGTTGTTTCGCCATAGATCTAAATTCTCATGCTGATAAGGAATTGCATTTAGCCCAGCTTCTTTTATATAGGGGTGCATAGTTTTATTCGCGCGATGTACGTCAAATTCTTTTTTTAGTAATGCGTCAACAGCACTATTTAAGCTGAATGGGAAGCCAGGAGGTCTTTTAATACCTAACCGAACATCAATGTAGAAACATCTAGGACAATCGAGAAATAACTGAACCTTACTCCTACTTATCCTGAAGGGTTGAGTTGAGTGCGGATCGTAATAGCTAAAGCGCTTTGCCATGATGTTCTCGATAATTGAATTGATGTCTAGCTATTAAATAGTATATGAGGCTCATCCAGTGAGCTTCGTTAGCTTTAATCTAGGAATATGTCTAAAGTTAGCATAATTAATTACCTAGTTCATGTAAATCTGATCGAGTTGTTCATCTACTTGATACCAGTTTTGTCTCTTCTAGCCTTAATGAAAGCTAACGGTCATTTAAATCGCTTTCTCATTACACTTGATAAAAGCAAAAAACAGCCTAAGAAAAAAGTAAATTTGGCTTTAATGATTCATATCTTAATTTTAGTTTCGATTATCGGTTATATGTTTAAGCGGGAATTTCCGCAAAAAGAACATTTTTACAAATCTAGCATTTCAAAAAAAATAAGAATTGATCAAGAGAATTTTCTATTAGGAGAAAAGTAAAATGCTACCGGGAAATACTTATGTAAGAGAGTGTCCGCATTGCTCCGGAAAATATACCCATTCATCTATGTTATCGGGTAATACTTTTGGAGCTAAGTTTTGGCCTGACGGAAAAATGGATGCACCTATGATGCCAGAATATCCTGCATACGTAGGGTGTCCGCATTGTAAAGCCAGCTTCTGGGTTGAAGATACTAAGGTAGTAAAGTCATTTGGTTATAACGAAGAAAGAGAAATACCCGACTTAACCTTAGATTCAAATCAAAACCCAATTCCTTATAAAGATCCAACAAAAAAGATTTATCTTAAAGGCTTGGATGATTTAAATATCACTAAAGAAAATGAAATTTATCTTAGATCAAAATTAATGCAAATCTATAACGATGTGAATAGAGATCAAGAAGTCCAATATCCTGCCATTGCTGCGCAAATTAAAAATTGGAATCGTCTTTTAGAGATATTAGATTCCACCGACACCCAAGAAAAACTTTTAAAAGTAGAAATCTATAGAGAAATGGGTAATTTTGAAGAAGCTAAGAAAGTTTTCACTGGAGAATTTGATGAAGAGTATATGGATACTATGAATATTCTCGACAGACTTATTGAGGCACATGACTCTAGAGTGATGTGTATTAATCCCCATGATGATTAACCCTACATTAGAACGCATTCATGAGTGGAATCACGCCAATATGTTTGATGCGTTAGATGAAACCACGGAAGAAAGTGCCATTATTTTGGTAAAGCATATGACCGATATAGATATTGATTCTATGCACTTTAGCTACAAAGACATATTACATAGTATCGCCAAAGAAACTTACATTCAGGTAAGTAATAGGTCTGTCATGTTTTGTAATTATGACACGTGGGCAGTGCTTCTAATGCTTGCTATAGACAAAATTGCCTCTGAAGACGGTAATACAGAAATTTCCAAGAAGGCTCTTAGTGGAGTTAGAAGTATGACTCGCAGGTTCCCAGAGAGAATAGATCCTAATGTTTGCGTCTGGCTACAAGACATGTTTAAGAATGTTTATTTATTTTAAAAGGATAGTGTATGAAAACTCTTTTAATTATTTTATGTTTTAATTTAATCAGCTTTTCTTATGCAAAGGATAATGCGCCTAAGTTGCGATATAACTGGGTTGATAAAGAGTGGCGCTTTGCAGCACCCTCAGCAAAACTTAAATATAATTTCATGTCTAAAAAATATGAGTTTGTTAATGAGCCAGCTAAATTAGAACACAATTGGATGAATGACTCTTGGGAATATAAAAGTTCTATCGACCCATATAACAACAATGAAGCATCAGACTAATATCTATGGCAACAAAAACAAAGAAGTTTGGATTTTTTTTAGGCGACACATCCTCTAGAGAGCCCAATTCATTTTTTTGGTACGATTCCGAGGTTTTGCTATATGAAGATCTTATAGAGAATTATTGCAAAATCTATTTTGATGCTGAGGATGTTGACCGAAGAAATGATTTCCTTAAAAATTTTGATGCAATTATAAAAGCAGTTAAAAGATCAGGTTTGAATTCAGTTCAAATCTTAGAGCGTATTAAATCTCTTCTGAGTGAGTTCAAAATTGCTATGCCTTTTTATGACTTTGAGAATAGCTATATAGGCGCAGGTATTTCTTTGTGGATTAGCCAGGATTCTTTTCCGATGAAATTAAGAGGGGCTTTTAGATCTTCATTGTATGGTTTCTACATAGAAAACAATGTAGATCTTGGAAGGGCTCCTATAGAGTTTAAGGAAACAATTAGATTTGAAGAGTTTTTAGAAGGCCCGATTAAAATTGCTTAGCTTCATTGCTATTACAATAACCTAGGGGGTTTTATCCGGATCTACGTGGGTAATTGTATGCCGAGATTAAATATTTCTAGGCTTCTATTTTGCGCAACAATAGATTTAAAGGAAGTTTTGATATAAATTAGACTTATGGCTAGATATATGCATGACGACGAGAGAAGAGATCCACCTTGGGAATTTATTGATTCTTACGTAGATATATTTTGTACTGACACCAAAGAATACGTAGAAGCTATTGTTTACGCGTATGACCCCCCACCTTTGAATCAAATTGATGTCTTAATACGCAACCCTAATTTAGATTCAACGTATGACACAACTCAATGCATTATGGCAATGACATGGAATAAATCTGGACAGCAGTGGGCTGGAAAACTGATAAGAGAGAATACATACTCGCAAAGCTTTTCAGAATCTATCATAACAAGCTTTAAAAAAACATTTTTAAATCAAGATGATTTTGTAGGTAAAAGTTTTATACTTGAATTAAGTAAAATGCCAAAAAGTTTTGTTAAATATTTAAATTTACCAGCAAGTCAAAGATCAAAAATTTTTCCTGAATCCATCCCTTTGTATGCAGAGATTTTAAATAACCATACTACTATTTTTTACAATACTTTAAAAAGCTTAAAAAAATCAAATCGTCCATTTAGCGAAAATAATAAATTTTTAATTCTTTATTGTCTTACAATTTTAGGAAATGGTTATTTAAGTAAGCTAAAAGGCCCTTGCTTGTTAGAAGCCTCTAATAATTATTCCAAGTTTGGGCTACCTGCTTTTTTTGACAATTCATGCTTAAATTTATCAGAAGACTATAAACGTTTAATTGAGTTTTTTACAAATAACAAAGTTGGACATTCAGCAGCAATAACTTATTTAGCAGATGGATGTGGGGGTCTAGAACAAATTCAAAAAATAAGAGAGCTCCAGAATAATAATAATCAATTTCTTGAAGAAAAATCTAAAAGCCAATCTCAGAAATTTTTTCAGGAAATGTTAGATATATACGAAGATAAATTCAAGTGGGATTCGAAAGAGCTTTTTATTTTGTTTGATAATTATTTTAAGGAACTTATGAGTTTTCAATAAAATTTATATTATTGATTATTAGAATATACGCATTATGATTTTATGAAAAAATACTAAAGATAAATATTATTTATGAGTATTATTAACAAGCTAACATTACCTAAAGAAATTAAGCAGATCAGAAAATTCGTTGAAGCTTTCCTTTCTGATGAGCATCCTGACGTTTATAGTGAAGTTATTGGGGAAGCTGTTTTTACGGTCGAAAATCCTAATAATCGCCAAAAATTTTTAGATGGTATTCACAAGGATGGCAAGACGTATGAATATTTCGGTTTGCTTATTACAAGTTTAGCTGTGAGGCGAACCCTAATGAACGGAGCAGGGTACTTTGTATATGCCGGTATAAAGACTGGTGAGGGAATGAGATTAGAGGCCGTTTATGGCCATATTATGAATAAAATGGCTGCGCTAAAATATCTTTCAAAAAAAGAGGCAAAAGATGCCATATTGAGCTTGAAAGAGGACACAGCTTTTATTGGTTAATTTTTGTTTACTGATCTAGTTTCACTTAATCATCCCTAACTGCTTGGCTAGCTTAGTTAGCATCTTAATACGTTGCATTGTTTCTCTGTGTCTTTGAATACTTTCTAGGCTGCGTTCACCGTGCACATAATTAGGATGTTGTTTACCACGTAAGATATTTTCTGGCTTTCTATACCCATGGTACCTACATACAGTTGATCCTAGGCAAGCAGGGTTGCCACACTGTTTTCCTGTTGATTTGGACTTAGCGTGGCATCTTCTTGCACCATACTTTGCTACACTGGGTAATGGCATTGTTCACTCGCAAAAAGCCCTAAGGGCGGTCTTAATTGTCCAAAACATCGGATACCCCTAAGAAAGACTTTCTTTTGAAATAATGACGATTCAATCCCTCTTCTATCAATTGAAGATCCTTAGAATTGTTTAATACTTCTAATGATTCAGAGTAAGACATATCGGACAAAGGTTTTGTATTTAATTTTTTTTGTATAGTTTCATACTTGATTTTTAATTCCTGTAATTGTTCCTCAGATAAATTAAATAAACCTTCAGTATTTATGGGAATAGCATATAAGCCGTGCCCATCTTCTCCGGGTTTGTAGTAAAAATCTTGCCTTTTTTCTTCTGCGGCTTGAGTAAATATATCTTTCTTTTTCATATTGCTTATTCCTGTCTAAAAGTTAAGTCATTAAACGCAGCTCTATAGAGCTGCTTGAGTTTTTTGAGTCTGACCTATATCTCAAAAGTCAATTTTTGGTGTTTTTTGAGTTTTTTGATTATTTAATCCATAGATAGTCGACTCCATTGTCATTACCGGTTTGGATATACCCATTTGCAAGTAGAGTGGAAACGAGGTTCTTAGCTTGGTTTTTTCTTTTACCTTGATCGGTAGTTATTAAATTCTTAGCTATGTAATCGACAGCTTTATCTACTTCTACAAATTTTTGATCATCACTTTGGAAGCATTTACCTTTAATTTCAGAAAAAGCGATTAAAAACTCAATATTTTTATGTGCTAATAATTGATTCTTACCTGTGGGCCTTGATTTAGTGATTAATCTTTTTTCGCCAGCGTCAATGACACAAGATTTAACCGCCTCACCATCTTCATCTTCTCCAACATCAACCTCACGTAAACTGTACTTATAAATATTCCCATCAATTGAATCTTTACTTTTATCTACCCGAAACTCTTTTTCCATCTCGTTCAAACTAAAAACTTCAAGTGAGGTATCAAGGGCTGCGCGAATGCTACTTGAGCCTCGCATGCCTTTCGAAGCATCTTTGCCGCTATGGTGAACAATTAAAGTCAATGACTTAGTTTCTTTTTGAAGAAGTTTAAGATGATTAATTACGACGCTAATTTCTTTGACGCTATTTTCATCTACACCTGGGCTAGCCTGGTTTAGAGTGTCGATTACAATCAGCCCATTTTTAAAATCCTTCTCTTTTAATTCAATTAAAAGGGCATTTACATCTGATTTTTGAGACAAATTAATGTCTTCTTTTATTAGAAAGAAATTTTTAGGAGTAACCCTAGTATTTTTTGTCCAAGCTAAAATTCTTTTCGTAAATCCAGCAAAACCCTCCAAAGCTAAATAAACCACAGGAACACGCTTTATTTTGAGACCAAACCATTCTTCTAAAACTGAGACTGATAGACATAGATCAAGTGCTAAAAACGATTTACTTGAACCTGATGGACCGTATATACAGGCTAACCCTTGAGCGGGAAGTAGATTTTTTACAAGCCACTCCGTTTTAGGGAGGCTCTTAATATCTTTAATTGATAGTAACTGGTATCTTTTTTCAGGAATCTTTTCAAGAACTGATTCTGATTCATGCTTATTAAGAATGCTTGCAAATGTTCTTTCAAGTTCTTCGTCACTCATAGGTGGGTCAAGTGTTTGATTCCATCTATAACTTAATTCGGCTAATTCTTCTTTAGCGAAGCCCATATTAAGCAAATGGCCAAGAAACTTTGTGAATGCTTTGTTCCTGCCACCTTCCGAAATACCGCCTTTAAGTAAATCTAATAAATTTGTGGTTTTTATTTGTTTCTTAACGTCGGGTGGGCTTTGATTTATTGTTGAAAGCTTAAGAAGTTCATCTACATGAATTGGTTTACCTTTTATTTCTTCCTTACGAGCATATTTCTGAAGTTCAGGAGGGCAAGACCAATTTAAAAAAAGACGGCTAAGATCTTGCGCAGAGTCATCAGCTGTTCCTATTAAAAACTGATTATTTTGAATAAAGCCGTTATATAAAACTTTATATTCTTCGGGTTTAATATCTCGATCAGTATTAATAATGACTCGATAGTGCTTCTCATTCTTCTCAGGATCATGAGAATAAGTTGTATGAATTAATGCTTCATAAGGAGACAAGTTTTCTACTAAATCTTCAAAAGATAAGGATGTTTCGTCAAAATCAAGCACAAGACAGTGCTTTGCAATGACATTGTTATCGTTTCTGTGATGAGGGGGTTTTAACTCGTAAAACCCCGTTGATAATGCATATGTCTTGTCTTTTACTACCTGAAGCTTGGTGTTAACAAGTTGATTCCAACTTACAGAAATTGGTTGACCGTCAACACCATATCCTCGGTACCGAGTAAAACGAAGCATGATTAAATACCAGCTTCGTCGTTAAAGTTCTCTTCCTTATCAAAAGTATTTTCACTTAATGATAAGAACACCCCATTAACTGAAACTTTTTTCCAGGCAGCAATTTTTAAAACATCACCAGCCTTATATTCTTTAGATAAGATAATTTTCCCAGTGTAATCAGGATGATTCTCTTTGTTTTTGAATTGATTTGGGAAAAGACTACCAGTACCTGCTTTGTGAACGAATGTGTTCATGAAATATTTATCCTTTTAAATTTTATTAATAAAGTTCATGGATAAATATTTGAAAGTGACATAGTCGACAAACACCTATCCGATGAACGGTTGGTTTTATTTGCTTGTCGTCTATGTATTCGGGGAAGGCCGGTTTGAGACGGTTTGGGATTGCTCAGCTTTTCAAGGAGTGTTAGCTCAGCAGCACATCGCCAGTGACATAAAACATATTATCCATGGTCTTGCTGTCCGTCAATTAAAATATGTGAACAAATTTAAATCAAAAAATAACCCCTATTTTTAAGAGTAATTTTTTAAAAAAGATGCAAGATTTTATGAGTAAATAAATTTTACAAAATTTTATCAAGATGGTTTATGGGAAATATTTACATCATTTTTTGTACTAAATCCTCAGCCTTGATATGCACATAGCGTTGAAGCATTCTTAATTCTCTATGCCCACTTATTGCAGCTAATTCCAAGATGTTTGTAAATTTAGTGGAGAGCTTAGTGAGTGCCATATGTCTTAAATCATGAAAATGAAAATTCTCAATCTTAGCTCTTCGAGTCGCTCTCAAAAATAAGATTGAAACCGTCTGTTTATTAAGAGGGAAAACACGCCCCTCAATATCTCTTGGTAATAAATTTAAAATTTCTATAGCCTTCGTTGAAAGAGGAATGCTTCTAGATCTTCCATTTTTAGTGATTGGTAAAAATGCTACGCGTTTTTCAAAGTTAATATTTTTCCAAAGAAGTGACATCAATTCACCTCGTCGCATTGCAGTTTCCAATGCAAATTCACAAAGCGGTCTCAAGTACGGATTTATCATTTCTAATTCGTGTAGTATGCGACTCATTTCCACATCGTTTAACACTCTTTCACGCCCTTGAGGTTGAGACGGTTTTCTAATTTGTGCTACAGGATTAACAATGCCTAACCCCCATTCACGTCGCGCGTGGTTAATCATGCTGGAGATATATGCCAGTTCCCGAATGACTGTATTGGGTTTTACTTCTTTAAGCCGCTCGTCTCGGTAGTTAGCAATTTTATTTGGGGTTAGCTCAGTAAGATTAAGTTCAGCTATAGGATTTCTCATCATCTTTCTTAATCTGTAGGTATCTTCAGGCGCACCTCTAAGAGTTGGGGTTACTTCTTTAAGGTATTGTTGGATTAAGTCTTTGAATAAAGTTTTTTGTGCGTAGCTTGTGTTGATGAAGGTGCCACGATCCAATTCTATTTCTATTGACCTTGCCCATTTCTCTGCATCGATTTTTATGAGGAAGGTTTTAGTTACGTCTGGTTGGCCACTTCGTCTGACTCTGGCTTGCCATTTATTTTTTCTGTTTCTGAATGTTGCCATGCTTCTATCCTTTAAGTGGGACAGAATTGGAGCAACGCCTTCTTTTACTTTACTTTTTTGGACTTTGTTTTATTTAGCCCCACACCTCGTTTATAAAGCCCAGAGCGTCCTCCAGACTTTTCCACTAAGTGGATATTTGAGATCACCATCGTACGGTCTACTGCTTTCACCATATCATAAA
>Ga0214919_10003348_pt1 | contig 24308 bp, 22 predicted proteins | sample LL1503_MetaG_FD_177994 | JGI IMG/M metagenome (GOLD analysis project Ga0214919, IMG submission 177994) | Freshwater microbial communities from Lake Lanier, Atlanta, Georgia, United States - LL-1503 | ecosystem: Environmental > Aquatic > Freshwater > Lake | place: USA: Georgia | collected... | reverse complement strand
AAGCGCGCTGTATTTGATTGTGCCAGCAGCGGGTATAGTTATGTCACGTGCGTTTCATAAATAACCCAAGCCACGATCTGACCTATGACGATGTATTTATGGTCCCTTCCTACTCAGAGTTATCTAGTCGGATGGATGTTGATCTAACCTCCTTTGATAAAACTGGCACCACAATCCCACTTATAGTTGCAAACATGACTGCGATTAGTGGCCGTCGCATGGCAGAAACCGTTGCTCGCCGCGGCGGCATGGCGGTTATCCCACAAGATATCCCGATTGAAATTGTTGGAGATGTAATTAGCTGGGTTAAATCTCGTCACATAATCTTTGACACCCCAGTTACTTTAAATCCAAGTGAGACTGTGGCTGATGCAATTGATTTAATTACTAAACGCAGCCATGGCGCACTGATTGTGGTTGAAAATGAGATACCAGTTGGAATTATTACTGAGGCTGATTGTGAAAATGTTGACCGCTTCACACAGTTAAACAAAATCATGTCAAAGGATTTAGTTACTTTAAAAGATGATGTAAGCCCTAAAGAGGCGTTTGAGTATCTAACTGAACAACGAAGACGTCTTGCCCCAGTAATAAACAAGAGCGGTAAGTTAGTTGGAATTATTACCCGGACCGGAGCCCTTCGGGCAACGATGTATCAACCAGCAGTAGATTCAAATGGAAAGTTAAAGGTTGCCGCCGCTGTTGGTATTAATGGTGATGTGGCTGGCAAAGCTAAGCAATTATTAGCAGCAGGGGCAGATGTATTAGTAGTTGATACCGCCCATGGACATCAAAAGAAGATGGTTGAAGCCTTAAAAACAATTAGAGCATTAAATCCATCAGTACCAATTGTGGCTGGCAATGTTGTTACCGCAGCTGGTACTAAGGAGTTAATTGAAGCAGGTGCTGACATAATTAAAGTCGGCGTAGGACCAGGTGCGATGTGCACAACACGTATGCAAACTGGTGTTGGACGCCCGCAGTTTTCTGCCGTTCTTGAATGCGCAGCTGAAGCTAAGAAACATGGCAAAACAATCTGGGCAGATGGTGGAGTTCGCCATCCTCGAGATGTTGCATTGGCTCTTGCAGCAGGTGCAGCCCAAGTAATGATTGGCTCTTGGTTTGCTGGAACATATGAATCCCCAAGTGATCTTAGAAAAGATTCTGATGGCAGGCTTTATAAAGAGTCATTTGGTATGGCCTCTGCGCGTGCAGTGGCAGCTAGAACGGCAAGTGAGGACGCATTCGATCGCGCCCGTAAATCATTATTTGAAGAGGGAATCTCAAGCTCTCGAATGTATATAAATCCAGCTCGCCCCGGCGTTGAAGATTTAATTGATGAAATTATTGCCGGCCTTCGGTCATCTTGTACATACAGCGGTGCTAAAAACTTAATTGAACTTAATGAGAAGGCGGTTATTGGAATCCAATCAGCTGCCGGATATGCCGAAGGCAGACCACTCTTTACCTCTTGGAAAAATTAAAGCTCATCTCTTTTAATCTTTTTTCTAGACAAAACTATATGCCCAGTAAAACCAATTAGTAACGCAGCAATTACTCCTAGATTTGCATAAGCCCAACTACCACTTCGCCCACCAATTGGTCCGAGTAAATATCCTTGCCAAGAGAGCCATGAAGCGAGTGAGTTAGTTACCAATCCCCAGCCAATTACTGCACCGAGTGCAACTAACCCAATTGATTTAAAGTTATACGCGCCATATCTACCGCTTGAATTAAATAACTCTTTTTCACTATAGCTTTTTCGCATTAATACATCAGCCACAAACAAACCAGACCAAGCAGCGATCGGAACACCTAGGGTAATTAAAAAGCCTTGAAATGGCACAAAGAAATCAGATGCAAACCAAACTAGATAGATCGTGCCGATAGTCATTATTACGCCATCAATACTGGCGGCAACATGTCTTTTAACTGGTAGTCCTATTGAAACCAAAGTTAAACCAGATGAGTATAGATCTAGTATTGCTCCCCCGATTAATCCTAGGACTGCAACTAATGCAAAGGGAATTAAGTACCAGGTGGGAAGTAATGTGGTTAATGCCCCAATTGGATCACTAGCAACTAGTCCACTTAGCTCCTCACTAGAGCCAGCAAGGAGTGCGCCATAAATTACTAAAATTATTGGAACTACTGATGCCCCAAAAACAGTCCAGCCAACTACAGCTTTGTCAGAGAGATTTCTTGGTAAGTACCTGGAGTAATCAGCTGCGCAATTTACCCAACCAAGCCCTAAGCCGGTAACACCAAATATTAGAGCGCCGATAAATCCTTGCGCACTTCCACTTGGAATTGAGTTAACGGAAGCCCAATTAATTTGATCAATTGTTAGCGCAATGTAACCTGCAGTTAGTATTAAGGTGGCGATTGTTAAATAAACTTGTAACTTCATAATTACTTTAAAACCAAGCACGCCACCAAATACAGTCAAACCACCGGCAAGTAAAAATCCTAAAACTCTAGATAAATTTGGATCAAGATTTCCTACCCTAGTAGAGACACTCTCGGTAGCAAGTGTGGCAAGGGATACTAAAACAGTCTCCCAGCCAACAAATATTAGGTAAGAAAGAAAGCCTGGAACAATATTTCCCTTAACACCAAAGGCTGCCCTAGATAAGGTCATGGTTGGTGCATTTGCACGCTTACCAGCAAGAGATGAAATTCCCACTAAAAAGAAACTACTAACCGTTCCAATTACAGCGGCAAAGGTTGCCTGCCAAAATGAAATACCAAACCCTAAGAAAAATGATCCATAGGAAAGAGCTAGAAATGAAACATTTGCTGCTGTCCATGGCCAAAATAATGATCGGGCTGAACCTTTGCGCTCTGATTCATTAATAAAGTTAATTCCATTTAACTCAATATTGGTAGAAAATTTTGACATATCAAATATATCAACTAAATTTTATTAACGCGGGCGCTTACGTCGCTCATGTGGGCGTGGACGAGATTTTTTCTTTTTGCCGCCACCCCTTGATCTTGACCCTCGATAACCACCAGATCTGCCGTCACCTTCACTCTTTGCACCATGAGCTGTAATAATCGGTATGCCAGATGGCTCGGCCGCCCCGGTTACCTTTATTAAATTAGCATCAAGTGGTCTAACTGTTGATTCATTTAATCTCACGCCAGCTCTAGCTGCTAACCCGTGCACGCCTTTTCTTTGCTTATGTGTTACAAGTGTTACCACTGTTCCAACCGCGCCAGCTCTTGCAGTTCTACCAGCCCTGTGTAAATAATCTTTATGGTTTTCAGGTGCATCAACATGGACTACCAGTGACACATCGTCAACATGTATGCCGCGGGCAGCAACATCAGTTGCCACTAATGCATTTGTATGGCCTGCTTTAAATGCCTCCAAAACTCTAGAACGCTGTGCTTGAGTTTTACCGCCATGTAGAGCGCCAACTGCAACGCCTACCTCATTCCTTTTTTTGGTTAGTTTATCTGCGCCATGTTTTGTTCTAACAAAGAAAATACTCTTTCCTTTTCTAGCTGCAATTTGTGATGTGATCAAATCTTTGTGTGCTTGTTCCATAATTAAAACATGGTGAGTCATATTGCCTGCAGTTGATTTCTCATTTGCCAAAGAGTGGGTTACTGGGTTTTTTAAATACTTTTTAACAAGTGAGTCAACATCCTTATCTAATGTGGCACTAAATAACATACGTTGCCCGTCAGGCTTGGTTTGGTCAAGAATCTTTTTTACATCTGGTAAAAACCCCATATCAGCCATTTGGTCTGCTTCATCTAAAACTGTTATTGAGATATCATCTAATCGAATATGTTTCTTTTGAATTAAATCAATTAACCGCCCAGGGGTAGCAACCACAATTGGCACACCTCTTTTAAGAGATTGAATCTGTTTTGAGTAAGAAAGACCACCAGCTACAACTTGTGAATTTAAATTAACTGTTCGTGACAGCGGCGCGATTACATCGCTAATCTGCATTGCAAGCTCTCTGGTTGGTGATAAAACTAAAGCAAGTGGCTTCATAGGGGCTGCTGTTTTTCCAGCTAAGCGCGTCATAAGGGCTAGACCGAAGGCTAAAGTCTTACCAGAACCAGTTTGGCCTCTACCTAAAATATCTTTACCAGCGATTGCATCAGGCAATGTGGCTTTTTGAATTGGGAACGGCTTCTCAATACCTGCAGTAAGAAGTGCTTTGATCAGCGCAGGATTAACACCTAAATCCTTAAATGACATAAATCAACCTAACAAGACATGATGCGTGTCTCGGTGTTGATTAGAGATTAAGACTCGCACTGCAAACACAATTTGTGTTGCATGGCAATAAAGTATACCGTAAATATCTCTCTGAGCCTAAGCTTACTATAAATTTAATAAGTCATAAAAATAAGTTACTTTCGGAATTGAGGAGTAAGCAACTCTGGTCTAGTAAAGGCAAATGATAAGATATTTCAATGGGTAAAAATCGAAAACCGTTAAATCAATTTGTTGTCTAATCTTTGATAAATATGACCAAAATTAATAACTTTAAACTTTCTAAAAATTTTTCAGTTGCAATTAAAATGGTGTTATATAAGAAATTATTCGCTAACTCTCCATATTTTTTTACTCAGAAAAGAATAAATTTTGATCCTAATACGTTACTTGAACAAGTAATAGTTTCAAAAAAAGAAAAGTTTAAAATAATTTTAATCTGTATTATTTTACTATTAATTTATATTTTTTTGATTTTTAAAATTAACCATAAAAATAAACATGCTAAAGTTATATTGCTTTATTCTTTGAGTAAAGATCAAGCATACAAAGATTACTCCCTAAAATCCCTCAGTGATTTTTTAGCTTCAAAAAGGTTTTTGCTAGACCCAAACACTGCAGTGTGGGTTGAAATTAGAAAACCAATTTTAAATCAATCTTATAAGAATTTGCATTCTACTATTGATATACCAATTAAGATTTATGCAGATAAGTTTTCCCTTAACGAAAAGCTTGTTTCTTTATTTGAGATGTGTAATAGACTAGTCACAATACTTATGCTAATTAAAAGTAATAACTACCCATTTATGGTAATAAAGGAGTATGTTTTTGACGAAGTAGTTTATAAAAAAATTAAGCCTGTTCAAGTGAGCAAAATTATAACTACCCAAAGCCACATTACTTACCAACCAATAATTTTTGAACTAGAGTTTATGGCTGGTAAGAGAGTAATGCTATGGTATTCTGCTAATTCAATACCAATGCCGTGGCGGAAATTAGATTTAGATAGATTTGAATTAAATAATTCAGTTTATACACACTTGAAAATAGATGAGCACTGGGTCTGGACGAAAGAACATTCAAAATTTTTATCTAGAATTACGGATAAAAAGATTCTTATCAAAAAATCTATGATGTTTTATAATTTGTCGCCATTAGATCCAAAAGATAAGACTATTGATATTCTGATATTTGATATTACTCCTTCATCTAATCGAAATGTATCAAAAAACTCTATTTATAGTGATGAAGATATGATTAAATTTATTAATGAAATAATTAACACATCTAAAGTTATCAGAAATAGAAAAAATCTTAATCTTAATATTTATTTAAAATCTAAACGCGAATATAGCAAGCATAATTCCATAAAATATATTAACTATATTTACTCGCTTGAAAAAAGAGGATTGATTAAAACTCTTAGCCCAACAGAAAATTTATATGATCTCATCAAAAAAGCGAGGGTAGTCATTGGAGTACCTTTCACATCACCGGTGATTATTGGGCATGAACTTAAGGTTCCTTCCGTATTTTATAGTTCGAGTAATTTATTAAAGCATTCACCAAATATGTATGGGGGATCACTTATCCAAAATACATCTACCTTAGAAAAATTTTTAACTAAAGTTTTTGTTGGCGCTGAATGAAAAGATATCTAATTTTGGGAGCTACTGGTCTATTAGGTTCTCGGCTAGTGAAAGAATTTAGTGATGGCCATGGTACTCACCATAAAAATTCTCCCATCTTTACTAGAAATTTTCACTTCTTAGAAGGTGGCGACATAGAAAGTTTTAATATATTACTAAAAAAAATAAAGCCGCATGTAGTAATTAACTGTATTGGTTTAGCTAATGTAGATACATGTGAGATCTTGCCAGAGAAAAGCTGGCAAATTAATTGCTCACTACCAGTAAAATTCGCAGAAGTTTGTAAGAATAATTTTATAAAATTTATCCAAATTAGTACGGATCATTATTTGAGTTTAGGCACTAAAAAACTCAGAGAAGTAGATACGGTTTGGCCGGCCAACCAGTATGGATTTTCAAAATTGTCTGCAGAGAAATTAATATTGTTAGTAAATCCAAATTCCCTAGTTGTAAGAACTAATTTTTTTCATTTCAATATAAAAAATCCGAAGACATTCTTAGATAAATTAGTATGGGGTAATTCAGAACAGAAAATTGTTAATAGTTTTAGTGATGTAATTTTTACCCCTGTATCAACAAGCTATCTTTCATTATGCATACAAAGACTTGTAGATTTAAATTATTCTGGGGTCATAAATGTATCTTGTAATGAACCAATGTCTAAGTATGAGTTCCATGAAGCAGTGTTACAACTTCTAAAAATAAATAGTACATTTCATACCCCGATTGATGTCGAAAAAGTAGGACTGGCTACACAAAGGGTAAAATATATGGCACTAGATAATAGCGTACTTAAATCGGTGACTAATAACAATCCCCCCAGTATTTACGATATGATAACGCAAGAATTCAAATTATCAATATAGATTGGTGGTTTCAAATTGCTTAACAACAAAACAGTACTAGTAACTGGTGGTACTGGCTCATTTGGAAAAAGTTTTGTTAAGAAATTATTGTTTGATGATCAAATAAGTAAAGTAATTGTTTTTAGTAGGGATGAACTAAAGCAATTTGAAATGCAATCGATTCTTAAATCACCAAAGCTTAGATATTTTCTCGGTGACGTAAGAGATTTTCAGAGATTAAAACAAGCAACTGATGGGGTAGATATTATTGTTCATGCTGCTGCGATTAAGCAGATTCCGGCTGCGGAATACAATCCGATGGAAGCAATTAAAACTAATATTATCGGTGCAGAAAATATTGTGAATGCTGCTATAGAGAATGGCGTAAAAAGAGTTGTTGCATTAAGCACTGACAAGGCAGCTAATCCAGCAAACTTGTATGGTGCTACAAAACTATGTTCTGACAAATTGATGATAGCTGGAAACATATTGGCTGGAAAACACCCAACCCGCTTTGCAGTAGTTAGATATGGAAACGTCCTTGGCTCTCGTGGAAGTGTAATTCCTTTTTTTAAAGAGCAGCAAGCAAGTGGAGTTATAACAATTACTGATGTTAAAATGACAAGATTTTGGTTAACTATTGACGAGGGTGTTCAGTTTGTATTAGACAGCTTGTTAAGAATGCAGGGTGGTGAGATATTTGTTCCTAAAATTCCTAGTTTTAAAGTAATAGATGTAGCTAAAGTAGTTTCACCAGGTACGCCAACAAAAATAATAGGCATCAGGCCGGGAGAAAAATTACACGAAGTGATGATTACTGAAGATGACTCTTCGTTTACACTAGAGTTTGATAAATTTTATGCAATATTGGCACCTTTTTTGATGGATTCTGAATACTACAGATCTAACGGAATTAAGGTTCCTTTTGGATTTTCCTTCACAAGTGAAAATAACAAATTTTGGCATACTCATGAATCCTTTAAATCTACCTTGCAAAATGCAGGATTATTAAATTGATTCCTTATAGCAAACAAACAATTACATTTTTTGATGCAATTTACGTTGCAATGCAAGTTAGATTTAAATCTTTAACCCAAGGTAAAGAAATACAAAAGTTTGAGGAATCGGTAGCAAAATATGTTGGGGCTAAATTTGCAGTTGCAGTTTCTAGCGCTACCGCTGGGTTACACCTATCTCACCTTGCCCTTGGAGTTCCGTTAGGATCTAAGGTTGTTACATCACCAATATCTTTTGTTGCGTCAGCAAACTCCATACTTTATGCTGGCTTAGTTCCAGTTTTTATTGATGTTGAAATAGAAACAGGAAATATATCAACGGAAAAACTCTCTGAAACATTAAGGGAAGAGAAAATAAGTACCGTTGTTCCTGTCCACTATGCAGGTGCTCCGTGTAATATGAAAACAATTTCCAAAATTTGCAAAGAAAAAAAAGTTTATATCATAGAAGATGCAGCGCATGCGTTAGGAGGAAATTATGAATCTGGAGAAAAAATAGGTTCATGTAAATATTCAGATATTACAGTATTTTCTTTCCACCCTGTTAAATCTATTACAACAGGTGAGGGCGGCATGATAACTACAAATAGTGAAGAAATATACTACAAGTTATTGAAATTAAGATCACATGGTATACAAAAAAATGGCACTCAATTTCAAAATCCAATTTTAGGTAACACAAACGGAAAACCTAACCCTTGGTACTATGAAATGGATTCCATGGGCTATCACTACAGAATGACCGAAATACAAGCAGCACTGGGGTATTCACAGATGAAAAAGATTGATAAATTTATAAATAAACGCAAAAAATTAGCTGTAAGGTATGATCGATTAACTTCTGAAAATAAATATTTTAAGTCAATACAGCAAAACACAAGGATGTTAAGTGCTAACCATTTGTATCCAATCCAGATTGATTTTACAAAAATTAGCAAATCTAGAAATGAAATCATGTTAAAGCTTAGAGAAAAAGGGGTAGTAACTCAGGTGCACTATTTACCGATTCCTTTACATCCTTATTATGAGAAATTAGGTTATTCAACTTATAACCTTCCAAATGCAATGAATTTCTATTTTCAAATACTTTCTATTCCGATTTACCCAAATTTGGGTAAGTTTACACAAAATAAGGTGTTGAAGTATTTAGAGAAAATATTATCTGAGTAGTATGCGAGGCGTCAAAATTGAATCAAGTAACTATTATTTAAGATCACTAAGTGCTCTAGACGACTTAGATAATTATTTATTTTGGATGAGCAATCCTTCAAATAATAAATTTATAATTAGTTCGCGAATAAATTATACTTTTAATGAATTAATAGAGTTTATCGAAAGTTGTAATAAATCTGATGAAGTATTACTACTAGGAATATTTTCTAAAACCAGTAATGTTCATATCGGAAACATTAAATACGATGATATCAATATTTTATCAAAGAAAGCTGCTATGGGTATCTTGATTGGTGACATAAAATATCGCGGTAAAGGTGTTGCGAAAGAAGTTATTGATGTTACGGTAAGTTGGCTTAATAAGAATTTTGGTATTAAAAATTTTTTATTAGGTGTAGACCAAAATAATGATGTTGCTTTTAATCTTTATAAAAAGTTAGGATTTAAGGAAATTGGTAAAATTCACCCAAATGGGATCAAAATGTTACTTGATATAAACGACCATTTGGATGCTTAATGCAAACTACTGCTGCAGATTTGTGCCTGTTGATTGCTACTAAAGATAGGCAAGTGAGTCTTAATAATCTTCTTGATTCGATTTCTAAATCAAGCTTACTTCCTGGAAAAGTTATTATAGTATATTCTGGAACTGATATATCCCAGACAGTGAATAAATATTTGTCGCAAATTAATATTGAAGTTATTTATTCTTCCGTATCAAGTCAGGTTACTCAAAAACTTATTGGTATTAATTCTTTGGATCTAAAGATAGATTGGGTACTTTTTCTTGATGATGATGTTATATTACCTATGGATTCGTTAAGTATTCTTGTAAAAGACTATTTAAAAAATCCTAACTTTAAAGATGTTTACGGGTTTGGACTTAAGATTGTAAATCTAGAATTCCGAAAACTAACTTTTAAACAACAGTTTTTTTTGCGACTATTTGATTTGTATTCTGATAAGAGCGGTTCAGTTTTAGCAAGTGGGCATGTTCAAAGCTATCAAGAATTACTAAATGATACTGAAACACAATGGCTAAATGGCATTTCCGCTTGGAAGTTTAAAACATTAAAGGATTATAATACTGGATTTACCAAAATAGATTATGCTGCTTATGAAGATGTAATTTTTTCATATAGAGTATCTAAAAGTAACCGCTTGTTTTTTGCTTCTAGAGTTTCTGTAATTAACCAAAATATTGAAAGTTCTAGCCCACTTAAATTTACCCAATTCAAAGCAGGTGCATATATGAGGTACCTATTTGTTGAAAAAAATAAGGAACTTTCTGTCAATATGTTACTGATTGCACAATTAGTTCGTAACTTTGACTTTATTAAGAATGGTGACACTAATATTTCTATTTTGTCAAGATTTATGAAATCTTCTTTTATTTGGATTGATCTGCTTTTAGATGTAATAACGAAAAAAGATCCAGTAAGTTTGCTTTTAAAAAGATATAATTAAATTTTCATTACCTTACTCAATTTTTTGTAATCTATTTTTGAAAATATTTCATTAAAAATTTTTTTTCGTTCTAATTTTGAAATATCTCTATTAGGGGTTAATAGGTAGATTAAAGCTTCTTTCTGGGTCACAGCAATTGGTAACTTAATAAGTAAATTTCCTAACACATTTAATCCTAATTCGTATGGCTCACCATAAAAAACTGGTAGTGCTTTTGACTTTAAACATTCGACACCAACTGCACTGGATCTGTAAAAAACAAAATTAGATTTTTGAAGATCTTCATAAAGTGAATTATTTGAAAGTAAAAAATTACTTTTTTTATTTAACTTCCTGATTAAATAAATCGCTGAAAAACCTAGTCTAAAATTTGGGTGTAGCCTGACACAGAAAGTAAAGTTTTGAGTATTCGAACATAAATAGTTTGCTAACTTCAAAAAGCTAACTGTAGCTAAAGAGGTACCTTCGGGTGCAAAGAGAACATGATTTTCAAAATTAGTCTTTTTATCAATAAAATTTAATTCTGCTTTTTTAGAACCGAAAACAATATATTGTGGAATACTTGAGATATTTTTGAACATATTCTTATATAAGGTTCCTGTAGTTAATACATATAGAAATATATTGTTTGTTTTTAAAAACTGCACTACGCCAAATTGGTCTAAAACTATTGGGCTGTGCTGATACATTATAATCGATAAATCAGCATGCCTTTTTTTGACTTTTTCAATTAAATACTGCTCATAACTATGACCTTCGAGAGTTAGTACCAATGTATTTACATTACCTTTTAAACAAAACTCTTGCACTCTCTCCGCTAACAAATAATTACTGTAAGTCGCTCTGCTATAAAAATATACAGAAGCCTTAAGAAGTAAGATAGATTTGACTGGATCACTGAATATTTCTCTTAAGCCATAATAAAAAGATCTGGATGAAAGCATAATAATTTTTGATAAATATTTGGCGTTTTCCTTTGGCTTTAAAAATTTTGGTATTAAGTATCTTTCAATATCACCTTCTTTAGAAGCTAATAATTTACTATTGTTATAATATTTAAATAAATTATGATTTGTATACAAAATAACGCACTCTTTATCTTTACTCTTGATAAACTCTGGCATCTGAGCAAAAAATTGATCTCCGTTTTTTTTTGTAATATTTTCACCTATACCATGGGATATGAATAATACTTTTCCTTTAGAAAATTTTATATTATACACTCGGTATTGATAACTTAAGAGGATGCTAGCCAATATATAAATTGGAACTTTGATAATAAGTGTAAAGATATTAATTAATAAATATGTAAAAATATTAACTCTCGGAAATTTTGACTTTAACACACTGTATTTTTTCATTTGCTCAGGTGTCGCTTTTGATATCCGTAAAAAGGGGTTTACAAGATATTCATTATCTTCTAATTCTTTAAGAATTTTCGCAAGATTATTAGCAGTTTTTTTGTTGAAGGTGTTCATGATGTCATTGGATTGACTCGAAAATTATTTTTTGTTTTTCATCGGTTTCTAAAATTTTTAAAACCTCTACTGCTTCTGATTCTGTGTTTACTGAAGGGTAACTTTTATTGATTTCTACACCTAATATTTCTATACCTAGCTCAATAGTTTTCATTTGTTCAATAGATTCACTTACTTCAATTCTCTGAGCTGGCGCCTTTATGACCTTATCTAAGGCCACTTTTGAAATAGCAAAAATTCCACATATCTTCTTTGTAAAACTCAATTGATTTGCCTCTGAAGCCACAGATCCGCTTTTACGAAAAATATTTATTATTGAGTTATCTTCTCTAACTATGCATTTTACAATGTTTTTATCAGAAAGCTCATCGTAATTGGTTAGGTTAGTTATTAGATTGTAAAATTCTTGTTTTCCTGAGGCTTTAACAGTAGCGATAAGTTTATTTATATTTTCTGGTTCAACTAAAATTTCATCTGCTTGAAGCACAATATAAAAATCCCAGTTTAGAGTTTTAGAAGCTTCTCCTACACGACTTAGACCGTTTATATGATTTGATGAGGTCATTAAGGTGTTAGCATTAAATGTTTTACACAAAGCTGCTATCTCGTCATTATCTGTTGCAACCACAGTTTCTACATTCGGACTAACTAATTGCGATCTTCGCCAAACATGTTCGATCATGGGCTTTCCTAAAAATGGTTTAATAACCTTGTTTGGTAATCGCTCCGACTCTAACCTAGCAGGAATAATGATTCCGATTTTCAATTTGGTAATACTCCACAATCGACATTTATTGACTGTCCAGTAATACCACTCGCATTATCAGAGGCTAAAAATAAACAAAGTTGAGCAACCTCATTCACGGTTGGTAGTCGATTAAGTGCTGTTTGATTTATCGCAAAATTAGCAAGAAATTTATTGGTGTCGTTATTCGCTGGAGAATGCTTTGAATCTAGTGCATCAAGAAGCCCGGGAGTTTCAACAAGCACAGGACATACTGCGTTGACTCTAATCCCTTTAGGCCCAAGCTCCTTACATAAACTTTGCGTTAAACCCGTAACTCCAAATTTAGTTGCAGAGTATGCACTGTTATTAGGAGTCCCTCTTTTTGCTGCCAGACTTGATATATTAATAATTGAGCCACCTTCTTTAAGCGATGTCTCTGCTGCCTGTGCTCCCCAGAAGTAACCAAAAAGGTTTGTTTCAAATATCTCACTGATAAACTTATTATCAATATCTGCTAAAGAGCGCCACTCTGAGAAGCCGGCATTGTTGATATAACAATCAAGTGTGCCGTTCCAATCTATGGCTGCCTTTACTAATTTAAGGTGATTTTCTCTGTTTTTTACATCGATTTCTAATTGCTTGATACTTTTAGATATATCTGCAGGTACATCTTCTCTGACGCTCCGTGACCCACTAATTACTTTATAACCATCTTTTGCGAACACTTTTACTAACTCCCAGCCAATTCCTTTAGAACCACCTGTAATTACAACCGTACGGGACATAATTTTTAAATTGTCATGGCGGAAAAACCGCCATCAACAATGAGTTCTGATCCGGTTACAAAATTTGATGCTGCAGATGCAAGATATATCGCTGCTCCAATTAGTTCATTGGTCTCACCAAATCTTCCCATTGGTGTGTGATTTAATATCGCTGTTTCCCGTTCTGGGGTGATAAAGTTCTTTCTGTTCCATTCTGTTGGGAAAAACCCAGGGCGAATTGCATTTACTCTTACCCCTGATTTACCCCACTCTCGCCCTAAATTTTGTGTTAAATTTCTAATTCCTGCCTTTGCGGCTGAGTATGCATAAGCTTTAGAAAGTGCTGGGTCAGCGGAGGCTGATGAAATATTAATGATAGAGCCGTTTTTGTTTTCCAGCATATGCCTACCGAAAACTTGGCACCCTAAATATGTGGCTGTTAGCTGTGAATCAACTACTTTATGCCACTCTTCCTCTTTAATCTCTAAAAATGGTTCTGGGCTATTAATCCCACCACCATTTACTGCAATCTCGATCTTTAGCGAAAATTTGATAAGAGATTTCATCATTTCATTTAGTTCATCCAGATTTGTAGCATCAGCATAAATACCGACAGTTTTAACCCCAAACTCATTACTAATTTCTTTTGCAACCGCCTCAGCTTTCTCAATCCTTAAGTCGATAATTGCGATATTAGCCCCTGCGCTAGCAAAACCTCTAGCAAGAGCAGAACATACATGACCTCCACCGCCAATTACTGCCGCAGTCTTACCTGCTAATGAAAACAACTCTGAGTGAGATTTAAACTCCAGATTTAGTTTTTGACTCATTTCCTAAATCCTTGTATTACCCTCTCTGCACTATTTGCCCAAGCATCTAAGACAAATAGGTCAGATGATGCGATTATGAAGGTGTAGCCCATGGCCAATGCTGCTTTAACTGAATCTGGATTAAAATCACTTAACTGAGTTCCGCAAGAAATTCCTTGCTCCTTGCAGGCGTTAATTACCTTGACTTCAGCTTCTTTAACTAGTGGATGAAATTTTTCACCCGGGACACCAAGTGATCCTGAAAGATCATAAGGGCCGATCATAATTCCATCTAAATCTGGATGAGACACAATTTTTTCAATACTATCAACTGCTGATTTAGACTCAATTTGAGCAATAAACATGGAAGATTGATTCCAGCTTTTAACATAACCATCAAAATTGCTTCCATAACCCTGTGCTCGATTAACACCAAAACTTCTTTTCCCAACAGGTGGATACTTAACATCATTTATTAAATTTTGTAATTCAACGGGGGTATTAACCATTGGCGCTATTAACCCGTCGGCCCCAGATTCTAGAAGGGGTTTGATCCAATCATTTGAATGTGAAACTGGTCTTGGCAGGCATGCGACTTGGTAGTACTGACTAGCAGCGATTATTCGTTGTGCTTGCTCTAAGTTTATTGTTCCATGTTCCATATCAATAGCTAAAAAATCAAACTTATGAGAAGCAAAAATTTCGGTAATAGATGGGTGAGCAAATGAAACCCAAGAACCAAAAATTAACTCTCGTGCCCGCAGGCGCTGCTTTAAGTTGCTAGTTAACATCGTGGCGATGTAGTAAGCCAATTAATTTACTGTTTGAATCAACAATTGGTAGGTCCCAGACTTGCTTGTTATTCATGATTTCTTGCAGTTTAGATATTTCATCATCTTCATGAGCAACTGTTGGTTTTGTATTTCCAAAAGACAATGCATCGGCAACTAGTAGCGCTGGCAACGGACTTTGTTTTGTTAGTAGCAATCTGCGAAGATCACCATCAGTAAGTAAGCCTTTTAGAACTCCAGAGCTATCAACAAAGCATGCTATCCCTAAATGCTTTTGGCTCATTAAATCTAAAGCCTTCTTTAGACTGGCATTCTCTTCTAGAACCGGAATTTCGGTTAATTTTTTCATTTTATCTTTAGCTTTAATAGACATTATCAACACCATACTTCTCTAATAATTCAAGGCGGAAGTTATGAATATCGCGAGCTTGGCCTAATACATGCCGTAAATGTTCAATATTAAGAACTGTGTTTGGGTCAGAAAGAGCATTCGGTGGATCATTATGTATTTCAGCAAATATCGCATCAATTCCGGCTGCAGCTGCAGCTCTAGTTAATGGTGGAATGAATTCGCGTTCCCCGCCAGAAATTTCACCCATTGAAGTTGGCATTTGTATTGAATGTGTAATGTCATAACAAACTGGATAACCAGTTTGAGCCATAATTGCAAATGATCTCATGTCATTTACTAACATGTTGTAACCAAAAAAAGTTCCACGATCTGCTAATAAGATTTGCGTGCCACCTGCGGCCTCTATCTTTCTAACTGAGTTCTTCATATTCCATGGGCTCATGAATTGACCTTTTTTTAAATGTATTGGCCGGCCAGTTTTAGCAGCGGCTTTCAGTATTGAAGTTTGGCGGCATAAATATGCTGGCACTTGAACAAGATCACATACTTCTCCAGTTGCTTGCGCCCATGCTGGATCTGAAAAATCTGAAGTTACTGGGATACCAAACTCTTTTCTAACTTCGGATAAAATCTCTAAACCTTGATCGATTCCTACGCCATGAAAACTGTCTGGGGATGATCGACAATCTTTATCAAAGCAGGATTTATATACCCAATCAACGCCTAGTTCATCACAAATTTTTGCAATTCGATCGGCCATCATTAATGCATGATCTCTATTTTCAATAGCACATGGGCCACCAATTAATACTAATTTGCCGTTGCCACCAATTTTCACACGTTTAACGTCGCCGTAGCCGATTTCGATAACTTTAGAAGCCATTTAGTCCCAAATCCCGATTAGTCCATTAATATACCAATTATATATAAAATTGAGTATTTGGTGCTAAAAATCAGTGTTTTACTTAGACCAATATCAAGTTTCACTAATGAACTGTGAATAAACAGGGAGATATGAGGCAAATGGTTAATAAATTAAAATTATTGAAGAAAGTTAAGTTATTTTGGGATATTGATGGAACTCTACTTAGAACAAATGGTGCTGCAGCATTTCCATTTGCCAAAGCTGTTTCTGAATATGCTGGTGCTGAAGTAATAATAGATAGAAAAAAACTAAGTGGTTTTACAGATTATGAAATTGCACTAAGTTTATTAAGTTCAATAGGAATTACGACTAGTTTGGGGAATATAACTTTGATTCTCGAGAGCTATGCAGAAAAATTGCCTACATCTCTAAATCTTGGTGTAGTTGAAAAAATCGGGCAAATTGAACAAGTATTGGAATCTATTTTAAAGATTCCAGAAATAGAGATTGCAGTTGGAACTGGGAATTTTTTACCTGGAGCTAAAATCAAGTTAAATCATGTTGGTTTAATGAATTATTTTGATGATACCAATTTATTTTGTGCGTCTGAAAATTATTGGTCGCGTGATTTAATTATCAATGACGCTAAAAATTCACTCGCCACTGATCAGATCGGTATAGTAATTGGTGATAGTCCAAAAGATATACTTTCTGCCAAAGCTTCTGGTTTAAAGAGCATTGCTGTAGCAACTGGAGCTCATTCCAGTGCTGAGTTAGCTAAATACGTTCCAAACTTAATTTTAAATGATGATTGGCAAGTCAATGATTTAATTGATGGTATAAATAATTTAATTCAGAATTTATAAACCCATAAGGTTTGCTTGCTTGTCAAAATTAGGTGCAATTCTTCTAACTGCTTCAAAGGTTCCACTTGCCAATATCTTTCCGTTTTCCATAAAAATAACTGCATCGGCATTTCTTACAGAAGATAATCTATGTGCTATTAGGAGAACTGTTGTGCTTCCTTTTAATGACTTAATTGCTTGAGCTATATCTGCCTCTGTTTCACCATCTAAAGCACTTGTTGCTTCATCTAGTACTAATAATTTAGGTTTTGTAAACAGCGCCCTCGCAATACCTAGCCGTTGCCTTTGCCCACCACTTAACTTATGACCCCGCTCTCCAACTTTAGTCAAAAGCCCTTCAGGAAGATTCTTAACATACTCATCTAGATGTGAGAGTTTTAAAGCCTCCCATATATACGGTTCATGTGTTGGATCAAAATCAAATCCAAGTGTTACATTTTGCCAAACTGTGCCTTCAGTAATGACGATATCTTGAGGTACGTACGCTGTGGCTCCTGGCCATCTTAGAAAAGCGCTCAATGGATCAGTACCTGATATTTCAATATTCCCTGACGTAGGATCAAGAACTCCAAGAATTATATCTACTAGAGTTGTTTTACCGGCCCCAGAGCTTCCAGATATCGCAAGATGTTGGCCAGGCAAAATAGTAAAGTTAATTTCCGATAAGAAGAATTTGCTTTCGGGTCCGTAAATAAAACTTAAATTATTAATATTTATGGATCCAGTGAAACCTTCGTATTTGAAATCGGGAAGTTTATCCACAACTTCTTGATCACTACCTTTTGCTGAGATCTTAATTATTTCTAACGTGCGCCCAACTGTGCCTAGCCCTGTATTAATAAATAATAATCCTTGCTGAATTCTAAGCACCGCTGGAGCAATTCTTGTAATTGCTGCAAGAAATATTGTTAAATTAGAAATTGCATGAGAGGCATCATTTATTATAAATTGGATACCAGAAATAAGTAATGCTCCTACAATTACTGTTGTCTCCATAATATATTTATTTAAATTTGGCAAAAAATTACGCATAGCCATAACTTCAGCCAGTTTATACCTTAGTGATTTTATATTATCTATATAATATTTCCTACGCCCTTTCACTACTGCTTCGCGATATGTACTCAAAATTTCAGAAATTTTTTCATTGCTTTCTACTCCGTATAATGCTTCGTTTGATCCAAACGTAAATGCTCGAGTTTTTAAAAATTTATTTGTAACTATGACTAAAACCGCAAAAACCAGAAGAATCAAAATAGATGCACTAAAGTTTACTACAAGTAAACCAATAAAAATTACGGTTAGAAGAGCGATATCAGAAACAAGAGTAATGGCTGATCCGATAACTCTTACTGTCATAACATCAATTCCATTACTAATAACATAAATTAACTCTTGATGGGTGAATCTATTTATTCCAGTAATTGATTTTGAGAATAGTGAACTAACTAAATTTGAAGCGATCAGTGCGCCTCTTCTACTTAGGAATAAAAGAGTTTTTCTTGTTAGATAAATAGACACCACTGTTTTGCTAACAAAAATTATTACCGCAATCAAGCCAAGAAATGCTACTTGCCGCTGAAAGGGCAATGTATCTATATTTAAAATCTCCAACACTTTAGTAACGTTATTTCCCGTTACTTTAGATTGAATTCCATAAACTGCTACAGAACCAAGTATTCCAATAGCTGCAATTCCAGCGAGGTCTAAGAAAGATAGTAATATCTGAATTACTACAACTAAATACAGTTTTCTCTTATCTTTAACAGGAAACATTAAAAATATTTGTTTTAATGCAGATATATTAATCATACTAAATTTACTCTATATTAATTATTTTATTTTGCACATTAAAATCGATGGATAGTATCCCATTCCTGTTTTCCTTTTTAACGGGCGTTTCCCAAACCATCTCTACTTCTCCAAAAACACTAGAAACAGATTGATCTATCCAATTAGAAATAAATTTCTCCTCGCCCACTAGTTCTATTTTTTCGATTTTAGCAACCGGTGTTCCGTCTACTGAAGGATGATTGTGAGATATCCACTCAATAAAAAATGGTAGTTGCGAATCTTCAAGTGTTGCTAAAACTCCAAGTTGCTTCCAATTTAATTCACTTCCGTCTGGTTTTTTTCTCAACCCACTGACAGAATTTCTACCTAATCGCTTTTCAATTAATGTGATGTTATTAGTTGACAACACCCAAGTTAACCAACCGCCACCTTCTTCAGCTTTTTTCTTAACTGCTTGCCCAAATGGAGTTGCATCAGTTGCTGGATGATCTAATGGACAAACTACTTCAATATATTGTCCGTTTAATAAAGGAGCTGTAAAATTACGTGTTCCAAATTTAGGATGAATTCCGCCATCAATAAAAGCGGTTCCGATTTGTGAACCAATTCGGTGAACTACATCAGAGATTTGATCGTGAGAAGCAACGTAGGAAACATGGTCAAGACGCATGAGAGTATTTTGCCTTACATTTGTGGGTGCTAATTACCATTTTTTACCTTAGTTCACACATTAAGGCTTCAATTAATAGCAACGGGGCAGCATTTTGTGCCAAATTGCTCCTAGTTTTCAAAATGGCTTCAATCTTCTTAAGTGTTCTCGGTGGACGCTCCGTAGCAGCAAGTTTACTAATTTCAGATTTTAAATCTTCATTTATTAGCGAATCATTTGAACCAGATTGAACGAGTAAAACATCTCTGTATAAAGTTGAAAGATCTAATAATGCCCGATCAAGATAATCTCTCACCATTCGAGTGGAACGAGACTTTTGTTCTTTCTCTAACTCTTTGACAGCCTTAGAACCTCCGGTAGCTAATTTTGATCCGCTACCTCCCCACGCCTCTTTTAATTTAGAAATCTCTAATTCATCTTTTGCTTCAGAGTCGGTAAGTGCATCTACCTTTGCTGCCTCTACTAAATACTGGGCCGCTTTAAAAGCACTTGCAATATCTTTAATTGCGAATGGTAACTTCATAATATTTTTTCGGTTTTCTTTTGCATTTGTATCTGTAGCTAATCGCCGAGCACGACCTATATGACCACCTGATGCTTTTGCGACAAATTCAGCAGTTGCTGCATCTATTGAATCTCGTTCAATCAATAATTTTGTAATTGCTTTAGTTGATGGCGTGCGCAGGGAAAGGTGGCGACACCGTGATCTAATTGTGGGGAGAACATCGGTAAGGGTTGGCGCGCAAAGCAACCAAACAGTTCTAAGCCCAGGCTCTTCTACCACTTTAAGTAAGGCATTTGCTGCTGAATCAGTTAACCGATCGGCATCTTCGATTACCACAACTCGCCAAGCGGCAACTGATGGTGCCCACGAAGATCTGCTGATTAAATCTCTTATCTCATCTATTTTTATTGATAGACCTTCAGTTTTAATCAACTCAACATCAGCATGTGAACCAGTGACTGTTGACATGCAATCAACACATTTACTGCAGCCACCATCTTTACAAACTAAAGCAGCAGCAAAAGCTATTGCTGTATTTGATCTGCCAGAGCCAGGTGGCCCAGTAAACAACCAAGCATGTGTCATGCCTTGAGATGAATCATCTTTATTCTGCGCTGATTTAACAGCTTCTTGCAGAACATTCACAACTTCACCTTGATCAATTAGTGAACTGAAAACACTCATTATTATTTCTGATTTCTCTTTAATAGTTTAATAGTAGATACTCTCTCAGTAATTACTTTATGTATTTGTTCAATACTTAAGGATGCATCAACTACTAAAAATCTCTCTGGATCTTGGTAGGCAAGATTTAGAAACTCTTGGCGAACTCTTTCATGAAAAGCAAGTGGCTCACTCTCTAGCCGATCAGTAGATTGCAGCCTTCCTAAACCTATTTCGGCTGGTAAATCCATAATAACGGTAAGGGTTGGGGTAAGCGACTCAGTTGCCCACCTTGAAATACGAGCAACCTCAGCTGGCAGTAAAACCCTGCCAGCGCCTTGATATGCAATTGAGGAGTCGAAGTAGCGATCTGAGATTACAACCTTACCTCTTTGAAGTGCTGGTCTAATTGTTGAATAAACATGGTGGGCTCTATCCGCGGCATACATAAGTGCTTCTGCCCGTGGTGAAATCGCACCGGTTTTATTATCTAGCAGAATATCTCGTAATTGATTGCCAAGTGGTGTGCCACCTGGTTCACGGGTTAATAAAACAGTTTCACCATTTTTTTCTAGCCACTCTTTTAATAATTTAGTTTGAGTTGACTTGCCAGAGCCCTCGCCACCCTCAAATGAAATAAATACTCCACTGGTAACTTGACCAGTTATTGCACCTAACTCACCACGAAAAGCAGATTTAATATCACTTAATAATGAAACGTTTGGGCGATCTCGCATTTGCAGGTAAGAGGCAACGCCAACACTTACAGCAATTAAACCTGCAAAAAACATTGTAAATGCCGCACCATTATAGGTAAGAGTTGTTGATTTAAATGTAAATGTATGGCGGCCAATCGCTGCGGCTATTAAAGGCGCAACCGCAAGCACAAGTACAAGTGAAACCCGGATAAGTGATTGAACGAAAGCAAAGGTGCGCCCGCGCACCTCATCCTCAACCTCCATACCAAGCATGGTAAATCCAGTTACCCAGGAGATTCCGGCAAAAATACCCAAGATAATTGTGATAAAGATTGCCAGTACAAGGTTTAAAACCAAAGAGAGTGTTACTAAAAATAGCCCTGAAACAGTAAGTGAAATACCAAATAATCTTCTTCTAGAAAATTGTGCAAACACCTTTGGCCCAAATGAAATTCCTAAAGCAAGACCAAAAAATACTGCGCCAAATAAAATACCGTAAGCAGCTTCACCAGCTTGTAAATCGCTAACAAAGGTTCTTGCTAATCCAATTACCGCTCCGGCCGCAAAAAAAGCACCCAACATTCCAAAAATTAAACCCCTAATAACTTTAGATTCTTTAATAAATGAAAAGCCATCCCATAATGATTTTCCGAGAGAGAGTTGTTGAAGTTTTTTGCCTGGCCCTGCTGGAATCTCCTTTAAACGCCAAACCGTATAGGCACAAAAAGCAAAACTGAATGCATTTACATACAGTGCTAAGTCAGCAGCTGAGGCTGGGGTTGTATTTCCAATTATCGAATTTATTGCGCCAGTAAACAGAGCTAGGGTAGAGAAGACAATTGCCGCAATTGGCGCTGTGCCGTAGGCGGCAAGCAAAGAAACCTGGTTAGCACTCTCTAACTTTAATTTTGGTACCAGATTTGGAACAGATGCCTCTTTGGCTGGTGACCAAAATAAGGTGACAACCTCAACCAGGATTGATGCGGTATACAACCAAAAGTAATTACCAACAATTGGAATTGATAGATATAGCGAAAATCTTAATATGTCACAGACAATCATTAATTTTCTACGATCAAATCGATCTGCAATTACCCCCGCAAATGGACCAAGAATTACCGCTGGAAGTAACCTAACAATAAATACTCCCGCAATTGCAAAGTTTGCTTTTGCATAATCACCGCCAGCTAATTGCTGGGCAAGTGCAGTTGATGCAAGAAGTCCTAACCAGTCACCAAAGGATGAGAATGCCATTGCTTGCCAAAGTTTTCTAAATGCTGGAATAGCAAGCACACTTCTTGATTCAGATTGCGCCGGGGCGGCTGGAAACGGCAAAGACATGGCTTAAGGGTATCTCTTATGCCAGTAAGGGCTGATTTTCCACAACCCAATGCGCGAAGGGGATAGCACTTGTCCACCCTGGTGAGACCGCATTTAAAATATGAACTACATTTTTATCTGACTCTACAATGTAATCCATTTCAATTGCCTTTGTTTCGGTGTTAATAATTTGAGCTCGTATTCCAGATGGATATTTAACCCAATTAGTATTTGAATCTAAAGAATAAGAAAGTTTTCTAGTTCGGTTCAGTAATGGTTTTTTAAATAGTTTAAAAGCCTCTTCTTTTGCCAATCCTATTAAATCAACTGAATCAGATTTTACTAGTGCGGTTGTTGAAGTAAAAAATTCAGCAAGCTCTTTGAGGTTAAAACCATCAGTTAATTTGTATTGTTCTTTACCCATTACTGGAAAAGCAGTTGGCCCAATCTTTATCTCGTTATTTAAAGTTATAGTTGTATGTACTCCTAAAAATGGATTGACAGGATTGGGAACCGGATAAACAAGTCTCTTCGGATTTATTGATAGTAATTTTGATTTCTTATACGCTCCTAAAAATGGCAAGCACACATACTCTGTTCCTACGTTTACCTGTTTTGCTAGATCAGCCGCATACGCACCGGCTGAATTAATAATGGACTTTGCGCTATAAATTCCAGTTTTGAACTTGACTAAAACTTCATTATTTTTTTCAATCAACTGAACTTGAGTTTGAAACGAAAAACTACCGCCAGATTTAGTAAATTTTTCAGCTAGTTTATTTATTACACCCTCTGGATTACCTACCGCAGTAGTAGGTGACCATATAAATTTATCAACTGTTTGGGCCGCTGGCTCTATTTTTTCTAAATCTTTAGAATCTAAAATCTCAATATTTACCTCGTTAGCCATACCTCTTCGATATAACTCTTCAAGGCGAGCGACATCTTGTTTGTCTTGGCAAACGACAACTTTGCCGGTTTCTAAAATTTGTAGATTATTTTCCTTACAAAACTTTCTAAGTTCTAAGTTTCCTAATCTACAAAACTTCGCCTTTAATGAATCAGGTGAGTAGTAGAAACCAGCGTGTAATACTCCAGAGTTTCGCCCGCTAGCGTGAATCCCAGGTTTTCCCTCTTTATCAATTATTAAGACTTTCCTACTTGGATCTCGTTCAAGTAGGGCTAAACCAAGTGAGATTCCCACAATTCCGGCACCAATAATTATTTGGTCATACTCTTTGTTTACCAACACTAAGTGGCCTTACCAACACCAGTAGCAGCCTTTTTAGCCCGCTTTTTAGCACCAGCACCCTTAACTGTTTTCTCAGTCAGGGTAGGTGCACTCTTCTTAGCTCGCTTACCTTTCTTTTTTGAACCGCCAGGATTTTCAATCTCCCAAGCACGACGGCCTGCTAATAATTCAAGTGCTCGCTCTAATGTTAATAAATCAACTGCGTCTCCTCGGCGCAGTGTTGCATTTGTTTCACCGTCGGTAACATAAACACCAAATCTGCCATCTTTAACAATTACTTCACGCTCGGTTTGTGGATCCTTACCTAACTCTTTAAGTGGAGGTTTTGCAACACCACGTCTTCTAACCTTTGGTTGTTTAT
>Ga0214919_10003347_pt1 | contig 24311 bp, 24 predicted proteins | sample LL1503_MetaG_FD_177994 | JGI IMG/M metagenome (GOLD analysis project Ga0214919, IMG submission 177994) | Freshwater microbial communities from Lake Lanier, Atlanta, Georgia, United States - LL-1503 | ecosystem: Environmental > Aquatic > Freshwater > Lake | place: USA: Georgia | collected... | reverse complement strand
GATTTGTTTTTTTTTATTTTTTTTTTACTAATGTCACTAATGTTGCATTTATCACTAATGTCACTAATGTCGCTAATGCTTTCTTTATCACTAATGTCGCTAATGCTGTATTTATCGCCAATGCTGTATTTATCACCAATGCTGTATTTATCGCTAATGCTTTCTTTATCGCTAATGCTGTATTTATCGCTAATGCACCCCCTCCCCTCCTTAAATGCAAATTGCCCAATATCAATAGGCGCTTGGCTACTATAGTTAAAAAAACTAAATTTATTTAATTGTTTCTTCATTATATAATAATTAAATTTTAATATAAAATATATATTATATATATAATATATTAAAATAAGTATGATTAACAGCCCAGCATTTATATTCTTATTATTTATTGTTTTAATTTTATCTATTGTATTAGTCATTTGTTCAGCTAATGCGCAAAGGGTACATAATAAACATTCCTCACAAATTATGATGGCTGCAGTCATAAGTCCAAATAATCAATTTGTGCCACCACCAATGGCCGCTAAGCCACCAATTAATGCAAAGTCGCCGCCAATTAATGCAAAGCCGGCACCAATGGCTGCTAAGCCGGCACCAATGGCTGCTAAGCCGGCACCAATGGTCGCTAAGCCGGCACCAATGGTCGCTAAGCCGGCACCAATGGCCGCTAAGCCGGCAGCAATTGCCCCAGCAGAGTCATCAAATTTAAATATAACATCAAGTATAGTACCAAAAACTTAATTAAATAATATCCTGTAATGTTTTCCAAAATACTACTGGTGCAGACATTCTAAAATGCCCTACAAAATATTCACCCCCTATAGTTTTAATTGCACGGTGTCTTTTAGCTATTAGAGTTATTTTTTTGTCAGTGCTTGTTAACAATGCTATTTTATTATTGTTTTTATTTAATAATGCGCATTTTATCCAAATTTCATTATTTATTTCCGCAATCATTGCCAAAATAATTTCCCAATTTATATTTGCTTTAGTATGTGGAGTAATTTTTAGCTTGATATCATCATAGTTTTCTAAAATTTGCCAAAACCCACGATCTTCCAAATTTTCTGGTAATATATAATTACGTATAGTATTTTGATTAATATTATACTGTAGAGTTCCAGGCTTATCACCAGTTAGATAGTATTCATTTTCAACAGAAGAGGGTCTTAACATTTTATTAAATATAAATAATAATATTATTTATTTAATTTTAAAAAAAATAGAAATAATAGCAAAAACTTTATGCAATTATTTGACTCCGTCAATATTTTTAACTCAATTTGAGTTAAAAAACTCTATGCAATGAGTTTTGGGTGAAGCCTTTTTTAAAAGGCTCTTTTAAAAAATCATTGATCCTGAAAATGATACTATATAATAATCTAATATATTATCCATAGGTATTATATTCATTGTTTCAAAAACATATTTAAGATCTTTATTTGTTATTAAAATTTTATCATAAGCATCTATATGATGATGAAATTCAATTGGGGTTATTTTATAAAAATCTTCTTTTAAAATTGAATAAATTTTTGGAAAAATTTCAGTAATTGTGCACTTATTATATAATGGCATAATATAATAATATTTTTTTGGAATATTTTTTATTTCTATAGTACTGTTCCAACAATCAGCACAAAATATATAATATAAATCAATTTCTTCATTATCGCAATCGCAATTGGATATTGTTGCCGCTATGCAAAAGGGAATATTAGCTGTACCGCAAGAAATGCATTTTTTTTCATCATTAATATAATTAATTTCATCAAAGTCCTTTATAGTAGCGGGGTTTATACGATCATAATTTAAAAAATATAAGATTTCAAATATTTTATCATCACAACTGCTCATTGAATATTGCATATGTGCATTTTCATTATTACCAATTTCAGTTATAATTAATTTATTTTTAATCTTAATTGCGAGAAAATTAATAATATATTTTAAATTATACGTTATTGTATTATGTGGAAATTTTGTAAAATGTTCGGAATCAATATATATTGATGATATTAATGCATTTGCATATGACATATTTTGAATATATAAATCAAACTGCATAGGCATAAAATACCATGTAAAGGATGCCCTTGTACTATAATGAGGCGGCATATTATTGTCATAATATGTATTATTTGATAATAAAATTAATGCCCTTGCTGGAAATTTATCTACATTTTTTTTTGTTCTAAAAAATGGATTTTTTGATTTTATCATATATGTACCATTTACAAACTTATTATGTTTAATTGCACAAGATCCAGTTACTGCAGTCACCCTTTCTTTTAATAAATGCTCTTCATGCTTTGATATCTGTTCATATATTTTCTCTATCAATGCTTCACATTTTTTTGAAAAAATGATTTCATCTTTATCTCTATCTTTACTATGCTCTTTATTATAATATATAATACCACAAGTCGGCCTATAGTGTATAGTATGACCATTGGGTAATATTAATAATGGAAACTTTTTTACATCTGTAGAGAGCTCACCAGTTGGTTCAAACACTGTATAATTGTGCTCAAAATTTAGCATATATGCCACTATTTCTGTAATATTATCATTTTTTAGGATAATCATCTTTTTTATACCTCGGTGATTTAAATCTCCAAAGGTGTAAAAAGCTATTTATTTAATACCTATATAATACATATATTTTTAAATCTAATTTAGAGTTTTTGGATTTATCCCTAAATTGCCTATATTTGCCTTGTTAAATATTTGCACATATTTGATAATTAAAAAAATAGTAATACAAACAGAAAAACATCATCAGTAATGTCAACAGAAACACCTAATCACAAAAGAAAATATGATATGTGCATAAAAGGGTTGCAAATAGTGCAGCCAAATACCCCTAGTACTACTAGTAATAATATATATGACTCCCCAGGTCCATCTGGCGCAGTTATTGCAGTAGCTGATAAATATAAGATAATAGATGATTTAAATCAAAACACACATGCGGGAAAAGAAAACCGACGAACGTTGAAAAATAATCTCTTAGCAGATGATCAAAAAAAATTAAAAACATATCAAACACCTCATCAATTATTGATGTCTCAGGTAAATGCGATACCCGCGCAGCCATTGAAATCGCCCCCACCAACTAAAACAAATGGAGAACCGTTTGTAATATACCAACCGCAATCAAATACACTAGATTTGTTGTAATCTAGCCCATTCCATAAAAGGCTAATACTTTTCTACATGCTCGTATTTTAGAGTAATCTATTGCAATTATATATAATCCACTTAAAGATCTCACTCTACTAAGTGCGACATAAGCTTGCCCATCTTGAAAGATGTTTGACAGGTTAATAAGTACGCAATCTAATGTTGCGCCTTGTATTTTATGAATAGTAATTGCATATGCTAACTTTAATGGAATTTGTATCCGTCCAAAGTTGTTGGCTTGGTCATCATTATACCAAGTATAGGGCGCAATTTCAACAACCATTCCATTTAAAAACAAGACAAGTGGATTACCATTTTCCGCGAATGATTTAACAACTCCTCGAGAGCCATTTGCTAAGCCATTTGGTACATCCAAATTAACAATAAGCATGACTTGAGCATCTATTGCTAATTTTAGCTCTAATGCATATTGATGAGTTTTATCCATATGCTCAATGGAATTAATTATTTTTTTTGAAGAATAGTCAATGCCATTTTCTTCTCCATTTTTATCTACTGTGGCATTTTTAATATGAAATATTTTTATCTCATTATTTAATTTTAATAATTCTGCATCATTAATTTTTTCAACAGCAATGTTAGTACTATATAAGTGAGTTGGTTGGATTTCAAGACTCTTATAATCGAGTCCGATGCGTGAATTTAATATTTCTCGAGTCTCTTCAGATATGTGCCCAAATCTTACCTCATCGAGTAATTGAATAAATTGTGGATCTGACTGCCTATGATTAGTTGTAAGGACTACAGTTTGGTGTATTACAGTAGACCAATCTGAACTTTCAAAAATATATTTTAATTCCTTACCAATTGGTGGTAATTGACAAAAATCTCCACATAGTACGAGCTGAATTCCACCAAATGGTTTTTTATTTCGCCTTATTTGTTTACCAATGCCATTTAATAATTCAAAAATTTCACATCCCATCATAGAAATTTCATCAATAATTAATATATCTAATGCCTTCCATCTTGAATAGGCCCCATTCTTTTTTATATTTTTAAGAATATTTTCAATTGTACCATTTCCAATACCTATACCAGCATATGCATAAATAGTTTTAGCACCATTACCCAATAATACAGCTGCTGTTCCAGTAGTTGCCGTAACTGCTATATTCTTACCCATTCCTTCTGAATATGATTTTATAATTGAGATTAGAAATGATTTTCCACACCCCCCTGCTGAATTTATACATATATTTTTTCCAGCTTTAAATATTTCCATTACGGCTAATTGATCAGGCGATAAAATAGGCTCTTCCATTATCTATTATTTAAATATATATTTTATATAAATAGATATTCAAATGTATATATAAGCCTTTAGAAAAGGCTTTACCCAAAAGACTTTAGAAAAGGCTTTACCCAAAAGACTTTTTGGCCTCCAAAAAGTTCACAAAAGACTTTTTACCGCCCTACAAGACTTTGTCTTTTCGGCCTTCAAAAAGTTCACAAAAAAAAACTAGGCGAGCAGGGCGACCCATTTGAAAAAAAGACTAGGCGAGCAGGGCGGCCCGTTTTAAAAAAAAGTGAATCTTATATTTGAATATATATATGTATTTAAATATATATATAAATACATAGACAATTATGAGCTTGCAATTAGAAAGAGAATATCAATTTTTAATATCAATAATTGGAGAAAATGATGAAAATAGTCCATATAGGATAATTGATACCCCATCAATGGGTATTGATTTATTCTTTTTAATGGATACTATAATTTTACCAGTTTCTTCAACAAATGGTGCTCATACGATAGTTGATATGAATATTAAGGCAAGATTGATAGATTTTACTAAATATAATTCCTATTACTATATAAATATTTCTGAATTTATAAGAATTAATTTAAGTGCTTGTCCATTTATATTAACTGCAAATGCTTGTATATTAAATACACCATTGAGGATAGCTAATATAGGCGGCTATGATCAATATAATATAGATACCATAAAATTAGGAATAACTAATTTATCATCAGAGCCATATATTATTAGAAAAAATACAACAATTGCTCAATTATCTCATCCAGCACTGAAACTTACTAAAATGAAAATTGTACACCCTGATGATCATATATTTCATGAATGTCATATAGAATCTATCAATAATGAATTATTTATAACTAATGCGGCGAGTATAAATAATGCGGCAAGTATAACTAATGCGGCGGGTATAACTAATGCAGCGAGTATAACTAATGCGGCAAGTATAAGTAATGTAGAGAGTATAACTAATGCGGCGGATATAACTAATGCAGCGGATATAACTAATGCGGCAAGTAGCGCAGCGAGTATGAATGATGAATTAAATAATGCAGCAATTATAGAAGGTATAAATAATTTAAATATTTAAGAATAATTTAATTATTGAAGGCAATTAAAAAAATATAATTATATAATATATTCTTTTTTTTGTAATGGAGTTAATTATTGAAGATTCTTCAAAATCATTAATTATTGAAGATTCTTCAAAATCATTAATTGTTAAAGATTCTTTAGGTTTAGGAATTAAAAAGAGTATCCCTAAAGAAAAAATATATACAGATGAGGAAAATGAGCAATTTACTAGGCAATTATTATCTGAAAAAGACAGAGTTGATTTAAATATATTAGAGATATCGGCTATAAGAAATATAATTATAGAAAATAGTAATAGGGATTCATATGATAAAATAGATCCAGATTTACTAATTGCTGTAGATTCAAGAATTAATTATAATATATATATTATTGAAGATAATATATATACATATGAAGAGTTGTGCACTGTATATCCATTTCAAGAGTTTAATATTTCTCCAGATTCTATTTTTATTCGCCAAATAATTATAATATTTGATAATAATTTAGTTGAGGTAATAAATGAGGGAGATCCGATTATATCCACATATGATTTGGTTAAATTAGCAACTGCAAATACAGCAACAGTAGAGGCCGCGGCAAAGGATATTAAAAGGCCAACAAAAATAATTAAATCTAAAATATTTATAGGAGGAGAAAAATGGAAAGATTTTTTACAATTAAGGGGATTCTTTCGTGGAATGATTCAAGTTAGCAATTTGCAAATAGATAATGGGCAGACTCCTGAATTTCTAAAACCATTTACTTTGGCAATTTCTAATCAATTAATGCTTGAAGATAATAGAGCTAATAAAGTGAATGTTGAGGAAGTGAATGCTGAAGATAATAAAGTGAATGTTGAGGAAGTGAATGCTGAAGATAATAAAGTGAATGTTGAGGAAGTGAATGCTGAAGATAATAAAGTGAATGTTGAGGAAGTGAATGCCAATAGCACAAATAATGAAAAAAAAACATTAGAGGAGCGAATAGAGTTATTAGAGAAAAGAATGGCATTATTAGAATGTGCTATTCGGTAGTATTAATAATAAACAAGAAAGTTCTTGCTCTAAGTTGGAGCTATTTACTGTTTTTGGATTAGATCTTGAATACCCTCCTATAACAAAATCAATAAATTTGTTTTCAGTGTCCATAAGTATAAGATCATATTGACCATCATTATTTTGTGAAATTCGTATTTTATAAAATGGGGATAAATCAATAATTATTCCTTTATTTAAAATAATTATGGATTTATACACTTTTAATGCCCCATATTGGGGATGATGTTCAATAATTTCTGCATATGGTACAGTATTAGATAGCTTATTCTGTACAATTACTCTAGTTGTATCATATGTCGTATTTGAATCTATAAGTATATTTTGTAATATTGTATATACTAAATGCATAAACTCTAAAAAATGCACATTATTTTTTTCTCCTCTTTCTTGAATTTTATCCATTTTTATATTTTATATTAAACTATCAAATATCATTTTTTTTTCATTTAAAAATTTATATATATTTTATATATCATTTTTTTAAAATATGTCAAATACATTAAAGAGTTTTGAGCCTCTATTATTAGCTATAGATAGCTTTATTCGCGGAAATAGTAATTTTGAATCTTCAATAGTTTTAAATACTGCAATTGAGGAATTGGAACAATGTGAATCACTCCAGCAATGCTTTGCTCTTCCAATACAGCATAAATTATTTAATATTGATACAGCACTTAAATGGGTGCTATTTCTAAATATTGTTCCTGAAAAAATAGTTGAGCAAAATGCCGAAGATGAGGAATTTACACCATTGGTAGAAGAATTTAATTTATTTTCAGAATTTTCTTGTAGTGATGCTATGAAATTAATTGCATCAATTTATGATATTGGGATACAAGATATTGTCTTATCGCATTTAGAAGATGAAAGCGATGAGGAAAGCGATGAGGACAGCGATGGAGATAGTGATGAAGATGAAGATGAAGATGAAGAGAGTTCGTCCATTAATGAAAAAATAGTTACTAAAAATAAATAAATTTGATAGTTTTAAATTAGATAGTATCTTAAAATGACGCTTCAATTCTTAAAAAAATACCACAAAATATTTATCTTTTTAACGATATTACATAAAAAAGAGTTTTTGGGATATATCTTAAAAAGAGGTAATAAATATAAACTTGTATATATAGGAGTAGGCTCATCTATTATGGTTGATCCAGTAATTTCTAAATGCTATGCTTGTTTTCATACACACCCACCTAGGTGTCTTATTTTACCAAAAGAAGATATCTATTTTACTCCACCTAGTATGGCAGATATATATATTACAATTTTGGCATGCATTTTAAAAAAAAGAAAAAAATCATATTCTTTTGTATTAGCTATGGAGGGTATATATAAAATAAAAATTACTAAATATGCAAAGCTACAAGCATTTAATGAGTTAGGAGAGTTATTATTGTTAGAAGACCCATGGCAATTTCCAGCTAATCCAATTATTTCTGAAAATGGATTAGATGGATTTAATTTTAATGGAAAGGAATCTCAATATCCATATATCTCAGAATTATTAAATACTAAGATTAGTTGGGAGTTTTATTCTTTGCAAAATGCATTTGAATTTTATCAAAATTCTCTTGATAAATTAGGTATTATTGTTACATTATCCTATTGAATAAAATAAATACAACTATAAAATAAATAAATATAATTTTTACTATTATTAATAATAGTAAATATATACAAAATGATTATAATTATTTTAATATTTTTGCTATTATTAATAATAGTACAAATTATATTTTTTTTATACAGTTATAAAGGTGTATACAGAGGTGGTAATAAATACAATAATAGTGGTACTAAAGATAAATATAATTATAATATTACAAATAATTTGCAAGTAGCAAATACTCTATTGCATAAAAAATTTAATAAACAGCAGTATACAAAACAAGAAAAAGAATTTATTCTCCTCGCATCATCTAAAGAATGGCCATTGCCAAATATTTGGATGGATTTATCATTACCAGCATTGGTGCCATATAGATTAAATAAACAAAACATACTTGCACATCATTTGACCTATAATCATTCAGGTCAAAGAAAATTATTTTTAGTAGAGTTGGCATTATTAAATGCATTTTTATCTGATGCGGGAGAGAATGTAGTAATACTATATGCAGGCGCTGCATCAGGTATTCATATTCCATTATTTATTGAATTATTCCCAAACTGTATTTGGCACTTATATGATCCCGCAAAATTTGCCATTAAAGAAAATAGAAATATTAAAATATATAATACTTTTTTTACGGATGAGACTGCAAAAAAATGGAATAAAAAATGTGATATATTTATATGCGATATTCGCCTTGGTAATAAAATTGACTTTGAAAATCAAGTAGATACTGATATGAAAATGCAAGATAGGTGGACAAGATTAATTGAGCCTAGAAAAGGCGCCTCATTAAAATTTAGACCGCCTTATACATATGAAGATATACTCTATGAATATATAAATGGTAGAATATTATGGCAAATGTGTCCACCAAAGGCTTCTACAGAGACTAGACTTATTGTAGATGCAAAAGATGCTAATATGCACTCACTCCCTATGAAAATATCTATACGCGCATATCAAAATTTATGTGCAGAGCATAATATAATTGATAGACCATGGAAAACATATAAAATTCCACATCCAGATGTTAAACATATTTTAGGATATGATAGATGCTTTGATTGTACTTGTGAGGCAATGTGTTGGCTTTCTTATATGAAATTAAAAAATACTAAAAAAAGATCATTATCTGAGCATATGAATGCTCTTACCAAAATTACTCATCAGCCATTAAAAAGTAATAAAACAATGCATGGGCATTTTCAATTTGATATGGCAGCCGTGAGGATATCAAAGATGATATATTAATTTAATTTAGTAATTTAATTCAACAACTTTGCATCTCCCCTTAATCCTCCATGTATATATTCAGGATCAATATTTGCTAAAATACTAGTATTTGAATTTTTTGGATATTTTCTATTAAAAATATTAGAAACATAACTCATAGGAGAATCATTAGTAAAATCTCTCGCCATAGAATTTTCTAATTTTTCAATATCATATAGAGTACTATCTATATCATTATTACCAATAGATATATTTATTCGCTTTTCCATACTTATTAAATCAGCATATCTATTTATTGGATTGAGCATATTATGTAATTGCTCATCATAAGAATTATTTTCTCCATTCCAATATGCCGAATTTTGGGTAGACGTAGAATGTACAGGAATAAATGCATTTGGGCTATCTTTATATATTTTTTTATTATAATTTGCTCTATCCGCAACATAGTCTTCTGTCATTAAATTATATTCATTTTGAATTGCATTTGCATTTGCAAACTTATTTTTATTACTAATAGGATTGCCATCAGCATCTATAGGATTTCCATTTTTATCTATAAGATTTCCATTAGCATCTATAGGATTACCATCATCATTGGTAAAATTGCCATTTTTATCTATAGGATTGCCCTTATCATCTAAAATAGTTCTATCAACACCATTACAGCTATCGCATATATATCTAAGCTTTAATTTTCCATTAGGTGGTAAATCAAAATTTTCAGCATTAAATGTAGTCATTGATTTATTATTTTTTAATTCATTTATAAAAAGTTCAGTAATTATATATTTTTTGCCATCTACTACATAATTACAATATTGTATATTATAATCATGATCATATAGGCACCTATCTTCTATATAGCCATTATCATCAATTTCAATATACGTTGAATGCGTATTAATTAAATAATATTTTAAAGATATAAATAATATTATTAATAATAAAATAATTATTAATGCTATATATATAGTGATATTCATTTTATATATTTGTTTTTATATATTTATATATAAATAAATATATTTGTAAAAAATAATAACAAATGGCATCAGGGTCTATAACTGATATATATCAGCAAATAGATGATTTGGATAATGTTAAATCAGTAAGGGAGCTACTTGCAAAGCTAAAACCAATACTTGCCGAGCTTGCATATTATTCAGTAACTGGAGATGGTGCGGTAATGGAAATGAGAGAAAATTGGCACACAACATTTACTAATTATATTAGAGAAGGTGTAGGAAGTAATTCTGAAAATACTACTGGAACGGGTGTTGGTGGTAATGGTATTGGGGATAATGCAATAGCTCCATCAACTAGAAGGGATGTATATCAGCGCCCAGCATTTTATCAAGGTACGGCGCAACAGCCAAGAAGAGAACAATTACCAACTTCATTAGATGCAATAATGAAAGGCACGCATATGTCATTTAAGTCATAAAAAACTTTTTTAAAAAAAAAGTTCACAAAAAATAACTTTTTTAAAAAAAGGCTTTACCCAAAACTCATTCCATAGAGATCGGTTTAAAAAATATTATATTTTTAATAATAATAATATATATGTAATTTTTTAAAAGTATATTTTTTAACTCAATTTTTTTGAGTTAAAAAAATGTATATATTAATTGCAGTTATTATTGCGATATTGATAATATTAATATATTACTTTTTATTTCCTGGTATATTTTTAATATATAGTGCCAATATTGATGGATATTGGACAGATTTATTAGGTAATATTTATAAATTAACACCTACTAGTAGATATACATTTTCAATTATAGGATTAAGTGACCCTAGTGATTCTGGTGGTAGAATAACTGGAACTATTTTTAATAATAAAATTCAATGTGGGCATAATTATGGCATATTTAAAATGAATTTAAATACAATTATATTTAATGATGGCCAAGAATGGTATAAAACTGAATTATAATTTAAAAAAATAAAGAAATATAAAGATTAATATATTATATTATAAAAATGTTGAAAGCTTTTTTATTTAATTTTATTATATTAATTGTAATAACAATTTTATTATTGGTAAAATTTAAGAATATGAAAGAAGAATCACAGATGAGATTAAAAGAAGATGGTTGGACATTACATATATTAGATAATTGCGATCACTGCAAAACGCAATTAGAAGATATTCCATTATTTAAAACCTATATAAAATATACAAATAGTGGTGTCGTTATTGAAAATAAAGAAGTAGTTGAAAAAATACCAATTGAGGATATATATGCATTTCCATTATGGTATAATACGAAAACAAAAGATAAAATATATGGTGTGCAAGATATAAAGGCAATATTAGAAATGTATCAAAAAAAAGATGAGCAGTGTATTAATTAGTTAGGTAGTTAGTTAGTGTATTAATTAGTTTATAAATAGCTGCATTTACTAAAAAACAAAATCTTTATCAATGGTTGTAGCCCATTTAAATTTGTTTAATTCTCGTTCATTATAATATTCATTTAAATCAATTTTATGTAATTTTAAAAATGCAATAGTAATACGAGGATCAATATAGTTTAATTTTGAAGTCCCTAATGCCAAATGTGCACTCTTTTCCTTATCTTTTATTTTTTTAATTTTTTCTTTATAGTTTTTACTATCTTTATCTATTTTATTTATTTTATCTTTTGTGGATTCCCCTTTTCCAATATTTTTTTGATGATTACATAACATAGCAACTGCTATATTTGCATCATTAATTATTTTAAGCACCATAGATAGTGTTAATTTAGTCTTAGATGCTGAACTATTGCTAGTAGTTTTATAATTACTAAACCCCTTATTAATATTATAATTTGGCCTTGATGATGATGCAGGGCTTGATGCATGAAATATTACATCCTGATATAATTTACTCGAATTGTATGTTCTAAATACCCTTGCTGTTAATTTTTTCATAAATTTTTTTAAATATTTATTTACGTCATTTGTATTTATGGCATGGAATATATTATCTCCTTTTGATTTGCTTTTAATAAATTTTTCAAGATTTTGATATACAATTGGTATGACATCAAAAGTATTTATATATCGCACACTATCTTTACCCAAAAAATCTAATTGTATTTTACCATTCTGCAATAATTGTAAATGCTCAACTCGTAATGAAACTGTCCCAACAGTATCAGCCTCATCTTCTCCTTTTTCATTACCTACCCTAAGTGCAAATATATCAATAAAATATACTGCAGTTGCTACTTGCCGAATTGCAAGATCTTTTGATTCCATATCCGATTTATATTTATTTCTAATTTTATCAATTATTTTTCCTAATTCTCTTGCAATGTTAAATTTGGCCTCATCTTTACTCGCTTTAATATCGGATTTATCCGATAGCCATACATATTTAGTTTTTCCCGTTATTAAATCTTTCCAACTTGCAATCCAAAAACTATTAGTCTCATGCGCTATAGAATTCCATTTTAACAATTTTGGGCTAATATTTTTATCAAATGATAGGGGGTCAGCAATTGGTATAGGCACGCCCTTGCTTAAATTTAATGTTATATCTGATGGATATACTCTCCATTTAATACTGCCTAATGCAGGATGAGATCCTCTTCCAATAAATATAGATGGGGGCTCTACCATAAAATTACCAATTGGCTGCTTCTTACCATCTATAGTGGCAAATTTATATTTAAGTGATAATTTTTCTTTCTTTAGTTTTATATTTGCCTTATCCTCCTTTGATAATAATTTTTGATCTTCTTTTTTTTTATCTAAATATCCTCTCATTTTAGAAAAGTCGCATAAAGCTATATCTTTTATTGGTGTATCTTTTGGAAATAAAGTTTTCCAATCAGAAAAGAAATTTTTCTTAAATACTGACTTATTATAATAATCTGTCCCAATATATCTTGCAAAAATACATGCATACTCTTCTTGCTCTGGAGTTAATTTAATTGGTTGTCCATTATATAAAATTGGAATATTATTTGGAATATATGCAGGGGGAAACATAACACCATTATGCTCAAATGTTTTCCAACTAGTATGTTTTGACATTTGTCTTATATTATATATTATATTAAATACAAAAAAATAATAAGAATGATTGCAAAATTCACTTTTTTGCAGGGGGGGCATCGAAATTGGCATCAGTAAATATTTTGCGCTTTTTACTATAAGAAACTTTAGTTCCGCCAAATAGTACATTTACTATTTTAGAAGCTTTTGCTCCAAGTGTTTGACTACCACCACCTCGAGAAAGAGACATATTGCTTATGTCCTTACCCAAATAGGCAATAGTACAAAGAAGCAGAAGGTCCACAAACTTAGTGGTACATGCACACATTAGGGCACATATCTTCATACTTTCTTCATTAGTTAAAAGTGCTTTAACTATAGCGACAAGAAAGCATATGCAATCCCAATCATCATCTCTGCAAGGTGTTAAACAATCACTCAATAAATTATTTATAAAATCTGAAGAGTCTTTATCCAACATGGAACGAAATACTCCTAAATCTTTACTAATTTCTTCTATATCATAATTGACCTCAATTGATTGCAACTCATTTATAAAAAGAAGCATAGCCAGAAGACTTTTAGTAGTCAATTGTGCATGTAAGTTTTTAAAATTCAGAAGATTGCTTCTGGGCTCATCTTTTAAATAAGATGCGCTACGCACAAAAGTTGAAATAACAGCGGCTAAGTTCTGGGTCCTTAAATCTTGAATTGTAGGAATTGGTCCTGTCCAGTGTAAACCACGAAGAATGAATTCAATAGATTGATTAAGGTCAATTTTTGTTGTGGATGTAGCACACGCTATAGGAATAGAATGCACTGCAGGGGTAAAATGCACTGCAGGGGTAGAATGCACTGCAGGGGTAGAATGCACTGCAGGAATAGAATGCACTGCAGGAATAGAATGCACTGCAGGAATAGAATGCACTGCAGGGGTAGAATGCACTGCAGGGGTAGAATGCACTGCAGGGGTAGAATGCACTGCAGGGGTAGAATGCACTGCAGGGGTAGGATGCACTGCAGGGATAGGATGCACTACAGGGATAGGATGCACTACAGGGATAGGATGCACTACAGTAAGTTCCATAGTACATTCTGCAGGGATAGTAGGTGCTATGACACTTACTTTAGGGACAGCACGTACTTTGGGGACAGCACGTACTTTGGGGATAAATTGTGTGTTTGTACTCTCTACAACAATTCTCTTATTTCCTTTTAAGCGCCCACCAAATAGCAAAACTTTTATCACAGTATCCACATTGTGAATAAGTGAGTTATTTCCACCATTCCAACAGCTTCCACGTGTACCATATGGAAATGCGTGTATATCCATTTGCAGATAAAATGAATATTAGCAATAAGTTGATAAACTTTTCTGATTTTGTCGACATTGCTGCGACAAATTTAACGGTGTCGTTATTATCTTTGTTTGTCTTTATCCTAAGACAAATCGCAATTGCAAAGCAAATGAATTTCCAACTATTTTCACGACTATTATGTACATCAAGAATTTTAGCTATATTACCATTGTGCTTATCAACCGAATGGTTTGGTAGTGATTTTTTTGCATTTTTGACTACAGTGGTGATGTATCTCAGATCTATAATGAGCGCTATAAAGCCGAGATCATTCATATTATGACAAAATTTAGAAAATTCTGCACAAGATATATTTTTGCCCATAAAAATAAATCCTTCCCCCTTTGGTCCACTAATTATGGGTATTGAAAATTTATCGAGTATGTCTTTACCAGATGCATCTATATTATAATTTTCTGATGATTGGTTGGCATCAGTGCCTTCTAATAATTTTGTATCAGACATGTCCTCAAAACTATCTAAAGCAATTGATTTTTTATTACCAATGCGACGACTTGAACTAGTACTTGAACTAGTACTTGAACTAGTACTTGAACTTGAACTAGAACTAGAACTAGAACTAGAACTGGCACTTGAACTATTACTTGAACTGGTACTTGAACTTGAAATAGTACTTGAACTGGTACTTGAACTGGTACTTAAACTTGAACTAGATTGACTGGCACTTGAACTAGATTGACTGGCACTGGCACTTGAACTTGAACTATAATCCTCTTCATCAGTAGTATCTGTATCCTCTCCATCACTAGTATCTGTATCATCTTTATCATATTCAATTTCATAAATAGCAGAATTTACATAAGGGCCAGTGGGTGCAGTACTATTAGCTTTATCACCCCCATCCTCATCCTCATCGTCAATTTCATCCTCATCCTCATCGTCAATTTCATCCTCATCCTCATCGTCATCTTCAATTTCATATTCATCACTATCATCACTATCATCACTAGCATCACTATTATCAGGCATAATGGATACCAACACAGTGGGGAAATTATCATGTTCATTAGAGACTTCTAATGGTGGTTTATTTATATTTAATAATGCGTATAATTCATCCCAATTAGTTGTTGTATTCATATTTATTTATCTATTTGTTGTTTCTTTTCTATATATATTTTTACTATCAAATATATCCACATATAATTACACTATTATTATCTGTAATCTGAAATGGTTTGCCACATCCATAAATTAGATCATTATTCTTTAAATTTTTGCATTCAGCTTCATTTAAATGTGGATCTATTTGCTGATTTGTATTCTTAAATACTCCACATCTAAATATTCTACAATTTAATGCAAGAACCTCAATTGATTGTTTACAATGTGGGCATTCAATTATTAATAAATTATCAGCCATTTTTTGTATATTAATATACTATATATAATATACTAAAAAAATAAAATATATTAATAAAAAGTCTGAGGTTTAATAAAATTTTATTATGGAATATTTATTATCTTTGCAATTGTTTTAATTCAAACAAAGTTTGAATTAAAAAGGCTCTTTTAAATTATAGAAAATACATACAAATCAGTCTCATCATAAAGATGTTTATTTTGATGTGTAAATTCTTTACTATTTAAAATCCTTTGTTTAGTCCAAAACAACGCATCAGAATTAAATAATTACAATAATAATCTGTGTTATTATACCTCTCCTTGTATCGGAGGGTGATAGTTTAAAGGCATATTTTTAGTAAAACTTAAAATATTCTACCCCTAAACCATCACCCTGAAATGAAAGAGATTAGCGACCGGTTCCTGTTGATCCGCTACTATTTCCACTTCCTGAAATTACGGTAATGATTAAAAATTAGCTAAAGCTAAATATATATAAATATATATATAATATATGTATATAAATATACAAATTCAAATATACTAATTTCATAAATAAGCCTTTAGAAATGTCTTTAAAAAAAATGCATCGGCAAAAAGCTTTCTCACTTAAAGAAGAATTATTGCCAAAATATTCACTATTTAACTCATTACATAGCAATGCAAATGGACAGAGCTGTGCAGATTGGTTTTTAAGTCAATATATAGAAGCTGTAGGATTTAATAATAAAAATTTTTCTGAAAAATTTAAATCATTTATAGAAAATAATAAATTTCCTAAAAATGAAAAAACTGGTATTAATCATTTACCAATTTCAGGAATTAGAAGAATAGAATCTTTTTTATATTTAAAATATAAATATCCACTTAATTCAGATGGATATGTATGCGGTGTGCTATGGGCAGAAATTAATGATGGCAAAAAAAATATAGAATCACATTATGCCTATGCATATTGGAGAGCTAATCATGATGATATATTAGTTAGTAATGATCCTGAATATATTTCAATATCGCCAACATATGATTCTAGAGATGGTGAATATCGTAAAAGATTTATTAAATATGATACCTTTTTACTTGCATATAGTACATATGGTAAGGAATTAAGTGAATTTGAAAATATTATATATGAGCTTATTAGTAATAAAGAATTAGCATTAAATTTAAATTTTTATCCATATGATGAACCATTGGCAAAAAAGTATAAACACTCAAGATTATTATTAAAGGTATTTGCATATGCTCTTGCATTAGATTTATGGGAATATTATACAGGATTAATATTAGAGCATACAAATTCTAAATATAGAAAATTATTATTTTTAATTGGAGAAGATTATCCAGAATTGATAAATTTAAGTAAAAAATTACTACAAAAAAAAATTAATATAAGAATAGATTTTGCAGATCCAAAATTTAGTACAGAGGTAAAATGTGGACAAAAAATTGTTCCATTATACTATACAGAACTTATGAAAGTTGGTGATTATAATTTACCAGCATGGAAGGAGACAAATGTCAGCAAAGTAATGAGTGATCTTGTTATAAACTATATAACACCATCATTTCCATTATATAATGATTGGGCATATATAAATGATTCAGATTTAAATTTATATGAAAATGATGCAATGCATGATAGATATGCACTTAGTGATGTCATTTCTCATACTGTGCATGATGTAAGATCCGCAAGAGAAAAAATTCAAAATATGAATACTAAAATTAGTGATAGAATTATTGGAACAGAATTATTTGAATCTGATAAAACGTTGGGTGGTTGTAATTGCTATGGATGTAATAGCATTGAAGGTGGTAATGTTGTTAGTATGACTTCTTTTATTCAAGATAATAAATATGCAGGTGGAACTGAGATTGGGGGTAATGGAGTTGGTGGTAACGGAGTTGTGAGTTTATCTTCTTTTTCTGATAGCTTTGGAGGCAGTAATACCACAGCCGATACTAATGTAGAAGGTAATGCCGCAGCAGATAGTATAAAATTAAATGAAAATAATATTATAGGCTACTTTACAAAAAGTGCAGAAGACAGTATAGCAACTCCAAAGGAATACACAACGCCAAAAGACTATACTATAACAACTCCAAAAGAAAAAAGGGTTCAAAGAGATGAATTTATGGCATCTATTGTAGAAACTGGAATTGAGCCAAATTATCGCACAAATGAATTTAATGCCCATTTATATGAAGATATTGAATATGCGCATACTCATCTTATTTTATCAAATGTATCCCTGCTGCACACAATGGAGGATGTTGGATGGACTCTATATTCAGTAAATAATTACATTACTAAGACATTAGTACATCCTCCAGTAATTAGAGAATTAATGACAAATAAGAAAGTTGCATATCATTATATTTTTAATTATTTATATGGCGCCTATTGTATGCATACTAAAATGCATATTGTTCATTCTGATATTCATAGTAATAATTTAACAATTAATTTATGGGGTGAGGTATTATCCGACGTTGATGAAAAATTATTTAATTATAAAGATAGTTTTGATAAATTTTATAAAAATGCAACTACTGTATACGCTACAGGATTTCAAGATGATGAAATATATTTATTTCCAGCAACGGGTATAAATGCAACCATCATAGATTTTAGTCGAGTAATTATTGGGCCCAATTTTAGAAAAGAATTAGAATCTGATGGAAGGGGTCCACAATATGCTACAAACTTTTACCATGATCAAGTTAATAAAATATTAAATGCATTTAATAGATATGCACCTGCATTTGTTGAAAAAAATCAAGAACCAATTAAAGCCGCAATATTAGCTAATTTTGAATTAGTATTTCCTGTATTGTGCTGTATAGATTTTATGGCAATTGGTGGTTGCTTGATTAATTTTTTTGAAAAGACTATTGCAGAGGCTGAAAAGTGTATGACTTCTATTAATGCCGATATTATAAAAGGAGGGGATAAAAAGAACAAAAAGAAAAAAAAGACAAAAAAAACTATTTTTAGTACTATTAAAGAAAGTAATAAATTACTAAAAAGTAACACACCAATACTAAAAAGCAGTAAAGGAGACTTACTAATACTAGATAAATTTATTCCAATTCCTCTAGTTGTTGATGATAGTAACTCTGGTGGCTCCACCATTGAAGAAAAGATACAAAACTTTAGAGATTGTTTAGAATTGTCACAAAATATAGAAAAAATGGGAAGAGAATTACTAATTAAAGGTTTATCTTCTATAGTGGGCCATATAAAAGGCAAAGAGGAGTGTCCAAAAATTGAATATCCTGGAAAGTTAATAATTTCATCCTTATTTAAAGAATTTAGTTTTTCTAATGTTGATAATAATATAGAATTTGATATTGTTGATGGATATAATTACACCAATGAATTAAAGTATTCAAATGCGGATTATAGAATATTTCCACCATGGGCAAATATTGAAACTATTAAAAAAAATTTATATGGGTATAAATTAGAAGATTTATTACCATTTGGAGTTGAAAACTTTTTAAATTTAAAAGAAAAAACATATACATATATAGCTGCTGAAGCCGCAAAGGCAGAAAGCAATAAATTAGATGGAGATCCTATGTACACAGCGTCTTCATGGATCGAAAAGTAAATTGAGGGAATAAAAAAGCAACTATTTCATATATTGTGCAAATAGAGAATATTTTTTTAATTCTTCTAAATATTGAATAAATTGTTTTTATTATCATTTTGATTTTTTGCATTCTTTTGCATTTCCACCCCTTAACCATTATCCGAAAATATGTGTCAATATAGTAACAGTGACTATGGATAGAAATACTTATTTTATATCGAATAATACGAATTTGGCAAGTTGAGTATCTTTCTCTAATATATTCATCGCCACTTGATAATCGAGGGCCATTGGCTGCAAACTGATAAGGCTCTCCATTTTCAATAAATATAATAATTTCTGTATTAAATCTATTTTTATCTGTTGAGTACCATATATTGCGATCTCGTGGTATTACATTTGAGTATATGATTTCTTCTCCAATTTTTTCAGGTGCAAATTCTTCAAATACCCAACAATTGCCACAACCATTGCACATCCTAGTAGGATATGCAATGTTACAGCGTCCACATACATTTTGATATTTTGGAATAATTGCAAAATACTTCATATCTTGTGATATAGATACTAACTTCATATTAAGCGAATTTGATGAATAATATGCTCTATGTCTACTTAACTGACCATATGCTCCATAAAAATTATTATTTTTAATAAATTCTATGATTATTGGATCCGTTCTTACTTGTATGGCTGACCATTTTTTATCATAAGAATCATATGCATTATCAAATAAAATAATTTTCATCCTTTTTAATATCTAATTTATATCATTCAAATATAAATTCATCTATAGCCAAAGTATGGCAATATAAATTCATCTAATAAAAAATCATAAACTTTAGATAAATAATCTATAAATGTTTTATTAAATTTATTATGTGTGCTACTCCACCATTCTGATACAAGACATCCTGGATATGTATTTAATTCTAAAATCCAAGCATGTCCAGTATCATCTAGCATAATATCCCCCCCATATGTATAAAATCCAGCACTTTGCTCAGGAAATAATAAAATACTATCTAATGGTATACTATCTATGGCGGCATATATAGATTTATTACATTTATTAAAAAATATTACACTTGATTCTGATAAATGGTGACATTGGTCAATATCCCAAAATATTATTATATTTGTACCAATACCAGTACCGGATATATTCATTTCTGGATCTAAATAATCTATTTTATCTCTTATTACATATTGTTTTTTAGCGGTAATTATTTTTATATAATTAGGCATATATTTTATTTTTTTATTACCATTTTTATCAATAAAAATAGTTATATACATTCTTAAATGAAATTTTTTACCTTTATATAATAGTGGATTTGTTATATATTTACTTACTATGGCATCTCTTTTTTCCGTCAATAGCATATCTCTTAATTGAATAAAATTGGGTCTATCAATTACTATATATACACCTTTTTGTTTTTGAGAATCAATTTCTCTAACTATAATAATATCTTCATCTTTCCAATGATAATCTTTAATTGCTTCTGTTTGGGCAATATATGAAGAATGTTTCATAATGGTAGCCAATTTTTGTTTATTACCTAACTTATCAAAATTATTTAATGTAGACTTTAAATTTGCATGTATATGTTTATATTTTTTAGATATATTTTTATCTGTTAATAATTTTTTATGGTAGGGTCTATATGCAAAATCTACATATTTTGCATTATTATCTGCTTCTTTCCAACCTAGTAAATTTAATTTATGTCTTAAATATTCACAAAATTTACCGTTATCGTCACTAAATAGTTTATATGTCTGAATAGTATATTTCTTTTTTCCACCAATTATTGCATTTGCATTAGTGGATAATATAATTATAGCTATAATTAAAGCAATTAAAATTAATAATATAAATAGTAAAATAATCATCATATTTATATTATAATAAAAAAATATAAAATATAAAATATATAGCATTTAAAAACCTTTTTAAAAAAAGCTTTACCAAAAAATCTTTTAAAAAAATGCAAGAAACTGCAATTTTTATTCTCTAATCGAAGATCCTAAAATTGATTCATGCATTAAAAAAATAATGAAAGACAAAGAATATATTAAAAATAAAGAATTTTATAAAGTTAATTTAAGTGGTATATTCAATTTTATCCATAAATGTAATAATAGTATTAAAAATGTATGCTGCGGATATTGCCAAAAAAATATGTCATTTGTTGTAGCAAGTAGCCATAAGTGTAAATTAATAAATTAAAAATTAGACTCATCTAATATTTTAGTTCTTTCTCTTAATTTTGCATTTGTCTCTTGTAATTTTGCATTTGTCTCTTGTAATGCTAAATTTGCCTCTTCTAATTCTGCATTTGTATGCTTTAGTGCAAGAAATTTAGTAATGGTTTTAGACATTATATATAGTCTGTATATATGAGTTTTATTATTTTCTGCATTTATAAAAGTAGTCATAAAATCTGCATTTGATTTATTTGGTAAAATTTTATTATATGATTCAACATTAAAATCTATTTTTATATATGGGGGTAGTTCTTTATCATAATATAATACCATATCTATTTTATTACCTGCAGAATATAAATCTTTATCAGTATATCTATTACTAAACATATTTATACATACTTGCTTATTAAACAAATTTGGATCACATTCATATACTCTATAATTATTTGTAATAAATTCTACATATTTTCCATCAATATATGGATCCTCACGAACCTTTGTTCTAAATATTATTTTTCCACTTTCTAAAATAATAAAATCAGAAATTATATAGGATCTTATTAAATTTTGTTGAATTTTGTGAGGAATGATACATACTATTTTATCAATAATTTCAGACTCAGACTCTGCATCTGGTATAATTGTGGGTGTAATAGTCTGTATATCTTTAGTATCAAATCCTAGTCTCACTATTGGAAAATTTATATATTTTTTTAATATTTTAGTAATATTGGTATAACAATAACATAATGGATCAGTTTGCACTATTAAATTATCATATTTAAGATATTTTTCATATAATGGTAATAATTTTTTTTGAGTATAATTATTTTTTTGTATATTTTTTTCTAAACAACTTTCCAAACAATGTCTATTTTTTATTACATATTCCAAATATAATTCAATATCTTTATCTTCCCAATATTTAATAATATAATCATTAGAATAGGACGCATGTCCATCAGCATATAATTTTCCCATAATTTTTAGTAGAGTTGTAAAATGCTCTATTGGCAAATTTTTAAAATCATTATCGTCTTTACCCTCTGTTACCCCAATATAATAGCATGATATAAAACATCTATTTATAATTTCATAATTATGATAATCATGCACATCATCAAATTTTTCCCCTTTATAAAATATATTATATTTATATGTACATGTATCAATATAGTAACCACCATTATATTTAATATCAATGCAATGAAAAAATTCCTTTAACGTTAGAGTATTTATATATGTATTTGGCGCAATGTAAAATTTAAATTTTTTTAGATAATAATCAATTTCGCTTAATATAACTCCACGATGTCTTAATACATTTTCATTTAATATATTAAACATATATATTTGTATATCCTCAATTGTTATAATTGTATCAATAACTGATATATTAAAATCGTCATATGGATGTATAGTTTTTCTTCTAACAGATAATGAATAACATAACTGTTTATAATGCTTAATTGTTGGTAATTTATCAGTAATTGCTTTTGTGAATAATTGCTCCATTTATTATACTTAATTTGTGATCTATAAGTTGGTTATATACAATTATATTTTACATTTTCAAATTTAATTTTTTTTTAAATCTCAATTTTTTATTTTTTAAAAAAATATACATAAAAATTTTAATTTACATTTTATTTTTACAATATTGTTTAATAATTTATCAATATACATATATATTAAAGATATAATACTATATATGCATAATTATATAACAAAAAGTAAAACATTTAAAATGTCCTTTATTTGTACTATTTGCAATAAAACATTTACAACTAATGGTGGATTGAAGAGACATATGGAAAAGAAGACTCCATGTATTGCAGTATCAACTGCATCTGCTCCAAGTACAAATCATAAATTTAATTGTAATAATTGCAATCACTATTTTACATCAAATCAAAATTTAAAAAAACATATTACAAATACTTGTCAAATTATTAAAAATACAAAAAATAAAAAAAATAATACTGATAATATGCAAGGTCAAATAGATGAATTAAAAGAAATGGTTAATATATTAAAAAATACAGTAGATGAATTAAAAACAATGGTTATGGATACTATATCTAAAAAAACTGAAACTATTTATGTCCCAAAACTTATAGGGGATAAAGATATTATTACTGGAATTATATATTTAATTCAACCTGAAGAATTACTTCAGACAAATAGATATAAAATAGGATGTTCTACAAAAAATGATCTATCAAGGGTTAATTCATATAAAAAAAATTCAAGATATTGCAGAATGTATAAATCCATATACATTAGAAGCAAATATAAAAAGTATA
>Ga0214919_10003346_pt1 | contig 24313 bp, 30 predicted proteins | sample LL1503_MetaG_FD_177994 | JGI IMG/M metagenome (GOLD analysis project Ga0214919, IMG submission 177994) | Freshwater microbial communities from Lake Lanier, Atlanta, Georgia, United States - LL-1503 | ecosystem: Environmental > Aquatic > Freshwater > Lake | place: USA: Georgia | collected... | reverse complement strand
ACGAAACTATCATCAACGAAGTGGCATACTTGCGCAATCGCTGGCTGGGTATCATGAAAGGCCTAGATACCAAACAGTGGCAAATGGGACATGTGGTACGACTCAGAACAGCAGGCATGGAAGATATCACAGTGTAATCTACACCTATAAATATCTTCATGAAACCAATTCCAGTTTTTGTAGGGTATGATCCCAGAGAAGCCATTGCTTATCATACCTGCGTAAATTCCATCATACGCAACAGCAGCCAGCCAGTGGCCATAGTACCAGTGGCGCTGAATCTGTTCCAAGACTACGCCGAAACACATACTGACGGGTCAAATCATTTTATCTACACACGTTTCCTGGTGCCATATCTCATGGACTATCAGGGGTGGGCTATATTCATTGACGGCGACATGATTGTGCGTGGTGACATAGCCGAACTGTGGAATCTAAAACAATATACCAAAGATGTCATGGTAGTCAAGCACGACTACAAAACACGAATGAAAGAAAAATATCTGGGCAGCCCAAACGAAGACTATCCGCGTAAAAATTGGTCTAGCGTGATATTGTGGAATTGCAATGCTATACGCAACCGGCAGCTGAATCCAGAATTTGTGCAAAAATCAACAGGTGCATTCTTGCACAGGTTCTCTTGGATAGATGACACTCGTTTGGGAGAATTACCCAAGGAATGGAACTGGTTGCCCGACGAGTATGGGCCTAACCCAGATGCCAAATTGTTGCACTACACTCTAGGCACACCTTGCTTTGATGAATTCAAAGACACACCAATGAACGAACACTGGCATCAAGAACGACAGCTCACTGAGCACTGCCAACAGCGAACACAATGAGCGACGAAGAACAACCATCGCTGCCGTTGGACAAACATGTTCTGGACATGGTAGTTCCAGAGATACGAAAATTGTTTGATGACATTTTGAAATATCGTGTGGATCCAGCAGGGCTGTACTATGGAGTTACTCAACAGACACTGATGCAACAGATCGCTGAATTGCCAGTTGATCGCGTGGTTGCATTGGATAGTGAGTACAGATATGAAAGAAAAGGTCACATGTACGATCCTACATTACAAAGTTTTGTACAAGGTGCTGGTGGTCAGATCAGCACTTGGTCAAAAGAAGAAAACACCAACACACCTGTGGTGTTGCGTGGTATAACCAAACGCAAACAAATGGACACTTGCCGAGCCGCCGGCAGAGATTTTTACTACATCGACACTGGCTACTTTGGCAATGGAAAAAAGAAAAACTATCATCGTATCACACGCAATGACGTACAGAATTTTGGTCCGGTAAGAGAACGTCCATCTGACAGATTGGATCACACAGGTGTCAGCTTGAAAAAAGTACGTGCGGATGGAAGCAAAATATTGCTGGCACCACCCAGCCAGAAACTGCTTAATCTCTATGACATAGATCTTGAAACATGGTTGAGTCAGACCTTGGCTGAGATTAGCGCTCATACTGATCGTGAAGTAGTGATACGACGCAAGCAAGGCCGTGCCACACGAGTCAATGATGACACTATCGAAATGGCATTAAGCCAAGACATCTATTGTTTGGTCACTTACAGCAGTATCGCTGCTGGTGAAGCTATATTGTTCGGCAAGCCGGCCATCACACTGGGGCCCAATGCAGCCGCAGCAGTTTGCAGTACCAGCATTGCAGATATTGAGTCAATTAAAAAACCCAATCTTGACGAAGTTGCTGCCTGGGCTAGGCACATTGCCTACTGCCAATTCACTGAAGTGGAGATGCGTGATGGCACCGCCTGGCGCATATTGAACGATGGTTGATGTTGTAGTCTATATCTCCAGTGTGGCCAACTTCCAAAAGCACATTAGGAAAACACAATGTCTGGAAAGTTTTGCCGCCGGAGTACGAAAACTAGGGCACAGCGTGACAGTTGAAACCGCACACCGATACACGCCCAGCCGCCTGGCTGTGATGTTGGGATGGGCTACTACCAATACCGGTGGTCCAAACATAGCATTGAGAAAAGAAATCATCTCACAGCAACAACGTCATGGATTCCATACCATGTGCATCGATGCCAGTTGCTGGAAGTATCTAGATAATGCCAGCAGTTACTTGAGATACAGTCTTGACGGACCGTTTTATGATCGAGCTGAATATGCCAATCACAACAGCGACAGCACCAAGTGGCACGAAATCAGTCATGCCTTGGGCATCTCATTGGAACCACCGCAATCCAACCCTGGCGGACACATACTGATCTGTATGCAGCGAGACGGCGGATTTGCCATGAAAGCTCTAGATCCATTGGTGTGGCTGCAACAAAAGATCTCAGAGATCAGGCGATACACAGATCGTACCATCATGGTACGGCCACACCCTGGGGCCTACAAGCCCACAGATTTTTTACAGTTTAAAACCAGGCATTATCAAACACAGTTGGGGGTGCAGGTGTTAGAGCCATTGACCACAAGGCTCACTGACAATCTTCAACGAGCACATGCCGCGGTATTCTTCAACAGTAGTGCGTCAGTGGCAGCGGCCTGCGCTGGCATACCCATATTTGCCGATGACGCCAGCTGTGTGAGTTGGGCAGTGGCCAACAAAGACATTTCCAAGATTGAATCGCCGGAACAATACGGACGACAACAATGGATCTATGATCTAGCAGCGGCTCACTGGAGCGATGAAGATGCCAAAGAAGGCCGCATCTATCAGAAGTTCTTGCCTTACTTGACTCGCAGCACAGTCACGTCATAGTTACAGCCTTTGACATGTGGCCATTTGTAGCTCTTGTCAAACACGCTGATATCTTCATGCACTATTTGGATGGACATGTTTTTCAACAATTTTTCTCGCCACCAGTCAGGTTGTTCCACTATGAGGTGTGCATTGCGACCATCTAGCAATACTTTTTTAGCTGGGTAGCAAGCGATACGGAACCAACCCACACGCTGCATCTTTTGGCCGATCAACTGCAATGTTTGATCTAAGTGTTCGGGCTCAATGTGCTCAAACACATCTGCACTGACCACACAATCAAAAGTCTCTTCTGGCATTTCGCTGTGAGTGGCTGACCCAGGGTCGTACCCGCCTACCACGGTGCCTGGATATGCTTCTGCAATACTCCGGATGAGTTCGCCGTGCCCGCATCCAAAATCCAACACGCTGGTTGGTTGATACTGTCGAAGGAATGGATTTATGGTAGATAGCATTTTGCTACCTCGTCTGAACCTACCTTGACCGTGCATAGCGGCCAATTGATCTTTGTAGTCTTGATTGATTATCATCTGTGATTGACCTCTATATATTTGTATTTGCCCTCGAACTCGAGAGGAACATCTTGCCATGTGCCGGATAATTGATCATCTGCCCAGGCAGTGTAGTAAGGACGATCCTTCCACCACCAAAACAGATCGCTGCCAGTCCAGTTGTTGTAGTAACTGCGAAAGAATTCTCTGGTCCTTGGTTGCCTAAAATACTCAGGATCATACATGGTCTTTTTGCCCTTGGCTTCACGTTGGAAATTCACACCAATAAAACAAAATTTAGCTGAATGTTGTTGCAGCAGATCTCGCACCCATGACATGTCATCATCGGGTATGCTGTTGAGTACCTGGGTGCAGATAACACCATCAAACTTGATCTCAGGATCAGGCAGTTGATTGTGTGCCTCTACACATGGATCATATGGATACACAGTAACACCAAGATATTCGTCAAATGTTTTCCAATCCTCCAATGGTATTGGATCTCCGGGTAGTTGCCCGTACGGAAGTTTTTCTTGGTATTGCAAACCTTTGCCACAGCCATAATCCAATACAGTCTTGGCATTGTATCTAACCACTAGATCCTTGATGAGTTTCTGGTATTTGACCACATCATATCCGGCCCAGTTCTTGTTGTTTCGTTGGAACTCAGTGCCCAGCCGCACAGATTCTTCGTAGTATGGACTCATAGTAGTCTTATCTCCACGGTTGCTCTTTTCTTGCCGCCTGCATTGGATATCACATCAACAATCTCAAATCCATCCACGCCGACAAAATTGGTTTCAGAGCCTTTGCATCGTATGTCCAACAAGATCCTGGTGTTTGCATGTGAATGTCGCTGCATCAACTCCTTGTAGGTATTTACTGGATAATGATGCCCGCAACTGAGCCAACTGGTTATGACGTCAAATTTGACATCTTCAGGTATGTGGATGTTGTTAGCATCCACTAGATGATAGTTCTTTGTGCCCAGTTCTTTTAGTTTGGCATCCAAAAATTCAAAGGTGTGATAGAATTTCAATTCGTCGCTGGTGGTATTCCAATTGCCATAGCTGGCTGATTCGGGTTTGGTAGCATTGGCACTAGCATCGCCATCCAGCAACCAAAGTTCCGTGCCATACTTCTCGCCGAACCAACGGCTTTCGTAGGCAAACCCACAGCCTATGTCCAACAATCGACCAACAGGTTGATTCAAGTATCGATCAACGGTTTCAAAGTTATCACGACGTTTGGCCACATATCTTTCATGAGACCATTTGCGATCCCAGGCTGCAGAATCCGCAGCACCTTTGTCGGGATTTTCTATGCCCATCCCATGATCCAGTCGTCTTTGACCTGATCCAGTTTGACCATGCCGAATGATTCCAACAACTCGATAGCAGCAAATTGTCCATAGTCTTTGCTGTACATGTCGTGTGGTTTTTGTTCTACCACGATCACGGGTCGGCATTTTTTGATGGTCTGTTCTGCACCTTGTATCACACGATACTCAAATCCTTCGCAGTCCATCTTGATATAATCAACATCATCGATGCCCAGATTGTCCAGCTTGACCACTGTGGTATCGCCGGACCCGATACTGGCAGGATCTATGTGTGTGTGCCCGGTGTTGCCTTCTGTGATGGTCATGCGTGCCTTGGTATCATGATCACCCAAGGCCATGGGGCTGATAAAGAAGTTTGGCCCAGTCACATTCTTTTCCAAGCAGTCTCTAAATATTCCCACTGGTTCAAATGCAATGACCTTGCCAAATTTCTTAACCAAGTCTCTGCTCCACAATCCCACATTGGCTCCTACGTCCAAGGCCACGTCAAATTTCTTCACATAGGCTAGACTGCGCAGTCGAACTGGCTGCTGATATTCTGCTGGCCCACCTTTGCTGATATTCTTTTTCAGCATGGCCGGAAAATGATCTTCGGCGTCTGGAAACCACCATCCTAGTTCTTCATACATTTAGCATCTCCTGTGTTTGTTTCAGTATGCGATACGCCATACCATTCTTGAATTCATCTATGTGAAACTGTCCATATGCAAGATGGCAAAGCCAAGCATGGCGTTGATCATCCGAGGGAAACCACGGCTCTTCTATCTTGGAAAGATCGTGATTGCTCATTGGGTTGGCAGCATTGCATGGTGCTGTGGTGAACACAGGCACACCTGCCAGGATGGCTTCAGTGGCCGCGGTACTGTTGAATGTGACCACAGCATGTACATCTGCCAACCAATCTTCGGCTCGTTGGGTTTTGCGATCCATCCTGCTGGCCGGACGTTCGCGTATGCGTATGGGACGATCGGTGTACATCTGCAATTCGTTGGTGACGTCTTTTAACCAATCTTCCAATTCAAATCCATAGAAAGCACAGGGTTTGTGGTCGGGTGCCACGATCAATATGTCACGACTGTGGCGGTGATAAGGTCTCATGTACAGCTCTAATCTTTGCAGTCTATCTGCGGGACGAGGTACGATCATGTCATGCTGTAGATCGTTGGGCACTATGCGATGCCAATGCTTCCAACCGTAAGGATTTTTGATGCTGGGTCTATTGCCCAAGTAACCTGAATCCATGTACCAGAAGAATCGTTTGTCCTGCCAGCAGCGTTTGATTATCTTGTGTTTCATGATACCACGCAATACCAAAGGCTCTGTGCTGTCCTCGTAGTTCCAAGTTTCCAAGGGTGTGGGTTCCATGCCGGCACCACGAGCAAACATATCAATGTATTCGTCCTCGCCGTTTTTGCTTAGACAGATCCAACTCATGCGTTCTTCCAGTAACTGCTGCGCCGTGGCATCTTGAGATCTGCACGTTCGCTACGACCTGTGTCCTTGCGACTGCCTTTGAGATGATCTAGATATTCTCCCCATTCGGTGTTGATCAGTGGGTGTCCTTCACCTACGCTGTTGGTCTTGCTGGCTCGTAGGTCAATCAATGACTCGCTCCAATTGTGTTGCACTAGACCAGGTATCCTCACACGCACACTATCAAACACAAAGCTGTCGTGCCATTCGGCCAGTTGGAATATTCCTGTTTCGGCTTGATCATACACACGTTGGAACTCTGACAGAAATTGATCCATGGCTGGTGTGCGCAGTTTCATAGCATACAATCCGCACTCAGAAAACTTGCCTGATCGCCCCAGGTAGCATAGGTCTGTGTGGGCAGGTATCAGTCGGCTCAAGTCAGATTCGGCCACAGGACTGTGACATACCATGTCGGCATCCATCCAGATCAACCAATCCGCGGTAGAGTTTTTTGCTGCATGGAATATGGCATACACTTTGTGGCTGAAACGCACAGCATTCCATTTGAATTGTTTCTTGGAATCTTTGCGCTGATTTAGTCCGGTAATGGCACTGATGTCGCCGTTGGCTTTGGGAACGTCTCGCCATTGATTTTTGAACGCAACCAATTGCGGGCTGGCAAATTCCAAATCCAATACTCGTAGATTGGGTGCAGATTCATCCACTGCACAATTTTCAGCATATACCAGGAGAGTGGCCTGCTCTGGCCAATTGGCCAACCAGGTTTGGATCATTCGCTTACCGTATTTCTTGTAGCCGTCGGCATTGAAAGTGGTAACTACACAGTATTTCATCAGATATTTAGTGAGCACAAAAACCCTATCTTATTTTCCCGCCCAGTCTGCCAACAACAGTCCGCCAGTGATCTCAGCCATGTTGGATGCATTGCGAACCAACGGACTAAAAACTGTGGAAAACTCCTGGCACACTGACGCTGCTATAATCTGGTCTGTGCTGTGGAATGGCCGCATGCGAGCCAATCAGCAAGTGTATGAACACTATCGCCAAACCAATCGACCAGTGATCATTGTAGAAGTGGGTGCGTTACACCGAGGACATACCTGGAAAGTGTCTGTGAATCATGTGACCGCTCAAGGATACTATGGGCACAAAAACGATCTTGATGCTGATCGCCCAGCCAAGTTGGGCATAACATTGGGAACAAATACAGCAGGCTCACACATAGTGATAGCAGCACAACATGCACGCAGTTTGCAGGTAGCCGGATTGGCCAGCCAAGAGTCTTGGGTATTGGACAGTATCTCACAGTTGAGAACTGTTACTGATCGCCCTATCGTGGTAAGACCTCATCCACGGTCCAGACTGAATCTACCTGATTTGCCACCGGGGGTACAGATACAAACACCCCGGCCTGTGCCCAATACCTATGATGGATTTGACATGGATTACTCCTGCCATGCAGTGGTCAATCATAACTCAGGACCGGGCACTCAAGCAGCCATATCTGGAACTAGGCCCATAGTGCATGAATCCAGCTTGGCAGCACCAGTGGCGGTGAGCTTCGCTGATATAGAGAAACCGTACGATATAGATAGAAGTCAATGGTTGATTGAGATCTGTCACACTGAATATACCGTAGAAGAATTGAGAACTGGCCAATGGCTAAAAAGAATCGCACCAGCCCTGGACCTATGATTGATTGTGCATGTGTGATACACAGCACTGGTTACGACTGGCGCTATGTGGAAAATTTGTACAGCATGCTGACCAGGGCATTGCCTAGTGGCATAAGATTCCATGTATATACCGAGCATGATAGATCTGTACCTCCACACATGATCAAACACATCTTAACCGAATGGCCGGGCATAGCTGGACCAAAAAAATCCTGGTGGTACAAGATGCAGTTGTTCAATCCTGAACATCACTCAGGTAATCTGCTGTACCTAGATCTAGACACAGTTGTGGTTCGTGATCTATCTTGGGTAATAAATCATGACACCAATTATTTCTGGGGCATACGGGATTTTAGATATCTACAAAATCCACACCATTCGGTATTCAACAGCAGTTTCATGTGGTGGAATGTGAGCAATTTTTCTCATGTATGGGACCAGTTCTCTCAAGGCGATATTGCCCAACTGACCAAAAACAATCAAGGCGATCAGGACTACATTACCAAAGCCATCAATATAAATCAACGTAGATTTTTTGAAGACAAGCTATTCCAAAGTTTTAGATGGCAATGCTTGGATGGCGGATACAATTTTCAACGTCGGCAAGCACGGGCACCTGGCACTGGGGTGACGATCGCTCCGGATACTGCGGTAGTGGTATTCCACGGCATGCCCAAACCGCATCAAGTGTCTGACCCTGTGATCACACAATTATGGCGCTGACCCCGGTTGACCATTAATTCCCGCTGTGCTACAATACGCACATGATAGCAAAAACCGCTAAAATTGCTGAAAAAAGTCGCAAAATAAGCACAAATTTCGCAACAAAAGTTGGTAAAAAACCCAGCACAAAGAGGTTGACCAATAATGGCTATTTTGCTATAATAGAAGCTTAGTAAGTAATGTTCAACCGCACACTAGGAGCCAACCAAATGAGTGCAATTCGTATCGTACGCGGCGAGTACCGCGGCAAAGCCGTAAAAAACCAGAACTTCACACTGGTAAGCGGATTCCAAACTGGTGCCAAAGGCGGCTATGTGACCGTGCAAAATGATGGTACCTTTCCCAACTGCCCTTCCACTATCCGCATCAAAGTGGATGCTATCTCTGACTACGAGATGATCAATGGTGATGCTGTAGAAATGAATACTCCTGCTCCCAGCGTTTCTGCCCGAGTTGCAGAAACTGAAGAAGAAGCAATGACTCGTATCCGCGAGCGTTTTGAAATCCTTACAGAAATGTCAAAGGCATGCATTGGCGGTGACATCCGCGCAATGATTGTCAGCGGCCCTCCTGGTGTGGGTAAATCCTACGGTGTGGAACAAGAAATCGAAAAGGCCACGCTGTTTGATCGCCTGGCAGGCAAACGACTGCGAGCCGAGGTTGTCAAAGGTTCAGCCACGCCTATTGGCCTGTACCAGACCTTGTACAAATACTCTGACGAGAATTGTGTGCTGGTGTTTGATGACTGTGACTCCATCCTTGTGGATGACGTGGCCCTGAACTTGCTCAAAGGTGCCTTGGACTCTGGCAAGAAGCGTAAGATCTCCTGGTTGAGTGAATCCAGCACTCTGCGCCGTGAAGGCATCCCAGACAGTTTCGACTTCAAAGGCAGTGTGATTTTCATCACCAACTTGAAGTTTGACAAGATGAAGTCGCAGAAACTGCGCGATCACTTGGATGCTCTGCAGAGTCGTTGCCATTACTTGGACTTGACCTTGGACACCATGCGTGACAAGATCCTGCGTATCAAGCAGATCGCCAAAGACGGTGTGCTGTTCGCAGACTACGACTTTGAGCCTGAGACGCAAGACAGCATCTTTGAGTTCATGGAAACCAACCAGACTCGTCTGCGTGAGATGAGCCTGCGCATGGCGCTGAAGATTGCAGACCTGCGCCAGCTGAGCCCTGCTAACTGGCGCCGGCTGGCAGAGACTACCTGCATGAAGGCAGCAGACTAATGGCTTGGGTAGCCGTAATCGTTGCAGTATGGTGCGGCTACCCTTGGTTGGCGTTTTTTATTGCTGCTCTTCTTTTTATGTGAGTGTGTGATATGGAAGCTTCGGTTGTTTGGATGTTATTGAATGGTTGGTTTGCCAAGATGAGCTTTGACAGCGATGCCAAGATCTCAGGATGGATCTGTTTGAGTCTCAGTTCCTATTACCTAGCTCGTGTGCTAGAGGCAGTTTTTTGAATTCATGGCCGTGAGGCCAATGAAACGTTCGGGATAGGTTGGCTCCGCCCGAACTTTATAACAGGCACTTAGGTGCCTGTTTTTTTGACTTTGTGTTGGGCGTGTGTTACTATATACACTATGCCTTTTTGTTATTCGCCTTGGACCAACATTGATATAGATCCGCAAGGCAACATATTACCATGTTGCAAATATCAATCCAACAAGGCTGATCCAGTATTCAACATCCAGCATGATTCCCTAAGGGAATATTCTGGCAGTGCCTTTTTGCAGCAAATACAGCAGGATTTCTTGAACGATACATGGCCGCCGGGATGTGTGCGATGCAGAATTGAAGAAGAGAACAACGTAAAAAGCAAACGGCAATTGGATCACGATCGATGGCATGTTCATTATTCTCAATATCAACTGGACAGCGACCAGTGGCTCACTGCCAGCTTGGCATTTGGGAATACCTGCAACTTAAAATGTATCACCTGCGGCAGTTATGCCAGCAGTAAATGGCGACAAGAGTACCTGGATATCTACAATGTAGATTTCCGCCCAGTGCAATTTTATAGAAATGATTTTGTTGAAACTTTTGTGTCGCAGGCACCGGGCATAATACATCTTGACATACCCGGTGGAGAACCCTTTCTCACTGGAGTTGCTGAACAAAAGAAACTGCTTGACCACTATGTCAGATCCGGTCAAGCATCAGACATATCCTTGCACTACACCACCAATGTGACCATGTTTCCGGATCTAGATTGGTGGCAGTTATGGAGTCACTTCCGTGAAATAGACATCCAACTCAGCATAGATGGTGTGGGGGCAAGATACGAATACATACGTTATCCAGCCCAATGGGATGATACACAATCCAATGTGCTGAAATATCTGCAACAAACAGCACCCAATCTCAAGCTCAGTGTGAGTCATACCGTGAGTGCCTATAACATCTTTTATCTAGACGAATTCTTTTCATGGTGTTATACTATAGGCTTGCCGCGACCTTGGCTAGGGCGTGTGCATGAACCTGTGCATATGAGACCTACCGTTTGGCCCAATCCTAAGCATATCATAAACAAACTTGAAAACAGCCAATATCAAGATGTGCGAGATTGGGCTAAATTAATATCTAACACATCAGACTTGGATCAATTTGATGAGTTCTGCACAAGGCTACACCAACACGACCAACATCGTGGGTTGAACTTTGCCACGGTATTTTCTGAAATGGCACCATACTTAAAATGAAACAATGTACAATACAAATCAATGACGAGGTCAATATCAAGATCGAAGGACTGGATCTTGACGCTCGCAAAGCCCTGGTAAAGGCTTTCAAATACGACATTCCGTATGCACGATATCTGCCAGCAGTGAGGCTGGGTCGCTGGGACGGCAAGGTATCTTATTTCCAACTGGGCGGCAGCACTTATGTGAATCTGCTGCCGGATATCATTCCGCTGCTGGAACGATTTGACTACGACATCGAACTGGATGATCGTAGAGAATACTCAACCACGTTTGAGTTTGCACAGGTCACAGAACAAAGCTACAGCAATCGACTGTGGCCCAAGAACCATCCCGCAGAAGGTCAGCCCATACTGCTGAGAGACTATCAAGTGGAGATCATCAACAACTTTTTGACCAATCCACAATGCATACAAGAAGTGGCCACAGGTGCAGGCAAGACCATCATGACAGCAGCCTTGAGTGATGCTGTGAGTCGATATGGGCGCAGTATTGTCATCGTGCCCAACAAAAGTCTTGTGACCCAGACAGAAAAAGACTACATCAACATGGGACTGGATGTGGGTGTGTATTTTGGCGACAGAAAAGAATACGGCCGTATGCACACAATCTGCACATGGCAAAGCCTGAACAATCTCATGAAAAACACCAAGAACGGTGTAGGTGATTGCACCATCCAGGAGTTCATTGAAGACGTGGTATGCGTGATAGTGGATGAAGTGCATATGGCCAAAGCAGATGCACTGAAAACTCTGCTCACGGGCGTGATGTCTAGAGTGCCAATTCGATGGGGTCTCACAGGAACCGTGCCCAAAGAGCTGTTTGAAAGCCAAGCATTGCTGGTCAGTCTTGGACCTGTGATCAGCAGACTATCTGCTAGCACACTACAAGACGCTGGTGTGTTGGCCAACTGCCATGTGAATATTGTGCAGCTGGTGGATCATGTGGAGTACGCAGACTATCAAGCCGAGTTGAAATATCTACTAGAAGAATCCGGCAGACTGGACACCATGGCATCCTTGATACAGCGTGTGAATGAAACAGGCAACACTCTGGTGTTGGTAGATAGAACCGAGTGTGGCCGCCAACTGGTAGAACGCCTGGGCGAACATGCTGTGTTTGTGTCAGGGGCTACCAAGGCCAAGGTGCGCCAGGAAGAATATGACGAGATTGCAGTGAGCGACGGCAAGATCATCGTGGCCACATATGGTGTGGCTGCTGTGGGTATCAACATACCGCGAATCTTCAATCTTGTGCTGATCGAGCCAGGCAAGAGTTTTGTGCGAGTGATACAATCAATCGGTCGTGGCATCCGCAAGGCCGAAGACAAAGACCATGTGCAGATCTGGGACATCACCAGCACCTGCAAGTTTGCCAGAAGGCATCTAAACAAACGCAAGGCCTTTTACAAAGAAGCCAACTATCCATTCACAGCTGAGAAACTGGAATGGATGAAGATATCTTGACATTGGCAAGATCTCCAACTATACTACACACATGCGAATACTAACCTTAGACAACAGCTTTTATGATCTAGATCACTTGCCCGACGAAGTAGATGACATGAGATTTGCCATCCTGGACAACTCAGACCCCAAAGATCCAGACTATCATTTCATACCATTGATATTTTTAGAAAGCTTCAATGCACCTGCTTTGGTGTTGAGGATAGGTGACGCTACCATCAAGATGCCCATGGATTGGCAGATCCTGATTGGCGAGCCTGACGTGGGCGACCTTGAAGTGCTGCCACTGACCAGCATAAATGATCGCGGCTTCAAGGTATTCCAATTCAATCCGCTGACCAGTTTCCGGCCCAGCTTTCCGGACATTGAAATCTTGGATGTGTATCACGAGGTCAATTGGTTTGCGCCCAAGTTAAAAAATGGACAACTGCTGGCAGTGCCGCTAAACGACGACGCAGAGCCTGATTGTGTGTATTTTGTCAAAGACATCAGCCGCAACTGCGAGATAGTGGATTACAACAAGGCCTGGTAATGGGACAGCTCAAGCCCGGTGCCAACTATGTTTATGAACGTGTGGGCAGCACGGTGTATCAACGCGAAGTGGGAGCCGATCCCGCCACTCGAATAGAAGTGGGCTGGGATTACGAAACACATGAAGAACGGCGAGACGCTGACATACGGGCAGGAATGAAAAATCGGCGTGAGCAAATCATGGAAGATCAACTGTGGCACAACATACGCAGAGAGGCTCGGACAAATCCAGCTTTACAAGATATTCTGGATCGTGCTATAATGGTGTATCATTTGACTCAGACTGAAAAATCACCATGAAAAAGACCATGAACCCCGCACCTGCTGGACTGTTACAGGACCAGTGGAAAGACCTGTGGCTTACCAAGCAGTATGAACCGGATGAATGGGAACGCATCAAATGGGACGCATTGCTTGAAATGGAAAAATATAAAGAAGAACATAAAGAAGAATATAAAAAATTCGATTACGAGCCTTACTTTGAACTTTCCGGCGATGAATACCAACTATTCGAACAATGGCGAGACATAGAAATGGCCGCTGAAATCAATCCTGCTTTACAAGACCTGCTGGATCAAGTTAAAATGGTGTATAAGCTGACCAAGATCAAATGAGCGACAAACTAAACATCAACAATGAGATGCGTCAGCTGGACGCAAAGAACCGTGACTTCTATGATGAACTCACCGTAGAAGAACGCAAGAAGTTCTCAACATTCCTCATGATACGCTGGGGTTCGGCAGTGGGTGGCAGCAGAGAACTGCAAGAATACTATGTGCAGAGCACCAATCACTATCTCAACAAGCACTTCTTTGACATAGCCAAGCACCCCAAACTGCAATGGCTGTGTGCCACTGCTGCCAGTCCCGGCATGGGTGTGATGCGACACAGCTGGATCGCACCCAAGAAGAAAGAAGCTGGACTCAGTGCCAAACGCAAAGCACTGGTGGCCATGTTCCCCACATACAAAGATGATGAGATCGACGTGATGGCTGAGCTGGTCACACAAAAAGAAATCGACGCTTACAACCGCGCCGCTGGCAACGAAAAGAAATGACATTCACCTGCGGTTACTGTGATAAAACTTTCTCTAGAGAAAGCAGTATCGAAGTACATATGTGCGAACCCAAACGTCGCAGACTGCAACGCGACGACCGAGGAGTGCAGCTGGGCCTGCAGGCCTATGTGCGGTTCTATGAGACCATGCAAGGTTCGGCCAAGAACAAGACCTTTGATGATTTTGAAACGTCATCCTACTATCGTGCGTTTGTGAAGTTTGGACACTATTGTGTGAATACACGAGTGATCAATCCAGAACGCTTCATGGCCTGGTTGCTGAAACAACAGAAGAAGATTGACAAATGGTGCAGTGATCAGATCTACACAGAATACCTGGTGAATTATCTCACTGTGGAAGCAGTGGATGATGCACTAGCCCGAGCCATGGAATACGGCCTGGACTGGGCAGAAAAAACTGGCAACCCAGCACACGATTGTGTGAGATACGGCAACACCAATGCTCTGTGTCATGCTATCACCACTGGGCGTGTGAGTCCCTGGGTGATCTACAACAGCGAGTCAGGACAGAAGTTTTTGGGAGAGCTCAGCACAGATCAGGTGGCCATGATATGGATCTACATTGATTCAGATGTGTGGCAGAAGAAATTCCAGACCTATCCAGCTGATCAGGAATACGCAAAAGAAATGCTGGCAAAAGCAGGATGGTAACATGAGCGCAGATATTGACATTGACTTTGCTGACAGAGAACAGGTGTTGAAGCTGATACGCCATACTCCGGCACGACAGCTACATCAAGGCACAGCAAGAAAACACAATTCAGGTGTGTATGTCACAGACATTCCTCAAGATCCGGTGCTGGGCTGTGCAGCCATTGACTACGAAACTGCCGAAGCCCGTGGCTATTTTAAGATAGACTTTTTGAACATGGGCGTGTATGGCCTCATACGTGATCCTGCACACTATGAGCAGATGTTGGCAGCAGATCCGCCGTGGAGTAGGCTGTGGGAGGATGCTGCCTGGGCACAGCAATTGGTGCATGTGGGCAACTACACAGATCTATTGCAGAGCATGAGACCCGATTCAATCCCCAGGATGGCAGCATTTATCTCTATCATACGTCCGGGCAAAGCACACCTGCAGAATCAGCCTTGGCCGGATGTGTTCAAATCAGTGTGGGATGGAGATCTCAGCAGAGGTTACACATTCAAAAAGGCTCATGCTGTGGGCTACGCAGCCTTGGTGGCATTGCATATGAACCTGCTTGCAGTATGATCTATATTGATTTTGCCGGCGGCGCCCATGGAAACTATCTAGAGTTTGTGTGTAATAAAATTGCAGGAGTGGTCACTCCTGGTACATTACCTTTTAACAACTTGGGAGCATCACACGATAAATCATACTGCTTACCAAAAATTTTTCTTGGAGTAGGTGAGTATAATACCTATCCCAGACCAGCCAAGGTCATATCCATACAGATTCATCCTGATGATCTATTGCCATTGACCCAGATAAGCCTATTGCGAGTAGAGGATTTTGGGTATGATAATGATCAACTTGAAATTGATACTTTCAACAAACTCAATAATAAACATTACCGACAGATGTTGGATCAATTGATCGAGGGATTTTTTGCTGACAAGATTCGTCTTGGGTATAATGCAGTAAAAGATCCCAGTTGGCCCACAGTGACATCCATGGATGATTTTGATCGACTACCCGAGCACATAAAAGAAGAATGTTTGCAACAGCATGGGTTGGTGTTGTTGGAATTGTCGGAAGACCGACCAAATTGCCCGCGATCTGTGCTGAGGGAATTTTTTCAAATAGGATTCCAAGACATCGATCAGCAAGGATTTATTGCCCAACAAAACAAAGCCACATACAGCGTCGATGACGTGTATATTTTTCCATTTGGACACTTTTATCACGAAACAGAATTTCTAAATGAAATCAAAAAAATCTCTGCATGGGCAGGAATGATATATGATTGTGAAAACGAAATTGCATTTATACACGACGAATTCTTGAAGAGACAACCGTATAAAGATTCAAAACTCAAATGTGATGATATCGTGTCACGGTTAAGACGTAACGAACCATTGGGAATAGAAAAAATAACTCTATTAGAAGAAGCCTATATCAATGCAGCTCTAGGCTGGAATTATTTCCAAGGTGATTAGTCAAGCCGTCGAACCAGCATGATACTTTTGCGCTTGCTCTTTTTGCGGGCTATGTCCAGCAAACTGCAAGCAGGGCCATGCATTATTTCTAGATCTTTGTTGATAAATGTGCGCAGGGTGTATCGGAATTGTTCCCAATCTTTGCGCAGGAAGATGTTGATAGGAATAGATCTGTTACTCTCCCACCACCAGGCTGATGCCAATTCCAGATACAGCATCTTGTCTGCTTGATTTGTCACCGCGCCAAAGTCATAGATAGTGGTAACCACATCATCTTTGTTTTGGATCACACCCACATATTCAGCGTTGGCATACATGCATAGACTGATAAAAGGATATTTTTCCGTTAGTTTTTCGAATACATTGTTACCCATCGGGGTATTTATGGTCAGTATTTTTTGGATAAATAATAGGATATGTATTCTACCACCGCTTATCTTTACCAACAAATCACACGAGTGCTATTAGTAGACACCAGTGGAGGATACTTTACTGCGAGGTATGATCCTGTGTATGCAAAAACCCTAACCATCAACAAAGGTGTTGACAACGTTCTGTTGTTTGAGTTCATCAATCAAGATGAGAAACCTGTGAATATAACCGGCAGCACATTTGTGTTCCGGTTGATTGACCAAGCCGGTGGTCAGCTGCTGTTGGCCAAGGACATGGAAACACTCAGTGCCAGCACAGGGCGGGTAAAAGTGGTTCTCAACAGCGCAGATACCATCAACATCCAATCGCAGCCTGCCAGCTACAGCATACAACGCACAGCCGGCGACTATGTACAGGCAGTATATACCAATGCAGACAGCGCAGCCAGGGCAGATTGCAATATCGTGGACAGCATATTCCCCAGTTTTATTCCCAGCTCAGTCTGTACCGTGCCTGATTTGTATGGCAAGAATCAATATGTTGGCACCGCACCAACTGCTTTCCCTGACTGGGCGCTGACTCCGCAGCCGATCAACAGCATACAGCAGACTGAATTCTATTCCAGCTATATCAACACCAACCAAACAGCTTTTACCACTATCAAGTTTGATCTTGTGCATTTTACAGGCACAGTCAAGGTACAGGCCGCTGAAAATTACGAAGCAGTTTGGACAGATGTGTCCGAAGCACGTGAGTATTATGATGCCACAGTCAGCGACTATTTCAACATCGTGGGGTTCCATCCACTGTTGAGATTGGCCATGAACAACAGTATTGGATATGGGGCCACTGGCTCGGTCACTGTGGTTGATGGTGTAGTCACAGGAATCAGTGTGACCAATCCTGGACAATACTATGTGGCTCCACCATATGTGCAGATCCTGGGCAATGGTGCTGGTGCTGAAGCAGTGGCATCGGCCAGCGGTAATGGTGGGGTGGCCTACGTCACGGTGACCAATGGTGGATCAGGATATCTGCCATTGCAGTTCCAAGGATCGGTAGCTGCCACAGTTTTATTCTCAAATGGCTTGATACGCAACGTACAATACCGATAACCGTTGCGATTGCCCAAACAATCTGTTACACTATACGGATGCTAGACATCCTTGGTTATCTGCCTGCAAAACGAAAATCCACGCCTTCGGGTTGGATATCGTTTAACGCTGTGTGCTGTCAGCACAACAGCAGCACAGCGGATCGGCGCAGTCGCGGAGGTCTCAAGCCCACAGATCAGGGGTGGAGTTATCACTGCTTCAACTGCAACTACACCGCCAGCTTTATCCTTGGCCGTTCGTTGAGTTTTAAGGCCCGTAGGCTCTTGGGTTGGATGGGTGTGCCTGACGCAGAGATTGATGCGTTAAACTTGGAAAGCCTGCGTCATCGTAGCATACATGGTATCATAGACGATCGCCAGAGGATGTTCAATGTCCTGGCAGGTATTGAGTTTGAAGAACAAGACCTGCCGTCATTCAGTGAGTTGCTGACCGAGGAAGATTTTCGCAGAGACTATCTAAGACAACGATGTGTGCCCGATGACTATCCTGTGATGATACAAGATCATCCGGAAAAACCATGGCGACATCGCCCCAGCGTGATCATTCCATTCACCCACGAAGATCGTATCGTAGGTCACACACAGAGATTCTTAGACGACCGCAAGCCCAAATACATCAGTAACAGCCAACCCGGATATGTGTTTGGCACAGACTTGCAGCACTCAGACTGGACTCATGCGATCGTGGTAGAAGGTATATTTGATGCGCTCAGCATCGGCGGACTAGCAGTGATGCACAGCACCATTTCAGATGAGCAGGCCAGATTGATCCGCAGTCTAGGCAAGGAAATAACTGTGGTGCCCGACCAAGACTTGCCAGGCATGGAACTAGTAGATCGTGCAGTGGAATTGGGCTGGGCAGTGAGCATGCCTCCCTGGCCCGATATGCTGCGGGTCAAGGATGTGAATGACTCAGTAATGCGTTATGGTAGGCTGGCAACTCTGCTAACTATATTTGAAAATCGTGAAACCAGCAAAATTAAAATTGAACTAAGGAAGAAACAACTTGTCAAACGACAAAAATTATAATTCGGGTTATACATCTTGCTATGAATCCTGGATCGGAAAATATGCAAATTGTCGATTTGATTATTTTGCAAGGCATGAACATGGCCGGCCCATTGATTATACATTTAATAGTCTAGGGTATCGAGGTAATGAGCATCACCTTGACCCAGAGATCAGTATATTTGGCAGCAGTTTTAGTTTTGGAGTAGGTATAGATTTCAATCAGTGCTGGCACCAACAACTTGGAAATTACCGAGTGAATTGCTATGCCCCTGCTGGGTTCCTAGTAACAAACAATGATATCATTGACCACTATAATAGAGAAAAAATTTCAGCCGGGATAGTGATATTGCAATTTAGAGAATTCAAATACAATACAGAACCACTGTCTATACCACACAATGTAAAATGTTTTGTAGTGGACGAAACGCTCCACGATAATATATTTGGGTTTGATTACAATAGCTTCATAGACAAAGCCGAAGATAATACACATCCAGGATCGGAAACGCACAAACAATGGGCAAAACAAATCAAGAAAACGTTCGTCTTGTGATCAGTCATCTCGAAGGCTGCTCGGGAAATTTTTTAGGAAAATTATTTTCTGACACTTTTGACAAAGACCAATCATTTTTTAGAATTGACCGTACCGATGGGAATGACGGATTTTGCGGGCCTCATGTTTTGGCCATTGACGGCATTGCCAATGATGGAGTGGGCAGCTGGGATTGGGAACTCAAACGATTGAGAGACCATCATGTTGTGGTAACACATAATTTTGATCGGGCACAGATTGCAAAGGATTTTCCCAATGCAAAAATTATACAGATATACCCATACACACATATTGGCAATGTGTTATACAATATTTGTTTTAAAAAGTTAAATCATACTTTGCCTAATCTACTAGACAATTATTTGCTGCATATCAATGAGTGGTATCATCATATCCAAAAAAGTCGTCCACCACAAATCTGTACTAATTTTTGGCAACTATCAGATCAACAGGCAGTTGAAAATCTACTGGAAACTAAATTTACCAAGACACAAGAAGATTTTTTTAATCAATATTGGAAAAATCAACTTGCCCATGAGCTAACTATACCTGATAATGCAATGTCAATCCAAGAACTTGTTTGCTTTTGGAAGGTTGAACATTGTTTTGATCAATGGTTAGCAGCCTGGACCATATTTGTTTATGAATTGATCAACCAACGACTGGAACAAAATCGATCTTGGTCCATAGACACTGACAACTTTGAATCTTGGAACGATCTAGAAAAAATACAAACTAGATACCATGATGATTTGACATCTCCTACTGATTGATTATATAATACACCATGCTTAAAGATTACGGAATTGACGTACAGAAATTATTCCTGGAGATGATGTTGGAGGATGCTGCCAGCTATGTGCGGATCCAGAACATCTACAATCCAGAGAACTTTGATAAGAGTCTCAGAGAAGCAGCAGCATTTATCAAAGAGCACAGCGAAAAGCACAAGACTCTGCCGGACATCACGCAGATCGCAGCCACCACTGGCTTGAAACTGCAACCAGTGCCTGACTTGAATGAAGGGCACTACGAATGGTTCATGGAAGAGTTTGAATCATTCACACGCAGACAAGAGTTGGAACGTGCAATCTTGGCAGCAGCAGATTTGCTGGAAAAAGGCGACTACGGCCCAGTTGAAAAGTTGATCAAAGATGCTGTGCAGATCAGTCTGACCAAGGACATGGGCACAGATTACTTTGCCAATCCCAGCGAACGCATCAACAAATACTTCAATTCAGGCGGGCAAGTATCAACAGGTTGGCCACAGCTGGATCGACTGCTGTATGGAGGATTCAGTCGCGGCGAACTGAACATCTTTGCAGGTGGTTCAGGGTCGGGTAAAAGTTTGGTCATGATGAACATCGCACTGAACTGGTTGCAACAAGGACTCAGTGGGGTGTATGTCACACTGGAATTGAGTGAGGACTTGACTAGTTTGCGAACAGATGCCATGCTCACCAACATGAGCACCAAAGACATCCGCAGAGACATCGACACCACTGAGCTCAAGGTCAAGATGATGGCCAAGAAGTCGGGCAATTATCAGGTCAAAGGTTTGCCAGCACAGAGCAATATCAACGACATCCGATCATATCTAAAAGAATATCAGATACAAACAGGCAAGCGAGTGGATTTTGTGATGATTGACTACTTGGACCTGCTGATGCCAATCAGTGTGAAAGTCAATCCCAATGATCAGTTTATCAAAGACAAGTATGTATCGGAGGAACTGCGCAACTTGGCCAAAGAACTACAGATACTCATGGTAACTGCATCGCAGTTGAATCGATCAGCAGTGGAAGAAGTGGAATTTGATCACAGCCACATCGCAGGTGGTATCTCAAAGATCAACACAGCAGACAATGTGTTTGGTATCTTTACCAGCAGGTCCATGAAGGAACGTGGCAAGTATCAGATCCAGTGTATGAAGTCTCGTTCGAGTACAGGTGTGGGGCAAAAGATTGATTTGGAATACAACATTGAAACCATGCGCATCACTGACGAGGGCGGAGAAGATGGAGATCATGGATCACGCACACCCAAACCCAGTTTCATGGAAACTATCAAAGCTCGAGCCAGTGTTACTCCATCGGAGACCTCAGAATCAAACAAAGGGTGGGAACGTGGGCAACCCAAGCCAGGTGTGGATCCACTTGATCCCACACCCAAGGTTGGTGCAGATGTGCAGAGCAACAAACTCAAGCAGTTGTTGGGCAGTATTAAGAAATAATCATGCAACAGCACCTTTGATCACAGCATAGCGAAGTACCAAAGCTTCACTGAGAGATCCAGCGGTGTTGTTTCTAACATAGACAGTGGCACTACCTGCCGCACATGAAGCAGTAATGGTATACGCCCCAATAGTACCGCCATTTTGGTGTTGCAAAAACAGCAGGTCATTTGCACCAATGGTGCTGTTGGTCAACACAAAACTCACTATGGTAGCAGCGGCCAATGCAGTGGCCTGCATGGTGATTTCACCACTTTGTTTGTTGAGTGTGACACCACCTGACTTATTGCCTGACTGAGAAACTGTACCACCGGCACCTGCGGTATATCCTACCCCGCCAGTGCCGCCTGTGACCAACACATTGCCTGCACTGGTAAAAACGTTGCCGGTCACACTTACCACCGCTGGGAATGTAGTGATGTTGGCAGTGACATTGGCGCTCAGTGTCTTGGTCACAGCACCTATGGGTGATGTATAAAGTTTCAATGAACTGCCGGCCGCAGAGTTAGTATAGTTTTCCAGGGCCACAAAGTCAATGCCCAAAGTTCCAATATTGCCAGCGGCTAGAGCATATTGTGAAGCACCATATCCTGTGCCAGTTATCCTGGCCAAGATATCACCACTTTGTACTGCTGTGGGTGCGGCTGCTGTGCCTCTGGCCAGTCGCTGTACAAATGCTGACTGCACACCAGTGCCAAAAGTATCAACTGACACCCTGGCGCTCACTCCGTCGTTGCCAGTGATGTGAAGCATGCCACCTGCGCTGTAGATCGGTTGATAAGAACCACTGGTACTGCCCACAATGTTCAAGGCACCTGCGGTGTTGGCTGCCACGGTAGGAGTAGTAATTTGTACATACCCTGTATCCGAGGCACTGAATGACACGTTGCCCGAAGTGGTGTATGTTTTGAGATTGCCGCCCACATTCAAGTTGCCACCAATGCCCGCACCACCGGCCACAACCAGGGCACCTGTGGTGGTACTGCTGCTAGAAGTGGTAGCAGCCACATTCACGCTATTGGTATAGTAACTGAGAGGTCTATTCAAATCAAACACCGTAACAGTAGTACCACCATCGCTGGTGAGAAATCCAAATTCGTAATATCCTGTGGCACCAAACGTGATCACATTAGAACTGATGCCTTGTATGCCAGTGAGACCCAGGGTCACAGCGGCAGGCAATGTCACGGTGTATGCTGTGTTGGTGATGTTGATCTGCACACGCAGCATGCCCACAGTACCAGCTGCTGGAAAGTTTGTGAATCCCAAGCTGACACTGCCAGTGGTGCTCACAGTCTGATAATGACCCGAAGAGTAATCCAAGGTTACCGATCCCGAAGTCACAGTATTCTGCACGATACTGCCGGAAAAATCACGGATCAGCGCAGAGTAGATCAATTGATCCTGCATGTTGTTGTCCAGGGTAGTTCCGGTCAATGCACTCTTAAGGATGGCCTTGTTTTCCAGATCAGTGATTTCGTTTTTGGCGTAAGTAAAGTTGGTTTGGATGTTGGTGAAGTTGTCACGGAATCCTTGTGTGTTGTTAGGCACGCCGGCAACCGGATAGTTGGCGTCGATGTTTTGTGGGTTGATGCTGCTGGTCATTGGTTGAGATCCTTGTTATAGATATTTATTCACATCCGGAAATAGCTAAATAATCCAAAGGTCATTGATTTACATGCAAAAGAAAACACGCAGCATCTTAGAAGAACTGGACAGTTTGTACATCGAGCGAGATCGTCGGTTGGTGATCGAAAATCGCGCGGCCAACATCATAGCCAACGCTATCAGATTGCTGGAACAGATTGACGAAGAATTTGACGCAGAGACAGCAGAAAATCTCAACAGGAAATTCCTCAATGCCATACGCACAAAAAACGCCGGTAAATTCTCTCGATCAGTAAGGAAAACAGATGCAAATCCATGAACTCACAGGCAAACGCAAACTCAACGAAGTTGGTGCATGGACCAAGGGATTCTTGGGCGGATTTGGCATAGACACGTCAAGCCCTGACAGCGGTAAAACAACTCCCGAACTTGAAGCCTTGGCCAAGGCACCATTGCCTGTCCGGCACAGCGCAGAAAACATGCAACGTAAATGGGCAGAACACGTGAGTCGAGCCATGGCCGCAGATGCAGTCACAGATCCTGCACGGATCAGCCCACAAGCCAAGGCCAATCTAAGAAAAGAATTAAAATCAATCGTAGCTCACAATGAATTCCTTAGAGGTGTGGATTTTGAACAATTAGATCAGGCAGTGGCACAGACAGACGCCAATGGCAATGCTACCACAACCTACATTGATCAGGCTGATGGCATAATGAATAGAATGCTGTCTGGCATGCATCAATTAAGCAGTCTCAATGCAGCCACACCTGCCACACAAGAACTGGCCAGATTTCAAATGATTGCACAGGCTGCATACGAAGCAGGGGTGTTACTGCAATTCCACCCAGGCCCTGGCGCAGCACAGATTGGGCAGGTCACTCAGCCAACGTCATCGGCTGCGCCAACCAATCAATCACAGCATGGCGCTATAAGACGAACCCGCACAGGACAATTTGAAATAAACTTTGGAGCAGGTTGGGTACCATTTGACATGAACAATCCACAACATGCGGCCTTGTACCAGGCCCTGCAATCAGGCACAGCACCATGAGATATATCAAAGAAGGCGGCAATGTTTTCAAAGGCCCCAACAAAGA
>Ga0214919_10003344_pt1 | contig 24319 bp, 12 predicted proteins | sample LL1503_MetaG_FD_177994 | JGI IMG/M metagenome (GOLD analysis project Ga0214919, IMG submission 177994) | Freshwater microbial communities from Lake Lanier, Atlanta, Georgia, United States - LL-1503 | ecosystem: Environmental > Aquatic > Freshwater > Lake | place: USA: Georgia | collected... | reverse complement strand
GAGCCCAAAGATTTCTTGAGACCCAAGACCTTGGCCGCGAAAACAGTCGCCCCGCTCGGCGCGCATACGTTGCTTTGCCAGGCGCGGCGTCAACGCCGCACTATTGCCGCTTGCTGGGATGTTCGCAACCCAATTATTTATGGTTTGTCTGCAAGACTTTGAATTTCGTCATAAATGGCAGGATCGTTTGTCTTGTTGAATTCCTCTACGAGTTGATATAATTTATTATAAGTATCGCGCATTGGCTTGCTGATTTCAATAACTTGGGGTTCCTGCGGATAGCCAAGAACAGACCATAGTTCGTCTTGATTGCGCACCTTCATGCCAAGCCCAGTATCTATAACCTGTGTGTATGTCAGGGTGAGTATGGTAAGATCTGTGTCAAAGCATTGTGAGTCGGGCGCAGTTTTTTTATCTGTAAAGCCATCTTTTTCAGACCACCATAATGAATTTTCTAATTCTTTCATCGCAGCCACTATCGCAGGAGAGCGTTTTGTTGAGCGCGCCGCTTCAGCATCAATGGCGTCTCGGAATGACTTGTATTTGGCTGCAAGGTCGGGATCATTATCGTCCTTATGGGCTTTTTTGAAACTCACGACACCTGAATCAGTATTCAAAATCGTGACGGCAGCGCCAATGCGAGCAGCTGGATAAACAAGAATTTCTGGGCAGGCAAGCGTGATTAAAGCTGCTGCGCTTCCAGCATCGTGAACGGCTGCCACAATTCGTTGTCCGTTCTCGCTGACCTCAAGAATTCGTTTCACAATTTCATCTTTGGTATCTAAACGTCCACCACCACTTTCGATATCCAAGACAATGCAAGAAGGCTTTAGTATAAAGGCTTGATTTAACGCCTCGTTAAAATCTGATGCGGTGAAGAATGATTTCTCTGGAATAGCGCCTACAGCTCCATGCAGTTGAATGAGCACCAAAGGCCCTGATGGATTTAATGGCGGAATAGGAACTGGGGGGGATTTGTCATTTGACTGGGAATCTGGCCTTCTTCCGGAGCTTGAATTATCTGTTTTTTTCTGTTGTTCACATAGTTTGGCTACTAGAGTTTGAAGTGAATCTAGGTTTCCATTTGCCGCGCTGTCATTTCCGCATTCAATTACAAGCAACCTGGCCGAGGAAGCATCATTGGATGCGGTCATAGTGCATATTGCACCGACGAATTGTCTAGGATCCTCCATGCCCACGGCCGCATGTTTGTAAGCGCCTCCAAAATTATTCATGCCACTACTATCTTTGCCAAACAAGCCATCATTGACCGAGACTGATGTGCGAACTGTAAGAGAAAGTTGATCATTCGGATCTTCGGAAAGCACAGCAATTACGGTGGAGCCAACATCATTTGCTTGTGGCACATAATTCTCGATATACCGCCCGTTACTCATGGTTACAATTTTCCAATGCTTGATTTGATTATAATTTTCTCTTTCTAAATCTTGTATTACTTCTTCAAGGCCCTTACAATTTGTCCATAATTCTGTCGGAATTACCGACGGGTTTGTGCTTGTAGTTCGCGTTGAAGTTCCTGGCGAAATTTTTGTCGCTAGATCAATATCTTTCATCGTAATAGCGGTTCGTACGCGTTGGTCTGCGGTTGTTGTTCCAGCGCAGAGCCCAATTATTGAACCAGTTCGGTCAAAGACAGGGAATCCAGTTGTTGTTCCTTCTAATGTCGGGCTTAAAGCGATAACTGAGGCAGCAGCATTATTTTTTTCAATCGCTTCTACTCTTGTGATCGCAATACGTGCCGGATCAGTGGTCTTTGGCGCGTCCCGCCAAATTGTTGCGCAGGGGCTTCCTGGAAGCCGCAATAAAGCGGCATCTGAGGTATCGGCAAGTAATGGAATTTCAACACCAGCAGCGTTCAGTTGTGCTCGCATATGTGAAATGTCAAGTAAGGCAATGGGTATACCAACATTTAAAATTTTAAAGTTGCCAACACTGATTCCCGTAAGCGAAGTTTGGATCCCGCCATTCGCGAGTGGGGAAACAATGTGCACATCGATCAATTTGTTTGGATCGCCATTGACCACTACAGCAGGCACGCACAGCCAGGTCATTCCACTATTTTGAAATAAAGCGCCGCCACTCCACCCAGAATTATTGCCCACAAGAACAACACTGCGACTGAAGCGGGAAAAGACCTGTCCAAAGTCTTCGCAAGCGAGCGTATCGGCCATATTTATGTTTGTGCTATTTACTGAAACGCTACTTGGCACACTAGCGGGCAAGGTCACGGTATTCGTAGTTGGCGTAGTGCTTTTAATAGTTGAATTTGTTGTTTTGGGGGCATTCGAATCGTTATTGTGCGTGGTAGTAGTGGAAGTCGATTTGTTATCCACTGTCTTATCGGGGGGTTTGGATGCACTCGAAGGCGCATTGCTTGAATTAGATGGACTAGGCGTGGACTGTGGGTTTGCATTCGAGGGCGCATCTTTGGGCGAAGCTGGGGAAGTTGGTTTTTGTTTTACGGGCTTCTTAATTGCTGGAACAGTTGGTTTTTGGATTGGACCGAGTCCTGGCTGTTCTTCATTTGGTTTTTGTTCAATCGGTGTTGGATCTAAAGGAGCCGGTTCGCCTTGTTGTAATGCAAAACATGGACGGGCGGTGAATAAGACCACTCCTAAAAGCAGAGCCTTTAAAAAACGCTTCAAATTCATGTAATTTTCTCCAAAATGAAATACTACCAGCATGTAACCGAATTGACTCGAAATAGAATTCAATGGTACAATTAATTTCTTATGTGGGGATATTATCAAGATCCAATCTTACTTTGACTCTAAAAATTAATGCGTAACTGCATTATTACTTTTCGCACGGACTTAGCTTTTTTTGGTTTATACCTAAATTTTCATTTTTACAACCCTATTACCTACAGATCTAAATCATGAATATAAGACTAGTACCTAACACTGGTATTCAATATGTAAAATTGCAAGATATTGATCCAAATACAAATGAATTTAAAGCAATGTCTTGGCTGGTTCAGCAAGGTCCAACGCTTAAACAAGTCAGATTTCCTCCGGCGCGCGATGAAAATCGAGATTTAGAATCAGGCAATGACGATAGCGATGAAGAAACGGGCTATATATCAAGAACAGCCAGCGTACAAATTATCCTTGATGCAGCCCACGCACTCTGTGGTTTTTGGGTGCCGATTCCGTTTGAGCGAAGTGGATTATGGGCTTGTGTCTTTCTTCAACCTGCAAAGGAAAATCTCAGAAACTTTACTGCTGTTTTGGCCATTGATACAACATTAGAGCAGGACGGTAATCCGCAGGGGCTAGATTGGGAGGAGATTGGCGAACGAAAAGTGGCGCCCGTGTCAAAACGATTTTGGAGCCAAGAATGCGTCGCGGAATATCTTAAATTTTTAGCGCTGGAAATTAGTCAAAAAAGCACACCGCCTAGTCAAAGCGATATTCAACTTGCAATAATCGCGTTCGCGCGGTATTTGGCTGAAGTAACGAAACTTCATATCGGTTTCGAAAATCGCCCAGAATCAAGTAGATCAATCCCCGTTAATGTTGTAGTGGATATAGGTAACACGCAAACATGCGTGCTGCTAAAGGAGACCAACCTAGAGACACGCGAAGAAGCTCTTGAACTTGTTTACCCATCGAATCCAAGCGAATCCTATAAATGTCCTTTCGATACCCAATTTGCGTTCTTTGAGCATCAGATTCTAAAGTCCGCGCTTCAAGGTCGAGAAAGTTTCAGGTTTCTATCCCAGATTCAGATGGGACCCATGGCGCAATCAGCGCTTAAAAATACTAAAATTGACACTAGGCGATTGGGTATGAGTAGCCCAAAGAGATATCTCTGGGATGATTACGATCAAGTCCCTTGGAAATGGAGTTTAATTAACGAGAAAGACGAGCAAGGACAGCCCTTGGGTATTCGCGCAGACGTGCTGCGTAGAATGGATATAATAAAACCGCTCACGGATCCGCCGATAAGCGGCTTGCCAATTACGCCTAATTATCCGCGTGTGGCATGTATGATTTGGGTGATTATTGAGATTTTGGAACAGGCATTTCGACAAGTCAACAGCACGGGGTGGCGTAAGACGGATACCAACGCGCCGCATTGCGAATGTCGTCGAGAGATAAAAAATCTAGTAATTATGTATCCAGCAGGGATGCACAGCAAGGAAATTAAAAACTTTGAGGATTCCTGTAACCGGGCATGTAAATTATGGGCAGAATTTCGTACAAATCCAGATATTTTTTGTCAGGGGAGCAAAGTCACTGAGGATAAACAATTCGGTATTCAAAAGCCCGTCGTGCATATAGTTTGTGATGAAGGGCTCGCTATACAGGCATGTTGGCTTTTTGGAGAGACTATGTATCGCCAAAATGCCAATGTTCCACAGTTGATCAAAAATTATGGGAGGCCACGTGGTGAAGGCGACAAAAAGCTAGAAATATTACGTCTCGCCTCGCTCGATATTGGTGGGGGAACTATCGATATGGCGATTGCGGATTATGAAAATGATCCGAGTAATGTAAATACTTCCATTAAATGTCGTAGGCTTTTTTATGACGGCATAAGCCGAGCCGGTGATGAGATAGTTCAAACACTCCTCGAAGAAGCAATTTTTCCATGTCTTGTAAAAAGTTTACTGGACGGGAGTGTTGTTGAATGGAACAACTTTTTTGCCGAAAAATCTCCCAACTTTTCCGAAGATAAGCGGGAAGAAGCTCGTATTTTACGACAGCAATTAGTTAGGACCGTATGGTTGCCGATAGCTTTGCATGTTTTAGTCCATCTTGAATCCCATGAGCAATATAGTTTCTCACTAAAGGAGATCCCTGTAGATCTTTCCATGGTCACTCGGTTGGAATCATTTATTATTGATCAAAGCATTAAAAAAAATCCTAAGAATAAAAAGCCGACTGCCCCACTGAAAGATTCAATAATAACGATCGATCTCGTTCGCATGCGGGAAGTCGTTAAGAAAGCAATTGGATTAACTTTAAATCAATGCGCTGACATAATTGATCAATACCAATGCGATCTACTCATTGTTGGTGGAAAGCCCTCTTCCAGTCCCGCCGTACGCGAGCAGATTTACGCCGCAATGGCGGTTCCGCCGGCTCAAGTCATTTTCCTGAGCGAGCTTGCGGTGGGTGATTGGTTTACATTTCGTGGAGGCGGGAAAATTGAAAATGCAAAAACATGTGGTGTATTTGGGTGCCATGTGGCGTTTGAGGCTATCTATGGCCAAAGTAAATTTCATTTAGAACTTCAACCTACAGACGAACCAAAAACTTTTATTGGCTATCTGACTAACCCTAATGACCAATCGGCGAAGTTTTCAAGCAATGAAAAGATTGATAACGAGACCGACTTTATTAAATTCAAGCCATATGGTGGAATGCAAGTCGCTATGCGTCGAATTGATGATGATAGAGCTGAAGCCAAAATGATTTACAAATTACGGCTTAAACGTAATTTATCTAAGAATTTGGGTGTAAATGTTGGAATTCAGCAAGATATTGAAGTGAAATTTAAATTAAAGGAGATCGCAAAAAACCTAGCAAATCCAGAGCTTGGACAACGTATAGGTAGGCGAGTGGGTGGTACGGACGATGTGCTCGAATTGCAACATATAAAGGGGCTCGTACCCGGAATGCAAGGGCCAGTAGATGCTAGTGAAGCGATGGAGCTTGTGCTCAAGACAACCCTCGACCTAGAAGGCTTTTGGCTTGATACGGGTCAGTTCCGCCCTCTCCCGCCTTTGAACGAGGGAGAATAACGTGAACGATTTTGGCAAAATGCAAAATAATCAAGGCTCGCGATCAAAGGTGAGCGGTAGCCAGAGCCTGGCGGCCGAAGCGGAAAATTATCGCAAGCAATTGGTGAATTTTTATTTAAGAGGAACTCCCTTACCAAAAAAAGAAGCTTTAGACTTGGATATCCAACGGCTAAAGGAAGATAAATCTAAAAATGCTCAGGCTGATATTTACAGCAAGTCTCCCGCGCGACAAGAAGCTGGCCTGGAAGGACGGAACTTAGAGAATATACCGCCAAATAGTTATACCGAAGCGCCACAGAGCGCGCCGATTTTCGATGATGTGCTTTCAGATAAAAAAGATTCAAAGATATCTGGATTGCAAGAAGATAGAATAAACAAAGCACGTAAGTTTGGTCTTGACTCGCTTGTGATTGAGTATAAACCTGAGGATTTTACTGGTTTAGACTCACTTCTTGATCAATTGCAAGCGGTTGTTGTATTGTGGGCAAAGCGTGATCACCAGCCTTCGGACGCGGCTGAACTGACTTTTAGGCAAGAGTTTGATAGAGCTCTAGTCGATGCAATTATATGTGTTTCTATAAATTATTATAATTATATAGAGCATCTGGCGAATGAGTGCCATGTTGGATTAACCCCTATGAACAGAAATCATCTTGCTTCTGGCCTTTCTGAAAAACTAACACAGCAAATTTACCAAGATCCAAATTCCACTTTTACTTTAGTAGTTGTGGCCGAGGGAGTGGATTTTGATCAGGACAAGCATTCTCTTGGCGGTACAGGAACGAACGAATCTCAAGCCAAGGTACGACCCATGTCTTTTGGTGTGAGCGGGGGGAATCCAAAAAAACCGATTGTTATTCCGATTCGCCCTAGACGGAGTTCTATGAGTGGGGTGGACGGTTGATCCAGTATCCGGAATCAGGTGAAGTTGTTGTTGATGTTCCCGGAAATGGACCATTGGTCCGATTTCATCCTCAGATGAATAAAGTTTTTGGTTTGCGTCTAGTTGATGGCCGCTGTGTAAGAGTTGCAAATAGACCAGCTATTGAATGGTTACTTCCTGCTGGCTATATAAAATTAGACGCCACGAATCCTGCTCATGTTTCTGCACGGACTGAACTCAATCGGCATGCGAATGAAGCCGAAGAAACTGCGCAAGAACTTACAGATTTACTCAATAGAAACACGAGGCGCGATGCGCCATTGCGGATATCTAGGACGTTGATTCAAAAACTTGGCGGAGATGGTTTAAGGGATCACGTAATGTTGGAGACTGAAATCCGCCCCTTGCGCGATGCGATTCGGCGAACGGTGGCTGGCGTGCGTCGCGCAATTGACCGAAAAAACTTTGTCGCAAACCCGGAAGGGCAGATATTGCTTTATGGGTGGGCATTTTTGCCGCCCGACATGGATCTTGATACTCCTATTTTATTGCCTGCAACGGTTACGTTAGTGCTTGAACCAGAAATGGCGTACGGAACCGTCCCAGCTCAAAATCTGTCGTGGAAAATTGACGGTAAAGCTACATCAATTGAACTCATCCGCGTGGATGGCGCGGATTCCATGGTTCAAGATACGCATGAAACGGTAACTTTGGATTCAGCTGGGGGTAAGTGGCGCTTTCCCAATTCCGACCTGCCTCCCGGATCAGAATACGTCGCTCGAGTCAGGGGCATTTGGGGAAGTGCGGATTCCAACCGAGTAAAGATTCCTGTAGAAGATACACAGGTTGCCCCACCGCCCATACCACCAGAGCCTGTAATTGTGCCGCCTGCGATTCCTTCGCATGTTGCCCCACCACCCATACCTGTTTCAGCCGTAGCTCCTCCGCAAAGAAAGCCGTATCCATGCAACCGACTTTGGTTGTGTCGGTGCCGCTGGAAATTTTGTGAATTCTGTAGAAATTTTTGGAATGCGCTTTGGATTCTTTTGTGTCGTTGGTTTTGGTTTATTGCAAGTATTTTGCTTGGTCTAGTCGCGCTTGCAATACTTTGGTATTTATTGTCTTGGCTGTTTCCGTGGCTTTGGTCGTCGTCTTCTCTGCCAATCATTCCCTCCATACCAACACCTATAATTTCAACCGTTCCGGTAGTTCCATCCGCCGCTCAACCACTTTGCGAGTTGCAAATGGATGCCAATGGTCAGGTCGGCGTGAGGGAACAGTTGATTGATATGAAAGATGTTCCCATACAAACAGAAGATGGCACGGGCAAAAAATATTTATGTTTTAGTATTACGTATGATGCTTTTAAAGTTAAAGATAGAATACTATTTATTGCAACAAAGGGGATGAATGCCTCAGAAGACATAGTTCTAAGAAGTAGTATTTCATCAATTTATAATAATCTTTCCGAATACGTAACTTTCCAACCCTTTCATGAGCCGCATCCGTATTTCGAGCCAAGAATAGATTGTCCCGCAGGCGCCCGTATATGGGACAGTATGTGTGTAAGTGGTGCTTATGAGTGCCCTGTTAAAATAACTGAAGATCACATCGAATTAATGGATGCGGCAGATCCTTTTTATAAAAAAGTGAGAATTTTAATTTTTGGTGGTTGTGAGGGAGTAGACTTCGATGACACCCAGTGGAAACTTTCGCTTCAATGTAATGCTCAATGTTCTTCAAATAAAGATCAGGATCAGCCAGTAAAAGGGTCCACTTCCCAGGGTGGGTCGGCTCCAGATAGCGTAGAACCCGTTATTATTCCTGCCCCCATTATTGATGCTCCAATACTTTCGCCTGTTATTGTCAGCCCAATTTCTCCCAACGACCCAAATGCGGTTCGCGACATTCCGTTCGTGAAGCCTGGGCCAGTGCCCATGCCTTCTATCAATCCAATTGTTCCAGTAGTACCCTCTCCTAGTACCGGGAGTAATTCTCCAACCCCATCTCCTTCTCCGGCGCCAGATAAACGCCGTGATATTCCATTTGCTAAACCAAGGAAACCTAATAATGCAAGTGCAGCAGGCTTATTTGTATTAATACCTGGCGCAGGCAACCTCATTGTTGGATTCAAGGAGGTATATATATGGGTACTAGTGTAAAACTTTGGAAAGAGGTATTGGCTAACTCTTCGCATGAAATTGCCGCGAGCCAGCCAATCCCATTATATTGCGAATGGCTACGTCTTCTTGTAGGGCGATCACTTGCTTTGGCGAGTTTCTCTGATTCAAAACTACGATATAAGTATCTTATCTTAGGAGTTGACTTAACAGATCTGAAAGATGACGAGTCTATAAATCGTAATTTGATCAATGCACTAGAAGCAGATTTGATGGTCCTGCAGGCAGCATTGAAATCTTGCAAGCAAAGCCTTGGGGACAACTCTCCGATCGAATCTCCTGAAATTTTTCTTCGGAGTTTTTCGATTTTGGCAATGCTGCGATTGCCTCAGGAAAGCAAAGATTGGGTATTGACAGATGAGGGTCTCACAATCATAAATTGGGGATTAACGTCTGGTCGTTTATTTTTTGAGTGGAATGAATCGCAATTTGAGCAAATTAAAAAGGATCTGCTACAGCGAATACGTACGTCACGTTCTGGCAATGTCAGCAGCACTAGTACTTCACGCGATGCCCAGGAGGAGTCTCGACAGCAAGCTAAATTAAATAGTGCGGCACACAAATCAGTTCCAAGCCCAGCGGTCCCAGTTAGAGTGGCGGCAAATATTGCTGTGACATCTGTCAATAATAATACGAAGCAGCCAGTTTCTTCGATACAATCAGATGATAATACCCCAACATGGTTACTGGCGCTCGTTGCCTTATGTCTTATAATTATTGGCGGCATTTTAGGTGTAACTGCATATAAATTGTGGAGTCGTCCAAAGAGTAATGAAACACAGGTAATTACAGAGCCTCAAAAATCTGATTATTCTTCCGAATCAGCGGGTGACACAAATACAAACACAATTATAGAAGAACCCAACAAAGCAGATAAAAAGAATAAAAATCCTGAGAACGGGCCACCATCCAAGACCAAGTCCAATGCGCCGCAAAAGCCAGACCATTCTGGCACGTCACGGACCGAAGTCCAACCCGCGTCAGCGCCAAAAACAACGCCCGAAGTCCCATCTAGCGGCACGTCACAGCCCGCAGTCCCACAAGGTCATTCAGATCAACCACCTAAATCTCCAAAATCACTTAAGGCAGATCACCACCAATCACAGGAGTTGTCTAAATGAATCGTTCTAAATTAGAGGTATTTGCTAACGAGTCTAAAAAATTCTGCGTAAATATGGATCATTGGATTCAAAGGTTTGGCCAAGAAAGCCATGCCAGCGGTCTTTCACGAACGGATGCCTTGCAAGCTCGCACTGAACTTGAGCGTATTGAGCGCGCATTGAGATGGGGGCCTTCTGTGGGGGTTTATGGAGAGAGTCAGTGTGGAAAAAGTAATTTGGTGAGTCGGTTTGCTCAAGGACTTGGCGCTGAAGCTGCGGAAGATGGTGGCTTACTTATTTCTGATCCTGGCCCACAAGCCAATCATGCGTGGCAGGGAAAAAACGGAATTGATTTTGCAACGCATATAAACCCAGTAAACTCAAAGGAATCAACAGGAATAATTTGTAGGTTCACTTCTAATCAACCAATTGGAGTTGAGCCGGGATGTTTTCAAGTAGAATTTATGTCTCATGCGGATCTTCTTTGTTCATTAGCTCTTGGATATAACGCCGAAATTAAAGAAAAAAATGTTGAAACGCGCAAAGAAAGAATTAAAGAGGTACTTGATAGGCTTGCGAAAAATGAACAGGAGTTAGATCACGATGGAACAATGGCCGAGTTGCTAGAAGCCTGGGACTTTTTACGGGAGACTACAGGTCAAGGTGACTTATTTAAAGCTTTGGATAACGATGGAAACTTTGGCTGGGATGAGTTTGTCAACAAATGCCTTGTAGAGGGCAAGCGTCCAAAGTGGAAAAAAGGTAATTCAGAAGAGCCATGCGATCTAGAAGAATTTATTGGGTTGCTTTGGGATTCCGTGCCGCCAATGAACCGGCTTTGGAGAAAGTTATATCGTCAATGGTTGAAATTGGAAGGCATGCGTACGGCTTCAATTGCACCAGAATTTGTATGCAAAGGCAGCAATAAATCTTCATTGGTATCAATTGATCATATAGATAACCTTTATAATGAGACTTTTAATAAATGTTTGATAAAAGGGAAAAATGGAAATCAGGATATTGAAGTTTCCCTCGCCGTGTCCGTAATTGTTGCGCTTGCCCGCGAACTTATTCTTCCCGTAGGCAAAAAAGAAATTAAAAATACTTCGGAGTTCGATGTTCTTGATTATCCTGGTGCTTTAAATGAGGAACGGAATCGCGACTTAGAACAGGAAGAGAAGCAAGACGAAAACGTGTTGGTTGCGCTCAAGCGAGGTAAAATTAATCGTTTATTTATTTCAGCAGTCAAATATTACGATGCTTCCATGCTTTGCCTTGCAGTTTCATCCGAAGGAAATCAGACCTCTGGGGCACCGATCCAGCGGGCTCTTAAGGCTTGGCTAGAACGCGAAGATTGGAACCCTAAGAAATATTTAAATCGATTTGATCAAGAGGAACAAAACGAAAATTCTACAGAATCCATATTTTGTCCGCAATCTTTAGTTGTGGCATTAACTAAATCAGACACGATTTTTACCAAAACTGATATTGCTATTGAAAATACGATCATAGAGATGACTAAAAAATATAGCAATACTTTACCTTGGATGGAGAAGTGGGACGAGCTAAAACCGTTTAAAAATATTTTTCCTGTTCACAATCCATCAGCCCATGGTGCAAGTCTGAAAGAGATGGACAAGGATAAACGAGAGAAAAAAGTTGATATTTGTGCACAACAGCCGCATATTTTAAAGCATATAGAAATGCCTAGGGAAAAACTTATGGCTCTTGCAGGACTTGATCCATACGAAGAATCCTCAGATGTTTCGTTATTAATAAAGCACATTAAAGAAACAATTGAATCTGTTCGGGATAAACGCCTAGTGAATCTCACACAAAGGGCGTTGGATATAGTTAAATCTATTATTGATAAAATTCAAGTAATTTATATAGGGCCAGGGGACAAACAAAAAGTAGACCAAGAAAAAAAACTAGCTTTAGAGCACGTTCAAGCTTTACGGAATGCGCTTAAAAAAACACAGTCAGTTTCAGATCTTTTACGCGCTTTAGACGTTCCAATAACAAATATTAAAATGGCTTGGCGGGCAACACAAAAGAAATTAGTGAGTGAAGATGAAGAAGGAAGTGGGGCAGTCACATTTGAAGACTTCTATCCGAACTTAGTGAGTGCATTTGGAAAACATTTTGTAAGAAAATTTAGCGATGCTAAAAGTTTAAAAAATCAATTAAAAACTCTGGATGGTCGGAATGTGTATACAGAAATTCAAAGCCATTTTCATATTTTGCCAACTGCAAAATGGTTTAGGGATTCAATACAAGAGAGCATCATGCCTCTCTTGGAGGCATATGATTCTGCCTCTATGCCTCTAGAAGCATTAGCATCAATCGTACATGTTGTATGGAATAGGAATATGGTTTGGTTGGGGCAGGTTTTAGGTGCCCCAATGCACCCAAAACATTTGCCACCTAAATTACGACCACAAAAAGCTGCTTCAAGTTTGATTCTCGATCATTGGCAAATTCGCTTACCAGAAGTGTACGCAACTCTTGTCGATCCGGAACGCTGTACACAAAGATCAAATCTTACACTTGGAGATTTACGCAAAGAAATTTTGCAAACGCTTCAGAAACTTCTGAAAGAAATCAAGGATCAAACTAATGGTAATGAATCATGGGCCAAAATTACAACGGAAGTGTCCGGGCTAGAAAAATTATTATCTGAACCAAGTTTTAATGGGAGCGTTTTGCCAACGTCAATATCATGACAGATCTTTCAGGGCTTTTTATAGACAGTAAGTGGAAAACGGAATATGACTTGGTTATTGATTCCAACCTTCCAGATCAATTAGAAATTCCAAGAAATGCTTTAAAAACATTATATGACGATAAATTACAAAAAATTATAATCGAACAAAGCGGTCAAAAAAAATCTTTTTTGTATCCTTTTATTAGACGAGGCATTACAAAAATCATTTCTGATGCGAAGTCTGGCGCAGCGCTAACTATGTTAGATGAAGCAATCGCCTCTCTGATTGTTGAGGCTTTGATTAACCCTAGTATCAAATTCTTTCCATTATCAGAAACTGAACTTCGTAATATTCTTAAAGAGATGACGGAAGGAATTTTCGTTAGTATAAAAAACATTTCGCCTCATAAAGCACTGCGGCCTTCTATACATCCTGACTTATTGCGTAGGACGGACCCCGAAACAATGCCCAAGGTTTCCAGAGTTATTGTGGAGGCGCTAAAGCTTATAAATTCAGGTTCTCCTTTGCCGAATTGGTCAAAGGTTTATATTTCATTATTAAGAACATGGATTTTAAACAGCACAAGTAATAACGGTGAGGGCAAGGATTTAAAGTCCCTCCTTGTAGCGGCCGATATTACTGAGGAAAAATTGAAATCAATACAGGATGAAATCAAGCAAGAAGCCAATCCTGAATCACTTTTCATGAAACCCAAGAATATTATAGATTACCAGGTCTTGTGCAGCAAAAATGAATTTCAAGCATCTGCTGAATATTATGGATTTAGATTTGACACAAATCGCTCAAATTTAATTGACAAAATTTCAAATCACATTCATGAGATAAAAGATCCGTGGGTCCGACTACTTCATTCTGTTGCAATTGGTGATGGTGTATTTGCAGAAAAAGCACTAGCCGAACTAGCCAAAATCGAACCGAACGAAACTATTGATCGGGCTAAATCTATCAAATTTATTTTAGTCTCAGGCATTTACGCTAGCGAAAAAGACGCAATTCAAATAATTATAGCTAATGAATTTGAAGCAGTATTGGCAACTACACAGCCGCGCGCCGACCTCATTTTATTTCATGATCTTATTGTCGCCAAGTTCACAAATAGTTTAATTGATTTTGAGAGCAACATTCATAATTTGGGTGTCCATGCTTGGTTTAATTCTTGTTTTGAAATCTTTTGTAGGAATAAAAGTGGTTCGAATCCTGAAAAATTGCACACTGCGGAATGGATTCAATTAGATCCTGATAAATTTCGATCTTGCACGCTTCTTACAAAATCCACTTTATTGGCTAACTATATTGTCAAGCGAAAACTTGATGTTAAGAAATCCAGTTTGCGTCAAGAAAGCGAAAGTGCTGGGCGCGGCTGGCTGTTTGATTTTCTCTATTTATTCAATGATGTAGTGACGTTTACTGAATTTTATAAAAGCCAAAATATACTAATTGATTCTGACTCCGAAATTTTAAAAAAATTAATTAAAATTAAGGATGAGGGAAAAGATCATCGTTGGTGGGCGCTCTCAATTGATACGGCTACAGAGATGCGAATAATGGAGGCTTCTGCCCGTAAAACCCGTGAGGTCCTGCCCGGACTTAGCGTAGTCGCAAATCAAATGAAAGATCTCCTTTTGAGATCAATTGAACCTCAATTTAAAGAAAGCGCTGAGCGCGAACTTCAATTATGTGTAAACGCAGTTATAGATGGGTATTCATATCCGGCAAATAATTACATGGAAGCATTCCGGGCAGGAGATGCTGCGACATTTAGAAATTTAATAGAAGGCTCCGATGCTGTCTTGCCAGTCACGATGACTCATGCGAAGCGCATTAATTTAAATACCTATATTCTATTATTCTTGCTAATTATTTTATCAATTGCATTGTCATGGCGCATGTTATTTTCTGAGACTTTGCCGAAGCAATTAGTGCCTGGAACACCATTGACAACAACAAAAACATCCTCGGAAAGCGCCTTTGATCCAAATGATCCAGTGCAGGTTTGGAAGCCAATTATTCCTGGAAAGTCTTGGTATTTAATAGTAGATGAGCAACAGTTTGGGCGCTTTTTTGGTCCATCATTGCGTTCAACAACTGGTAGACAGGGGCCAGCCACCGTAGAGTTTTCACTTGCAAATGAGTTTGTTCGGCGTTATTCATTATGGTTGCGCGGTGAATATGGCAGCGGCCTTATTGCGTCTAATAGTGGCAATCCAGTAGAAGTTCCTTGGGATGCATTACAATTCCGATTGTTATCCAATTCGGATACCGCTTTAATATCTAAACTTCCTCGCACTCAAGAGATATGGGGCGACGTGCGCATGATACTGCCCGTGAAGGGCGGCTCAATGGTCGATTGTAAATTCAACGATCCATTCAAAAAAGGGGGTATTTGTGTCATCATTGAAACCAAGTGATTTAGACCCGTCAAAGCTTGAAAATTATCTCATGCATGGCGATTCAATTATGGATTACAAACCACCATGTATTAAAATGTTTTTTGAATATTTGCAGTTTTGTAGTGGTAAACCTCTCGACCCTGAAGCTACGTGCATTGCGGCACTTGGTAAAAATAAATTCCGTTTATTGTTAGATTCTATTTCACAAAGTCATAATCTTGACGACAAATTTTTACTAATTGGTACGGCTGTTTGCGATTTAATCGGCAACAAAGCCTCTGCACCCCTTAAAGAGCTTCGAGACAAGATCAGTGAAGTAGTTTTAAGGATTCTACGGAATTCAGATGATTTAAGTACAGGGGTTAATTATATATTTGTAAAATTGGAATCAATGCTGGAAATGGGTATTGTAAGTGATGTTCCTAATTATATGGATATTAAAAACATTCCTAATAGAGGTCGACCCTTAGATTTCCGCGGTCGACGCATGGCTACTGGAAGCTTTGGCAATGATCTAAGTAATATTCCATTCCGATGCAATTTGGCTTGGACGCTTGTTCAACAATATCAAGAACAAAATTCAGACGAGGATTTGTTAAAATGATGAATGATGAAAATAACGTAATTGACACTCCCTTCCCGGAATCATCTGAAAATCGAGTACTTACCAAACATGCGATTTATGATATTAAAAAACAAACCGAACTAGCCATTGGTGGAGGTATGGCAGTTGGTTTAATTGGATACCCAGGCAGTGGCAAGACAAGTTATTTATATTCCCTACAACACGGAGCCACAAGCCATGCTAGCGGACAGCGAAAATGGTGTCTGAAATCATGGACTGCTGAAGGCAAGGGACTAACAGGTAGAGCTGGGGAACCACAGCCAGCAACAAAGCCGAATCATTTCAAAATTGCAACAATTTGTGAAGTTAGACGACCCGCTATTCCATGGGTTGGTCAATGGCCACGGAAATGGAAAGAAGGAATTGGAGGACGATGGAAGAACCTTTCAATTCCTGAAGTTGCAGGCGAGTTAACAAAAAAAATCGCTGAAGGTCAGCATGGTCTTGATTATCAGGAAGTATCGGAAAAATATCTACAATTTTTAGGGCGTTGTGATTCAATTTTGTTTTTGATTGGCATAGACAATATTCCAAGCATTCCAACCGGGAGTGGTTTAATCAATCCTGACCTTGCAGTCTCCAATGCTATTAATGGATTTCAATCCATTATTACCAAGGCATTGTCATATCGAAAAGATAAACACGATGTTGCGGTGAGTATTTTAATAACAAAAATCGATATTCTAAAACAACATCCATCAATTAATATAATTTCATTGTCAAGCGCAAAATCAGAGATTTACAAACTGTCACTGCAACGAAGATACTCTTGGATTCAACCCCATCTTCAGTTATCTGAACCGCCAGACAGCAAAGTCCAATTTGAAGTAAATGAACTCGCTTCGCTCAATCAAGCAAAAGGAAAGCTTGATTTTCAACAAGCAATTGCAGCAGATTTTTTAAATTGCCATGCTCCTACGGCGGCAAAATTACTTGGAACTTTTTGCAATGAACCACGTGTTAATGTTCGTTTTTTTCTTTCTAAAGCTTATGGCGCGGATTTTAAATCAGCTGGTGTTAATATTTTTCCTGAGATAACTAATATCCGCTCATTTATGGTTTACGAACCTCTCGAGGACGCATTGGAGCGTTCGTGGACATTGCGTTCAAATAAAAGAATTAATCGTAGACTGAGGAGCTTTCTATATCTTGGGATTATTTTGCTTCTCGTCGGACCTCTTCTGCTGGGGTTCTTAGAAAATAGTTTTCATGACTCTATAAATCAACAAATGTCATTGGAGACAATTACAAGCAATTTTACAAAAATTAAACTTCATCCACTTTTTCATTTAGAACAGTATTTTTCCCAGGCAAAGCGTGTCGAACAATCGCAACGCCTTATTGAACTTCGTCAAGTATTAGTTCAGCATTCAACCCCAAATGATCCTGAAATTATTAAAATTGAAGACCAAGCGTATGCGTTAGATCCCAACGCTGTCGTGGCCGACATTTCAAGCGTGAAATATCTCAGAGATATAATTAATAAGCGAGGCGAACTTTTGTTGGTTGATTACTTGAAAGGAACCAGTCAAACTGCTTTTTCATGTAATCTTACATCTGCTGGCGTTCATTCTATTTGTGATTTTCTAGAAAAAATAACAAAGGGTAACCCTCCCGCGGGTAGTGATTGGCTTGGATTTGTTGCGCGGATAATGAAAGTTCAAAAAGCACTTTTTGCTAGCCCCAGCGACACATTTCAAATTGTGTGTTCAGATCAAAGAAGCGCTTTAGAGCATTCACTCAACAGGGCAGTTGAGAAAGCAAAAGCTATTAACCCAACATCATTTTCAAATCGAACTATTGATGCTGCGATATTTTCTGGGCAAATTTTAGAAGCTTATGAGTTGGATGATGTCGCGAACACCCAAGACCGAAAGGTATTTAAGCAGGCTTACTCCTCGCCACCAGATTTGTTGACTGGTCCAATCTGGGTGGCAACGCCGAATGGATTATCAGAAGACTTGGCTCAGCAAGAACGCCTGCGTGCAATGGATGCTTGGTTTGCAACTCGGCAATCGATTATTAATGCTCCAACGGTTGGCTTGTCATCAAACTCTACTCTTGAGCAATTGGCTACTGCATTGCGGGAGTGTAATTCAATTTTACAGCCTGTTCGTCAAGCCTTGTTTCTTGCTCTTAAATTTAATCGCGGAACCTCTCAGCATGATTTAGTAGCGGGAATGGAAAGCGCAATCCCTTTATTCAATAAACTGGAGCAGCGGGATAATATCATTTCGACAATCCAAAATAGAAACATTTCGGATTTAACGGCACCTTCATTCAGGCAAGATCTTCTTAATTCTTTCCCAGAAACATTTCAATCTAAAGTTGCGTGGCAAAAATTGTCAGAGAATTGTAAAGACGTTCAAATTGATTTGACGCCACTCGCAGATATCCAGAAGCGCATCGCGATACAGTTACTCACGCTACGAACTGAAGAGCAAATGAAGTTGGGTGAATTAAAAAATGCAAAAATTTGTCTAGATCTCAGGCGCGATTTAGGTGAAAGTGGCCGCACTATTGTTGTTGATCAATCGGTTCTGGAATTGATTATATTAATCCAAAAAGATCCTACTGATTCAAAAGACTTCAATAATTCCATACACTTACTTGTTTCTAGCCAAGATGGCTTGAAAAAGTACTGCGATATTTGCACAAGACCGTTGCTGGGTTCTAAATCAGTAGAAAAACTTTTGCCGATTGCGACAACTGCTTTAGCTGCAACAATGGCGACCAATTGCGATGAAATTAAGCAAGCATGGTCTAAGGAGATCATTGAAGACTTGCCTAGCAGTCAGTGGTCTCTAATGACTTCTAGCGAACTTGTTAGTATTTTAAATTCTTTCAATCAAATGGGCTTGTCGCCAACAGAGGCTTTGCCAAAAATGCTTGATGATATTCAAGATCAAGTCATAAATCAAAATATTTTAGATGCTCAAGCTTCTAATTATAAAAATAAAGTTAAAGCACTTTGGAAGGCTAGTCGCAAGCTTGATAACAATTTGGATTTAGGGCCAATCTCTTTATCTCGGCTTGTTATACAGTTAAAACTTTGGTTTTTTGAAAATAAGAACCGAGAACAACTGAATGCAGACCTGAAAGGATTGCGTGTATTGAATTTTCTATCTGGGGTAGCAGTTGATTCGACCAGTTTAAAGATAATTGTAGATGCTTGTATAAAACACAGGGATTTAATTGATAAGTGGAATCTTTTGATGGTTACACCCAAGCAAGGCGCAAGATTTTGGTTGTCAAAGACTGAATGGACATGGAAGGATATCGAAAGATTGCCTTATTTTGATCACAAGCGCTTAGTTTCTCTGCCCAATGAATGTGATTCGAGCCTTCATATTAATTATCTCGGCGCCAAGCGTCTTGTAGATTCGGTTGGCTTAAGACTTCCTACAAGTGAAGAATTTGATGCTGCTTGGTTCAATCTTGATCAATCAAAAATTAAATTGCACCCAACGGCTAGTGATTTAAAAATTACTGCCGCGCTTGAAAAAATTGGAGATATATCAAATGAAGGAATTGTGGGTTTGGAATATGGCGTATCTGAATGGGTATCTAATGGCGAATTGAAGGGACATAGTAATTCCTTTAGAGATAAGACCGATCTAGTATCCACCGACGCAATTCTTCCTAAAAGATATGATTTAGGCTTTCGACCTGCATTAGATTTGTTTCCGAAGGAGCTTCAAAATTTTAAATAATACTTATTTGAGCAATTTATTTTACTTTATCAAAGGATTTCCTGTGTATATATATTTTCTAAGCGTCGCATTTCTTATAAGCCTTGGTGCATGTCAGGCACCCACTTCGGGCCGTGATTGGTCTCTGCAAGAAACATTTAGTGATTTACGGTCCACAACTCTAGCTTTAAGAATGGACGCGAATACTAGCTCGGGCGATCAAGAACTCTTTATTGTGAATGGCTGTCTTCAGTGCAAAATCAAAGTTAGCCCAGAAGATAATGTTGAGATCTGGCGGGTTTATCGAGTAGAGGTATGGCAAACCAACGTGCTCGGATTGCGGTCAGTCACGTCCTCGGCAACGATTACTGACCCGCCTGGTCGACCTTATCCAGGCGCACTTGATATTCCTAGACCAGAAGAGATTCCTCCAAATATTCGTGAGCCAACTGGGCTGCAACAAACTCCACTTTCACTTACAAATTATCCCATTTTATTAGAGTGGCAATTTGATGCTTTAGGAGGCGCTTCATCAACTATTCCAGAAACTAAGAGTCATCAATGGCTGCCGGAAACGGATTCTCGTGTAGCCTTTAGTGGCAATCAGGAATTAGTACAGGATTCTCAAACTAAAAAAACAATTAGTTTGTGTGAGCTTGATATAAAACAAATACTTGCTGTTCCTGCAGATGAATTCGAGTTGTTGTTTAGGCTTACTCCTTTAGCGTGGACTGATAAAAAAAGAAATCTGCCTCCCCGCACAGTTTTTATTCGCCAGCTTATAACGCGGCAGTTTCTTGAATCCATTCTTGCTAAAAGTAAACAATGATGGAGCAGCAAGTGACCAAGGCGGCGTTTGGTCTTCAGGTAGTGGATGGTCGTAGCGTCCCTGGACAAGACTGGGTGCCAGGGTCTTCTTTAGAATTTCAGAAATATGTTCGGGCTAGTGGCGCCCCAAGCGAATTTCTTGATCGATTTTTCCCACAACTTGAATTTGATTTTAGTTATAAACCCGAAGGTGCTCGCCGATTAGGCAGTGAGGGTGTAATTCATATTCGTTGGCTTAATAATTTAGGCTGGTTCGTAGTGTATGTCTTTACTCCAGAATTTAGTAAGGAAAGAAGTCAGCCCCTTTGGCTTTGTTATTACTTAACTTCAGAGCAATTCACCTGCGGGATATCACTAGCTTCAGTTGCGGCGAATTTGGATTGCGCACGCAGAGAACTAGTTACTGGTGAACGCGGCGCTGCGCATTGGCTTGAGGTAAATGATCTCCAATCTCCGCGCAAGATAGACGTGAATGATCTGCGATCTACCGCCATGATTTACGATCGTCATGCGCAAAATCAGAAAATGCAAATTTCCATTCATGATGAATTATTCTGGAATGGGTTGCAGTTATTGCTCGAAGCCCGCGTTATTGTAGGTCAAAGTGCCTGGGCAGTAGTTCTGTTAGAGCAGGGCGCTAGACTAACTAGTTCGCCTGGCAGTTCTGTTATTCCCGACTATATATTTAATCTGTCTGCAGATAAAAATGCTCGATTGCAAGCCTCTTCCTTTAGTGCCCGTGGTGTTTTAGATACAGATTTAGTTTCGAAGCAGATCCCACTTGAGTGTGTCAAGTCGGTTTTTACTTCACAGTTAATTAAAAACAATGTCTCCTTTGCTTCTTTAGTAAAAGTCCCTATTGTTTTGTTAAAGCCTATTGAGGTCAAGGATGAGGAAATTAAAGATTGGGTTCAGCAGGTTTGGACTGAACCGCCACGCGCCAAGGCGTATGCAAAAATATTAAAGACCGAACTCATACAGGATAAATCTAATTTATTTATGGCACGTCGCTTCGCGAAATTACTCATGGCTTCGCCAGAGGCCACGGCTGGTAATGTAGATGGAATTGCTTTATTTCTCCAAGATATTGAAAATTCCTGACTCGAATTGATGTTGAAAATCATTTATGTTTTTCGGGCCCAAAGATTTCTTGAGATCCAAGACCTTGGCCGCGAAAACAGTCGCCCCGCTCGACGTCGGTCGGTCTTGGGATTCTTGGCGAAGCCCCAATATTCCTAGTTGCCTTGCGAGGAAAACATTTAAGTTCATCAACTGAGCTATCCAAGAACCGCAGACAATCCGATTATTTATTTTTAAATCCTCTTTTTGCTTCCCTTTATTTCTTCAGGCGCAAAGGTTACAACCTTAAATTATCGACTAGCGAGCACGATAATTCGCGCTGTCGAAGTTGGTTTTAAGTTCAAATTTTCCAATTGCGGATTGAAATGTACCGCATATTCACCGTTCGGTCCAAATATTAACCAACCGATAGCTACTTCGCCGCGTCGTAGAGCTGCTTCAACAACCGTTGACCATGATGGAGACAGTGCCACGTCTACATATTCCGAGATTGCGCGTGTGCAGATTTCTGATCCCAGCGCATCAAAAATACTTTCGTATATAGCGCTTCGTTCTGAATCCAGTGCAAATTGAACCATAAGAGAAACAACAAATCGCCCGCTGGCAATAAACTCTTCACCCTCTTGGTTCCGAATGAGTTGACGTGTCCTTTCGTCGGACACTTCGCAAACAATGCGTGGCCATCGCCCATTAAATTCTGCTCGCAACTTACGCAGCTCAAGAACAACTCGTGCCACTGCAAGATCCGCGCTGTGGCCTTGGCTTGTGAAGTTGTCGTCATCCAAAATAATGATGTGATCAAATTCGCTTAGGTTTTGATTTTGGTTGTGATATAATTCGAGCCAATCCGCAATATCTTCTTCAATGTGTAATGCGGAGACCTGAATGTTTGTTCTGGTTTTTTTAACTTCTTTTTGTAGCCCGCGTTCTAATCCCTCGCCTCCTGGATCAAAAACAAGAACCGTGCTACCTAGAACAACATGTTGATCAAGTTCATACAGAACGAGACTGCCGCGACGGTTCCAGCCAATGATGAGCACTATTTCTGGCTTATTTTCATTTGGTTTTGGCAGAGTAATTGCCGCGGGCTGAATTCTCTCCTCCGATATAAGGGAATCGTTGAGCGAGAAATTTAAAGCATTTGTAGGATCTTTTGCGAGTATCCATAATTTGTCGCCGGTCACAAGTCGAATATCGAACTGTTGCGGGCTTTCGCCAAGCAGCATCGGAGGATTGCCTTGTTGTTGGTAACCAACAACAGAATGGTTGCGAGTACCGCGCACAAATTCTCGTAAAGTGTGGCCAGTTAGTTCAGGACCGATTTGAAATGGATATAATTCAAATCCCTCAAAGCTAGTTAGGTCTGAAATCACTTGCCCTACACCAATTTGGCGACAAGTCTGAACAAGTAAACGTGCAATAATTTGGTCAGAATCCACCACTTGGGCGCGACTTTTCGCTGCTTGCATTGCCAGTTGTTTGTTCACATGTGAACAAATGGATGCAACAATATTCGTGCGCGTGTGTTTGGAAATCATCCCATCGAGGGCAAGTAATGTCTTAATTGTAGTCGCGTCTTTGCCTGAGGGATCGTCTAGATCTGTAAGAATTAAAATCCACTTTGCCTCCCGCGGGCGCACAAGTTCGAGAGACGCTCTGTCCCATGGCAAACCAAATCGCGTGACTGGTTTTTGAATTCTGCGGCGCTTTGGGATACCAGCCTGTGCCTGCTTAATAGATTCTTGATGTATAAATCCATTCAAATCGTCCATCATCATCAAGTTGTCATAATGCGCCAGAACAACAACCCGGGGGCCAGGATCGGGACTAGACGACATGTGTATTTCTCGAACCAAGTCAAAAATTGCATTATTCCAACCCAGTATAAGTACGTGATCGGTTTCATGTACGGAAGTTCGACCCCGACGCAAATTGGTAAGTCGTTCGTCAATTTTGCTCGCAATTAATCCAATGAGCGTGGAAAGAATCAGTAGCCCAATAATTGTCGCGAAGATCATAATTCCGCGAGATGGTTTTTGAGAACTATCGGCAATTACGCCAGCGTCGAGGGTGTTGAACAGCGTGAGCCAGAATGATTCTGTCCATTCTTCGTTCAGAGACGTCATGGAATTATGACGAACAACGGCCAGAAATACCGCGCTAGCAATGATGAAGAAGCCGAGTAGGGCAACCATGCGCCAAAACCCGCCCGAGATCCACTGATCAATTTTATAAGCCAGCCAAATACGAAAAATACGAAAGTGTTGAGCCAATTTTTTCTTTGGAATTTCGCGCCCCGATTTTTGCATTTAGAATTTTTGTTCCAATTTAGAATTTATAAAATGAGTCTCATGACTTCCATTAGTCATGGGTAGCGTAACAAGAGTATTTGTACTGTATCTCCATTGCAAAAATTTTCGGGGGCAAGTAAGAACCTTCATGGCTGCGTAGGCTTTAGAATGACTGCGCCACCGCTATTGATGGATGTGGCGGTGTCTTGCTCAAAGCGAAAAATTATTAGTGTTTTTGGTGCGGCAATATGTGCTGTTACTCAACTTTAAATTCCAATTCTTGCACGCTTTAGAAATGGCTGTGTACAAATTTGCGGTTGTGAAGCTGTATCTAAATGCTGTTTGGGTTATCGTATGAGTTCCATGAAAAAATGTAGTGACATCCTGACAGAAGACCGCCTACGCGAAGTGCTTTTGTCATTCGGAAGAAATTGGACCAGCTATCGTGAAACCAACACTGATGAGTATTGGAAACTTTGGGAATACGTTGACGTACTTATCCAGGACATTTTTAAGCGGCATAAGCATTTGCGGTTCGCTCTTGATAAGAACGAACAAGCAGACGATTACACGGGCTTATTTACCCCCAGTGCAAGCAGAGGAGCAACACCAAAGCTAAGTAGATTCCCTTCTGAATTACTAGGTTCACCAAATGCTTGGATAAAAAAAGTGTGTTTCCACTGGCTTCAAGATCTTGTCAAAAGTGAAAAAGTAATTAAAAACGCGATCGAGCATCAAGGGGAAAAGT
>Ga0214919_10003343_pt1 | contig 24320 bp, 20 predicted proteins | sample LL1503_MetaG_FD_177994 | JGI IMG/M metagenome (GOLD analysis project Ga0214919, IMG submission 177994) | Freshwater microbial communities from Lake Lanier, Atlanta, Georgia, United States - LL-1503 | ecosystem: Environmental > Aquatic > Freshwater > Lake | place: USA: Georgia | collected... | reverse complement strand
GAGGAGAAGACTACCTCAGCACAAGCCTTGGAAGCGCTGTAGGGATCTTTCCCGCCCAGGCGGTCGTCCTCGCGGTACCCAAATTCCCATTCTACATTTTCATAACACTTATCGCTCGTGATCAGGACCGCTGCTTTTAGGTCAGCGCTATTTCGAATCGCCTCAAGGATATTTAACGTGCCAATTGCGTTGGTTTGAAATGTCGTGCGCGGATCCCGGTAGGATTCAGAAACAATCGGCTGGGCCGCAAGATGGAACAGGATTTCCGGACGGAACTCGGCGAATATGCGATCGACTGATTCGTGGTCGCGGATATCGGCTTCATAATGCCTGATTCGTGCCGCAAGTCCGTTGATTTCAAAAAGAGATGGCCTGGAGGGTACATACAACGAGAGTCCGCCAACTTCGGCTCCCATCAGGTCCAGCCATTCTGCAAGCCAGGCGCCCTTGAAGCCTGTGTGACCGGTGACGAGAACCTTCTTACCCTCGAAGAATCCTCCGAAGCCAAAATCAGTCGATTCGGGTTTGGTCACGGCTTCACCAACCAAGGGGCATCGCCTTTAGTCCATAGCGATTCCAGATACTGCTTGTCGCGAATGGTATCCATGCACTGCCAGAATCCATTGTGGCGGTAGGCCATCAGTTGGCCGTCCCGGGCTAAACTTTCCATCGGGCTACCTTCCAAAACCGTGGCGTCGCCATCGGTGAGGTAATCGAATACGCCCTCTTCGAACACAAAAAATCCACCGTTGATCCAGCCTTCATCCGTCTGATGCTTCTCGCGGAAATCCTTTACTGCCCCGTCTGCGGCAAAATTCATGGTTCCAAATCGGGCGGCGGGCCTGACGGCGGTAACGGTGGCCAAGCGACCGTGACTTTTGTGAAAATCAAGAAGTGCGGGAAGATTGACGTCGCTCAAGCCGTCACCGTAGGTCAGCATAAACGTGCCTTTTCCCCGCAAATGATCCCGTACACGCCAGAGGCGCCCCCCGGTCAATGTATTAAGCCCCGTATCAAGGATCTTGACCCGCCAGTCGCAGGTGGGACGGCTGACGGCGTCCACTCGGCCATTGCTGAGGTCGATCTCAAAATCGCTGGATAGCGTGTGGAAATTAAGAAAATAGCTCTTGATGTCCTCGGCCCGGTAACCCGCTGGCAAGACAAACTCATTGAAACCCTGACGGGCATACAGGTCCATGATGTGAGCTAAAATAGGCTTAGGCCCGATGGAAACCATCGGCTTCGGGCGGAGCTGGGTTTCTTCGCTCAGCCGGGTGCCGAGCCCGCCGCAGAGGATGACCGTCTTCAAAGGAACCTCCTGATCATTAATTCTCGCAAATTTCCCGTTGCATCTCTATAACTTGCCTGATCAATTGCGTGAAGAGATTTTGGCTCCGCCTCCCGAGAAGGAGTCTTTTCATAGAATGCATGGGGTAATTTATGACAAAGTCATTAAAAGTTATCGATTGTACGTTCCGCGACGGCGGCTACTATAACGACTGGGACTTTGAGCCCCGCACCGTACAGCGTTACCTTCGGGCCATGGATGCCGCCGGAGTTGATTACATCGAAATTGGTTTCCGGGCGTATGCCTCGGAATCGAAATACATGGGTCCGTTTGCGTTCTCACCTGAATGGTATTTCAAAGAATTTGAATTGCCACATCGTGCCAAGATTGGCGTCATGGCAAACGCCAAGGATTTGATAAACCTGGGTTCCCCGGATTCCCAGAGAATGAAGGATCTTTTTCGCCCAAGCGGAATGACACCGGTCAAACTCGTACGAATTGCATCTCATTTTTCTGAAGTCGACGCCGTTGCGCCTTTTGTGGCCAAGCTGAAATCCCTCGGCTACGCCGTTGGATTCAATCTGATGCAGTCGGCTGGTCGTCCTGAAAGTGAATTGAAGGCAGTCGGCTTGAAGATCGCATCATGGGGTTCTGTTGATTCGCTTTATTTTGCCGACTCGCTTGGCAATATGACCCCAGACGAAGTTCGGTCAACGGTCACGGCATTAAAGACCGGCTGGAAGGGTGACCTTGGGATCCATGCTCACGATAACAAGGGTCTCGCTCTAATTAACACCCTGACGGCGATCGAGTGCGGAGTCACATGGGTTGACTCAACCGTTCTCGGGATGGGCCGCGGTGCCGGGAATACGCGCACGGAACACCTGTTAATCGAACTCGAATCCCGCCCTGAATATCAGGGGCGGTTTAGTTCCAAAGAAATTTATCCATTGGTTCTCGAAGATTTCGAACCCCTGAAGGCAAAATACGGGTGGGGTTCAAATCTGCTTTATTATCTTGCCGCAAATTCGGGAATACACCCTACCTACATCCAAGAGATGATGGGAGAATGTGTTGGTGCTCCGGAGCGACTGCTTCGCGGTGTAGAAGTTCTTCAGCAGGTTCCAAGTAAGAGTTATTCACCAGCTAATCTGCAATCCGCACTCAATGGCCCAAGCGAGGGGTTTAGTGGAACGACGTCGGCGCAGTCCCATCTCCGGGGGCGTGATGTGCTGTTGCTTGCATCAGGTAAACAAGCTGTAGCGCATAGACGCGGTATTGAAACATTTATCGATTCCCACAAACCGTACACGATTAGTCTGAACTTCGATCCGCCGATTCCGGACAAGTTTGTTGATGCTTTTGCCACCTGTAATACAAGCCGTGTTGTTACTGCTTGGGACAGGATCAGTAAACTCACTAGGCCCGTGATTATGCCAAAGGCGGCATTGGAGAAGAACGTAATTAATCCGGACAGCAAGCACGACATCATTGATTACGGAATCAACGTTGCGCCGGGATGCTTCAGCGCTCTTGATGCCGGCGCCGAAATTCCAGCATCTCTTGTCGCCCCGTATGCGATGGCGTTTTCCGTCGCAGGTGGCGCTAAAACGATTTATCTTGCTGGTTTTGATGGATTTCAATTAGACGATCCGCGTCAAAGCCAGATGGTCCGGCTCATCGAGCTATTTAAAAGTGCATATCCGGACACAAAGCTTGTGTCGTTGACTCAAACTTCGTATCCCGTATCAATGAGCTCGGTTTATTCAGAAACGGAACTTGCGTAATGCAAGCGAGTTCTGTTGCGGTGATCATTCCGGCCCGATTCCAGTCGTCGCGTTTTCCCGGGAAGCCGCTTGCTTTGATTGCGGGCACATCGCTAATTCAGCGTGTTTGGGGGCGATGTGTTGCTGCCGTCGATCCTTCTTTGGTTTTTGTTGCAACGGACGATGAACGAATTGCAAGCCATTGTCGGGATTTTGACGCTCAGGTGATTTTAACGAGTCCAGATTGCCTGACTGGAACCGACAGGATTGCCGAGGTAGCCCGTCAGATTGAGGCTGATGTTTACATCAACGTCCAGGGCGATGAGCCTTTAGTTCATACGGACGATATTCTTAAAGTCATCGACGCGTTTCGGGGTAATCCGGAGAGTGTGGTTTGCGCGATGTGTCCTATTGAAAGCGCCGATGAATTCATCAGTTTGACTGTGCCGAAAGTAGTAGTTCGCGAAGATGGAAGGCTGCTGTACATGAGCCGGGCCGGGATCCCGGGGAATAAATCAGGAACGTTTGCGGTCGGGATGAAGCAGGTTTGCATATATGCTTTTTCTAAGGTTCATCTAGCGCATTTTTCTTCCTACCCAAAGAAAACTCCACTCGAACAACTCGAAGATATCGAAATTCTCCGATTTCTTGAAACTGGGGTTCCAGTACAAATGATTCCAGTCTCCGGAAGTTCTCTTGCGGTAGATACACCAGAGGATATTTGGCGCGTCGAGGCGAGACTTCAAAATTCTGGGGAGCGCAGTTGAACCCCCAAATTCAAAATTTGATAGTTAAGTATCAGTCCTTCATCTTTGATTGTGACGGCGTGATTTTAGATTCCAATAAAATCAAGTCCGAAGCATTTGCGCAACTTGCGCAACCTTACGGCAAGTCCGCCGTGGAGGCATTGACAACGTTTCACGTTCAAAATGGCGGAATTTCTCGTTTCGAGAAGGTGCGATTTTTAGTTGACAACGTTCTGGGTCAACCTGAGGACGTCGCACTAGTTCAGCAACTAGTCCTGCAATACGGGCTGATTGTTCGTGAACAACTCTTGGACTGCGCAATGTGCGATGGCGTCGTGGAGTTTTTAGAAGCAGTCGCATCGGCCGGGAAAGACATGCATGTCGTTTCGGGAGGGCTTGAGAGCGAGCTGCGTGACGTATTCAAAGCCCGTTCTTTAGATAAATACTTTTCTTCAATCTGCGGCAGCCCCAGGACCAAGGGGGAAATTATGCAGGATCTAAAAGGCCGAGCGAAACTTCCGTTGCCTGCGCTTTTTTTTGGCGATAGCCGCGCCGATTTTGAAGCAGCTTTCGGCGCAGGCTGTGATTTTATTTTTCTTTATGGCTGTACCGAAATGCCAGGCTGGCAACAATTTGTCCGCGAAGCCGCAATTACTTCGCGGGAATCCTTTGTTCATATCATGAACGAAGTTGAGAGAGGTGGTGGGGCCTAATGAATTACTATCCTTTATTGGAAATCCAAGGGTTCGGCGCGGAAGTGCAGCTAGCTAACTTTCCTTCTAATGGAGACTATGAATCTCCGATCAATCCCGTGGTGGTTTACGCCGCACAAACGACGGGAAGCCATTGGTCGATTTATGACTGCGGCGAACTTCTGCCGTGGGAAACGCGCATTTACTCGCGAGCCGATCTCAATGGCGAAGAAAACCCCCTCGAATCAATCTTCTTTTTTATGAGTGAACAATCTCTTCCAAACATACTTTCCGCGCTCCCTATGCCGTCGTTATTCCAGAATACCGAGCCGGCTTGGCGAGGTAATCTGCGGGTTGTCGGCAACGGTACGGTATCGAGCTACTCCGGTGACTACCCTGATTCTCTCGCGAAACTTGAAAACGCGACGCTTTTGAGCTTAAGTCCGATGATTCAAAAGTGTCCTGGAATCACGACCCGTGTTTTGATTATAAATTTGTGTTTATGCCCTACAATTCGTGAGGTGGAGGCTCGTTTAATTACTTTGGCGGAGCGTTCGACGCTTCAAACTTATAGATTGAGGACCAACAGAGTCAACGTTTTATCTGTCGACGAGAATTTAGTGCATTCTGCAAGCGCAACGGCAGTGACATGCGAGGGTATGACGGGCATTCCTGTGTTTGTGTCCTATAATTTGGACAGGACGATGATCTCAATGGAACACACGCACCCCCCCGCTGAGATGATGGTTTTTGGTTCGGGCTCTGCCCGGCGTGCGATAGTGAGAGGCCTTAAGGACCACTTCCTTGAAAAAGGGGGAAACTAGGGATGGCGAGCCTTTTCAGGTTTTCCAATCGTGTCCTTGACATGATCCAACACCGGTTGCGGCTGAGGGCGAAATCGTCACATCGTTTTTACAATAAGGTAGCGCCAGGGGCAACCGTCTCGGATTTGTTTTTATGGCGATTAGGCGACCAGTGGATCACGGAATTTCCACTATGCAACCTTTCTTCGCTGTGTTTCCCAATGGCGCCACAAGGCGAAGTGGTTGTGGTTAGGTTTTTTAACGCTGCGGGTGATTTTTTAAAAGAGTGGGAAACCGTGCTTGCGCCATTTGAGGAGCAAACACTGAAGATTAAAGAGCAGCTTTATGGAATTACCAGCGATGTCTTTGGGACGTTCTGCGTTTTCCATGCGCCTACTTTAAAAAATCATTTTTTAGCAAGTCAAACTAATATTAGCGACCGGGGATATGTATCGTACCGGCGAAACACCGATCAAGTGAGTAGTTATACTCACGGTAACACCTATGTACTTTCGCGGAACAATGACGAGCCCAATCAAACGTGTTTTGTTCGTTACGCGTCCTGGCGGAAGCATACATACAACCTTCAGACGACATTAGATGACGCAGTTCAAACAGAGGTTTTTATTTCGAACCCGACCAAGAACCGTCAGACGGTCACAATTACACAGTTTTTTCCCGATTTCCAAACGACAGACACGGCAGTTACGTTGGGCCCCCTGGAATCCTGTCTGTTTACGGTCGAGAAGTTAACTCGCCGGATCGCACTGAGCAGTCATGTTTTTATGCTTCGTCCCCTGGTTTTTAAAACCTATGTGAATGGTTTTGATGTCTTTCACGGTTAAAATTTTTTGTGTTATGTGCTGGAGTGTTCATGAAAAGTCAATCGATCGAATCTAGCAAATTGAATTCTCCGAAAAGGATTTGGCTCAACCGAATTATTCGGTATGTTAAGGCGCCTCACCGTGCGGCTCCGGCGTTGGCTAGATATCTATTTACCCGACACGTCGACCAAAAATTCTATCGAACATTCGATCAGATTAATGCGTTGCGACGCCAAAGTGACATGTACGCAGCGATGGGCTTAAATAGGGATGATGGGATTCGCTTATACGATAGATTTGTAGCTGAATATGGCGATATTATAAATTCATCCCTGTCTGAGCATTCATATATTTTTTCTGCTATATCAGCTGCGTCTCAGCCAGTGAATAAAATATTAGAGTTTGGCACTTACGATGGCGTGAACTGTCTTCTTCTCTCGTATTTATTTCCGAATGCAAAAATCACGACCATAGACTTGCCGGATGATCATGCGATTTTCGCGAACACATATAATCGGGAGTCCGCGGATGCGAGACAACTTTTTATTGCGACGCGGACCAAACATATTGAGGCAGCCGGGGCGGTGCTTTTTAGGCAGGAAAATTCTATTTTGGAAACATTTTCGACAATCGGTGAATATGATCTGATTTGGGTTGATGGCGCACATGGGTATCCTGTTGCGGCCGTTGATATAGTTAATGCGATTAGGCTATTGAGTCCATGTGGGATATTGATGTGTGACGATGTATATACCCCTGCAAACGAATCCCAACACACGTCGGACAATATGTACCGTTCCGTTGCGTCCTACGAGACTCTGAAAGCATTTGAGGATGAAGGCGTTATTTCCGTTGACTTGATAGACAAACGTATTGATCCAGTGAATATACGGCCAAGAGTTCGAAAATTCGTAGCGTATTGTCGCAAGTTGTTACCTGCCCACGCCTGAGGTGTGGTTGGTAAATGACGGCAAATAACAACATCACTCAGCGAATGTGCGATCGAGTAAATGACTGAAAACGAAAATCCTAATTCTAATGCAGCTAACCTGTCATCTGGGGATCTCTACGTCGGGATCCAAGCATCTGTGACCATGAATATTACGGAGAGCGTTATAGATTCCTTTGCGAAGTTTAGTGGTGACTTTAATCCACTTCATTGCGACAAGGATTTTGCATACTCGCTTGGGTTTAGGGAACGAGTGGCGCATGGCGCGATACAGCAGGCTTTAGTTAGTCGTTTGGTTGGCATGTGCATACCTGGAAGGCGATCGCTCATCAAGAAGCTATCGACACAATATCTATCCCCGGTTTTTTCTGGGGATCAAATTACAGCTCATGGTACTTTAGCGTCGTGGGACACAATTAATCAAAACGGTCATGTTGTGATTGGTGTGAAGGCCCCCGATGGCCGTACTTGCTCTATAACTCATCTGGATTTCACTCTTACGTTGGCAGGGCAGGGAGTCACCCGTTCTGAAAATTTGTCTCCAAATGAGACTTCTAAAATAATCCGGAATCCCGGGATAAACCGTAATATTTTAGTTATAGGATCGCGTAGTGGATTATATCGCTCAATACGAAAGACTCTTGTCGATAATGATTATGTACCCATCTCAATCGGTAGAGGTGATGCGGATTACGCCAGAAACATTGTTGAAATGTCCGACGGCGAGTGGGCAGATATTCTATGCGAGACAAATCCATTCGGTGTAGTTCACTGTGCCTCCATGCAGCCCGTCAAAGCAACGATGGTTGACATGGATATTGGGATTATGTTGCGAAATATGCATCTTTTAACCAACCCTCTGCGCGCAATTGCGAAAACTAAGATGTCTTTTGAGAATAGTGGTTTGCGTCGGATTATTGCCATAACCTCATCAGGGGCGCGGCATATTTTTCCTGAGAATGGCTATGAATCTTACGGTTATTCAAAAACCATCCAATCTTTTTTTATTCGTGATCTAGCGAGAGAGATCGCTTCTACGGGCGCGACAGTTAATGCGATTGCGCCATCAGAGATTGGGGTTGGGATGAACGTAAATATGTCACAGCGTTCCCGTGCATTATTAGAATCAAGAATGCCGAGCCACAAGCTCACTACACCAGAAGATGTTGCTCAGACGCTCCTGTTTCTTTTGTCCCACGCGGGAGATTCGATTACTGGTCAAGAGATCGTGCTTGCAGGTGGCAGAAGCAAGTGACCGACTTCTAGCTTTATATTTATATCGAGAGTCAGTTTACAAGATGATGAACCAATCAAAGCAAGAGAGTCCGCTGAGTTTGACGAGCGCACTAAAGATTGCGCGCGGCAAGGGTGAGGTGAACGCTAATCAGGCGGGTATCAAATTCTACGCAAATGTTCGGATCGATCAGTTGAAAGTATTTATTGATGCATACTTGGTTCAATCAGGAATTCCCCGCCTATTATACGAAAATAGTTTCGGGGCTCTTCTTTTGGACCTAAGTAAGCCGCCGCCTGATGGTCTCGATGGTATCGTGATAATGTTGGATAGCGATTTCTTTGGGATTGGTCAGTCTCTTCGGAATTTGCTTTTTTCGAGTCGGGCACCTTCGACAAACTCGATTGATCTTGCGATCTCGGCTGTAACCCGTTTCCTCAACGTTGCAAAATGCCCTGTGATTCTCCTGATGCAGCCTGTTTTTTTTCGGTCATTAGATCCTACCCCAAATAACATCGAATCAAATACCGATCGTCTGTGGTTGGAAGTAAGTGGGGGGGTACGAAAAATCTGTGCTGATCTTCCGCATGTATCATTTGTGCCAACTCTTGATTTTCATGCTCCGATCGATCACATCTGGCACCTTAACACTGGTGAGCCGTTAAAGGGTGGATCAGCAAGCCTGGTAGCTTCGCGTGTCGTGGACGCATTCTACGCGAGTCAGTTTCGACATGGGTTCCTGTCTGCTCCAAAAAAAATTCTATTCACCGACCTTGATAACACATTTTGGCATGGCATCCTTGGGGATGATGGTGTTGACAACATCCTGTTTGATGATTCGCCGTCGGGGCGTCCGCACATGCTGTATCAAAAATTTCTTCGTAATTTGGCCGACGAAGGGGTTGTCTTGGCTGTGGTTTCAAAAAACAGTCCGGATCGAGTTAGGGAAGCTTTTTCAAGGCTTCCATTACATTGTCCCTCTGATCGTTTCGCCGCGATAAATGCGCAATGGTCTCCGAAATCTGAAAGTATCAATCGTCTTCTTAAAGGTTTCAATCTTTTACCTGAGTCTGCCGTATTCATTGATGATAATGAATTTGAGTTAAATGAGGTTGCGGGGGCATTGCCCGGGATTAGCTGCGTCCATTTTTCGCCGGCACTAGGCCAATTTCCACAATTAATTGCGGAGATCCGCAGTCATTTTATGCGGGTAGACAGTGTCACTGGGGGGGAAGTTCGATTGCGCTCCTATCAATCGATGATCCAGTCTGGCGGAGCCGATTCAGGGGAATGGGCCAAAGGTAATCAGAGTGCGTACGACTTATATCTTTGTAGTTTGGGGATGTCGCTGACTTTTGGAAATGCGTCAGGGCAAAATCAAGCGAGGGCTTTTGAGCTGTTGAATAAAACAAATCAGTTCAATCTCAATGGACGGAGGATAAGTAGGTCAGAGTTTGAGTCCGCGCATTCTAGTGCCAGAATTTTTACCATCAGTTTGAGAGATAGAGATCATGACTACGGCGTTGTCGGCGTGATGGTTTTGGACGAATTGAATGAGAGCATTTTGCTCAAAAGTTGCGTTCTCTCATGTAGAGTTTTTTCCCGTGGAATTGAAAGAACGATTTTTTCGGAATTGGCTAAATGGGCGGATGCTAGGAAAAAGTCCTGCGTTATCATTCAGTTTAGATCTACCGAACGTAATCAACCATTGCGGGCTGTTTTTGAATCGGAGATAGAGTCAGGAGATTTTGTTCTTGATTCGGATAAATTGCTAGGGATCCCCTTCCCTGGGGATATTCTTTGGGAATCTGATGATGCGCATGCTTAGGGCGTTTAGGTCAGTTTTAATTTCAGATTTATCGATGGTTCTAGAGTATTTGACTTTTCGTAGCCCAGAGTTGTGGTTATTCGGCGTATGCCGTCGCTTTCTTGTTAAACATCGATTCAATAATTTTGGTGGTATTCCGAAGATTGAGAGTCCTGTTCGTATTTACGCCCCTGAAAGACTTAAGGTTTCTGGTTTTGCAATTATCGCTAAGGATGTGTTAATTGACGCGGAGGGTGGCGTTACAATTGGGCATAACACCGGGATTGCTAGTGGCACAAAAATCAGGACCCAGGCGCATGTTTTTTCATGTCCAGACGTCCCTTGGTTGCACCAAGGGCATCGTATTAAGCCAGTGGTGATAGGAAATGATGTTTGGGTTGCGAACAATTGTTTTATTTTGCCGGGCACCGTAATTGGGGACCATTGTGTGATTTCATCCTGTAGCGTGGTTTCAGGGTTGATTCCGCCTTATTCAATTATGGCCGGTAATCCCGCTAGGAGAATTGGGTCACGTCAAACAAATCGTGAGGGAGAAAATAATTAATGGATCTGCAAATTAGACTTGAGGGGATATTCAGGTCAGTGTTTTTTGAGCTTGAAGGTGTGGATCAAAAGCTACTGTTTGGTGCAACAAAAGTCAGCGTTGCAACGTGGGATTCCGCACAGCACCTCCTTCTGTTGACCTGCATTGAAGAGGAGTTTGAAATAAGAATTCCAGATGATGTCGCGATAGAACTTGATTCTTTTGTACAGTTAAAAGCGTACATCTTAAGCCTTGGATGAATTCGATTCGCTTTTTTAATCAACCGCAACCCTTGTGGCGGCCTACGGCAGCATGTGCAAATTATAGCCTCCGGATGCCGCAGTGATCCGTGACACAAGTGTTCCCAGTCGGCGTGTAAAGTTGTCGAGTTGCTTCAGTCGCTGTAATGGTCGGTAATTGCGAATAAAATTTGATAATTTGGGGTCTTGAGTTTTAAGCAAATTCTCCAGAACGATAACTAGATCGAATTTTTTATAGAGCAAACAGATAGCAATATATGCTTTCAGTTTTCTTGTCGGGAGCGCTGAAGATATAACCTGTTGTGCAATAAATTCCGGCGAACGAAGATAAAGAGCGTCTCCGAACGCGATCTGTCCGAAACCATTGAATCCAGTTCGTTCCCACCTGCAGAGCGTAACGAAATCAATGAATTCAAACCCAGTTTTCGTTAAACTTTCATTTATTGCGCCAAATAGTGGTTGCCCCTGATAAAGGTAATTAAATTCGACTTCGACTTCAAGTCCGAGCGTTGACGAAAGTAGATTTGACGCCCCCGAGAGAACTTCGAGTTCCCCGCCCTGAACATCTATTTTTATAAAATCGACATCCTGAACATCGCATGAATCTAGACGTGATGTCGGTAGATTTATTTTATCCATGACATCGTATCTCGCCGCGTCCGGAAAATTAATGAGAAATGATTTGTTTGGTGTGAATGCACTTGAAGTTTGTGGCTTTCGACACAAATGTAGGTTCAGATTACCATCTGATCCCCAAACTAAGTTCGGCAAAATTGTGTAGTGTGCGCAACCGTGGTTCGCACGGAGTAACTTAGTGCGTGATCTCTCGTCGGGCTCAAAGCCAATATAATCTATACAATTAGAAATCGTGCGCCAACGCGACTGGATTTCTCCGGCCGCCCCAATGTCCATTAACCGAACGACGCTACCCGCGAGGCATTCTGTTACCGATTGATTCAGCCAGCACTCCCGAACGCTTTTAACCTGTCTGGCAATGAAACTAATGGGGCGGATCATTGTGCTCTCCAATCGTGCACAATTTAGTGTGATGGCTCGTCTAGAGACCTAATTTACTAATGGTTTTTGCGATAGAGGAATTTTTTGATCCGTGCGATTTTGTTTCTCTGGAACGGAACATCCTTGTCTCTTTCTGCGAGTTGCTTTAGATTTCTAGGACTGATTGCGTCGGGGTGAATTCAATGGCCCGGGGTCTTTTTTATTGCAAGAGGTTTTTCAATCGCTGGGTGCAAAGCTATGGCGGAAATAGAAAATTCTTCGTGTTCAGTTTTGGTTTGGGATTTAAAAGATTCACCTAGTAGTGGTGATTGGACGACGGTGCTTTGGCGATCCTTCGCGTCTCAGTCTATCCCATTTGTCTCAATTCCCAGTCTAGTCGAAGTAAATGCCGATATACTCAAGAAAAAGTACCTCGAGTGGGTTTTTTATCTTGGCGAGACCCGACATAACGGGGTTTCTCTAGTTGATCATCTGGAACTTCGCCCTGGTTTCAGTTACTGGTGGATGACCCTCATTGCCGAGAAGTGCAATTTAGCCAAATCGCCGCAAATTGATCATGCCATTCGGTTAATGGCCTTTGGAGATTGGATTGCTGACCAGCGATGCAGATTACTGACGTTAGCAAGCTCTGATGGCGATCTTGCTGATTCTATGCGTGCAATGTCTGAAAAATTAGGGTTCGCGTTTGAGTGGCGTCCAAAAACGGTTGAGGCGACTGATTATTCACCCCTAAAGCGTGTGTATCATCGGCTGCCGAACATTTTTCAGTCATTGATTTGGTTGGTGCGTTATGTATTCGAACGGTTTCAGTTAAAGGGCGTTGGTTCAGCAGATTGGTTGCGATCTAACGGTCAGACGACGTTTGTCTCATACTTGGATAATTTGCTGCCTTCGGCGCTGAGCGAGGGGCGGTTTGAAAGTCGCTACTGGGCCCATTTGCCAGCAGTTGTTGAGGGTGGCGGCACTAAAACGAATTGGCTTCATTTATACGTTCCAGATAAAACAATCCCTACTGCGGCAGCGGCTGCTGAGGTGATTAGGAAATTTAACGGTAGCTCCAAGGGACGTCAGGTTCATGTAACCCTAGACTCGTTTTTGAGTGGAAGAGTGATTTTTCGAACGATTTGCGATTTTGGTCGTCTGTCTTGGAAAACGTTTCGGCTACAGCCGGCTGAATTCTTTGAGGCTACCGATAAAGTTATTTTTTGGCCACTCTTTAGGAAGGAGTGGCTCGAGTCATTTTTTGGGCCCACTGCGATGCAGAACGTACTTTTTCTCAATCTATTTGAAGAAGCGATGTCTGCGCTTAATTGCCAGGCTGTCGGAGCATACCTGCAGGAGAATCAAGGATGGGAGTTTGCGCTTATTCATTCCTGGCGTGCGGCTGGCCACAAGCGTATCGTCGGCGCACAACATTCGACAGTCCGTTTTTGGGATTTACGTTATTTTTTTGCGCCAAAAACCTATCATCGAACGGGTGGGAACACCTTACCCATGCCGGATCATGTAGCGGTGAATGGAGCTGCTGCGAAAGATTTGTTTCTTGGTGCGGGCTACCCAGTGGTGCAAGTTGCTGATGTGGAGGCATTGCGGTATTTGCACCTAGAAGAAAATATAGATGTAGCAGAGAGTGCTTTGACATCTACGCCAAGGCCGTTGCGGATTTTGGTTGTTGGAGACTATCTAAGACAAAACTCGATGATACTGATGCAGTTGCTCGAAAAATCAGCGAAATATTTGTTGTCAGACATAGAAGTTACAGTCAAGCCCCACCCTAACTGTCCGATTAATTTATTGGACTATAGTGACATCCCGAATATGACAATGAGCATGGATCCCATATCGAAACTCCTCCCGGGAAGTGATGTGGTGTTCGCAGGGAACACCACGTCGGCTGCGGTTGATGCGTATTGCGCTGGGGTTTCTGTGATTTCGATTCTAGACCCAAGCACTTTAAATCTTAGCCCCCTTCGTGGGCGAGATGGGGCGTTGTTTGTGACGACGCCTAACGAGCTTGTTGACGCCCTTCTGTCAGTGATGGGGCGCCCGCCCAGCGCCGTGCGGGTTCAAGAATTTTTTAATTTAGATTCGAAACTACCCCGCTGGATGAAGTTGTTGCAGGAACCGGCGTGATGATGATGCGGCGATTTAAGATATTTCTGGAGATGGTTCTACGAGCGCGAATCTCTCCCTACTTTGGGTTTATCCAGGGCCATGCACATCTGAGCAGGGAAGATCTATCTCGAATTAGAAAAGTTGTGGGGATGGATGCCGCTGAAATTGTAGAAGATTTCGAGGCTTCATTTTCTAAATTAGTCGGTGATGGGGGTGCTATTTCATACGCCGCTGGGAGGATGGGATTTTTTGATCTGATGCGCTGTATTGGGATTGGCGCAGGTGATGAAGTGATTCTATTAGGTGCCACGTGCGCGGTGATGCCCAATGCGGTTCTGCGCACCGGCGCGACTGCGGTCTTTTCCGATATCGATCCCCAAACTTTTGGGTCTTCTGTTCACGGCATTGCTAAATGTATTACCGCGCGAACAAAAATGATTGTTGCGCAGCACTCGTTTGGTATTCCGTGTGACATCGCGCCAATCGTTGAGCTAGCTAAAAACGCGAAGATTTTTTTACTAGAGGATTGTGCCCTTACGCTTGGGTCAACGGTCGGTGGGATGCCGGTGGGAAATTTTGGTGATGCAGCATTATTTTCAACAGATCATGGAAAGCCACTGAACACACTGATTGGTGGTCTGATTTATACACGAAATTCAGAGTTGGTGGCCAAACTGCAAGAATCCAGAGAAAAATGCCCGGAACTTCCCATCGCAAAACAGCGAGCCTTATGGCGTCGCTTTTTACTAGAAAGATATTATTGTGTGCCAGCGCGTTATGCGTGCATAGGTCTGGTGGACTTATTAGGTGCAGTTATGACGAAGTTATTTCGTTGGTCGGAGCCATTTCTGTCAGATGATTTTTCTGCGAATCCGGGCACCGCTTATCCATATCCGGCAAAATTGCCAGCATTTTTGGCCTTTTTGGGCTTGCTTGAGGTGAAGCGGTGGCCAGAGATTGCGTCTAACAGAAAGGCTGTGTTGGTAAAGTTTATCGATGCCGCGGATGATGGTCTGTTTGCATCGTATTTGCCCGGGTCATACCGCGATGAAAATATAGATATTGTTCCGTTGCGTGTTGCGTGGGCACACCCCGATGCTGAGATATTACGTAATTCAATGGCGGGATTCATTCATGTGGCATGGACATGGTTTATGAAGCCCATTATTGCCACGATTCAGCCACTTGATAGTTTCGGGTACCGGGCCGGCTCCTGTCCCATCTCCGAGAGCATTGGCCCGGACATGCTTAATGTACCTTGCAGCGTGTCTGTTGAGGATGGGGACACGTTAATTAAAAATGTGGTAGTAATCATGGGGCGTCAATGAGCGGCGTCATCACGCACTTACATACAGAAAAAAGTCTGAACGTAATTGTTGTTGTCGATTGGGCGTATAGTGAGCGTGATCATCATCGGATTGGGGTGAGATATTTTTTGGAATGTGGTTTCAATGTGACTGTTTTGAATTTTTGTGAGTTAACATTTCCTCATGTGAATATTTTGGATTCTTTTGAGGGTGATTCGTCAATGAAATACGTGCGAATCAAGAATCGCACACAATTTGATTTGGTAATGAATAGCCTTTGGCTTCCGGCAACCGTTTTCCTTAACCCAAGTCAAAATCCAGTTTTATTTTCTTACATTTCTGAGATGAAGCAAGCCGGTTGTCAGCTTGTACTCGTGAATCCAGCGTGTCATCCAGTAAGTGGGCTTTCGAAATCAGCGTCGAGATTGAATTCAGAAACGATTTTAAAGGTGCTACGTAATCCATGGTTAGTGATTATGTTTCTGAAAAGAATTTTCCGAGGGATGGCAGCTGTGTTTCCGGAGGTTGATGTTTTCTGTCCTGGGGGGGAAGTTCCTGCATCCTTGCCACACCCACTGATTGGTTCAAATACGAGAGTTATTCCAATCCAAAGTTTGGATTTTGACCGGATGTGGGAGGTCGAGGGAAAATCGTTGTCCGAATTGCCAGAACGTTTTGCAGTATTTCTTGATGAATATCTTCCGTTTCATCCCGACTATGATGCGATGAAGATAGCTGCGCCATTAAGCGGGGAGCAGTACTATCCCAATCTCCGTAGAATTTTCGACCGAATTGAAGAGGCATACTCATGCAAAGTTGTAATTGCGGCCCATCCCCGCGCCGTTTACTCAGAAAAGCAGGTCCAGGAATGGTTTGGTGGACGACAAGTTGTCTTTAGTGAAACGCCTGTGTTGGTTTCTGATTCAATTTTAGCTCTTGCGCATGCAAGCACATCAATTTCCTACGTGATTCTGAAAAATAAACCGCTGTTATTGATCGATTCTGATCGTTGGATTGGAAGCTCCATGAGGGCTGGGATTGACTCCATATGTGCCATTTTGGGTCCAAAATTAGTTTTTCTAGAGGGCGAGGAGGCAGTTCCCGTAGACTTAGATTCAATGATTCTCGACCCCGAAAGGCTCAGTCGCTACCGGTCGGATTTTATTGGGTCCCCGGCCGCGAAAAAATGTCCATCATATTGGGTTCTTGCAGCGATAGTTCGAGGTGAGCTTTAGCGACAAACTTCGCGGTGATGAATAGCAAGCCGGCTCTGCTCAAAACAAGCTATTGCTTAGCCGCACTTTTTATTACCAGATCCTGTTTCTTTAATTGTTTAAAAAGCCGGTTTATTGGTGAAGTAGATCAAAAAGTGCCAGACTCGTAGTTTTGGAGGCTTAAATCAGTGGGGCAGTCTAAGCGCTTTAACGAAATTTGTTTAGAAATTGCCGATTGAGATGAGATTTTTTTCGTGTAATATTGAGATGTTATGAGCGTTAGTTAAACCGTGCGACGTCACAGTGTGTCAGTCATACCGTATTTTACGGCGTTAGATTTTTTGGGCTTGTGCTTCGTGGAGAAGACGATTGAATTTAGGGCATCTGGCTTTTTTTTGAGGTAGAAGTTGCGTCTGTATTGGTCTTGCGAACCACGGCGTACCGGCTGTTTCGAGCGTGGAAGTTTTTAACTCCGCGAGTAAAGGTAGCCTTATCTTTTTTAGCGATACTGGGAATGGTGAGATATGGCGGAATTCAAAATAGTCGACCGTTGGGTTGGTGATAATCATGTACCCCTGGTTATCGTTGAGATCGGCATCAACCACGAAGGGTCTCTCGACGTGGCAATTGCGATGGCCGATGCGGCCATCAATGCAGGTGCTGAAGTTATCAAGCATCAGACACACGTAATTGAAGACGAGATGTCAGAGGAGGCCAAAGACGTTATTCCGGGTAATGCGGATGTGTCAATTTATGAGATCATGGATCGCTGCGCCCTTTCTGAGGACGACGAGCACGCGCTAATGCAGCATATTCAAAGCCGCGGTCGGATATTTATCAGTACGCCGTTTTCCCGCGCTGCGGTTGATAGGCTTGTGCGCTTCAACGTCCCGGCGTTTAAGATTGGCTCCGGTGAATGTAACAATTATCCGTTAATCAAGTACATTGCGAGATTCGGCAAGCCAGTCATACTCAGCACTGGGATGAATGACCTTAATTCAATTGGCAAGTCGGTTGAGATTTTACGTAGGCATAATATTTCTTTCGCTCTCCTTCATTGTACTAACGTTTACCCTACACCTCACGAGCTTGTCCGATTGGGGGCAATGGTGCAAATGAAGTCTGCTTTCCCAGATGCAGTGGTGGGTCTTTCGGATCACACAATATCAAACAATGCCTGCTTGGGTGCCGTGGCTCTTGGCGGACGTATTTTAGAACGGCATTTCACGGACTTTATGAGTCGGCCTGGGCCAGATATAGTGTGTTCCATGGATCCTGTTGCCTTGGCGGCGCTCATTGGTGGTTCCCGCGAGATATATCTAGCAAGTGGTGGGGAAAAGAATCCGGTGCCTGCGGAAGTTCCAACTATTGCTTTTGCCTTCGCTTCCGTAGTGGCAATCAAGAATATTGCCCGAGGGGAAGTGCTCAATGATTCAAACATATGGGTAAAGCGTCCCGGGGGCGGTGACTTTTCTGCTGAGGAATATGAATCGTTGTTCGGCATTCGTGCGACGAAGGATATCCGGCGGGGCTTCCAGATTCGCAAGAATGATTTGGACCTATGAGAAATATTTCTGAATTAAAAAAGCGGAAGCTATTATTTCTTACCGGTACGAGGGCAGACTTTGGCAAACTGAAGCCCTTGATCCAGCGTGCGCATCTTAATCCAAATTTGGATGTGTCTGTGTTCGTGACTGGGATGCACATGCTAGCAAAGTATGGGCACACTCATATGGAGGTTGCGGAAGCCGGTGTTGGGCAGGTGTTCCAGTTTATAAATCAAAATAGTAGCGATAATATGGATCATGTTTTGGCAAAAACGATAGTCGGCCTTTCTGACTATGTCAAAGAGGTCGAGCCAGATATGCTTCTCATCCACGGTGACAGGGTTGAAACGCTCGCGGGCGCATCTGTTGGAGCATTAAATAATATCTTGGTTGGCCACATCGAGGGGGGAGAAGTTTCGGGGACGGTTGATGAGTTGATTCGGCATGCTGTGACAAAACTGTCTCACATTCACTTTGTGTGTAATGAACAAGCCAAGATTCGGTTGATTCAGATGGGGGAACCGGAAGAAACAATCCACATTGTCGGCTCCCCTGATATTGATGTGATGAACTCAAAAGATCTGCCTGAATTGTCTGTAGTACAAGAAAGATACGAGTTCGAGTTCGACGATTACGGCCTATTAATATTCCATCCGGTTACAACAGAGTTACAGTATTTGGAGAGTCAGGTTTCGGCACTGGTGGAAGCCGTTCTTGCAACGGAGTTAAATTTCATAGTGATCTACCCTAATAATGATCCAGGGACGGACGTGATATTGAAGGCTTATAAAAAGTTTGAAGGTTTGGATCGGGTGCGATTGTACCCGTCGATGCGATTCGAATATTTTTTAACTCTTTTGAAGAATGCGAAGTTTATGCTTGGGAATTCAAGCGCTGGAATACGAGAGGCCCCCCATTTCGGAACACCTGCAGTCAACGTTGGATCTCGTCAAAATAATCGTGTTAGCTCGGACATGATTCTGAATGTCAGGCCCGTAGCGACCGAGATCGTGAAAGCCATTTCAATAGTGCGCCAGATGGAAAGAAAAAAGGTATGCAATTTCGGTGTGGGCGAAAGTGCAGAGCGTTTTTGTAGTATCATCAGCGAAAATAAATTTTGGAATACGTCAATTCAGAAGTGTTTCGTTGATCGATCGCTCTAGTATCATTTGCGGCGTTGTATTTGCCATAGGGCACAATGTTCGTTCTGAATCTTTACATTTCTTTGATTGAATTTGTGTAAAGGAATTCTGCGATACGAAAGTCTCTCTCTGTATCAATGTCGATTGTATTAAATGAAGCCATCCGAAATGGAACAGAGTCGAATTCTACAAAATTTTTAGAGATATGCAGTCTGGCTGTTGGACTGATGTATATTGCGCCATTGATGAAAAAAAATCCCTGTTCATAGTCCTGTCGGCGAGAGGCGCGTCCGCGATCTACCAAGTGCATCCATGATTGCGTGCCATATGCCGTCGGGTTTGTCGAAATTGTTATGCAATCCATTGGGTGTGTCCACATTTCGCTAACGCCAAACAAAGCTTTGTCAGGGTTCAATTGAAATTGTGTTACGGCCGCCGAAATATCCAAAGACGTTCGTAATGGGGAAGTTGGCTGCAGCAAACAGACGGCCGTATCTAGAAACCCACGCTGAGCCCGCCAATCCAAAGCATCAATTACAACATCTGCCATCGTCGCAACATCATCTGCCAGACGCGCTTGGCGAAAGTAATCAACCTCTAGATTATAAGATTTTGCAATAGCAAGTACGTCAACGTCATCCGTTGAAACAAAGACATCAACACAGTTGCTTGCAATGGCAGCTTCAATCGTATGGGCGATCAGAGGTTTCCCGGCGAACATGCGGGTATTTTTCCCGGGAAGTCCTTTCGATCCCTTTCGGGCTGGAATTAACGCCAATGGGCGCTTCATACTAATTCCTTGATCGCTGCTGAGACATTAATCGCAAGGCGGTCTAATTGGTCCGGGGTCCAATTAACCAAGATCGGCAATGAGACACATCTCTCGAGAAGGTAGGCACTGCTTTTCCATTGTGTCGTGTAAGTCTCGCGATACAAGGATGAGCTTTTCCAGATGTGTGCCCAGCGATCTGCAAAATGCCAGTTCATTGCATCGGGAACATTCTTGGTTCCGATTCCCTTTTCCGCAAGCTTGGCGACCAGTGATTGGGCGGTTTTCTTGTCTGGCATGAAGAACATCAGGGTGTCAGCAAGTTCGCCGTTTGGATCAGTTATTTCACGGAATTTAATCTGTGAACCACCAGCGGTTCCAACGGCGTCTTTTAAAATATGTTTGTGAGCGCGGTTACGTTCGACGATGTGGCCGAGTTTTGCCAATTGCGCCATGCCGACGGCGGCTTGCATCTCCGACATTCTGAAGTTAAACCCAGAGCAGAGGGCGGGGTCCTGGCCCCGTGGCACGTTAGGCGCATTCATATGACCGTGATCGTGATAAGCGGCCATCTTGGTAAACAGGTTCGTATCGTCAGTTAGGATGAAGCCGCCCTCTCCGCTGGTGATCGTTTTTCCAAAATCGAGGCTGAAGAACCCTGCCCGTCCCAAGGTGCCAACCGGTTTGCCTTTATACGTTCCTCCTAGTGCCTCGCAGGCATCCTCAAGCACAGGAATATCGTGCCGGGCGGCAATCGTGTTGATTTCATCCATTTTGGCTGTATTGCCCAACATATGGACAGGGACGATGGCTTTGGTTTTTAAGGTGATCGCGGCGGCAAGAGATGTGGGACACATATTGAGTGTTTCGTCGACGTCAACGACAACTGGGGTTGCACCGCATTCCAGGATAGCTTCCACGGTGGCGATGAACGTGAATGCCTGCGTGATGACTTCGTCGCCTGGGCCGATTCCAAGGGCGCGCATGGTGACAAATTGCGCTGCAGTACCGGAACTGACAACCTGGCAGTGCTTTGAGGAAAATCTTTTCGCCAGAGCCTGCTCAAATTGTCTTACCCTGTAAATGCCGTTTCGCATGGCTGGAAACCCATGAGCAAACAAGCAGCCGTTGCTAGTTGTGAAGATCGCTTTTAGCGCATCCAGTTCTTCGTTTCCGATTAACTCATATCCCGGCATTTTACCTACCTGTCATTCGTAGTTTCACTTCGTTTAGCAATCTGTGCCGCAAGGCGATCTTCGTAGATTTTGAGCCTAATCGGATCAACCTGCGCGTTTTCTCGTTGTAGCTGCAGAGTCATGCCTCGTCGACTGTTGCCGCTCGTGTTTGCAGCGCTATAATGCAAAGTCATGGAATCATGGACCAAGGCATCCCCAGGTTCGAGGCTTGGGGAGACGTTCTCATAGCGGGCAATGATCGTTTGGTCTTTTACCATCTGGGAGCTCCCGGGCGCGTTGGAGTCCGTGTGCTCAATAAGCCCGAGTTTGTGGCTGCCGGCCAGATACGTCACACCGCCGTTTGAGGGGTTAGCAGGATCGAGAGCAACCCAAATGGTCAGAGCGGTGTGGGCATCGCAGGGCTGTAGGCACCAGTAGAAATTATCTTGATGGAGTGGGCTTGGTAACCCCTTGCCGGCCGGTTTTGCAAACATCTCAGCGGCCCTTGCCTTCGCTTGTCCCCGTAAAAATTGGCTACCTAAATCGATGACGCGCGGCGAGTGTAACAAGCTATGGAAGTAGTTTCCTGGGGTACTTGCCAAATTGTGGATGGAATTCAAAACCTTCCTATCTTCATCGGCATAGTTGATTTCTCTACCTTTGAGTAGGGGCGCTTCAGTGTCAAGAAAACGCTGGAACTCGTCCAAAACTTCGGTGACCTGTTTTTTTGTCAGGAATCCTTTAATAACCGCGAATCCCAGGGAATCGTAGTCATCAGCCAGTTTTCCGATATACATATGCCCCTCCCTTTCTTTGACTTCTAACCTGTCAATTCGCAGAAAACCATGCTTTTGAGGAGCGGTCAAATATCGCCTAGAAATTTGTTTTGTAGGTTTCATAAAATCTTATTAAGTTAGATCAGAGAAAAAAGAGGGTTTGGGCCCCGCTGTCAGAGAAGTTTCTTTGTCGAAATGTCTGGGGAATTTGATGATTGTTAGGGTGACAGCCAAGGATACAGAATCGCTCCGCATATCTGCCAGTCAGGAGGGGTGGGTTGGTATTGCTTGGTCGTACTGCATGCTTTTCTTTGTCGCTACGGTCATGCTGTTCGGCGGTATGTGGGGGCGCAGTGAAGCTGCCGAGTGGTTATGTTTTGTTGTGGGAATGAGTGTGGCTTGCCCTGCCGGTTTGGCAACGGCTCACTTTCAATGCCAAAGTACAGCGAAGGATATCCAGAATTTCACGTCTCGCAAGAACTCAGTTCTTATTTTCAACCTCGGAGGCCTTGCAGCCCTAGGAGTTGCGGGGCATTTTTTGATGGACGCAAGTCCTATTCGTAAATTGCTCTTTTGCGGTGCGTTTTTTTTAATTGTGGGGGCGCTCAACTACTCGCTGTTTCTAAAAACGACTATTGTTCGCCAGATTCCCATCGTTACCCGTGTGTGGATGGACCGAAAAGTCGCATTTATATTCGCTATGGTCTTCGTTTTAACCGCCGCTTTTTTCTTCTCAGGCCTGATTTCTGAAGTTCAGAACTGGCGTCGTGCAGACGTATTTCTTTGGTTGGTGACTGGATTTTTTTTGAGTTTGGTTATTCTCGCTGCCAATACAATTGTAGTGGGGAAGTGGGTAAGTCTTGTTTTGGTTTTTCTGCTTTTGTTATTTGCAATTCAAAAACAAAGTTATTTTGATATTCATCATTATAATTTCTACCTTGGACCCGCGAATGCCATGCTTCATGGTCGGCATATCCTGACGGATGTCTTCGGTCAATACGGGGCCTTGATTTATTTCCCGGTGTCTTTTCTGATTCGTGGCGCACAAGCGATGGACTGGAACCCATATGTCGTAATGTCTGCGACTTGTGTTCTGGGACATATGGCCATTTATTCTATGATTTTCGGGATTCTCGTGATGGGTTTCGGATCAAGCTCGATAGCATTGGCGGTGACCATGTCAGTGGTGATTTTCAATGGTTTTGCCAGCGCGGGTTATTTGGGATTGTACCCATCCGTTGGATTTTGGCGTTTTGGAATTCCCTTGGGTGTCGTGTTTGCAAAGTGCTTAGATGAAACAGGTGAAACGCGTGACGACCGGAGACATTATTGGATCAAGGCGGTCCTTTTAATTCTGGTGGGCATTTCTTCGGTTTGGAGTCTTGAAACGGCTGTATACACTTGGTTAACTGTGCTTGCGATGGAGGCGTATCGCAGTTTCGCTACAGGACAGACGATAAAGCATCAGATTCGTTCTTTTTTATTGGGTATTTGTCCGGCGCTTATCTTTGGGGCAATGGCACACCTTTCTTTTGCTTTAATTTGCATGTTTTCTTCGGGGGGTAATTTTCCTGATTGGTTGATGTATCTAAGGTTTGTGGAAGCATACACTCCGTCTAAGGAGTTCGGAACCTTGTTGGTTCCCTTGTGGGGCGGGTGGTGGCTGTACATGGGAATTATTGTTTATTCCGTATCGGCATTATTTTTCAATGCTACTACTGAACGCAGCCGATCTTCAGGCTCAAAGAATATGCGTTGTTGTGACCATAACCGAAACGTTGTGTGGTCCGGGGTTACTGGTCTTTGTATTGCTACATCCACATATTATTTGGGCCGATCGCATCCGAATAACTTACTACACATTCTCCCGTTTTTTTTCTTGTTGGCAGGGTTTTGTTTGCAAAGCGTGATCACTGGTCGAACGGGGTACATTCGGGTCGGATTAATTGGATTTGCAATTTTGTGCGTATCGGCGGGGGGGATACAGTATTCCGAGTCAATTAGGTCTAAAGTTCCCGGGTCTATCGGCGCTCGGCTTTTTTCGAGGTTTTTCGATGGATATTTTGTGTCATCGCAAGTAGGTCGCGATGACCTATGGGGTGATGACGAAGTCGTCGAGGCAGTTGGATTAATTCGTCGATACGCGAATGATCGGACGCGAGTGTCGGTGTTTCTTTCAACTGCGGACCGATCGACCGTAACTCTGTTGCAAGCCAGGAAGGCCGATCTCTATCCTATAGGACACTTGGATCAAGATATATTGGTTCAGAAAAACATTGATCGGATTGTGAAATATGATATCGGTCCCGATTTGAAGGGAGGAAATGGTTTTGCGGTGGTTGCTA
>Ga0214919_10003342_pt1 | contig 24321 bp, 57 predicted proteins | sample LL1503_MetaG_FD_177994 | JGI IMG/M metagenome (GOLD analysis project Ga0214919, IMG submission 177994) | Freshwater microbial communities from Lake Lanier, Atlanta, Georgia, United States - LL-1503 | ecosystem: Environmental > Aquatic > Freshwater > Lake | place: USA: Georgia | collected... | reverse complement strand
TTATTGTTATTATGGAGTATATGAGTTTATACATTGGTGTATGCATTTACCTAAACGTAGAAATGTGGAGTATCGTTGGTGGTTTCGTAAGTTGAATGCACATCATTTGTTACATCATAGATATATGCATAAGAACTATAATGTTGTATTACCGTTTGCAGATTGGTTGTTTGGAACTTTATTGAAGAAAAGTCCTATTAAATTTAATCAGTGTAAGAGTGACTATTGTTTACCAAACGTACAACCTTGATATGAACCCGTGTAAACGAATTTGTAAATTAGACGCTAACCAAACATGTATTGGTTGTGGCAGAACATGGGAACACATTAAGAATTGGTATAGTTATCCACCTGAAAAACAATACCAAATAATTTGTGAATTAAAAACCTTTATTCCTACGGTTAAAACTAAGTTTGAAGGTAAATAACCCTCTCTATATGGATAGAGGGTATTACAATTCCCACTTGGACTGATTGTCTTTTTTCCACTTTTCTAATCCAGTAAACTTCTTTTTTTCGTCATAAAATTCATCTATCGCTTCAAGAACTTCCCAACGTTCTAATGCTACAACTTCTGCGTAGTCTATATCAGGAAACTTATCAGCAATCCAATTTCTCATTTCATTGATTTCTTCGAAATCAACATTGGCTACAATTCGTTTGTACTTTTCAATACGTAATTCTGGACCCTTTGGTTTATTCATGCGTAAACCACTTAATTGATTGGGTACATTTTTAAATGGATCTGGTTCTTGTTCTGGACCTCTATTGAAATCTATTTCGTTCAATTTAAAAGTATTGTTCTTTATAAGGTTAAACATTTTTGTCATAGTCAATATAAATATAATAGACAACTTGATATTAATAGGTTTTTATTATGATGATATATTTATATCAATATTGTTGCCGGTAATCCTAAGAGTGTTTTGAGTGGATTCCGTGAAATGACCTCACACTACGCAAACACTCCTATTTGGGGTGCTGTGAGCCTAGACATAGCTGATATGACCGTTCGTGTTGATTCCAATTTCAAAAAACTAACTGTTCCGGGTGGAGTATTAGGATCTATGCTTTTTAATGTCATCAAATCCAAGATACCAGCTAGCGTGTTTGGTGGCGCAATAATCAAACAAGCAAACGCTGACGGAACAATCACATTTGATTATCCCGATGTTGGCGAAGCAAACAAAGTTCTTGTTGGCAATAAAGAATACTTTGAGATTCTGAAAGGTATGATTCTTAATGATCCTAAGTTAGCATCATATAAAAGTATTCTTAATAAGTTATTATAAGTTGACAAATACTTATTATAACCATATAGCTGCAAGCACAACAAGCGTATCACTGAATTATGAATTATAAAGATTTTTATAAAAGTTTGTACAATAAACAACAAGCACATCAAGCGCTTGATGAAGAAAAGTTTAAAAGAAGAAAGAATTTGACGCATGTTGCAGATGTGCCAATGGTTTAAGTAATAACTTAGAGTTATGGGCCACTGCAATTGAATTGTTCTTTAATTTGCCATTTAAGTACAGAACTACAATTGTCAAACTTATGGTCTGATCAATTTAAAGTAGTTATCCACAGAATAACTTGAACGTGGCAATGTAAGAGCGGGGGCTCCTTTTGCAACTTCAATGTAATCCTTGATGTCTTCAGGTGGTATACTTGATATTACCCCGAATACTAAATCCATTCTTGGATTGAGTTTTCCTTTATAATCATTTGGGTAAACGTTTATATTTTGCAATATCGGATTTCTTCCAACAACATATTGATAAAGAGTTTCAAATTCTTGTTCGATACGTTCTTTTTCCAACCCTGTCGGTATTTTATGATATTTCACAAGTTTTTCAGCGATCTCATCTTCTTGTTTTGTTGTAAACCCATAATATTTGAACGTATCCTTCTTAATATTAAGTTCATTCAACTTTGGTTCTCTAAACATTGTATCTGACAAATCTGGACGATATGATCTTTTATCGTGTCTGTCTCTGAATCCAAATCTTTTATAGAAATTGACCAAACGTTGATAACTTGAAGTTTTTTTGAAACCAATGTCACCATAACCTTTAATTGCTGGTGTTAACGTTATCATCAACCCTTTATCATCTGCCAAGTTAATCAAATCACGCATGTATGATGATCCAGTTCCTTTTGGCGCATCTTTGGCAGCGTTTAGACCTTTGAGTCTAATATGATCTTTATAAGCAAGTACATCTATAACCAACCGTGGATCATAACGACGTTTAAGATTATCCAGTTCCTTTTGCAGATCTGGATCTGGTTCTTCTCTTTTAAACCCCCGCAATTTAATTGCATTGGATGGTTGAGAAGGAACCATACGTGATCTTAGAACATCTGGTGGTATTTCACCAACCTTACTACCCATAGGCACATCGTTTTCTTTCAAACATTCCACGATTAACGACTTTAATTCTTTTGCGGTCATGATTATAAATATATACGAACTAAATTTAACGATTATACTTATTAATATGATCAGTTTAAAAAATATACTAACCGAATCAATGAATCTTCCATTTGATTTAAAAACAAATGGAACTGGTGATTTTTATATCAAGTTAGACGGAAGTAACAGCGGACAACCATTCTTGGAAAAACCAACCAGTGGAAATTTTGCAGCAATAACAACAAACAAAGAAGCGTTGGATCCCAAATACCTTTACTACGTTGTGTTACATTTACACAATTCAGGTGTTTTTAAATATCTTCAACATGGAACCACTGTTCCACACATTACTTTGCAAGACATTAAAAAAACAATTGTAAAGTTCTTTTTAGAACGTGTTAAATAATTAGTATATATGAAAAACGCTGTTCTTATCAATGCATATCCAATCAACGAAAAGAAGCAACAGATTCTAGAAAGATCCGTAAAAAATTTTAAGAAATTGGGATTGCCAATTATTGTTGTTTCTGGGTGTGATATACCGCCATACATATCTAAAGACATAGACTACTATATCATCAATAGAGAAAAACTGGTTCTTAATAAAAGTTATCTGAAAACGTGTAGTGATTTGTTAGGAGGACCAAATGATCTTGCGTGCCTTACTTTAAATATGAATAACTTGTGCGCATGGGTATATTATTCTAATCATAACGTTACAATTGCAAGAAACACAAAATTGGTGTTTGAATTTGCAAAATCAATTGGTTTCGAGAATGTATTTTATACAGAAGATGATAATGTTTTTAACGAAGAATCATTTGAATCTATCAGACAACATTTGGAAATATTAAACCAAAACAACGGCGTGAAATTTATTTCAAGTTGGGGTACTATGGTTGGTACTAATACACCAATGTTATTTAGTTGTTTATTTTTCTCAAATATTAGTTTTTTCCTAGATCATTTCAAGATACCAACGTCTGTTGAAGAATGGTACAATCCTGATACTATCATCAAATATAAACTGTATAGAGCATACGAAGAGTCTTTGCATGAATGTTTTTTTCCAGTAAAAGATCAAACTCACAATTATATTTCTGAATATGTTAGATTAAATGAATCAAAGGCATGTGAACTCAATTTAGCTAGTAGATACGAAGAATTAAACTGGAGAGTCAACACAACTTTTACAGTATTGAAAGAATTAAATGGATCAAAATTGTTTTTTGTTGCGTATAATTACGTGGTAAATACTTCTACCAATAAAGAAATTCATCTTAGAGTAGTTAAGGATGAAACTACAATTTTTGATAACGTTATGGGACCATATTGTTGGTACTGTGAGGATGTCACCAACGCAAATAAAATTAGTTTTTATGTGAATGACAGTTTAGTTAAAGATATTGATTTAACTGACATTGAATCGATTGAAAACAATGGGACTATAATGTGTTGATATAAAAACACTGGAGTTTATGTCTGTAAAATTAAATAAATAAAACCTCCATAAAACGAGAGTTTTTTTCTTGACTATAATAATTGTCAAGTTTATTGTTTGAGACAATGAATAATTTCGAAACCAAAATTGAAATACGTAATTACATTAAAAAGTATATTGATCGACGCAAAGAAGACAAAACATACAACGAAAACGCAATCTTTAAACTGAAGACATCAAACTTCTCAAGCGAAGTTAGTGAAACTCTCACGAAGATCCTAATTGAGGAACGATCACTGTTAGTAGATCTTCCGGAAGAGGTGTATTCAGTCAAACGCCCGAAGGATACTGGAGACACTAACGATGTTCTAATCAATGATAATTATGTGATTGAAGTCAAAGGAACAACCAGCAGCGATGGTCTCATAACTCTAAGTAAAAATAATCTTAACTGTTATGCGTGGATTTGGTTGGATTTTCATAGGGTCGTAGAGGAGGAGTCACATTTTGCAACTGTCCATGTAGTCAAACGACCTGCATTGAATATTAAGCCAAAGATTATTAAGACAAATAATGAAAAAAAGTTGAACATTAAAAAGTTGTGTCGAGAAATCCAACACGGATCCGATTACGAACGACTTGATTATAATGTTTGGCAATTCAAAATGTGCAAGAAAGGCGATACTTATAATGATTTTTTTGTTGTCGAATGACCACCGCAAAATTTCAACATAAGTATCTTGGGTATAACGAAGATTTAGATCATAAAGAATATTGTTGTGATATATATGGATACCTAAAAGATCACTACAAGTGTATAGGACATTGTAAGTACTATTCTAGTGGACACGAAGATAACATTGTTTACATAGAGTTTATAAACATATCCTATAACTACAGACGACGTGGGTATGGAACCGCAATGGTAACAGAGTTATTAAAACAATATGATCTATATTGGGATTATAAATTCACAAAAGAAGGAAGATTGTGGTACGAATCACTACTTAATAGAAACATTGTTTAGAAAGGTTATATAATTATGAAATTGACACTAGAAGAAATGGCAATTGTAAAATATGCACGTGCCATTCGAAATATTCAGAAGAATCAAGTTGAACTATATGAAAAAATGATTCACGAAGAACTTGGAAAATCTATTCCATCACTCAAAAATAAAGAAGAGAATGGTATAATTGATTGGACATGTGATATTATGAATTGTGAATCCGACAACGACGTTGTTGATACAATTCAACGAATCAAAAAGATCGAACGTGAAAAAATTATGAATGATTGGACATGTCGTCATTGTGGTAAAAATACATATGATGTTGAGTGTGACTATCTAATTGGTACCGATCATTTATCATGTACACTAGAAAATGAAAACAAAAATAATATGCCTCTTGATAATGTTGATCAACTTAAAAATCAACTTACAAGAATGCAAGACTATATCACTCAACTAGAATCACGACTATCACAATTAGAAACACGATATGAAGAACCTACAAATTGACATCAAGATCAAAATACAAATTAACGATGCCACCTTGGAATTATCCAAGGAACAAGCGGAATTATTGTATAATACGTTGGGAACCGCTCTAAATAAGCACGCACACCCGTTCTTTCAACCTTATACTACTCCTTGGACTACCATTGACGGAAACAATCAACTATTGTATCCGCCTGGAGTTCGTTCTATGACACCAACGAGTACAATAACTTGAGTTGAAATAAAAACGTGGTTGTGATCATATAATAATATTTATTTACATGACAAAACAACGCCTCAAACAACTTGTTAAAGAAAGTATCGAAGAAGTTATTGAAGAATCTTCATGTCCCATGTGCGGTGAATCTGTATATGAGACAGAAACTAAATGTGAGTGTATGAAGGAAGACACCGAATCAGAACTTTTGAAATACAAAGAACTTCTTCAACAAAAACTTAATCAACTGAAGTAAAATGAAACCACCGATAAAACGGTGGTTTTTTAATTTTAATATATCAATACACAAAATATCAATACATTTATAGGTGTGTGTACCTATTTATTGTCATTATGAACTTTGTACAAGCATTATTAACAACAACGCATCAACTTCATGTTTATCACTGGCAAACTGACAGTTATGCTGCACATCAAGCATTTGGAGGAGCATATGATGCAATTGACGGACTGATGGACCGTTTTGTTGAAGTATTTATGGGAAAATATGGAAAAGTTGCTTCAAAGGGAGGATTTGATATTAAGTTAGCAAATATTACTGATAAAAAACCAGATGAATTTATTAATGATATTATTGAATTTCTTACTGTTGAAATTCCAAAGGTTATAAAAGAAGAAGATACTGATCTTTTAAACATTCGTGACGAAATACTTGCGGAACTAAATAAATTAAAGTATCTTTTAACGTTATCATAAAAACAATATAGTTATTATTACTTTAACGTGACATATGGATATTGTAGATCAAGGTTTTCTTCAAGCAAAGGAAATTAAAATAAAGAAACTTAAACATACAATCAAACGTATTGTCAAAGAATTACTAAAACAGAAAGTAAAAAAATGAATCAAACACAGTTACGTGGTCAGGGTGTGGACATCAAACAAACTACAGAAGTTAAATGTGATAAATGTGAGAATGTTACATTTAATCAGGGAATGTTTCTCCGTAAAGTAAGTGCTCTTGTTAATCCAGAAGGACGTGACGCATATTTGCCAGTTCCTACATTTTATTGCACATCGTGTGGCAATGTTAACGAAGAATTTGTTCCTGCCGAATTAAAGAACAAGATTCAACTAGTTTAGAATCTACAATAGCCAACGGGTAAGTTCCGTGAAGTATTAATGGACCGGGCAAGTCCAGATTCATTAAATAAAATATGTTATGGCAAACGGAGTTTACAAAATAACAGAAGACTTTGAAAAAGAATTATCAGATTACACAGGAGCACCATATGTAGTTACTGTTGATAACGCCAGCAATGCAATCTTTTTGACATTGATGTATGAAAAGGTATGTGGACAAGAAATCACTATTCCATGCAGAACATATCCGTCTGTACCATGTGAAATCATTCATGCGGGTGGCAAGGTAAAGTTTGAACCAGTGGAAGGTAAAACCATCAAGGGGGCATATCAACTCAAGCCTACAAAGGTTTGGGATAGTGCATTGAGATTTACATGCAACATGTACATTCCAAACACGCACATGTGTATATCGTTTACTGGACCATATAAGACGTTTAAGTTGAGTAAGGGTGGTGCAATATTAACTGACAACTATGATGCATATTTGTGGTTTAAACGTGCTCGGTATAGTGGAAGACGTGAATGTTCATATCACGACGATAACTTTGATATGTTAGGGTGGAATTTCTACATGATGCCTGAATTGTCAGCAAGAGGTCTATTGTTAATGAACCAGTTTTATAATTTAGATAAGACTCCAAAACACAACCCAGACTTGGAAATGCCATATCCAGATCTGAGTAAATTTCCAATATATACCCAATCAAATGTCATTTCTTAATAATGAACAAATTAAGAATTTGGGATTAAAGTCATGTGGTACAAATGTACTAATATCCGATAAAGCGTCTTTTTACAATGTAAAGAAAATCAGCATTGGAAACAATGTTCGTATAGATGATTTTTGTATTTTTAGTGCTGGAAACGGTGGTATAACACTAAAAAATAATATTCACATTGCATGTTACACTTCCTTGATTGGTAAGGGAAATATAACTATGGATGATTTTTCGGTATTATCATCCAAAGTATCAGTATATTCGTCCACTGATGATTTTTCCGGTGACTATATGATTAGTCCAATGTGTCTGTCAGAAGATTCAAACGTCAAAAGTACACCCATTTATATTGGAAAACACACGGTTGTGGGAACCGGAAGCGTAATACTTCCCGGTGCATGTATAAGAGAAGGAGTTGCGTTGGGTGCAATGACTCTTCTTAAGACGGATACCAACGAGTTTTCTATATATGTTGGAAACCCCGCAAGATATTTAAGACAACGAAGCAATCGTTGCCAAGTGTTATCCGAATCATATGAATAATGAAATTTATATAGTTGCAGCATATACACCTGATGTAGAACGAGAAGAATTATTGAGACATCTCGTTAACCAGTTACATAAAGAAAACAAAGAAATACTTTTGATTTCACATTCGGTTACGCCGATTGATATAGTTAAGAAGTGTAAACATTCTATATATGATCAAGAAAATAAACTTTTGTATGATGATGCATACAAACAGTTGGCTTGGAACACATCATTACCAAATTCAACAATCCGATCTAGAGATGTTCTAAAAAGTTCTACGACACTATTAGCTGTTTATAGATTGTTTTTGTTTGGACTCGGTTATTCAAAAATGGTGGGATATAAATATGCACATTACATTGAATATGATTGTAATGTTGATGACTTTAAAATTTTTGATATAAATCGTGAAATACTAAAGGAATACAGTTGTGTGACATATACAAATGGACATGGACATCCAATTGGTTTTTATATGGCATTTAACTTGGATGATTATACGTTTGACGATTTAAAGTATGATGAAGAAAAGTTTAAGAAAAAGTATACTGAAGATTATCCTATTTTATATTTTGTTGAGGAATTGACAAGAATTTTCTTTATGAAAACTAAAAATACGTTTTACAAACGTGATATACATATTAAACAAGAAGGATTGACAGGGGCGTTATATTCATCGAACAAATCATTTACGTCATGGGTCGTACCAATCGTTGAAAACGAAAATTTACATTTATTTATTTCCGAATTGGATAATAAAAAAATAGTTGTCGAATATATTATCAATAATAGTTACAATAAACTTGAAATTTTTCCAAATGTATATTGGTATTATCCGATATGTAATTGGGTCGATTCAAAATATTTAAAAATATTGATTAATAATAACTTGCATCTAGAATATGATTTAACAAATCAAGAGGTAAGAGACAAACTAATTACTAACAATTATATTGAAAGAAAACCATATATAGAATATGAAAAAAAAGTTAATACATAATTATTTTATTGAAAGGACACGATGATTCCAAATTTTTATCACTCTGGAGAAATAGGAGATATAATTTACGGACTAAAAGCTCTTAGCAAAGTTCCATCTGCGAATTTTTATATGGGAGAACACTTAATAGTTCCATTTGATCCAAATATTGAAATGATAGGATGGCCAAATAAAAATTTTACAGCTCAACATTTTTCTTTTTTGTTTGATTTCCTAGAACGTCAACCCTATATTCACCACGCAATTCATGGTGTTCCGGAGTCAATCGATTACAACCTTAATTTATTTCGTAAAGAAATTTTTAAAATAAAATATTTGAATTTTGCTGATTTACATTTACATTGTTGCGGATTCAAGATAGATAAAACTGATGGAAACGTACCATGGCTATTTTCTGATGTTAAAAAAATAAAACCTATAAGCGTTATACGTGTTAATAGAAGAATTAATGAAAAATTTCCATGGAAATTAATCACGGAAAAGTATCACGATGATATGATTTTTTTAGGAACCAAATCCGAACACGACGAATTCACAGAACTGACAGGACACGTAGTTGAGTGGGCTGATTTTACAGATCTTTTGAGTGTAGCCGAGGTGATAAATGGTGCACAATTACACATTGGTAATTCTACATCAATATCTGTATGTGCAGAGGGTCTAAAAAAACCAATGATTTTTGAATCCGAGGCGTTACCCAATAATATTTGGTATGAACTACAAGTTTTTAATAGAGAAAACCGAATAACTGTTGGACCAGATCATACTTGTGATGACATGATTATGGAAAAAATAGATGGATTTCTTAAATTAAACTGATATTTATTTACTGGTGAAAAAGTCAAACCGTAAGAAATTAGCTATTGCCAAGTTTATTCAATTCGTAAAGAATGAACTTGGTATTCAAAAGCCATTTAATGTTCATCTTGTTACCAAACGAGACGACACATTAAAGACATATGCATTTTATAATCCACAAAATTTTGATGTAAAAGTCTACATAAACGGAAGAGGATTGGCTGACATTCTAAGAAGTATTGCACACGAATTTGTTCATCATAAACAAAATCAAGATGGTCGTTTAAAGGGACCAGTACAAGATGTTGGTGGTGAAATTGAAGACGAAGCAAATGCTCGTGCAGGATCTTTAGTCAAGAAGTTTGGATATGAGAATCCTGAACTTGCTATTTATGAGTAAGAGGTAACGGTACTGCAATATGATTTGTGTTTATCTTGTATAATGGCCAGTGCTTTTTCACGATCAGTCCATTTATCAACTGTCACTTGTTTTGTCTTTTTATTATAGTTTTTGTAGTGAGTAAAGAAATCGGCGGTCACCTCTAAAAACACTTCATCGATATCAGTTATATCATTGTATTGATTTGGATTATACAATGGAATACCAAGAATTTTAGAATCCATAACTCCACAATCATATGTTTGTAAAGCACCTACGATACGACATTCAACTAAAGTACCTGTAGTAATTGGAACGGTATTGTATATAAGAATATCTAACGGATCGCCGTCATCACTTAATGTTTGAGGAATAAAACCATAGCTGGCTGGATATCTCATGCTACTAATGAGACAACGATCCAATACAAATATGTTTAGTTCTGTATTGTATTCATATTTTGCGTTGCTGTCTTTTGGTATTTCCACAATTGCATTAACAATATTTGGGAAATTTTTTCCGATAGGTAACTTAATTAAATTCATAACCATTTAATCACATATAATCTCAACTCTACATTTTTTGACAGTTATAAACTGTTCATCCATTAAATATTGAGTAATGTTGTCGAATAAAATACGAGATTCATCATTAACATCATCACCGGTATGATAAAACCTAACCAGATTTTTATTATGAACTGATACCTTAACTCCTCTTACCAAAAATTGTGTATCATGTTTCATTTTACTCATATTACATTGATATTTAACAACTGTCAACCAATATATAGTTATTACAGGGTTCGTTTAAACAAAAAAACCGTATGATTGTCGATGTAATACCCGAAAATTTTTATACCAATAACGAATTAACAACGACCGAATACAATTTATATATTAACGGCATAAGATCCGGATATGTAAGCGTAGATGTTTCCACGCACAAAAATTATATCACGGTAAGCCATATTGTTAAAAAGTACCGTGGACTTGGATTTGGTAAAATGTTGTATATGACTGCATTGGAAAATCAAAACAAGATAAGCACATATTACCATCGATCAACTGTATCTGCACAACGTGTGTGGGATTCATTGATTAAAACGTATGCATATCGTACATACTTTTTCGAAGATAGTTTAACAGTTTACAATCGCAAAAAATAGTTATTGACAGACGCCCCCATTCTCTTGTATAAATTAACGGCATGAAACAATTAGAATTTGACTTTTATCCATCCGACCATACAGACGTGTTAAGAGCGCATATCATTAACGAACAACTCTATGAAAGTGAAAATAGTCCGATTGTGAAAGAAACAGAATATTATCGAACGACGAAGTTAGGAGATTGGATTTTGGACGCGTTTCCATATGGATGGCGAGCGTACTACAAATGTTCTGAGGTCAGAACGTGGGTGATTAGCAAATATCAACAGTTTCGTTATGGTGTAGCTGATTCTGAATGTTGGAGTCTGGATTATACGTTTACCAGATATATGCTTCCACGACTCAAACATTTCAGGAATATGAAACGATATTCATATCCACCAGATGTCACTCCAGAAGAATGGGAAATAATTTTGGATGAAATTATATGGGCATTTGATTACATGGCAGATGAAGATAAGTATCTTAAAATGCCTGAATTCGAATCTGAGATGGAAGATATTTTTATTCCAAACCGTCCTAAAACTCTCAAACGTGAATTGGAATGGAAAGAATATTATGATAAATCGAAGTCATTTCAATATAGAAAGACTGAAGCGTTGAAATTGTTTGCAAAGTATTATGAAGCGTTGTGGGATTGAACACATATTTATATTTTTCTAATACTGGAAATGAACGATCAGATAACCAACATAATTGTAAAACACAGTGAGTTGTTAAACTCCATAACAGGTGATAAACCAATATCAAAAGTTGTAAAAGAAATTGACCACATCGTACAAGACATGTATCTTGAACTCTACAGTCTTAGAGACGGTAGAAAGGGTATGATATGTCAAGAGATAGAAAATAAAGGACATTGTTGTTAATATGGATAAAAATAAGTTATTTGTTGAATGTGATTGTTATACTCACGCAATCGTAGTTGATAGAATCGACGAAGATGGATATGGTGATTACGAGTATTGTTTAGCTTTCTTTGAAAGAGGTTATGATGGTAATATTATGTCATTTAAAGAAAGATTGAGATGGTGTTGGCAAATATTACGTTATGGCATACCGTGGACAGATTCAATAATATTGGATCGTAATAAAGCAAAACGTCTTGGTGAATTTTTATCACAATAAGTAGATAAACTAAATGTCATAAAAAACTAACATAGTTTTTTTGTTTTAAAAGATATATTTTATATTTATCCTTTACAACATGGATATTTTAAAATCAATAAATTGGTCTTCTGTTAATTTTGATCTTCAGCTAATTATAGCGTCTGCTGCTGTAATAACAATAGCTTTTAAATGTTTTACATTTGTATATAATAAAATAAAAAAATGGTATTTTGACATAAAAACAGAATATGACAAGATTTGTACAATTCATGCAATGATTCCTTCGATATATTCAGAATTGACACCAAATCATGGCACAAGCATAAAAGATAAAATTGATAAAATTGACAAAAAAGTTGATGAAAACACAAAAGTCACCAATTTAATATGTCACCGACAACGTTGGATACTAGATAATCGAAATGAACCAATTTTTGAATGTGATTCGAATGGAAATTGTACATGGGTTAACGAAAAATACTGCCAATTAACCAAACACAACATCTCCCATTTCATTGGAAATGGATGGAAAAATATGATTCACGAAGAAGACCGTGAAAGAGTAATTCAGGAATGGGAATCCGCAGTAGAAGATAAAAGAAGTTCCACATGTACATATAGAATTGTAGATGTTGATGGAAATATATACCACATATCTGCCACTGCAACAATTAATGATATATACGGATACATCGGAACTATAACAATTCTAAACAAAGAATGTGATTGACAATTGTGTTATGATGATGTAGTATCAGTTTCATGATCGAAAGTAGTTTTACCCCCCCAGAATGGAATCAATGGTTTTTACAAGGTGTATATTGGGTCGCAAGTAAAAGTAAAGATCCAAAAACTAAAATTGGTGCAATTATCGTAAAAGATAAACGAATTGTATCTACCGGCTATAATGGCATCCCAATCGGCGTAAATGACTCAATAGAGGCTCGTAATCAACGACCTGATAAGTACAAGTGGTACGAACATGGAGAGCGCAATGCAATCTATGCTGCATCCAAATTTGGTATTAGTACTGAGGGTGCCACGTTGTATACAAACGACCTTCCATGTGCAGACTGTGCCAGAGGAATAATCCAAAGCGGTATAGCCAATGTATATGTTCATCACCAATTTGGTGAAATCTGCAATTCAGTACAACGTGAACAGTGGAAAGGACATGACACTGTCACATTTGATATGTTTAACGAAGCTAATATCAACATATTCACCGTTGATGCCGTTTTGGGATGTAAAGCGTTTTTTGACGGAAAACAATATGACGTATGAAAATTGAACTAATAGGAAAAATCAGATATAGTGAAGCCAACCTTTATAAAGTTACTTATGATAAACCCACTAAGTATGTTTGTGAACACTGTCGTGAAAAGAAAGGTAAAATCTCTTTCATCGAAGTTAATAGCAAAGTAAAAAATCCAAAGCCCGGAGATGGTGTTGGTTGGTGTAAAATTTGCGCTGATTGTTGTGATGTGGGTGAAGATACTCCCAAGAAGAATTTCAAGAAGGGACAAAAAGTGTATTACATGGGTTGGTTTGACAACAAAGTATATTGTGAGTTTCTTTATGCCATGTCCGACAAACACGCTGTAGTCGAGGTTACGAAAAAGGATAAAAGTAAGATGCAACTTGATTTAAAGTTTGATGACATTTTTTCAGACGAAAATCCTTGACTTTCAGAAACCTTGTGGTAAGGTAGAAACGTAAACTGAAACATTAAAAATAAAAAACAAAACATATGAAGGATAATAGTCTGGTTCAATTTGTTCGTGATCGTGATGGTCAACCCCGTGGTCTTGTTGTTGCAACCGTCATTGACGATAAGATTCGTCTCGGTTGGAGTTACGCGAACACCAAGGCAGGTGACAATTTCAACAAGGAAAAGGCATACAAGATCGCTTTTGGTCGTGCCGAACACCGTTGGGGTCCGAACGTTAATATGCCTCACCGCGTTAAGAAGGTATATGACAATATGACGAATCGTGCTGTTCGTTATTTTAAGAATGGTATTGTTGTGGCATAATTTATGTCCAAACCCTATATTCATGCTCAGAGTTCCGTTCGTAAGTTTGGCGGAAAGATTGAGGATTACGAACCAATCCACTCTTTCATGGATTGTTCCAAGGGAGCGATTGCTGATAACCGACATCGTGCTTTGACTCACAACAGTTGGTTTCTCAGCAATATTCTGGAGAGGGTGAAGTTTGCCAATAGTGGTCCTGAAACAAGTGATCACCGTTTTCCTACCATTATTAATAGTGATGGACGCAGTGTGAGTGTGCGGGATGTCGGTGAACAACATTGTTTGGAAGATTTTGCCAACAAGTTTATTCCATCTGCACAAGATTATCTGGCTGAAATGTCGTTTCAACCTTGGATGCAGAATGGAATTTCACATCCTCCCAGCTTCGTCAAGATTGATGAGGGTCGTAGGAATCGTGTAAAATCTAAGTTGACAGAACCAAGTTATGATGGTAGTATGAAAAACGTAATTGGAGATTAATAATATAAAAACTAATAATATGAAGAAATCACTTAAGAAAATTGAAAACCTGCGGAAGCAAATCGATGATGCCACGGCTGAACTCCGAAACGAGTTCAAGGCTGAACTGAAGAAGATCTTTGTTGACAACCCTAAGTTGGATAGCATTGAGATGTATGTTAACAACCATGAATTTAATGATGGTAATGCTACCTCATTCTATATTGGATATGAAGATATGAATCTTATCATTGATGGTGAAGAAGTTGAACGTGAGTGGGATAATAAAAATAAGAATTACGTGGAAAATACACTGCTTGAATCACTAATTGAACTGTTTGGTGATGTTCAGTGTATCCATGAATACATCTATGGTGACGAATCTGAACATTTGTCTATTACCCGTGAAGATGTTCTAAAGTATTAATATATGAGTACATATCGTAGAGCAACATTACAGGATCTAACCAAGATTGGTTACGTTCCTAATACACAAAAGTATAGTACACACATTGCATTTGCCAAGAAGTATTATCCTCCCGAGGCAACTACAATGGTAATCACAGTTCATAGCGAATACAACGATTGTACCTATGATAATAGTTTTCAGTATATCATTGTATATGACAAGGATGGTAATGAACTTCCTCCATTGAAGAAGACTGCCAAGGAATGTCGTGAACATTGGACTACTGAGTATCTGCCTATTCCTAACACACACCACGGTCATTATGGTGCATCTGAATCGGAAGAACCAATTGATGATGTAGTTATTCCATTGACTGTGGATATTCCAGAACTTTATATCAAGGAAAGTTAATATATGTTTAGTAATAAAAATATTGTAAAGTATTGTGCAAAGTACTTTGTTGTACTTACGGTTGGTGCTTACATCTATAATACATGCACGAATCTAATTAATCAAAAGAGTGACGTTGCAAATTTGATTGGAACCGCACTTTTTGCTGGACTTTTTGTTGGAACTATTCTAATCTTGAAGAGTGATGTAACCAAGTTGGCTAAGTCCGTTAATGGAGACAATAAAAATGAGTGAATATCATTCTTTGTTGTCCACCTATAAAATTGAGATGGACAGTCCATACAACGATGGTTATAGTCAACTCCACTATAAAGAACAGTATGACAACCTGCTGAAGATTGGTGAGAAAGATTTCACCCAAAAAATGTTGAGTCGAAAGATTCAAGATCTTGAACACAAAATTTCAGCGTTGACAAACGAACTAAATGTGGTAAAGTCAGAACTGTCGGGTTTAAACTAAAAACAAAATAAAACATGAAGAATAAGTTGGTTAGTCTATTGGCCGGTATCGTTGCAATCGCCACGTTTACTGGGTGTGATCGGGTTGAACCGGGATACGTTGGTATCAAGGTCAATCAGTGGGGTAGTCAAAAGGGAGTCAATGATTTTCCTTTGGTTACCGGTGGTGTCTTCTATAATCCCATTACCGAAGACATCTACAAGTTCCCGACGTTCATGCAGAACGCAGTTTGGGATAAGTCATCTGGTTCCAAAGAGAGTCCCGGTGATGACAGTGTGACCTTCAATAGTATTGAGGGTGCAGTTGTGAACGCTGACATTGCGTTGGCGTACACGTTTGTGGCTGATAAGGTTCCTCAGATCTTTGTGGAGTTTCGTCAGAGTCCTGACGTTATTACTCATGGATTTATGAGGAATGAGATCAACAACGCATTCAATCGTGTTGCCAGTACCATGAAGGCTGCTGACATCTTTGGTGAGAGAAAACAGTTTCTTCTTGACAATGTTAAGAGCAATCTTAACTCCCATCTTGGACCCAAGGGATTCAAGTTTGAGTTGATTAGTTTTCACGGCGGTTTGAGGGTTGATCAGAGTGTTCAGGCACGAATCAATGCAGTTCTTGAGGCCAGTCAGAAGGCGATTGAGGCTGAGACCAAGGTTCGTCAGAGTAAGGCTGAGGCTGATCAAACCATTGAAAAGGCCCGTGGTGAGAAGGAAAGTAACATTGCCAAGGCAGAGGGTGAGGCAAAGAGTATTGCCCTCAAGGCAGAGGCTCAGGCAAAGGCTAACATTGTGTTGGCTCAGAGTTTGACACCCTCTCTTGTACAGTATGAGGCGCTTCAGCGGTGGGATGGGAAGTTGCCGGTGTATAATGGTGGTGGAGTGGTGCCATTCATTAACATTGGAAGTACCAACAAGTAAATAAAGACCGCTAATAGCCCGATAGAGAAATCTATCGGGTTTTTTCTGCATATATAGAAGGAACAATACTTATGAGAATCAATTTACTAGCTGGACCGGGATCGGGAAAAAGTACAACCGCCGCATGGCTTTTCAGTGAGTTGAAGATTCGACATATTTCTGTTGAATTGATTACAGAATACGTTAAGAGTTGGGCGACTCAAAAACGTCAGGTGACTACGTTTGATCAGGTGTATCTGTTTGGTAAACAGATGCAGTATGAGTATCGGTTTCTGAATAATGGCATTAAGAACGTGGTTACTGATAGTCCGTTGGTACTTTCATGTGTGTATGCCGATTACTACTATCCTGAAATGAAGTTGGGACAACACTTGTTGGAGATAATGCACAAGTATGAATCACAATATCCGAGTTTGAATATCTATTTGGAACGTCGAGACAAGCCATACAATCAGGAAGGACGTTATCAGACCTATGAAGAAGCTAAACAAGTTGATGAACTGGTCAAAGAAGCGGTTAACAAGTATTTGCCAAACGTACATTACGTTGATTACAATGACCGTAATGGTATTCTGTGTCTGGCGCTTGAACATTTCCACTGAGGAGGCTTGACATTGGGGTTGGAGTGTGGTATTATCTTAATCGATATGAATAATACCGATCAAAAGTCAGAAACAACCCACATCCAAAATCAGGAAGCTGAGATTCGTGCAAAGCGTAACCGTAAGTTGATTTTGGCAGTAGTATTAGGTTCGTATGCCATTAACATGGCACTTGGTGCATACTTTATCTTCACCAAACAACATCAGAATGCAGTCACTCATGTGATGTTGGCTAACATCTCTTGTTTGTTCATTATTGATCAGGCAGTTAAGTAATGAGAACATTGAATCGACATCAATTAGATAACCGTGCAAACGGTCCTTTTATTGCTGGAGAGGATATGGTGTCCTTTCGACATGGTAAAGAGATCAAAAAAGGTCAACAAGTTTACCTGTTGGAAGGATACGTTTGTTTGAATGAAAGAGATGCAATGGCGGTATATTCGATCTTACACAAAGATGAATTGTTGGATTGAACGAAAAACTAGTTGACTTTTGAATCAACCTGATGTAGGATATAAACACGATGAAAGATAAAACTACTACTCTGATTGGATACACGATTGGCGTGTTTGTTGTCAACGCCATCATGATGTGGATATGGAACAATGTAATGCCTGACATGTTTGGGTTGAAACCTATTGGATATTGGCAGATGTTTGGTCTATATCTCATGAGCAATTACCTCTTGAAGACAAACAACACCCTTAAGAACATTACGGACAATAAGTAATATGAAAACCGAATATGATTACGCAATTCTGGATGCAATGGCAAAGTACGGTGGTAGTTTTGTACAACAACTTGCCAAACTGGCATATCTTGCCGATGGAACAAACTTTCAGAAGTTGAAGCATACCTTTTCAAATTATTGGGAAGAGTACGATAACTTTATCAAGAAATAAAACAATATGAGTAAAGAATTGACTATTACAATTACGGTGGAAGAATATGAAGAACTGAAGCGAGATCAAGACTTCTTGAATTGTCTGGCGGCAGCGGGTGTAGACAACTGGGAGGGATATGAATACGCTCAAGAGTTGATGGATGATGAGGATGAATAAATATGACTGTTTCAGAATTAATTGATAGACTAAATAAAATCGAAAATAAAGATTTACAGATCTATCTGAGAAGCAAATATTCTGGCAATACCAACTATTGGGAAGAATATGAAATAAATCCCAATGGAATAGGTGAGATGGAAAATAAAGAAGGTAATATTGACCGAGTTGTCTTTTTATATTGACATCCCCACGAAAAATTTGTAAAGTATTCCCACGATGAATTCTGTGAAACAAAAGAAACCATCCGATAGTCAGTTATACCACATTGGATATGTTGATGCGTTGAATAACTACGGAAATCAGTGTAGCAATTATAAAGGACACGATAAGAAGTGTTACCAGAACGGATACAAGGAGGGGCAACTTTCACGGGCAATTCAGAAGAAAAATCGTTGACATAGATATGAAAATAGAAACTAACGTTGAAGTGCATATTGATCAGATTGTAGAATCTTTACAAAATCAATTAACTACCAAACAATTAGTTGACTTTGCAATGCAATTGGGTGACGATTTGACAGATCAAGAAGAATATTATGCATTACTAACTCAAAAGTTAAGTAAAATTAAATATGATTGACTTTTCAACCTACGTGGTATACGCCCAAGCATCCAAATGACACAGGTCATCCATATTGGACATCACCTAATACAACTACAACTTGTGGCACAATTAACGCCGGTGAAGGCAATTGTGTGATGGATACAAATTGGCAACCCAATCTTTGTAATACTGTAAAGTCATCTACTGATATTAATTTTCTATCAGATGACATGGCGGTTCATGAGGATAATCAAAAGTGGCGTTCTTCTGTAGAACAAGCACTAGATAAGCTTAATGTTAATAAGAAGGTATAATATGAAGAAGATTTATATTGAGAAGTTGGCAGAAGTATCAGGTGGTCTTCCTGCTAGAAGTATGGAAGAACATATTATGGGTAAACCTAATGATAACTACAGTAGCATTCCAATTGAATACAATTTGGAGGGTGTATTGAGTTATGATATTGAGGTGGGTAAACCTGTTGTTGTAGGTAGGACCAAGCGTAATGGTGTAGAAGCTTATGGCGTGTTTAGTACATCAACTGTAACTGAGGTGGGTGACAAGTATTTCAAAACTCGTAATAGTTTATATTTATATAAGTTTTTATGAGGACTATTAAGATTACACAATTACCGAATGGGCCGTGGCGTGAATATGCGTTAGAAGCGCAACGGCGTGGAATTGAACTGGTTAGTGATTGTAGTTTAAGTGGGACTGATATAACGCTTATTGGTGCTATTGATATGATTAGAGAGTTGACGGAGAAGATTGAAAAGAAAACTGAATAAGTTTTTATGAATATTACCGCTGCTAAAGATGTTCCGTGTGTAAGTCAGACCAACTTATGGAAAGGATGCTTTGAATCTCACTTTATGAGCGGTAGAGAGATAGATGCTAAGTATCCTATTTTAAATACTAAGTGGAAATACTCACATCATAAATTGCTAGCTGGCTATGATGGATATTATTATGCTTATGAAAAAGACATTGGCACAGGAATAATGTTTGACCCGTGGCTTAGAGAGTTTAAAGTTAATATGCCTATTGCTGACGATGTATATAAATCAAAAATGTATTATACCACGGTGGAAAGTAATCTGATATTGTTAGTATTGTATAAAAAGAAAGATTGATATGAATATTACCGCAACAAAAATTTCTGGTGAAGAAATACACAAAAAGTATCCTATAACAAATACTAAGTGGAAATATTCAAATAGAGGGTATGATTGGAATGGTAATAATGGATATTACTATTCCAATTATAAAGATTGGAGTACAGAAATAGTCACAGACCCATGGCGTAGAAATCTTATTAATAATGGTAATCCGATTAAAACAAATGAAGAAAGATCTATGTTTTCAACAACCGTGGAAGGCAACAAAGTTATATTAGTAATTTATCTAAATACATACGTATGATTATACATAAAGATTGTAATATTTTTGATGGTGGTGCTCAAGGCATTATACATCAGGCGAATTGTCAAAACACTATGGGTAGTGGCATTGCGAGAGAAATTCGTGCTAGATATCCGGAGGCTTATGAAGTGGATTGTAAGACAATTGCTGGTGACTATAAGAAGTTGGGTACATTTAGTAGTGTAAAGACTAATGATGGTAAATTTGTAATTTATAATTGTTATAGTCAGTATCGTTATGGGCGTGAAAAGCGTCATACCAATTATGAAGCAGTATATACTGGATTGAGTAGTATTGAACAAAATGCAAGAGAATTGGGATTAACTACACTTAGTTTGCCATACAATATGGGATGTAATTTAGGCGGCGGCAATTTTCATATTGTCAATGCTATTATTGAAGTAATATTCAAAGATTCCCCAATAAATTTATATATTTGCAGGTATACCCCGTAAAAAAAGGTTGACTTTCAGAAATTTTTGTGGTATTTTAAATAAACTATGAAGACATACAAAGTTCAAGTGGATGACGGTGGAAACAAGTTTTGGTATCTGAATGGCGTAGAATTCACTGAAACTGAATGGCGTAAGCAGATTCAAAAGACTAAGGCGCCTTGTGTTGGCAAGGTGGTTGAAGTGGATGGAGTGAAGTACAAGCTTGTTGAGGCTTGACATTTTAGAAAAAGCTGATAATCTATTTAAACTATGAAGACTTATACTGTAACTGTTGACGAATACGGAACTAATCATTGGTATTTGAATAACAAACTGCATCGTGAGGATGGACCTGCTATTGAATGGATGGATGGAACCAAGCATTGGTATTTGAATGGGCAGCTTCATCGTACTGATGGACCAGCTATTGAGAGGCATGATGGAGCCAAGTGTTGGCATTTGAATGGCAAGCTTCATCGCACAGATGGGCCTGCTATTGAATATGCGGATGGAAGCAAAGAGTGGCGGTTGAATGGCAAGCTTCATCGCACAGATGGGCCTGCTATTGAATATGCAAATGGAAGCAAAGAGTGGTATCTAAATGGCAAGTGTCATCGTGAGGATGGTCCTGCTGTTGAATATGCGGACGGAAGCAAGTTTTGGTATCTGAATGGCGTAGAATTCACTGAAACTGAATGGCGCATGCAGATTCAAAAGATTAAAGCACCTTGTGCTGGCAAGATGGTGGAAATTGATGGAGTGAAGTATAAGCTTGTTGAAGCTGCTTAATTCTTTTTCAAAAAACTATTGACTTGTCTGAAAACTTTGCTAAACTATTAAAACTATGATTAAATATACTGTTATTGTTGACGATTATGGAGCCAAGTGTTGGCATTTGAATGACAAACGCCATCGTGAGGATGGACCTGCTATTGAATATCCTGATGGAAGCAAGTTTTGGTATTTGAATGGCAAGCTACATCGTGTTGATGGACCTGCTATAGAAGATGCTAATGGAAGCAAGGAGTGGTATTTGAATGGTAAGCGTCATCGTGTTGATGGACCTGCTGTTGAATATGCTACTGGCTCTAAATATTGGTACTTAAATGGTGTACAATACACTGAAGCTGACTGGATCAAGCAACTTCAAAAAGCTAAGTCATCTTGTGCAGGCAAGATAGTGGAAATTGATGGTGTAAAATATAAGCTTGTTGAGGTTTGACTTTCAGAATTTCCCGTGGTAAAGTGGTGGAGTAATAAGAAACAACTAAAAAATAAAAAATTATGGGATGTGACATTCATTTGTATATTGAGTATAAGTCTAAAAAGCCTCAGTATGACGGCCGGGAAAGTACCTGGCAAAGTTTTGGTGGAAGTATTAATCCCGGCCGTAATTACGCAATGTTTGGTTTGATGGCAAATGTTCGCAATTGTTATAGTGACGGAAAATTGCCTGTTTTGGTTGAACCCCGTGGTATGCCAGATGATGCTGCTTATTCTACTGCGGGTGATAACCGAATCTATATTAGTGAAACTGAAAGTGAGGACTATGTTTGTATGGAAACTGCTAAGCGTTGGGTTAATTCAGGCAGTAGCAAGTTCATCAACGATAAGGATGGAAATCCAACTTGGGTAACACAACCGGATTGGCATAGTCATAGTTGGTTGACAACCAGTGAGTTTGAGAGTGTCTTGAACAAGTATCTTGAATTGGAAACAGGTTGGCATAAAGTGCGTGTTGAGGAACATAACAAAATGGTTAAGGAAGAGAATATTCAGCCTGATAGTTGGGCTTGTGCTCCTCCCTCTATGGTTGATGAACCCGAGTATCAAGTTGTATTGGCTAGTTTGAAGCGGTTTGAGGAACTTGGATATGATGCTCGTGTTGTGTTTTGGTTTGACAATTAAACGATAAAAAATTATGGGATCACATTACGACGAATATTACGAAGAACGAGACAGAGAAATTGCTAATGATTACTATCGTAGGAAATATAAAGAAATACAAGAAGAAATTTCTAAAATTAGGATAGAAATTATCAAAGATTTACCAGAGGATATTTCTTTTAAGGGATACTATCCTAATTTGGTGGAAAAGTTGGCTTCTTGTCGTGCTTATAAATTCAAAGAAGATGCACTTGACATTCTGTTGACTGAAATTGTAAAGGAATTGCATAAAAGATGATATGAAATTTAAAGTAAGTTATTACGATTACGATAGTGATAAATATGTAACGAAGGATTGTGATAGGATGGATTTTTCTAATGGAGAATTTTATTTTTATCCTGTAGATAATCCTGTTAAGATTTATAAGGGTATAGGTATTGACCATCCTAAAGTTAGTATTCATCAAAACAATGATCGTATCAAAATTCATATTACAGGATATCAATATACAGGAGAAGGTGGTTACGAAAAAACTGAAACTATTATTGAAAATGTAAGGGAAGATTGAAATATGAGTAAAAAATTAGAATTAATGTCTGTAATGGGACAATTTGACAAAAACTTGACCATAGAAAAAACTGCGGAAATTATAGAACGAGATGGTAGTGTTATTACAGGTTTTGTTGTGACGGACAAATATGGTAATGTTGGCATCATTGACAAAGGTGCGGTAAAATGGATTGACAAAGCTAAATTTTATGGTATGATGCAAGGAGATGAATAAAGACATTGAGTTTAACGGAGATGATTTGGTGAAGAGTGTAGAATCATTTGCTTCAACTCTACCAACCAAAATTGAATATTTTGAAGTTGGAATTTGTGATTGGGGTATTATTCTCCGCCGAGAAATAGATACAAATGGTAAGAATTACATTAGCCATACAGATGATTCTGTGACTTTTACTGATAGTTTTACAGATATTTATGATGAAACTCAACATCACGATGTGACTCATACTCGCAAGTTTAATGTGATTCGGGATGAACTAATTGCGTCTCATAAGAAGAAGATTGAGGAACTACAAAAGGAAGTTGACATCCTAGAAGCGTCTGATACATTTGATAAATACAATGACATTGTTTACAACAAGTAATATGAAGTATCAAATTATAGAAAGATTTGCGTGGTATTTTCCAGATAATGATATTGAAGTAAGCGTTTATCGTAAACAAAGTTATTTTCGTAGATTTATTATGTGGTTGTTTTTTGATGCTGAACT